>Ga0113563_10000760_pt1 | contig 16690 bp, 14 predicted proteins | sample Mud3Dept3metaG_FD_80117 | JGI IMG/M metagenome (GOLD analysis project Ga0113563, IMG submission 80117) | Freshwater wetland microbial communities from Ohio, USA, analyzing the effect of biotic and abiotic controls - Mud 3 Core 4 Depth 3... | ecosystem: Environmental > Aquatic > Freshwater >...
CATCACTTCAATCCCTGACACCCTCTCTTCAATCAGCATCCCAGCCAAACCTTCGACTTGGCTAAACCGCTGATAAACCTCGATGAGTTCTTGCGGAGTCTTAATTCCGACAACAACTCCTTTTAGGTCTGATTTATGAATCACCTTGGGAGAAACAACCTTTGCGACGAGAGGATACCCGATCTCTTCTCCAAACGGTGCAACCTCTTTCTTATCCTTTGCCCATCGAAACCTAGGAACATCCAGCCCCGCAAGGGAGAATATTTGTTTGGCCTGGGGTTCCATCACCCAGCCGATGCTCCTTGACACATCCAGGATGTTTTTCACCTCGCCGCTTAACATGGTCTTCTCCTCTTCATGGCCAGGGCCATGTGGATAGCTTCCTCAATAGAATGACTCACAGGGACCTGATTGAATTGAAATCCTTCGACAAACATCTGATATTTTTCGACGTGAGGAACATAAGCCACGAGTGGTTTTCCCTCCTGACGGCAAATCTGGCTTAACCGGGCCCCCACATCAGACGTAATCCCAGGAGAGTACGGCAGGAGAAGAATCACCACACAGTCAATATCGTCTCTCTTGCTCAACGCTTTGGTTGCTCCCACGAAATCATCATCCATAGCACTTCCCGTGAGATCGATGGGGTTGCCGAAGGAAGCAATTCCCTGAAGTCGCTCCGAGAGGATGGCTCGTAGGTCCGCTTGTTCTTTCTCGCTGAACTGAGGGACCGATAATCCATGAGAAAGACAAGCATCAACGGCAATAGCACCGTGGCCTCCACTTCCTGTAATGATCCCAATCCGTCCTTCAATCCCTTTCTGATAGCAGCTCAAGGCTTCACAGAAGGGAACCAATTCGAATTCGTCTTTCGCCTCAACGATTCCATACTGGGTGAGGACCGACGAAAACACTTCATAATCGCCCGCCATCGATGCCGTGTGGCTTGACACTGCCCGGCTTCCGGCGGTCGTCTTTCCTGATTTGAAAATAATCACAGGTTTCGGGCACTCGGCTGCGGCTTGAACAAAAGCTCGGCCTTCGTTCTTCTCAAACCCCTCGACATAAAACGCGACGACGTCTGTTTCACGATCACTGGCGAAATGGTCCAGAAGTTCCAATTCCCTCACCAGAGCCTTGTTGCCGATGCTCACGGCGAGCGACAGCCCCACGCCCTCCCCCGCAAACTTGATCATCTGATCTACCAGAACGCCGCCGCTTTGACTGATGAAGGCGACCCTCCCCTTCTCCGGACGCACAATTCTCTCGTTTGGGAGAAAAAAGGTATCTAAGTAGGGCGGCGAATAGATCCCGAGGCAGTTCGGGCCAATGAAAGGTAGGTTTCCCTTTTTCGCTATGGAGACGATCCGTTCCTGCAAGTCCTTCTGCCCGCTCTCTGCAAATCCACCAGATACGATGACGGCACCTCCCACACCCGCTTCGATACAGTCGGTCATCATCTCCGGAACGAGTTCTGCTCTCACCGCAATAACGGCCAAATCCACCTTTTGGGGAATATCAGTCAATCGGGGGTACACCGTCTCACCATGAAAATTCCCTCCCCGCCCGTTTACCGGAAAAACCTTCACCTTCTGTCGGAGATGGTTCTTATTGTAAATGACATTGGCCGGATGACGATCATTGGTTGCAGAGACCCCTATGACAGCCAATGTCTTGGGTCGAAATAGGCGGTTAAGATCCATAGAACCTCCATCATGTGTTTCACGCTGAATGAATTGACCTTGCTGTTCATAACTCAGCTTGTCACTGTTTTCTAGGCATAATACGCCAACTATTTCCAATAACGGTCAGGCTGCTGGCAAACATAGCTACGACTGCGATGACCGGATTTAGCAGACCCCCCACTGCCAAGGGGATGCCAAGTCCATTGTAGGTAAGGGCGAATAGCAGGTTTTGTCTGACGGTTCTTACGGTCAACGTGGACAACTTGAAGACATCGAGCACTCTGGCCAGATCCTGTGTCAGGAGGACAACGTCAGAGGCTTCCTGCGCGAGATTCATGAGAGTCCCAATTGCTATTCCCACATCAGCCCGAGCCAAGGCCGCAGCATCGTTAATCCCATCCCCCACCATTCCAACGCGTTTGCCTCCTTCCTGTAGTTTCTTAACAAGGTCCACTTTCCCTTGTGGCGGCATCTCTCCAATAGATTGACGGATTCCCGACTCTGCAGCCACAGCCCGTGTCGTGATCTCTGCATCCCCGGAAACTAGCCAGACCTCGACTCCCTTTCTTTCAAGGTTCTTAACGACCTCATGAACACTTGCCTTCAGGGAGTCCCCAAAGATGAGGAGTCCATAGACTTTGCCGTTCCATCCAAAGTAAACCACAGTCTTTCCTTGCAATTGTATGGACTGTGCATGCTGTTCGAGGTTTGACGGCACATTCATCCGACACACTTCCATAAACGACCGGTTTCCGACGGCAATCTCATTGTCTCGAACACGTCCACGAACGCCCAGTCCTTCAAAAGAGTTAAACCCTTCACACTCTTCCAGCTCGCCTCCGAACTCATGAGTTCTTTTTACGATTTCCTTCGCAAGATAATGGTTTGAGTGTTTCTCAACGGAAGCAACCGTTCGAAGTGCTTGCTCTGTCGAAATACCAGCTGTGATCACATCCTGCAAAGTAAAATTCCCTTCCGTCACCGTCCCTGTCTTATCGAGGATAAGTGCATTCAGGTCTTTCACTTTTTCAAGGGCACTGGGATCCCGAATGAGCAGGCCTCTCTCTCGACCCGCAGCAATGGCCGCAACCTTTGCCAGGGGTGATGCAATTCCCAAGGCACAGGGACAAGCCACCACGACCACCGTCAGAGCTCGAAGGAGGGCGATGTCTTTCGGAAGACCTCTCTGAAGAAGGAAGAACAGGGTGCAAAGTGCAACCACCAGAATGGCTGGCACAAACCATTTCGTCAGCCGGTCAGCAAGGAGTTCGAAGGGATTCTTCTTTAACAGGGCTTCTTGCATCAGCTCGATCAACTGTTTCAACGATCCTTGACGAGCAACTCGCGTTGCGGCAAGCTTCAATGAGCTTTCAAGAAGCAAGGCGCCTCCCATGACTTCCTCTCCAATCTGCCTCCGAACCGGTTTCGATTCACCTGTGAGGATTGATTCGTCAAACCGGCCTGCTGCTGAGACAAGTCGGCCGTCCACAGGGACTCTTTCTCCCTGTCTCACCTCGAATTCATCACCCATTCCCAGGGCATCGGCTGAGATCCATCGCTCCCTTCCGTTGGCCAAAACGCGGACTTTCTGGTGGGCTAACCTATAAAGTTCCGCCATTCCCCTCGATACCTTCTCCTTAGCGTGGGACTCTATGGTTCTTCCCAGGAGGACCAGTGTGATTAACATCGAGGCGGTATCAAAGTAGAGATGAAGAGACCCCTTCAGTACATGAAGCACGCTGTACCCATAGGCGGAAAGAGCTCCTACCGAGATCAAGGACTCCATCGTGGGCTTGCCGTGGCGAAGTGCAAGAAACGCCCTCTGTAGGATGGGAAACCCTCCGTAAAACACCACAGGGGTTGCCAAGACCCAAAGCGGGTAAGAGAGGTACCTGATCCCCTGCCTGGTGAGGTCCTCAAGAAAACCCATGTAGAGGGCAAAAGAGATCATCATAATATTCGCAGTCAGAAAAGCGGAGATCCCTAAGCGCACGAGGAGGTTTATTTTCTCCTTGCGACCTTCAGTGAAATCTTCAAAACGAGTTGGATGGTATCCGAGTGACCTGATTCTCGCCAAAATACCTTGCGGATTGAGGAAGGAGGGAACGTATCTGATTTGCGCTGTATCGGACAGGAAGAAAACGTTGGCCCTGACCACGCCCTTTGTCTTCTTCAGAACTTCCTCGATCAACCAGGCGCAGGCCGTGCACCACATTCCATCGATCTTGAGTAAGAGAGTTTGAGCATGTTCTTCCCTTTCTCGACTCGGAGAAAGAGAACCCCCTTCATCAAGGTCCTTTTTCTGGCCTCTCAGGTAAACCGGGTCTTTCTCGTCTTTTGGAATAATACCAGACTTGACACAGGCTTGAAAAAGCTCGGTGCTTCGGAAATCGCGAGGCACTCCATCAGGATGATTGAAGAGGATCTGAAACACGCCTAAACAACCCTGGCAACAGAAACGAAGGATCTCTTCGCCGGCAATGTATCTTGCTCCTGAGCACCCAATGGGAAGGCCACAGAGTGCACAATGAGTCTTTTCAGAGGTCTCGGGCGATTGGAAAGATGCTGGTCGGTCGTTGGCGTGGTTTCGCAGAGATTCAGACAAAAACCCTACCCCCCTTATACACGAGGATCAAGCCCATGAGGATGACAGCGAGACCGGAGAGTCTCTCTCCCAGCACTCTTGTTCTCAGCGAGAAAAAGGAAGCAGACACTCCTGTCATCAGCAAAATAGGAACAGTACCGAGCCCAAAGGCAATCATGGTAAGAAAGCCGAAGAACATGTGTTGAGTTGCAGCGGCCTTAGCAATCATGGCCCAGGAGAGACCGCACGGAAGAAATCCTGTAGCCAAACCGAGTGCAACCTTTGAAACCATTCGCTTCGAGTGCAAGAAGGAAGCAAACCACCTGATGCCGGCAACGCCCTTGCCATGATCGACCCACGTTACCAAGTCTGGCAGCGGGACAACCTTCAATATCACAAGTCCAAGGAGGATCATGAGCGATCCAGCCAACACAGTAAATCCACCGCGGAATTCCTTAAAAAATAGCGCCAGATTTGCCAAATAAAAAAGCGTAGCTGCTAATGCACCCAGAAAACCATATGTCAGAAGGCGGCCCGCGTGAAACAACAGATGGTGAACCGTGCCCATGTGGACCTTCGAAGACCCTGTCAGATGACCCTCCTGAGGATGTTGCAAATGGAGTGAATAGGCGAGGATTAAGGGGCCGCACATGCCTAGGCAGTGAAGGCTTCCTACAAGACCGACAACGAAGGGAGCAAAGAGATCGAGAAACATGGAGTGAAGTGCCTAAAGTGACTAAAGTGAACTAAAGTGCCTGAAGTGCCTAAAGTGCCTGGAATGCCTTAAGTGCCTAAAATTAAGAGGATATGAAAGAATCAACTTCTAACTAACTCAACTCACTTTCCTTACTCCTCTCACTCGGCTAATGAAGGGACCTAAGATAATGCACGATGGCCCATCGATCGGTCTCGCTTATCATAAACCCCAGTCCCGGGTGCTGCCTCAGACCCAATGTGATCGTATGAAATAATCTTCCATCACTCTGCCACTGAACGGAGGGACTCTTTAAGTTCGTCGGCAGGGGATAGAAGCTCTGCCCCACCGTTCCGTTGCCGTCGAATTTGGACCCATGGCACATGACGCAGTAGTTCCCATACCCACTCTTCCCGCGATCCAGAACCTCTTGCGTCCTACCGAAAGGGTTATGAAAATTGTCCGGAGGAGTCTCTTTGATCACCTCAATTCCGCCCGTCGTAGGAACTGTATGGTCAGGCATTTCTGGTAGTTCGACCCTATACGGTTGAACCGCTTCCTGATCTTTCATTCTTCCGTAGTCACAACCGAGCAGAGAAACTCCAAAAATAAACAACGTAGTCAAAAAGACTGTTGATCTGAATTTCATACGAACCCTCTATCTTTAAATCGTTAGCCCAAGAGTCTAATGACGTTCTGTAGAATAAGACGACTCTCCTGGAATATCCTTGATCACTCCAAAATCCCATGAAGGAGGTCCCTTGTCTCCCACGGTGAAAAAGATAAAAAGTCCCCACAGGATGAAGACGACGGCCATGGCAATAACAAAAATCCAGCCTATTCGATTGCTTCGCTCTTTTGACTCTGACGTGATGGGTTCCATGATCTCAAATGCCTGAAGTGCCTAGAATGCCTAAAATGAAACAAAGGGACTAAAATGTCTAAAGTGCCTAAAGTGAACTAAACTGCCTAAAATGTCTAGAATGCCTAAAGTGCCTTAGGCGCCCAGAACATCGCAACGGTTCAAGATGCTTTAAGCGTGGAACCTCCGCAGAACATGCAATTCAACCCACTCGACTGACTTAACCTATTCAACTTTGCTAAAAAGGGTAGCCCTTGATCCCAATGACCACAACATAGACAATCGCCCAGACCACAAAAGCCACGTAAACAAATACGAGTATAGGAGGAATGGGTTTATTTGCCGCTCTGATCTCCCCCGCGTAATTTTCCAGCTTTTCCTCTCCCTCACGTCGATTCTGACCAAAAGCAATACAAAGAAGCAGGAAAGCGACCAAGCCCAAAAACGTCAGGAGCACTACCATCTGAAAATCGAAAACATGAAAAAACCTCATGGGTCACCCTCTGATTCGAAGCAATGTCAATACGACCGGGCTCAGCAGTGCGATCACTCCAATTCCCAAGACCAGCAGGAGACCGTATGCCGCCCCTGGCAGTCTCGGGGAGGTTGACGCAGGGGACAAAGGATCCGTCTCGTAAAGTGGAAGGTAACGTGCCCGACCCTGATCAGCAAACTGCCCTGACTGGAGGGCCCAAAGAAAGACGGCAATGCTTGCCAAAACCCCTGTCCCTGTGAGTACGATCCAACCTAAATAAAACATCCCTCAAGGCTCCTTTCTTGGAGTGATGTAGGAAGCCTCTATGCCTTTGGGTTCCCGTCCGGCATCGCTTTCGCCTATGAAATAGACGGCCACATAGTCTCCTACGTCCCAGATTTTCTCAGATTCGAGCTCCCTTTTGAAATACGGCATGGCGGTTCCTGTGACTCCGTTCATAATCTGATAGTAGAGAATTCCTCCGGATACTCCCCGACCCTTCAGAACCGTGAAATTGAGAGGTGGGGGATGCATAAACGGATAGGCCGGACCCATTCCGTCTCCGATAGAGCCGTGGCAGCCAATACAGAAACTCTGGTAGATCCGATGCCCTCGCTGCAACCCAGCGGGGGTCGTTGGGTAAGGATTTGGAAGTTTCCGCCAAGGTTCGGGAACCTTCTGATGAAGCCAAGCCACATTGACATCCGGGCCGGCTTCATAGGCTTCGGTGGCTTTCTGTTTCCAATAGCGCTGGCGTGTCACTCGAAAATCTGCGTCTTTGAACCCCAAACTTTGCACGTAATTGACAAGCGTGCCTATGTCCCTCTCCCCAAGATACTGAAAAGGTGGCATGAGTGACTCAGGGCGAGTGTATCGTGGGTTCACAAAGTGAGCCACATGCCAATCATCGGGATGCTCTCCTCCTTCCTGGGAGAGGTCGGGGCCCGTTCTCTCTGAGCCCAGTTGGTGTGGCCGATCTTGGACGTAGTCCCCTGCTTGTGCCACTCTTTCGGATCCAAGATCCCAGTCCACGTATCGAATATACTGGGAATGACAGTAAGAACAACCGTTCTGAACAAACAGTTTTCGGCCTGCTATTTCCGAAGATGTCCTCTCCCGGAATATTTCAGAGGGCTGACCGCTCTGGGTAATACTCGGAAGGAGGACAGCCACAAGAATCACCGCCCCGAAAATAATCAAACATCCTCCGATCAAAAGCGCTGGGGTGACACGCATGAGTTACCTCACTCAAAGTGTCTAGAATCTCTAAAGTATTAAAAAGTGTCTATAGTGAACTAAAGTGCCTAAAATGCCTAAAGTTAAAAACAGCAACGGAAAGTAAAGGTGCATCATGTGTCATGGACCTGATGGCCCAAATCCATTGTTCCTTTGCCTCTCAAAGCACAGATGCTCATGGCGATATTATAGACACCGAGGACCGCCCCTCCAATCAGCAGAATTCCCAGGGATGCTCTGAGGATCATGTAGAGATGGATCTGCGGCAGAATCCTGTAAACCGTTTCGCCATTGAGCCATCCGTTTCCCTGAATCAGTCCGGCTGTGGTCAGCACCGTGAAGAATCCGATCATTCCGACCAAAAAGAGCCAGTACTGTATCTCTGCCAGCTTTTTGCTATAGAGCGGTTTTCCCGTGATCCTTGGGAGAATGAAATACATCGCGCCGAACGCGATGGATCCCGAAAAGCCAAAGACTCCCATGTGCGCATGCGCGATCACCCAGTTGGTAAAGTGGGTGAGTCGTTGGACATAGGGCAATGATTGCAGAGGTCCCTGGAGGCACGTGAGCAGGTACCAGACCGTCCCCACGAGAACAAACTTGCCACCGATATCCGAGTACAGGTAACCAACTCGATCCTTCATCGTCAGCCAAAGATTGACTAACACGGTCATGACGGGAACGATCATACCGACGCTACCCGTGATCGCTACAACTTTGAGCCAGGTTGGAGCAGGCGCCTGAATCAGATGATGCGTTCCGATATGGGAGTAGAGAAGAAGGATCGACCAGAAGCCGATCAGAGATAGGGTGTGGCTGTACAGCGGAGCCCTGCAGGCAATGGGAATGATGTAATAAGCGGCAGCGACTGCCAGAGGAGTGAAAAAGAACCCCAGAATGTTATGACCGTAAAACCAGGCAAGAATGGCGTCAGGAATACCTGAGATAGAGCCCGTGTCAGGATTCCAGATGGCATTGCCAAATAAGTAGGTGAAAAAGGTAAAAATTAAGCCTCCGAAGACATACCAGACCGACACGTAGAGAAGCGCTTCTTTTCGCTGTCTCAGGGTCTGAAACAAATTGTAGAAGACAAGTGCCAGGACCACCAGAACCCCTATGTCCACCGGCCAGATGAATTCTGCATACTCCCTGTTCTGCGTCTGTCCCATGGACAGCGTAACCACCCCGACGGCAATAGCGATGTCCCACAGAATCAGGGTTAGTTTCCCGAGCCGTTCACTATGAAGAGGTGTCCGGAGAAGCGCAGGCACCAAATAATGAGCAGCACCCAAGAGCCCAGTTCCCACAAACCCAAACATGTTCACGTTCGTATGAACCTGCCGAAGCCTCCCGAAAACGAGCCAAGAGATATTTCCCAAAAGATCTGGGGCTACGAGCTCGATAGCACCAATGAACCCACCGACCGTGCCAACGACCAGCCACCCCGCCGCGCTCAGGAAGTAGCCACGGACGGTACCATAGGGATGGTTATTCCCGCTGTGCAAGATCAATACCTCACCGAACTGCTCACCTTGGTCACTGTTTCTAGTGATGACATGCCAACCAACAGTCCAAGGCTGCGTTCTTCTGCTTGTGGCAGTCTACGCAGAATGCCATCTTAAAGTCAACTCGAACCAAACGGTCGACTCTCTTCACGTCACCATGACATGCCGTGCAGTCGATATTGGCTCGAATATGAGGCTGGTGATTAAACTTCACATGATCCGGGATGTAGTAGATCCTCACCCAGGGGACAGGTGTCTTCGTGTCGAGGTGCCACCTTTCCTTCACGATTTGAGGATGCTGAGGAATGATGGTCGCGTGGCAGATGAAACACAGTCCCACGGCAGGAATGCCTGCATTCTGCGATCGATCCACATAGGGATGACAAAAGCGGCAACTGATCTCCTTCACCCCCGCGTGAATCCGATGGCTAAAATAGATCGGCTGTTTGGGGCCGATCGCCTGCTCTGGATACACGTAGTAAAAGTAAAGCATCATCCCGAGCAAGGCAGCAACCGCCAATAGAGAGAGAACCCAATACCCCCTGTCTGAATTTCCGTTCACCATAAAACAAACCTAATCCAGCACAAACACTCAACCGCAGAGGGTTGTTCTAAAACCCACTAGGCTGCGCCCTGTTCTTCTTCCAACTCTGCGCGGACCTTCTTCATCTCCTCCTGGAACACAGGGTCTGAGACTGGAAGAAGAGGAAACGCTTTCAAAAATAACACCAAGGTCATCCCAACAACTCCTAGAAACCCGCCTGTAATCAGAAGCTCTATCGGCCCCAGAGGGATCTTTTCACCCTTCCAGACCGAAGGAGCCACAAGGAAAAATCTCTCGAGCCACATTCCAATAAGAATAATGACACTCATGACCGTGAGCCACTTTGGATTCATTTTAAGCTTTTTGCTAAGCAACACGAAGAAAGGTAACGCAAAACAGAGTCCCAGAATCACATACGGAAGCGAAGTCCATGGATTTTCTTGAGTGCGCTGAATGAGAAAGTGCGTTTCTTCAGGGAGGTTTCCGTACCAAATCACCAGGAATTGGGTGTAAAAAAGATAACCGGTCATCATGCAGAAACCGAAGAGTAGTTTCCCCAGGTCATGAAAGTGACGAGGGCGAAGGATGGGTTCGAGGGCAGAGTTCTTTCGCATAAGAGCGGAACTCAACGTGAGTGCTGCGAGGGCAATATAAAAGCTCCCCACGAAGTAATATCCTCCAAAAAGCGTGCTGGTCCAGTGAGGCTCAAGAGACATGACAAGATCAAAGGCCAGAAGACTCAGGACGAGCGCGTAGAGAATGCCAAGGACAGGGGAAAGAGCGTTTTGGCGCTTCCAGAGCAAAGTGATGTCAGGAGATTTGTTTCCCTCAACCCGTGGTGAATCTGCCTTGACCGAGAAATAGATGAGCCCCGTTGCCACAGCGGCGAGCAGGAAGATGGCGATTCCGTCCCGGAAAAAAAGAAAAGGAACGTTCAGCCAGGCTTCCTTTCCATGCACAGGTTCATGAATCCAAACGAAGAGGTGTCCGCTGCCCCAATACAGCGGCCAGAACAGGATAAAGGAGACCGGCAAAAATGCTCCCAAACCTTCGGCCAGACGTTTCAGTGGGCGTCCCCAGCGGGCGTGTGTCAAATTCAAGATGGCCACAAACAAGATGGCCCCCGAGGCCATTCCGAACCAGAAGACGAAGTTGATGAGATAGGCTTGCCACACCCTCATCGACTGAGAGCCAGAGATCCCTGTGACAAAGGATATGATCCCAACCAAAAGAAGCCCTCCGAACAGGACAGGACATTTTTTCGCATTGATTCTCGAAGGTTCAGTTGAAAACGTATCGTTTGTCACAAGATTTCTCTTTCGTTCAGTCCGTTAATCGTGTTGAGCAGGTTGCGTGTCAAATCTCTTCGGTCTTAATCACTCTCATCATTTTAGACACTTTAGGCACTTTATTTCACTTTAGGCATTCTTATTGCCTCTGGTCACCTTCCTAACCTCCTCTGCTCCCGCTTCCGACAAAAGCTCTGAAACAATCTCTTGCTCGGTCTCATCACAGGAAACATGAATACCAAAACGATCCTGAGAAAATCGGGCATCATAAACCTCCGAAAGCCGGAGACACGGCAACCGCGTCATGATCGAAAGTCCGATCAGGGTGGCGATAACGCCGAAAAGGATGCAGCATTCAAAGGCAATGACGAAGAACGGGATCCAGGCAAGGAAAGGTTTGCCACCCGTGATCAACTCCCACTGGAGATGGGCATACGCCGCCAGTGCCAATCCAAACAAAACCCCGAGAGTGCCTCCAATAAAGGTGAAATACCGGATTGAACTTGTCCCCGATGAGAGCAGGGCCTGAATGTCGTGAGAAGGGACTGGTGAGTAGACATGTTCAATTGTCCAGTGGCTTTCTTTCAACCGCCGGATGCAGGACAATACGTCGTCCAGGTAGGAAAAGGTTCCCACCAGTTCAGCCCTCGACTCATGCTTCTGTTGCCTTTTCAACTTTGAACCCCGCGGTTTCTAGACCCTAATTTCTTTTAGGTTTCTCCTCACGGTAGCCATTTCTCGTTGGCGGCTTCATTCCCTCCTTCACCTCCGCGATCGAGATCACAGGAGCGAACTTTACGAAGAGAAGGAAAAGGAGGAAGAAGATAGAAAAGGATCCGACCATCAGCCCGAGCTCTACCCAGTTGGGAGAATAGATCCCCCAGGCGTAAGGGATGAAGTCATGGGCAATAGATCCTACGATGATGACAAATCGCTCGTACCACATGCCGATATTGACTAGTAAGGCAATGATGAAGAGACACGTCAGATTCGTTCGAACCCTCTTAATGAAAAAGGCCAGGGGGACGACGGCGTTAAAGAACACCATAATCCAGAACTGTGGTGCATAATGGCCAATGGCGCGCCAGAGATAGGTGTCACGTTCAAAGATATTTCCGCTGTACCACGCCATGAAGGATTCGACGAGATAACTGTACCCGATGATCAGACTCATGAAGATGATCATCTTGGCGATGCTTTCAAGGGTCTCGAGGGGGATCAGATCTTCAAATCCAAAGATCCGGCGAACCGGAATGACCAGCACGAGCACCATGGACAACCCGGAGAGGATCGCTCCGGCCACAAAATAAGGGGCAAAAATCGTGCTGTGATATCCGGGGATGACGGCAAGGGCGAAATCCCAGGAGACGATACTGTGTACGGAGATCACGAGCGGGGTTGCAAGCCCTGCCAACAGGAGGTAGGACCAGCCGTAATGCCTCCACTGTCTGTGAGATCCCGTCCAACCGAGAGAAAGAAATCCGTAGATCCTCCGACGGATGCCTGCCGTTCGGTCTCTGACCACGGCCAGGTCCGGCACGAGCCCCGTGAACCAGAAAAGACAGCTTGCGGCGAGGTAGGTGTTGACTGCGACGAAGTCAAACATCAGAGGGGACTGGAAATTAGGCCAGACGTTCATGGGGTTGGGATATGGAATAAGCCAGTAAAAGATCCACACCCGTCCGAGGTGGACGACCGGAAAGATGCCGGCCGCCATCAGAGCGAAAACGGTCATGGCCTCGGCACTCCGCGCTACCGAGGTGCGCCATCTTGCCCTGAAGAGGTATAGGATGGCGGAGATGAGGGTCCCCGAGTGAGCGATTCCGATCCAGAAGACGAAGGAGATAAGGTAGATTCCCCACATGACAGGATGCATGAGTCCTGTCACACCCATCCCGGCAGAAAACTGATAGATCTCACAGACCGTGCCGAGAAGGATTCCTGCGATACAAAGTCCGAGCAGCAGGTAATAGACTCTCCCCGGCTTAAACAGGGCTTTGAGAACTTCTCGATCAACCGTTGCGTAGTCCTGAATCCTCATGAACTCGCTTCCGTCAGACTGGTTACAGCTCGATGGTCAATTTCTTCAAATAGATGACTCCAGGTTTCGTATTGAGATGATCCAAGGCCTGGTAGGCCCTGGGATCCTGGATGAGCCTGGACACCTGGCTCTCAGGATCCCTCAGATTCCCGAAGACAAGGGCGTCTGTCGGGCAGGTCTGGACACAGGCCGGCAGGACCTCGCCGTCTCTCACCTTTCGGCCTTCATTTCTTGCTCTGTTCTTACCCTCCACGATTCTTTGAATACAGAAGGAACACTTCTCCATCACCCCTTTGTGTCGAACAGTGACGTCGGGGTTGAGCTGCCAGTTCAGGGGCTCAATTCTCGGAAAGGTGAACCAGTTAAATCGGCGCACCTTGTAAGGACAGTTCTGGGAACAGAAGAAAGTTCCGATACAGCGGTTGTAGACCTGATTGTTGAGACCGTCGACGCTGTGATGGGGCGCAAACATGGGACAGACCGATTCGCAGGGAGCATTGTCACAGTGCTGGCAAAGCATGGGGAAAAACCTTACCCAGGGCTCCTCCTTTTCAAAATACCGTTCGATCCGAAGCCAAGACATCTCCCGTCCTCGTAGGACCTGCTCTTTGCCGACAGACGGAACGTTGTTTTCTGCGTAACAAGCGACTACACAGGCGCCACAACCGATACAGCGATCAAGGTCCACAACCATAATCCATCGGTAGTCGGGGTGAGGGTGAGACTTATACACATCGTTTTTCCGAGTGTATCCTTCCGGGAGAGGCAATCTCAGTGCCGGTCGCTGCCCCGTTTCTCTTGCCGCCTGGTATTGGACTAACGTCATGGATCGGGCAAGCTGACGACCCTGCTGCGACCAACACCCGTCGGTGTGCGCAAGCCTTCCAGTATCTTTCAGATTCTTGATCTTTGCGCTGGAAAGGAACCATGTGCTCCCACCGGAAAGCGGGTCGAGTTGAGAGGAGAGAATTTGAAATGGGTTTCCAGGTTGGTTCGATGCAAACCTGCCATACGCTGCGTGTCCCCTTCCGATGGGCATGGCAAGGGTATTCTGTTGGATGCCAGGATAGAGGAGTGCTCGGCCCTCCAAGGTTCCTTGCGGGGTCTGAATTTGAAGAAGGTCTCCCTTGACGATGCCGGACGCTTGGGCCGTCTCAGGATGAATTTCGATCCAACTCTCCCAGGTCATCTGGGTTACTGGATCCGGGAGCTCTTGAAGCCAAGGTCGGTTGGCACCCCGCCCATCAAACAGCTGCACAGTTGGATACGCTAAGCATTCAAAGCCTTCAGGTCTCCCCGGAAACATACCCGGCGATGGAAATGAGAAATGATAGAAACGACGGGTGAGTTTCTTTGTTTCCCGGCTCTCGGGTAACCAGGAACCACCGTGCCGCAATGCCTGCTGCCATGACGAGTCACGCGACACTCCAGGAGACTGTCTCCTGCCTTTGAGTTCCCAGGTGTGGCGAAGCATCTCGTAAAAGCTCAGCCACGGGAACGCTTTTGGATCACTCAACCGACGGCCCGAAGAAAGGAGAAGATCTCCCAGGTGGCGAGTATCGAAGAGCGGCCCCATGACGGGTTGCATTAGCCCGTCAACCCCTTTTCGCGGGCGGTAATCACCCCAGGCTTCAAGTGGACTGTGCGTTGGAAGACAGAGATGAGCATGCTGGCTTGTTTCGTCACCGGTGGTCGAGAAGGTCACGATGAAAGGAACCGTCCTCATGGCCTTCTCAACATTCCAGGCCGCAGGAAGAAAGAAGGCAGGATTGGCATTATATATCATCAGCGCATCGATCTCTCCGTTCTCCATCCTTTCCGTGAAGCTTTTCATCTCGGCCGCGCTCAGACTTTCTGCAAGGCTGGACAGACCTTCGAAATCGATAAGGTCTTGGGTTCCGGGAAGCAAGGTACACAAAAGGTTCGCAGCCACCGCTTTCTCCAGCGTCCCATCCCCTGGCAAAGCCAGAGGCCTCTTCGCCCGGCCGAATCGCGTCGCCAGCTCTCTTAGCGTTTCCGCCTTTACTCCTGTTCGTTCCTGTATTTGACCTAAAGACCAATCAGAGAGTTCCTGCCGGAGAGACGATCTCACATCGGGAGACAGAGGGACAACATTTTCGTCCAGGATGATTTTCGTCATTCCTAGGGCAATCAAGAATTCACTGCCAGGCGGGACAGAGATCCAACGATCGGCATTCGCTGCTGTCAGGGAGAGCCTGGGACCCACATAGACGAAGCTGGATCTGTGGCCCTGTTTCGGAGATCGAAAGTTAGAGAACTCCCGAGCATACTGGACATCTGAAAGCCAGGCTTCCAGGAAGTCGGCTCCAAATGAGATGAGAAAATCGCATGCTTCAAGGCGGTAGGTCGGAATACCATCGATGCCCCAAATGATCTCATTCGCCTTTCTTATGGAGGAGTAGGCGAAGGGCTCATACTGCAGATGGCCTCGGGATCCCATCTGCGACAGCCACAAGACGACCAGATCTTTCAATGTCCCACTGATCAGATCCGTCAGGAAAACAATCCGTTCTCCCCTTCCCTTCTCGAGAATTCCTGAAACCTTCTCGATCAGTATCTTTTCTCCATCTTCCCACGAGACATTTTCCCACTCTCCCTGGGAGTTCTTTTTCGAGGGCCCCTTGATTCGATCCGGGTTATACAGACCCTGAACAGAAGCTTGCCCCCGAGCACAAAGTTTCCCTTGGTTTACTGAATGAAGGGGATTCCCCTCCACCTTGATGACATGCCCATCCCGATTCTTAGCGAGAAGGCCGCACCCTGCAGGGCATTCCCGGCATGTCGTGGCGTACCAGGTCGCCTCGCCTGGCACGATATCTTCGGGTGGGATGATGTAGGGAATGAGTTTTCTGGAAGACTCCGGGGAACAACCCGTGATGGCAGTCGTTCCGCTTAAACCCAACGCCTTCAAAAAACCACGTCGACTCAGCTTTGGCATATCCAGGCCTTTGGCGCAGTGTCCTCATGATACCAAACGAGCGTCGTTACGAAAACCACATTCTTGAGCAATCGGGTAAAAAGGAATCCGAACTGATTGCTAACCCACATTAAAAAACGGCACCTTTGAGGCAAGACTGTATCCCTCATAGAAACCGATACAATTGAAAAGAGCGATTCAGCCCATCGTCGCAACACTGACATCCTCAAAGAGGATGGCTGGGAACATCCCTCCGGACCCTGGATGTTGTTCGTTCTCAATCTCTGCAACTCTTTTCATCGTATCAAAAATATTTCCTGCGACCATCGCGTCTTTGACGTGTCCAACGATTCTCCCATTCTCTACATAAAGGCCCGGGGCCAATCCGATGGAATAGTCTCCGTTCAGAATATTCCCGCTATGCGCCCCAAGGGCACCGGCTACAATCACACCTCTCTCCATGGTGGCGATTATTTCCAACAGAGATCGTGCTCCGGGTTGAATGAAAAGATGCGACAAAGATGGAAATGGCTTGAAGGATACCGTTTCACCACCCCACATGGCACTCTTATATCCATGCCCAGTGGACGGCGTGCCCATTTTCTTCCCGTAGAAAAGATCATAATAGAAGTTCTTAAACGTGCCTTCTTCGACAACAGGAAATCTTCGACACGCGACCCCTTCGTCATCAAATCCCCTGGCCCAGGGGACGCGGTCATCGAGAGGATCGTCAACAATCGTCAATTGCCTGTCAAAAATCTCCTCATTCATCCTCGTCATCAGGGGAGAGACTTTCTGATAGATGTTCTTCCCATTGGCGGCGCTCTGAAGCCTCCA
>Ga0113563_10000761_pt1 | contig 16689 bp, 13 predicted proteins | sample Mud3Dept3metaG_FD_80117 | JGI IMG/M metagenome (GOLD analysis project Ga0113563, IMG submission 80117) | Freshwater wetland microbial communities from Ohio, USA, analyzing the effect of biotic and abiotic controls - Mud 3 Core 4 Depth 3... | ecosystem: Environmental > Aquatic > Freshwater >...
ATAGGCCTTTGATGGTGAAAATAGCCTCCAGGTCTTTCTTGCGATACAGCCTCTGTCCCCGCGAACTCTTTACAGGTCTGATATCCCGGAACTCCTGTTCCCAGTATCGAAGTATGTGCGGCTTCACGCCGGTAAGTGCACATACTTCTCTTATCCTGTAATAGACCCTGTCAGGGACATCAGGCCTCATTTCCCTCTTCTGTCGTTCAATTCATCCTTGAGAACCTGGCTAAGCCGGAAGCTGAGCACGCTGCGCGGTGCTATTTCAATCTCGTCACCAGTCTGCGGGTTCCGGCCTTTTCTCGCCTTCTTCTTCCTGACCACAAAGTTGCCCAACCCGGAGATCTTAACGTTCTCGCCGGCGGTCAGACAGCCCTTCACGATTTCAAAAAACTCTTCCACCGTGTTTGATGATTCCCGCTTGGAGAACCCGAGTTTTTCATACACCTGCGCTATGATGTCTGCTTTAGTCATACATACCCCCTAGGACCTCAATTTTACTCCTTCGATTTGCGTGAGCTGCCCGATGATGACTGCCTGTAGCTCATTAACCGTTTCGTCCCGTAGCGTGTCCTCCAGGGATTGGAAGGTTACGCGGAACGCAACGCTTGTCTTCTCTTTCCGGAACAGATCGAACACTCCCACCGAGACGATGAGAGGAGAGACCTCCCGTATCTTCTGTATGAGCCTTCCCACCTCAATACCCGGCTCAATCGTAAAGGAAAAGTCACGGACAATGCTGGGGTAGCGTGGTATGGGGCGATACTTCCTCCCCGCGGTGGCGCGCTCAGAAAGCAGACCAACATTGACCTCGGCCGCATAAACCTGCTGCTCGATGCCGTAGGAAGCCAACACCTCCCGCTTGAGCTCACCGGCCCATCCCAGTCTCACATCGCCGATGAAAAGGTCCGCGCCGTTATGCGGATTAAGAAACGGTTCCGCGCTCCGTTCCACCTCCAGTGCCGAACCGGTCTCTTCGGTCAGGCCTTCCAGAACTCCTTTCAGGTCAAAGAAGTCAAATTCGGCAGCACCACCTCTCCAGAAATAGTCCTTCTCTTTACCCGTCATTACGCATGCTGCATAGACAGGCTCCTCAGGTAGAGGGTCGGCTTTGTAAAAGACTTTTCCCACCTCAAACATCTTTAAGTTCTTTACACCACGATTGAGGTTATATGCAAGAGTTTCAAGGAGCCCCGGGCTCAGGATCGTTCTCATCACATTCAGTTCCTGGGAAATAGGGTTGAGAATCCTCACGCAATTGCTGCGCACGTCCTCCTCGGGAATCAGGAGCCTTGTAATTTCTTTGTCGCTGAAAAACCCGTAGTTGATGGCTTCGAAAAAGCCGGCAGACACGAAGAGGCGCTTCGCCAGCTCGACGCACGCGTTCAACTTCTGATGCTTGACCGGCATCAGTCTGCTGATGGGCACGGTCTCTGGAACATTCTCATAGCCGATGATGCGCGCCACTTCCTCTATGATGTCCATGTACTCCGCGAGGTCGTGGCGAAAAGAGGGAACTGAAACGAGAAGCCCTTCCTTCTCGCGCTTGAGCACGGGGATCTGGATCGACTGGAGCGATTTCACCAGCTTCTCCCTCTCAAGAGGGATACCTATGATCTCCCCGACGCGCTTGACGCTCACATAAATCGATTTCGGCTCCTTCTTCTCGTAGACTTCTTTGGAGCCTTTTATGACCATGCCTCCGGAAATCCCGTTCATGAGGGATATCGCACGCTGCGCAGCAAAATCGACGTTCTCAATGTCGATCCCTTTCTCAAAACGTAGCGACGCCTCTGACCTGATGTCAAGCCTTCGAGCGGTCCTGCGGATATAGTGTGGATTGAAGAAGGCGCTTTCCAGTGCCACGTGTTTCGTTGCTGCCGTGATCTCCGAGTTTTCGCCACCCATGATGCCCGCAAGCGCAACAGCACCGTCGCCGTCGCAAATGAGGAGGTCGCCCTCCTCCAGCTTCCGGTCGACGCCGTCAAGAGACCTGAAGACAGAGCGCTCGCCTGCCAGGCGAACTTCGATTCTCGAGTTGGCCAGCCTGTCGTAGTCAAAGGCGTGAAGCGGCTGACCAAGCTCAAGCATCACGTAATTGGTGACATCGACGATCGAGCTGATCGGCCTCATGCCGCACTTGGAGATCCTGTTCCGCATCCAGAAGGGAGATGGGACTATGGTGATGTCCCTGATCATCCGCAAGACGTACCTGGCGCATCCATCCGTGTTGAGCACGGTGAGTCCGATCCGGTGCTCCGTCTCCTCTTTCTCCACCAGCCTGACGGAAGGGAGCGTCACACTCGTGCCCAGGATACCTGCAACCTCGCGGGCGATGCCGAGGATCGACTGGCAGTCACCCCTGTTGGGAGGCACGTTTACATCAAAGACCGTGTCGGCAAGCCCGATCGCTTCTATAAGGCCATCGCCGACCCGCACCTCATCAGGCAGTATGAATATGCCGCTGTGTTCATCGGAAAGACCCAGTTCACGCTCGGAGCAGAGCATTCCGTACGATTCGATCCCTTTGATCCTCCGCTTTTCTATGACAGTGCCATCAGCCAGCCTTGCCTGCGGCAGAGCTACGGGCACCTTGTTGCCCACCACGATGTTTGAAGCACCGCACACGATCGGCAACACGTCTCGCCCCACGTCCACCCTGCAGAGTAAGAGCTTTTCCGCGCCGGGAGCAGGCTCTAACTCGAGGATCTCGCCCACTGTGACATCGCTGAAGGTCGATTGAAACGTCTCCTGACCCTCTACTTCGAGTCCACGCATCGTGAGACGTTTCGCCAGGTCTTCGGCGCTTATGTCGATGTGAACAAAATCCCTGAGCCACTCAAACGGAACGCGCATCACCCAACCTCAGAACTGACTGAGAAAACGAATGTCATTGTAATAGAACTGCTTGATGTCATCGATACCATATTTGATCATCGCAATGCGCTCGACGCCCATGCCGAAGGCAAAGCCGGAAACTTCTTCCGGGTCGTATCCGACAATCCTGAAGACTTCCGGATGCACCATACCGGAACCGAGGATTTCGATCCAGCCCGTGCCTTTGCACACGCCGCAGCCGGAACCTCCGCAGATGACGCAGCCCATATCCACCTCGGCCGATGGCTCGGTGAACGGGAAGTAGCCAGGCCTGAACCGCACGGGCACGCCTTGTCCGAACATCTCATGAACAAACAGTGTGAGGATCCCCTTCAAGTCGCTGAAGCGCACGCCCCTATCCACCATCAGGCCCTCTACTTGATGGAACATGGGTGAATGGGAAATGTCCTGATCATGCCGGTATACGGCCCCGGGGGCAATGATACGGATCGGCGGCAATTGCCGCTCCATCACCCGTACCTGCACTGGCGAGGTGTGTGTCCGAAGTACGACACCCGGCCCAACATAGAAGGTGTCTTGCATGTCGCGGGCGGGGTGATCCTTCGGGATGTTCAGCGCTTCAAAATTGTAGTAATCGAGCTCGACATTGGGACCTTCTGCTACCTCGAAACCGAGGGACGAAAAGATCCTTTCCATTTCCTGGAAGGTGAGCGTGATGGGATGGAACTTACCAAGTGGGGGTCTCGCCCCCGGCATGGTGATATCGACCCACGACTCGCGTTCCTTTCTCTCCTGCTCCGCCTTGCGGTACTGCTCCTCAAGCTCCCGGATTTTCGTCTCGGTCCAGGTTTTTACCTCGTTGATAGCCTGGCCGAAGACCCTCTTCTGATCCTGGCTTACGGTTTTGAGGTGCTGCAGGTACTCAGCCAACAGACCCTTTCTGCCAAGCAGGTTTGTCGATACCCGCTTGAGATCATCTGCCGACTGTATGGAAGATATTTCGGCTACAACTTTTTCCTTTAGAACTTTGACGTCCAAGCCCGGGCCACCCTTATTGCGTTGTCAGCCCTTTCATCTCTTCAACAAGGCCCTGGAACCCTGAAGGGTCGTTGACAGCCATATTGGCGAGCGCCTTCCTGTCCAACTTGATGTTGGCAACCTTCAACGCGTGCACGAACTTGCCGTAAGGCATACCCTGAGACCTGCACGCTGCGTTGATCCTCGTAATCCACAGGGACCGGAAATCCCGTTTCCGCTGCTTTCTTCCTGCAAACGCGTACTTAAGCGCCTTAAACACTGCCCGCTGGGCGGTCGCGTAGAGCCTGTGCCGGCCGGAGTACATACCCCGAGCAAGCTTCAAGATCTTCTTTCTTCTCGCCCTCGCTTTCGTTCCTCTCTTAACCCTTGGCATTGCTCTTATCCTCCACTAATTTTCAAGTATTCCCGGTCTTCCTGGACATCTTTACCCTGTCACGGTTCTCCTGGACCCTCGACCCGTGACCCTTGACCCGGTATTCGCTTACAGATACGGTACCAGGCCCTTCATTGTCTTTTCCTGGGTAGAGTGGACCAGGGTAGCCTTCGCGAGATTTCGCTTCCTCTTCGGTGATTTCGACGAAAGCAAATGGCTGTGGAACGCCCTGGCTCTCTTCACCTTTCCTCGCGCCGTCAGCTTGACCCTCTTCGCGAGGCCTCTATGTGTCTTCAACTTGGGCATGAATCCTCCTACTCACACCGGAGCAAATATCATAATGATATTTCGTCCGTCAAATTTCGGCTTTTGCTCAAGGGTGCCGATACCCTTCAGAACCTCTATTATCTTGAGTGCCAGGGCCTCACCCATATTCTTGTGGAGAATCTCGCGGCCTCTGAACATGATGGTGACCTTTACCTTGTCCCCATCCTCGAGGAACTCCCTCATGTGCTTTACCTTCACCTGAAGGTCGTGTTCCTCGATCTTGAGTCCCAGCTTCATCTCCTTCACCTGGATAACCGTCTGCTTCTTCTTGGCCTCGTGCGCCTTCTTTGCAAGCTGGTACTTGAACTTGCCGAAGTCCATGATCTTGCATACGGGCGGGACTGCCTTGGGAGAAATTTCTACAAGATCGAGCTCGCGTTCCCTGGCAAGTTTCAGGGCCTCGAAGGTGGGTACGATACCGAGCTGCTTGCCCTCATCGTCTATGAGCCGCACCTCTCTCGCCCTGATCTTCTCGTTGCAGTTTACCTGCTCCTTTACCTCTTTGGTTGGGCCTATGGACCTCACCTCCTGTTTACAATCTCCTCCTTCATCTTGTCCAGAATATCCGCCAATGCCACGTTCTTCTGCTCTGAGCCATCGCGGGCCCGCACTGAAAGCGTTCCCGACTCAACCTCTTTCTTACCCATTATGACAAGATACGGGATCTTCTTCATGATACCGTCTCGTATCTTCAAATTCAATTTCTCGTTTCGCAGGTCGAGCTGCACGCGGATGCCCTCCTGCATCATAGCATTATACACACTCTTTGCATACTCAGCCTGGCCATCAGTGATCGTCAGGAGGAGAACCTGGACAGGAGAGAGCCAGAGAGGGAACTTGCCCGCATAGTGCTCGATCAGGACGCCGATAAACCGCTCCATGGCGCCCAGGATCACCCTATGCAACATGACCGGTCTCTTTCTTTTCCCGTCACTGTCAACGTAATGCAGGTCGAACCGCTCAGGCAGCGCAAAGTCGCACTGGATCGTCGCGCACTGCCACTTTCTTCCGATGGCGTCCTTTAATTTCACATCAATCTTGGGCCCGTAGAACGCCCCGTCCCCTTCGTTGATGTCGTATGGGAGCCCTTCTTTGTCGAGTACCTCGCGCAGCACCTGTTCAGCCGTCTGCCAGGATTCCTCTGAACCGATGAACTTTTCAGGACGCGTGCTGATCTCGAGCTCATACGAAAAGCCGAAAATCGCCATGACCTCCCGCACAAAGGCGATGATGGCGGCAATCTCTTCGTGGAGTTGATCCTGACGCAAGAAGATGTGGGCATCGTCCTGGGTGAACTCACGCACTCTGAGCAGGCCGTGCAGCACTCCCGACTTCTCATGCCTGCACACCGTACCAAGCTCGAAATAGCGTAGAGGCAAATCCCGGTAGCTGCGGATTTCCGACTTGTAGACCATGATGTGGGAGAGGCAGTTCATCGGCTTGATACCGTACTCCACCTCGTCTATCTTGGTGAAGTACATGTTGTCACGATAGTTCTCGTAATGGCCCGACCTCTTCCACATGTCCAGCTTGAGGATGTGCGGGCCCATAACAAACTGGTACCCTCGCTTCAGGTGCTCCTTCTTCTCAAAGTCTTCGAGCAGGTAACGGAGCAGTGCGCCGTTCGGATGATAGATGACGAGACCTGCCCCGACCTCGTCGGAGATGCTGAAGAGGTCGAGTTCCTTGCCCAGCCTGCGGTGATCACGCTTCTTCACCTCTTCCATGAAGGCAAGGTATTCATCAAGCGCCTTCTGGCTGGGGAACGCAGTCCCGTATATCCGCGTAAGCATCTTGTTCTTCTCGTCACCTCTCCAGTATGCACCGGCGAGGCTGAGAAGTTTGAAGGCCGGGATCTTGCCGGTTGACGGCAGGTGCGGCCCACGGCACAGGTCCGTAAAACCGTCCTGAAAGTAGATGCTAACCTCTTCGTCCCCTATTTCCGTGATCAGTTCAACCTTAAAGTCCTCTCCCCACTTCGCAAAAAGATCGATGGCCTCTGCTTTCTTCACCACCTTGCGCTGGATGGGGAGATCTTTATTAATTATCTCGCGCATCTTTTCCTCGATGCGCGGCAGGTCATCCTCGGTAAAGCCGGGAGGGTAATCAAAATCATAGTAGAAGCCTGCCTCGATAGCAGGTCCGATGGTGATCTTCGTCTTGGGAAAGAGCTCTTTAACAGCCTGGGCCATGACATGTGCCGTGCTGTGGCGCACGATCACCACGCCCTCCTCAGAATCTGCGTAGATGGGGACGACCTCGCCTTCCTCAACGGGAGCAGTAAGGTCGAGGCTTTTCCCGTTGAGCTTGACCGCGACCATGTCGCGGCCCTTCCCGAAACCGACCTTCTTGAAGAAGTCGAGAAAAGTCGTGCCCGTGTCCACCGTGTACTCTCTGTTGTCGAGCCGTACCGTCAATGCGCTATCCCTTACCCTAAGAAATCAAAAGGCATCGTATGATGCCTTAGAAATGTCCTTTGTAGGCCTAGGACAAAAGGCAATGAATTCCCAGCATTTTACTTTTTTTTGCCGCCTCTTGTCAACGCTTAAATGAGGCAACGCTGCAACATTTCTATGGAAACCGGACAGCCTTCCACAAACGCAGCGTGAAATGATGGTAAACTGTTCAGGCGCACCCTATGTCTGGCAACAACGGCGGAACAGAAAGCTTCGCTTCCCGTGCAAGGAGAGAATTGCCCGGGCCTTGCTGTCTCGCCCTCCTCTTCTGCGGTCTTTCCTACTGGTCCTGGCGGAAATGGCCTGACATCCTCGTCGACTTCGGTCGTGAGCTCTACGTGCCCTGGCAACTTGCCTACGGTAGCGTGCTTTACAGGGACATCGCGTATCTGAACGGGCCTTTCTCGCCGTATCTCAACAGCATTTGGTTCCGGCTTTTTGGCGTCTCACTGAGCACCATCGTACTAGTGAATCTGGCCCTTCTCACGGTCCTGACCGCTCTCCTCTACGCTCTTCTCAGGCGATCGACCGACCGGCCCACCGCCACACTATCCTGCGCGGTCTTCTTGTGCCTCTTCGGCTTCGCGCACATGACCATGACAGGCAACTACAATTTCGTCTGTCCGTACTCCCACGAGCTGACACACGGCATGCTGCTGGGGACCACTATGATCCTCATGCTGGCCCGCTCTTTTGATCACCCTGATAGGGGTACCATCTCGGTCGCAGGCTTCTGCCTTGGGCTTTCCTTCCTCACCAAACCAGAAGTTTTTCTTGCTGCCCTGCCTGCAGCGCTCATCGGCCTTTACGTTCTTCTCGGCATGTGCCGGAAGAGAGGTGAGCGCCTGCTGCCTGTCCTTGGCGCCTTCTGGACCGCGACCCTCATCCCCGTTGCGATAGCCTTTACATACTTATCCTCGGGCATGTCGATCCATCAGGCCTTTCGGGGCACGGCGGGCGGCTGGCCCCATCTTTTGCGGCCCGGTCTCATCGAGAGTTCTTTTTACCAGGAGTCCATGGGCCTGGACACACCATGGGTCAATCTCCTGAAGATGGCACGTGAGTTCGCCGGGCTTGCTTTCTTCGTGGCTGCAATCGCGGCCTGGTGTCTCGATGCAAGGGCACTGCGACGAAAGCGTCTCCTGTGCATCGCAGCCAGCGTTCTTCTCCTCGTGGTAGCCCTCCTGATAAAGACCACGTCCGTACCGTGGTTCCTCGTCGCGCAGGCCATTCCGCTCACCACTCTATGCGGCGGTATCCTCGTCGCCATACTGTACGCAAAGAATAGAGAAGAACAAGTTTCGGCTTCCAAATTCGCGACGCTCCTCACGTGGGCGACCTTCTCTTTCTTTCTCCTGGCCAAGATTATGTTGCATCCCCGTTTTCACCATTATGGCTTTGCCCTTGCCGCGCCTGCCGCAATCTTTCTCGTGGTGCTCCTGACCTCAACATTACGTGGTCTGTCTGGCCCGTCTGGACTTCTCCGGGGAGTCGGCCTGAAGAGTCGGCTGTTCAGACTGCTCATCGCCTGCTTCATTATGTTCGACCTTGCGTACTACGTGCTCCTCTCCGACGAGGCGTACGGTAGAAAGACGCACCCGGTGGGCTCAGGCAAAGATCGCATGGTGACGTACGATCCAACGTACGACCCGAGAGGGCCTGCCGTAAACCGGCTCCTCGAACGCATCAGGCAGGTAGTTCCCCGCGAGGCCTCTCTCGTCCTCCTTCCTGAGGGGGTAATGGTAAATTACCTGGTCAGACGCACCAACCCCACACCTTACCTCACCTTCATGCCCCCGGAGTTCGCAATCTACGGGGAGACGAGAATGCTGGAGGCATTGCAGAACGATCCTCCGGACTTCATCGTGCTGCTCAGCAAAGATACGGAAGAGTATGGTGTTGGTCCGTTCGGGAAAGACCCTGCCTATGGGTCAATTATGGTGGCTTGGGTCAAAGCTTGGTACGAGACAGTCTGGCAGGTTGTCGGAGGACCCGGTCAGCCCGGGCAATTTGGGGCGGAACTCCTCAGGCGACGCGCGCCGTAGAATCAATTAATACGTCTAGCGCTCCATCTGCGCCTCGGTGCCGGATATCCTGCATTCGCAGGGAGGCCTCGTGATGGTTATCTCATGCGGGCCAAAGGACGTGATCTTCCAACCGTCCTTCAGGTCCTTGTTCGTATCACACTCATATTCCTTGGATGCACCCTTGCAGCGCTCCTCGCAGTTGATATTGTCTACCATCAGTACCCGCACAGGCTCTGACTTGGTGGCGCAGAATACCTTCTTCTGTCCTTTGGGCTTTTTTGATTCTTCCTTTTTTGGTTCTTCCTTTTTTGATTCTTCCTTCTTGGGCACTTCCTTCGCAGGCTCCTGAGCCTGGACTCCAAGGCTCAGACCAGCAATTATAAGAACTGCGATTACCAGTCTAGGCACGCATCGTACTTTCATTTCCCCTCCAATGACACTCATCGTCTGATAGGCTCCCGTGCGCTACTCGGACGTCTCCACATAGAGTATGTGATTCTTGTTGAGCATCACCACACTCCGCGAACTCTCGGGGCCGTCAGGGACCACCGCGACAAATTCGTCTTTGAGCAAATTCAGGAACTCAGAGAGCCTTTTATATCCACGTATATTTACCTTGCCCACGATTGTGGAGCCATCGTTCATCGTTATTTTGATGGGTTGGAAATTGACTTCCCAGCCCATGACTTCCGCCAGGATGCTCTTCGGGTCCATTGCTTCCGAGCTCTCGGAAGAGAGACCCCTGAGCTTCTCCCATAGGGGTGTGTTTTCTCCCATATCCAACAGTCTAGCCGGACAGGCTGCGCCGGTCAAGTCAATAGCGTCGGGATAGAGCGTCGGGACAGAGTTTCAGGCAGACCGCCGGGCAGTTCTATCATACCGCCATCTCCTTGGGCAACCAAAGAACACGCATGGTTGCTGGTGCGAGCAGTCAGGCTTTAAAAACGGGTAAGGTTACGGTATCATACAGGACATATGGCGGCGGGAGTCAATTCAACAAACAAACATGAGATGAAAAGAAAAATGTACAGCGAGTCCCCTGCATCGCGCGAGAGAATACAACAGTTCAAAGAAGTTCTGCTCCAGCTCTCAGCAATGTTGATCAGTATCCAGGCGGACGAGATCGATCGGGAAATCAACAGGGCGCTCCGGCGGGCTGCTGAGTTCTGTGGATTTGACCGCATTTTTCTGATGGAGTTCTCTGGCGACCTCACGTCGACGCGGGTCATCCATGCCTATGCAGCTCCGGGCTGGCCTCAGCCGAAGGCAACGAGCACTACCGACGATATTCCCTGGCTCATCAAGAAGATCACAACTGGAAACACGGTCGTCCTGCCCCGTTTGCCCGACGACCTGCCAAAGGGCGCACTCGCTGACCGAGACCGCTGCATCAGGGAGGGGATTAGATCTGCGGTGGCAGTGCCATTCAAGGTGGCAGGCGCCATCAGAGGAGGCATGGTCATCAATTATCTCCGCAACCGTGCCGATCTACCCGACGATCTCGTGGCGCAGCTCCGCCATTTGGGGGAAATCCTCGGTAGCGCCCTGGAGCGCAAGAGCGCGACAGTGCGCATTGACCAGTTTCGCAAGTTTGAGGACCTGTTGTCGGAGGTCTCCGCCACCTACATCAATCTGCCGCCCGCTGAGATTGAACAAGTTGGCAGAAACGACTTTGGGCGCCTGAGTCGCCTGTTAGGGGTTGACCGGTGTATGCTCTATCTGGTGGGCGATGACAAACGGTTTCACAAATGGGAAAGCCTCTTCTCGTGGTGGCCGGAAGAGGACGATGACACGATTCGAGCTGTAGACAAGTTGGAGCAACGGGACCCGCACTGGTTCGACAACATGCAATACCTGTACGAGAAATGGTCCAAGGGCAAGACGGTTCAGTTCACGCGTCTCGAAGAACTGCCCGAAGAAGCAGCCAGAATGAAGCGCCTCTACGCAGCATACGGCGTTAAGTCAGGCATATCATTTCCTCTGTTGGCAGGAGGTGAGATCATCGGGGCCCTTTCCATTACCACAACCCGCTCTCACCGCTCCTGGCCCCAGGATGTGGTCCCGAAGCTTCGCCTCTTCGGACAGGTTTTTGCGAACGCCCTTGAAAGAAAGAAGTCAGAAGAGTCTCTGCGGGGTGCGTTTTCGGAGATCAAGCAGCTCAAGGAACGCCTCGAAGCAGACTACACCTACCTCCGGGAAGAGAGTAATCTTGAGCACGATTTCAGGGATATTGTAGGCAACAGCGCAGCGCTCAAGCAGATTCTCGTTAAAGTTAAGCAGGTGGCACCCACCGACGTGACCGTACTCCTCCTTGGTGAGACGGGTACAGGCAAGGGGCTTATCGCACGGGCTATCCACAATGCCAGCAGGCGGAAATCCCGACCCCTGGTGCAGGTGAACTGCGCTGCCCTCTCTCCTCACCTGATCGAGAGCGAATTGTTCGGCCACGAAAAAGGGGCATTCACGGGCGCCCACAGCAGGCGCGTGGGACGCTTTGAAACTGCCAATGGGACCACGCTTTTCCTTGACGAGATCGGAGAGCTGCCTCTGGAACTCCAGGCAAAACTGCTTCGAGTGCTGCAGGATGGTGAGTTCGAGCGGGTCGGGGGGACGACCACTATCAGGACAGCCGTGCGGGTCATAGCAGCCACAAACCGCGACCTCGAGAAGGAAGTGGAAGCCGGGAGATTCCGCCGGGACCTCTGGTACCGTCTGACTGTCTTTCCTATTTTTGTCCCGCCGCTCCGGGATCGTTTGGAAGATATCCCGTTGTTTCTCAGTTTCTTCGTGGAGAAATACGGCAAGTGGATCGGCAAGAAGTTTGACACAATCAGCCAGAAAACCATTAACGCGCTGAAAGCCTATTCCTGGCCCGGCAACATCAGGGAATTGGAGAATATCATTGAGAGGGCTGTCATCACGAGCCCTGAGGGCCATCTCCGGATAGAGCTGCCGGCGCAGGAAAGATCTCAGCTCAAAACAAAGAGCCTTGCGGACCTTGAAAGGCAGCACATACTCCGGGTCCTGGAAGAGACAGCGTGGATCATCAACGGGCCCCGCGGAGCGGCCCGTCAGCTGGGCCTCAAACACAGCACCCTGAGATCACGCATGCAGAAACTGGGCATCAGACGTCCGCCACGCGTGAAAAAATCCTGACCCAGACATCGTGACCACGACGGACGAATAGATTTCCATTGGCCGGGTACCCACGCAACGACATATCGTCGCCATCGCATCGCCATAATAGATGGATTGGATTGATCTGCCTTTCCCCATTCGGCCACAGCAGAACAGCCTACGGCCTACCTTCTCGGACTTAAAGGCGCGCTCGCCGGCGCACGGCGCCCAGACAAGAAAAGGCAACACGCATTCCATGAAGCGCATGCAACGATATATCGTTGCGCTTCCTGCGGCGTCCGTTCTCTGCAATAGAATTGATACAAGCTGGAAAACATGCGTCTGTTCAGCCACTTGTCTATCGGCCACGCAATGAGGCGGCCTGAAACGGGCGCATATCAACGATATGTCGTTGTATATTTGTGATATCCGTGCATCGGCCCACAGCAAGGACACCTGCAAGAGTACGCAATCACAATGGTTTTTGTTTCTGGATGGCTTGGCATGCCCCTTGCCCTATGTGGTGAAGGCCGGAGCGGCGAGTCGCCAAATTTGGGGCCCAGCACTCTGCCCAGCCAATCCTCCGACTGAAAGCAGGTGGCCGATGTTTTCAAAAACATGGGAGACATCAAGACGGCGGTACGAGCCCGTACTTGAGAGGAACGTAGCAGTTCCGGTGCGGGCGGGATTTGCCATCGATTGCACTGTCGTCCGCCCAGACTCGATTGAGAAGTTTCCGGCCATCGTCTCCATGCACCCGTTTCACAATGAACCGCAGTTCGCTCCCATGATGCCCGGAGCCATTAATCCAGGGACGGTCACCATCGAGGGAGGGGATTACAACTTCTACGTGCGGCGCGGCTATGTCATCGTAATGGCCAACTGCAGAGGAACGGGTCTGTCCGGCGGCACCTTCGTCCATATGGGAGACGGCATGACCGAAGACCTGTACGACGTCATCGAATGGGCTGCCAGGCAACCCTGGTGCGACGGTCAGGTAGCAACCTTCGGTACATCCTATTTTGCTATGACCGCCAAACGCGTGGCCGAACTGAAGCCGCCTTCTTTGAAGACGATCTTCGCTCCCTTTGGCGTTACCGACCAGTACCGCCAGGCCATTTTTCACGGCGGTATCTTCTCGTACGTGTTTCACCAGTTCTGGCTCAAGATGCTGAGTAATCTGCGGGTGAGCACAGCATGGCGCGACGAGATCGGTCACGAGACGTTCAACGGGATGGTGGAGAAAGCCCTTGAGGACCCGGAGATCAACATCCATCCTGAACTCGTTCATGTCTTGAAGCACCCGGATGAGGGCGGCAACATGCTCATCGCCGAATATATCCTCAATCCCTTCGACAACCAACTGTACAAAACGAAAGCGCCACGCTACAACGTGGACGTGAAAATCCCCGGTTATTTCGGCGGCTGCTGGGGCATGCACATGCTCCACCTGCCGGGCGATTTCGAGAGCTACGAAAACTGGAAGGGACCAAAAAAACTGACCATCGGCCCTCCCTATTACCTGGACCGGCCCGTCTATCAGTATCACTATGAATCGCTCCGCTGGTTCGACTACTGGCTCAAAGGGATCAATACAGGCATCATGGATGAGGCACCCATCACCCTGTTCATACAGAACAGCGGGGAATGGAGAGAGGCATACGAGTGGCCCCTGCCCCAGACCAGGTGGACCGAGTTCTATTTGCACAAAGAGGGTCTCCTCTCAGAACACGAGATGTGGCCTGACGAAACCGGCTCCACCTTTGTGGAATCTCCTGAGCAGCATGGCAAACTCGTATTCAAGACGCCTCCCATGGTGGAGATTACCGAGGTGTGTGGTCCGCTCGTGCTCAACCTCTATGCGTCTACCAGCGACACGGACGTGCTCTGGTTTGTGACGCTCTTCCAGGAAGATGACGCAGGGAAAGAAAAGATTTTGACGCGTGGATGGCTCAGGGGATCGCAGCGGCGCACGGATCCGGAGAGATCAACGCCCTGGGAGCCCTATCACCCCCATGACCGGCGGGAACCTCTTACCCCGGGCGAGGTATACGAATTTGCTATCGGGATCGTTCCGACCGGCGTGCTGCTTAAAGCAGGCATGCGTCTGGGCCTCACAATCAAGGCGACCGATCGGGACGCTGTTCCGACCGATTTCCTGGATCAGCACGCGTACGGACATCTCTACCGGGAGACCACCGCCGAGATAACGGTCTACCATAGCAATCGATATCCGTCACATCTCCTGGTACCGGTTACGAAGGGAAATAGAATAGGCACGTTCATGTCGGGAGGTGTTTTGCCGCCGCTCGACCCCGGCCATTGAGGATGGAGCGCCATACGGACGAGGGGCAAGCACAGTACCACTCAGGGAGGGTGAGGAACGGGTTCGAGCTTTTTTGCCGCGAGCGAAGCGAGCTTCGCTCGGTGCTGCCAGGATGGGTTTGATGGATTTCGAGGCGCAAGGCGTTCGGGAAACCGAGGCTGTACTGGGATGTACGCCGAGGGTTCGCGGATGCCGCGGCAACGAAGAAAGGCGCAAACCCTAGTTCTGGCGGCGCCGACGAACCATTAAGATTAGAAGGTGAGTGAGAGGAGGATACGATGAATAATGTAAAGGTCGATATGGATGCGTGCACAGGCTGCGGGACATGCTACGACGCGTGCTTCGTCAACGTGTTTCGCTGGGATGGAACAAAAGAAAAACCGATTGTTGCCTACCCTGAGGATTGTGTCGAGTGCAACAAGTGCGAGCTAGGTTGTCCGGTGAATGCCATTCAAGTCATACCGGATTTCAAAGGCATATACTGGCCTCCCGTAGTCTAGCGCCAATCACAGCAGAGAGCATCATGAGAAAGGAGATACAACATGGCTAAGCTGGAATCCCTGGGAACGGTTTTCTCCACAGACATACTGGTCATCGGCGGGGGCATAGGCGGCCTGGCAGCGGCCATCACTGCAAAAGAGGCGTCGCCGGATGTCGATGTGCTCGTGGTCGACAAAGCCTGTTCCGGATGGTCGGGAAAGGCAAATAAAGGCGGTGGGAACATATCGTACGTGGACCCCGAAGACAACGTGGACGAATTCGTGAAATACCATGTGAAGAACATAGGCTATTTTCTCGAAGACCAGGAACTCTTGAGAGCCTATGGCGAAGAGTCGAGAGGTAATCTCGACCGCCTGGAAAGCTGGGGTGTCCACATTTACCGGAAAGAAGACGGCAGCCCGAAGTATGTCCGGTGGACTGAAGGTCTCCCCTGGAGGATGGCGGTCATGGACCAGGACGTCACCCTTAACATGCTGCAACACGCCAGGAAACAGGGCACGAAATTTATAGACCGCGTGGCAATCGTTGATTTGCTCAAGGAGGGGGACCGCGTTACCGGCGCCATCGGGTTCAGCATTATCGACGGCGCCTGTCACATCATCAAAGCCAAAGCCACCATCATCGCCAACGGTGGTCAGAACTACCGTCTCATGCGCAGGTGGAGCAGCGGTCGCGGTGATGGTATAGCGGCCGCCTACCGTGCCGGAGCAGAGATGCGTAACGCCGAATTCGGCAACTTCATCAACTGGATCTTTGTAGACAGCAGGGACGTCTGCCAGGGCGCCGAGGATGTGCTTTACAATGCAAAGGGTGAACATATCACCAAAGCCATTCGGCCCGTCATAGAGTGCGACCTTCATTCCAAGGAGGTCGTTGCCTGGTGGAAAGAAATGAAGGCAGGTAATGGGCCTGTATGCGCCAACATGGCCGAGAACAGGATCCTCAATGAGATCGTCCCGGCCTTTCACTCTGATGCGCTCGCGGTTCGCCCCATTGCTACGGCCTTCTGGGGCAGGACCATAGGGAAAGCAATGTCCGCGGCAACTAAAAAGGGTCCCATGCAGGAGGTGGTTCCTGGTTTCATCGGTGAACAGGCGCCCATCAAGGTTGATCACCGCATGGCAACTACCCTGCCTGGATTATTTGCCATCGGAGACGCCTCATTCACGGGTTCGGCGTGGGCAGGCGCAGTCCCCATGCCCGGACGGATGAGAGGGACGGGGCTCGGCTTCGCGACCTTCTCCGGAGTAAGGTGTGGCCCGGCGGCCGCAACGTACGTTTCGGGCGCTGCCGAGGCCCGTATCGATCCTGCGCAGGCTGAGGTCCTCAAGGAGCGTATGTTCGCGCCGCTTGCTCGCACCTCCGGTGTCGAAGCACCGGAACTGGTTCGCTCGATCCAGGACGTGATGTCTCCTGCTGGAAACAGTATCTACATGCGGCAAGACAGATTAGAAGCGGCGCTGAACAGGGTCATGGAAATCAAGGAGAAGGCATCCGAATTGCGCGCAAAGGACTGGCACTACCTCTCGGCCGGCAACGAGGTGCGGTCCATGCTCACCAGCGCAGAGATGTTCTATCGCGCCGCACTGATAAGAAAAGAATCGAGAGGCTGGCACATGCGTGAGGACTACCCGCAGACGGACAACACGAACTGGCTGAAGCGGATAATCATACAGAACAGAAAGG
>Ga0113563_10000762_pt1 | contig 16689 bp, 11 predicted proteins | sample Mud3Dept3metaG_FD_80117 | JGI IMG/M metagenome (GOLD analysis project Ga0113563, IMG submission 80117) | Freshwater wetland microbial communities from Ohio, USA, analyzing the effect of biotic and abiotic controls - Mud 3 Core 4 Depth 3... | ecosystem: Environmental > Aquatic > Freshwater >...
GCCTGCTCGATCGCGGCCTGCGCCAGGAGCTGGCCGTGGGGCACGAACGCGCGGGAGTAGACGTAGAGGACCGCCCACGGGCCGAGGATGTCGGCGGTGAAGCCGGGCAGGCCGTCCCCGGCGCCGTGGACGAGCCGGCAGGCGGAGCGCTCGCCGACCAGGCCGAGCGTGCGCCGCAGGGCGAGCGCGCGCTCGACGCGGGCGGCGAAGAAGGCGGGGCCGAGCGCCTCCACGGCCTCCTCGGCGCGCGCCATGACGCGCAGCCGCTCGTTCTCGGGGTCGGCGAGGGCCAGCCCGAGCGGCTGTCCGGACGGGCCCACGAGCCGCAGCGGGCGCCCGGCCTCCAGGGGCTCCGTCACCCCGGCGAGGGCGAGGGCCAGGTCTCGCCCGCCTTTCTCGACGAACGTCACCGCGACCGGAGGCAGGACGACGCCGCGGTAGCTCACGCTGCGGCCTTCATCCGCCGACGGGCTCGCCGTGGCCGAGCGCGTCCAGCCACTCCGCGAGGGCGGCGAGGTCGGCCGCGAGGGGCGCCTCGACCACCACGCGGCCCTCGCGACCGGGGGAGGGCAGGTCGATCCTCCGGGCGTGCAAGGCGAGGCGGGCGCAGGGCGCGCCCGCGAGCGCCGCCGGCATGAGGCCGCGGCCGTAGAGGGGGTCGAAGAGGATCGGCGTGCCCGCGGAACGCAGGTGCACGCGGATCTGGTGGTGACGGCCGGTCAGCGGACGGGCCTCGAGCAGCGTGATCGTGGCGACACTGTCAACGTCATTGCTCGAGGCGACCCGCGTTCCACGCGGATCGGGACCGGGCATCGGCCACCGCTTCTGCGTGGCGTACTCCGTCGTCGCTGCCTGCGCGCCCGGCTCGCCCGGGCGGGCCGGGCGCGTCTTGCCCTTGCGCGCGGCGTGGAGCGGGACGTCCAGGCGGCCCTCGGGCGGCTCGATGGCGCCGGCCGCGAAGGCGACGTAGACCTTCGAGACCTGCCGGTGCTCGAAGGCCAGGCTCAGCGCGCGGTGGGCCTCGGCATTGCGCGCGAAGACGACGACGCCGGAGGCGTCCTTGTCGATCCGGTGGATCACCCAGAGCCGCCGGCCGATCTGGCGCTCCAGGCGCCGCTGCACGCAGTCCTGCGCCGACCCGTCGCGGGCGGGGATGACCGGCTCGCCGGCCGGCTTCTGCACCGCCACCACGTCGTCGTCCTCGTGCAGCAGCACGAGGGGCGCGGGGTCGCTCACTTCCCCTGTGGGCCCTTCCTCCCGACTCACGGTTCCCCGCTCGTGCGGTTGTACCGGGAGACGAGGTAGGCGATCCCGATCGTCATGACGCTCTCCCAGGCCTGCTCCAGCTCGGCGCTCCAGGCAGGGTCCACCTCGCGCGCGGTGGCGAGCAGGCAGTCGAGCCAGAGGTCGTAGAGCTCGGCGCCGATCGCCATCTGGGAAGCGCTGTGGCGCGCCGCCACCTCGTCCAGGTAGGGAGTCGGGCGCTTCCCGTCGTCCTGCGCCGCCACGAGCAAGAGCTGCAGGGAGGCCTGGAGCATGCGCTTCTGGCGGACGAAATCGGTGCCGACGAACTTCTCCCGGACCTTCGGCGAAGACCTCAGGAACCGCTCGTAGAACCCGTCCAGGAAGTCGGGATCGGCGTTGCAGCGCCGCAGGCTGTCCTCGAACTGCTCGAGGGTTCGGTTGTCCATGCTCGAGGCCTCCCCCGCCCGGCGGGTCGGTGAATGCGGAGTCTACACGGTTCCGCCGCCCGATCCCGGGCCTTCGCCATTCCGTCCGCCGTGCACGCCGGGACGCCGCCCGGGGCTCAGCCCCGGCTCCCGATCGTCAGCTCCCGGATGGCGGCCTGGGCCACGGCCTGTGATGTGATCGGTCCGAGGTGCGGGGTGCGGCCGGTGGCGGCACGCCAGAGCGTGACTGCCGCTCCCCGTAGCGGCGCGGCAAGGAACGCCTCCCGCTGGAGGCGGAACGAGAGGGCGAAGTCGCGGCGGAAGGTCTCGCCGCTCACCGCCTTGGCCGAGAGGCCGCGACCCCGGAGGTACTGGAGGGCCTGGCGGTGACGGTCGAAGACCTGCTCGACGCCCGCTCCGGGGAACACTTGACGGAGGGAGCCGCGGGCGGCTGGGATCGCGGCCCCGCCCGGCTCCGCTCCCGTCGTGAGTCCGCCGCGGTCGCCCGCGAGGACCGAGACGCAGTCGAACGCGGTCTTCGGGGGGACGGTCCCGGTGCGGAAGGCGGTCGCGTAGGTGCGCTCGGCCTCGTGGACGAAGGCCACCAGGACCGCGGGCGGGCTGATCCCGACCGTCATCGGCGGGCCGATGCGCCGGAAGCCGAGAGCCTCGAAACGGGACGTGAGGCGCTGGAGCTCCCCGGAGACCTCCGCCTCCGGCGCCGGCTCGAGCGGCGGGTCGGCGGGCAGGTTCGCGGAGAGCTGGTAGGCCGTGAAGGCCAGGAGGCCGAGCAGCATGAGAGCCGCGACCGCCAGCCAGCGCCACGGCCCGAGGCGGTCCAGCCAGTCGGGGGGCGAGACCAGGAGATAGCCGAGGGCGAGGCCGACGAGGATCGGCAGGAAGCGGGAGAGGCTGCGCATCGGGCTCCTCCTCGCGCGAGTGTGGAGGGAGCCTTGGGCGAGGTCAAGGGCGAACCGTGGGAAGATCGAGGGACACGGAGGGATGCCATGGCTTTCACCCGACCCGAGCTGGAGCGATTCGCCGCCAGGGAGCGCGACCGCTTCGAGGACACCCTGAAGGACTTCGTCGAGGTGCCGAGCATCTCGGCGGAGCCCGACCGCAAGGGGGACGTCGAGCAGGTCGCCGAGCTCGGCGCCGCCACGATCCGGGCCTTCGGGGGCCGGGCCGAGCTCCACCGGGTTCCCGGCGGGAACCCGGTCGTCCTCGGCTCGTTCGAGTCGGGAAAGGGACGGCCCACCGTGACCGTCTACAACCACCTCGACGTCCAACCGGCATCGAAGGAGACCGAGCCCTGGAGGACCGAGCCCTTCGAGCTCACGAAGAAGGGCGACACCTACTTCGGGCGCGGCACCACCGACGACAAGGGGCCGGCCCTCACCGCGCTCTTCGGCGCCCGCGCCGCCATCGACGCCGGGGTCCCGGTCAACATCAAGCTTCTCTGGGAAACCGAGGAGGAGATCGGCTCGCCCCACTTCGCCCAGACCCTGAAGCAGATCGGCCCCGCGGCCGCCACCGATGCGGTCGTCGTCTCGGACACCGTGTGGGTGTCGCGGGGCCGGCCGTCGCTCTCCGCGGGCCTCCGTGGCCTGCAGCGTCTCACGTTCCACCTCGAGACCGCGGAGACCGACCAGCACTCGGGCACGACCGGCGGCGCCGCCCGCAACCCCGTGGCCGAGCTCGCCCAGCTCGCCGCCGAGATCTTCGACGCCCGCACCGGCCGCGTGAGGATCCCCGGCTTCTACGACGACGTCGAGAAGCTCACGAAGACGCAGGTCGCGGACTTCAAGGCCGCCGGGTTCAGCGTCAAGGGCTTCATGGCGGACCACGGCTTCAAGTCCATCCGGACGAAGGACCCGCTCGAGGTCATGAAGCGGCTCTGGGCCATGCCGACCTTCGAGGTGCACGGGCTCGTGGGCGGCTACACGGGCCCCGGTGTCAAGACGATCGTGCCCCCCCGCGCGGAGCTCAAGGCCTCGGTCCGCCTCGTCCCGGACATGAAGGGCGAGAAGGTGGTCAGGCTCGTGAAGGCTTTCGTGAAGAAGCGCAACCCCGACGTCCGGGTCGAGGGCGGCTCGTCGGCCGCGCCCTACAAGGGCATCACGAGCGGCCCCTGGGTCGAGGCGGCGAAGCGCTCGGTCAAGTTCGCCTTCGGGAAGGACCCCGTGTTCGTCCGGGAGGGCGGGACGATCGGCGCCGTGCTGTCGATGGAGCAGATCCTGAAGTGCCCGATCGTCTTCATGGGCCTGTCCCTGCCCGACCACGGTTACCACGCCCCGAACGAGAACTACGACTGGGGCCAGGCCGGCGGCGGCATCGTGGCCTTCGCGAAGTTCTTCGAGGAGGCGGCGGGCGTCGGGTCTTGAATCGTGCGAGCCCGGCCCCGATTCCCGCGCGATCGTCAGCGGCGGCTGATCACGACACGCTCGTCCTGACGATCGCCTTCGGGTGCTCCCACACCCCGGGCTTCAGCCGCATGCCGAAGCCCGGGAGCTCCGGGGCGGCCACCGTTCCGTCGACGGGCACGATCGGGTCCTCCAGCATGGCCGGCCAGTCCCGCTCGAAGAAGCGCTGGCAGCTCTCCTGGATGGCGACGTTGGTGATCGCCGTCGTCAGGTGCGTGGAGGCGTAGAAAAGGAGGGGCCCCCCGGCCGTGTGCGGGACCACCAGGAGCTGGTGGGCCTCGGACGCGGCGGCGACCTTGCGGGCCAGGCTGAGGCCGCCGCACCACGTCAGGTCGAAGGAGACGTAGCGGGCGACGCCCGACTCGAGAAGGGCCTCGAACTCGAAGGGCCCGGCCATGCGCTCGGAGAGCAGGATCGGGACGTGCGTGGCCGCGGCCAGCTCCCGGTAGTCCCGGAGGCTCCCGGTGAGGAGCACGTCCTCGAGCCACATGGGCCGGTAGGGCTCGACGGCCCGGGCGATCCGGAGCGCCGACGGGAGGTTCCAGTTGCTGTGGAACTCCAGCATGATCTCGATCTCGTCGCCGAAGGCCTCGCGCAGGCGCCGCAGGGGCACGAGGGCCCGGTCGAGCTCGCCCGGGGTGATTTGCTGGTTCTGGAGGCGTTGCGCGGCGCCGTCGAAGGGCCAGATCTTGATGCCCTTGATGCCATAGCGCTCCTTCACCTCGCTCATGATCTTCTCGGGCTCGACGTTGAAGTCGTACCGCAGCGGGAAGCAGGTGTTGTAGACCGGCACGCGGGGGTTGGAGCGCCCGCCGATCAGCCGGTACACGGGCGCGCCGAGCGCCTGGCCCAGCAGGTCCCACAGGGCCAGGTCGACCGCGGACAGCACGCGCATCTCGGTCCCGCCGCTGATCTGGTAGTCGAAGGCCCGGAAGAGCTCGCTCCAGATCCGCTCGACGTCGCGAGGGTCGCGCCCGAGCAGGCGCCGCGCGACCTCGGTGTGGACGAGGGCGGACTCGGCCGCGTTGCGGGGGTAGGTCTCACCGAGGCCGATCAGGCCGTTGTCGGTGTGGACGCGCAGCCAGGTCCAGTGGGGCCAGAACGGCGCGTCGTCCCGGCTCTCCCAGTAGACGGTGTCGATGCGCGTGATGCGCATCGCGGGAGCGTCCGCCGCGGCGCGCTTCCACAGGCCGGCCAGGGCGGGCGACAGAAGCGTGACCAGAGCGCGGCGGCGGTCCATGGGCACCTCCTCGGGAGCCTCAGACCTGGGGCAGCGCCGCGACGGCCCGGTCGATGTCCGACTGGGGCAGCTCGAAGTCGTCCAGCTTCCCGGCGAAGTACCGCTCGTACGAGGCCATGTCGAAGTGCCCGTGGCCGCAGAGGTTGAAGGCGATCGTCTCGCTCTTCCCCTCCTCCCGGCAGCGGATCGCCTCGTCGATCGCCCCCCGGACCGCGTGCGCCGCCTCCGGCGCCGGAATGATCCCCTCGGCTCGGGCGAACAGCACTCCGGCCTCGAAAGTGGCGAGCTGCTGGACCGCACGCGCCTCGATGAGCTGGTGGCGGTAGACCTCGCAGATGCTGCTCGCCATACCGTGGTAGCGCAGGCCCCCGGCGTGGATCGGCGCCGGCATGAAGCCGTGGCCGAGCGTGAACATCTTGACGAGCGGGGTCATCTGGCTGGTGTCGCCGAAGTCGTAGGCGTAGACGCCGCGGGTGAGGCTCGGCGCCGCCGCGGGCTCGATCGCGACCACCCGCAGGTCCTTCACCTTGCCGGTCAGCTTGTCGGCGAGGAACGGGTAGGCGAAGCCGGCGAAGTTGCTGCCGCCGCCGATGCAGCCCACCACCACGTCCGGGTAGGCGCCGGCCATGTCGAGCTGGCGCTTCGACTCGATCCCGATCACGGTCTGGTGCAGGAGCACGTGGTTGAGGACGGAGCCGAGCGCGTACTTCGTGGGCGTCGGGTTCGTGACCGCGTCCTCGACCGCCTCGCTGATCGCGAGGCCGAGCGACCCCGAGCAGGACGGCTCGACGGCCAGCCTCGCGCGGCCCGCGTTCGTGTCGGGGCTCGGGGACGCCACCACCTTGGCGCCCCAGGTCTCCATCATGTGGCGCCGGTAGGGCTTCTGGTCGTAGCTCACGCGCACCATGTAGATCTTCACGTCGATGCCGAAGAGCTGGCCGGCGAAGGCGAGGGAGCTGCCCCACTGGCCGGCGCCCGTCTCGGTGGCGAGGCGCTTCACGCCCTCCTGCTGGTTGTAGAAGGCCTGGGCGACCGCGGTGTTCGGCTTGTGGCTTCCCGCGGGGCTCACGCCCTCGTACTTGTAGAAGATCTTCGCCGGCGTCTGGAGCGCCTTCTCCAGGCGGTGGGCGCGGTAGAGGGGCGTGGGGCGCCAGAGCCGGTAGACGTCCCGCACGGGCTCCGGGATCTCGACCCAGCGCTCCTTCGTGACCTCCTGCTGGATGAGGGCCATGGGGAAGAGCGGCGCCAGATCGGCCGGGCCCACCGGCTGCTTCGTGCCCGGGTGCAGCACCGGCGGCAGCTCGAACGGCAGGTCGGCCTGGAGGTTGTACCAGGCCTTCGGCATCTCGGACTCGGGCAGGACGAACTTCGTCTGGTCGGTCACGGCAGCACCCCCGGCGAAAACCGGGATTCTATCAGTCCTGTGGCCCGGCCCCCAGGACGGCCGCGACCCGGAATCCCAGGTCGTCGCTGCTGAGCTCCGGCTGGAACTCCTCGCGGTACGCGAGCTGCAGGCGCACCGAGCTGGCGCTGTACCACGAGCCCCCGCGGGTGACGCGCATTCCGTCCGCGTCGTCGGCGTTGCGGTCGTCGTCCCGGTAGGGTCCCTCGGCGCCGTACCGGCGGAACACCGACTGCGTCCACTCCCGCGCGTTGCCCGAGGCGTGGAGGACGCCGTAACGGTTCGAGCGGAAGCCCGTCTCCCCGGGCCCGACCAGGGTGACCGCGGCGCCCGGGTTCTTCTTCCAGTTGTAGAGCGGGGCCTGCGGCTCGGACAGCTCCCTGCCGAGGCCGAAGTCGAAGCCGTCCGGGCCGCGCGCGGCCTTCTCCCACTCGGCCTCGTTCGGCATGCGGAAGAGCCACCGGCCTCCGCCGAGGCGCCGGGTGAGCCAGCGGCAGTAGGCGTTCGCCTCGTGCCAGGTCACGAGCACGACCGGCAGCTCGTCGCGGCCGAAGCGCGGGTAGCGGGGGTCGGCCGGCGTGAGGCGGGCGGTGGGTTGTGAAAGCCCGTTCGCCTTCCATCGCCACCCCGCCTCCGTCCAGCTCGAGCGGTCGTCGTAGCCCCGCGGGTCGGCGAGGAAGCGCCGGAACTCGCCGTTCGTCACCTCGAACGACGCCAAATGGAACGACGGCACCCAGACCAGGTGGGGCTGGCCGGCGCTCTGCCGGTCTCCCATGAGGAAGAAGCCGCCCGGGACGAAGACGAACCCCGGCCCCCGGTCGTCGAGGAGCGGGGGCGACTCCGGGGCGGGGCGGCGCACCGTGACCGTCCACGAGCCGTCCTCGTCCGGCCCTTCGCCCGAGCCGTCGAGGGTGACCGGGAAGAGGAGACGGCGCTCCGCGAGCGTCGCCTCCACGAAGTAGCGCCCCTCGGGCAGCCAGGCTTCCCCCGCCGGAAAGGGAACGGGCGTCGCGCCGTCGAGCGTGTCCCCCGAGCGGAAGAGCGCGACGGTCGCCCCGGCCGGGTTGACGAGGCGCAGCTCCGTCTCGCCGCGGGCGGCGTGGCGGGCGCGCGCCGCCCGGCGCAGCTCGTTCCGCGCGAGCGACAAAGCGCCGGTCAGGGCGAGGAGCGCCCCCGCCGCGAGGAGGACAGCGGCGGCGGCCAGGATCTTCCGCAACGAGGGCCGGCCGGGCCTACTGCGGCGGCAGGAGGACGGCGTCGATCACGTGGATCATGCCGTTCGTGCAGTCGATGTTCGGCTTCACCACCTTCGCGGCGTTGACGGTGAGCGTCCCGCCGGTCGTGCCGAACGTGACCGACTTGCCCTGCGCGGTGCCGGTCTGCTTCACCAGCTTGATGTCGTCGGTGGTCCACTTCGACGTGAGCACGTGGTACTTCAGGACCTCCTGCAGCTTCGCCTTGTCCTTCCCGAGGCCGGCGAGGACGTCCGCCGGCACCTTGGCGAACGCCTCGTCCGTGGGCGCGAAGACGGTGTAGGGGCCGGGGCCCTTCATCACGCCGATGAGGTCGGCGTCGGTGAGCAGCTTCGCCAGGGTCTTGAAGCTCCCGGCGGCGACGGCCGTGTCCACGATGTCCTTCGGCTGGGCCAGCGCGGGGCTCGCGAACGCCACGCCGAGAGCCACCACCGCCACCAGCAAGAGACGCGTCCTCATGGATCGCTCCTTTTCTTCAGGCCCGCGAGTGACGTGCGGGGAACCCGGGAAGGTTAGCGCGGTTCGCGGTTGGGCGTATGACGGCCGTCATGCGATAGACTCGGCGCCGTCTCGAGTGAGCCGCCGGGTGATCGGGCAGGTGGCTCCGGACCGCGAGGTGCCGCCCCCTTCCATCTCCTCGAGCCCAAGCCGTTCGTCGCCCGCCGGTCTTCGTCGAACGATCCCGACCCGCGGTCCAACGACGACAGCAAGAGGCCGATCCCCGGGGAGACGTCGTGCTCGCGGACCTCGAGGGCCCCGGAATCGTCAGCCACCTCTGGCTCACCGTCGCCGCGAGCGAGTACGGCTGGCCGCGCCTGCTGCGCCTGCGCGTCTACTACGACGGCAGCACCACGGCGAGCGTCGATGTGCCCGTGGGCGATTTCTTTGCGGTGGGCCACGGCTTCGAGCGGCCCGTCCGCTCGCTGGTTTGCCGGCGCTCCCCGAGGGCACGCCCTATTTCCACGCCCGGTACCGGCAAGCCCTCCCGGCGCCCCCCGACGGCTCGCCGTACGAGATCCTCAGCGTGCGCGGCCGGGGTCACTACGCCGGGACCGTGCTGTCGGTCGTCCAGGCCGAGGCCGGCTGGTTCGGCGAGGGGGACGACCTCTGCTACGTGGACGGGGAGGAGAAGCCCTCGATCGAGGGCACGGGCAGCGAGGACTACTTCAACGACGCCTGGGGGCTGCACGTGGACGACGGGCCGTACGCCGGGGTGCCGGTGGCGGAGGGCACCGGCCTCGGGTCTCGCATGACCGCCTACCGCTGGCACCTCGTGGACCCGGTGCCCTTCACGCGGTCGCTGCGCTTCGTCATGGAGCACGCGGGCTGGACCTTCGACGCCGACGGCTCCGTGAAGTCGGCCTTCGGCGAGCGGACCGACCTCGTCTCGAGCGTCGCCTTCTGGTACCAGGAAGGCATCGCCTCGGACCAGCCCCCCCTCCCCTACGGCCCCGCGCGCCTGCCCCAAGGCAACGCCTCCCAGATCGAGGTCGAGACCGCACTCGCCGAGACCCGGACGGAGAAGGGGAAGGCCTCGCTCGTCCCCGATCTCTTCTGGTGCTCCTCGACGGCAAGCCGCCCACCGCCCCGCAGCTCGAGCACGAGCCGGGCATGTCCGGCAACGCCATTGCCGCGATCGGTCCCGGGGCGGGGCCCGCGCCGCCGCATCGGGGGCGACGCGCCGTAGGGATTCCCGGCGTTCAACGCCCCGAGGAGAGCAGCTTCAGCAGGGCCGGGCCGTAGCGCTGCACGAGCTTCGGTCCGAGTCCCGGCACCGCCAGGAGAGTCGCCTCGCTGGCGGGCCGCGACTCGGCGAGGGCCAGGAGCGTGCGGTCGCCGAAGATGCGGAAGGCGGGGACGCGGTGCCGCCGGGCTTCCGCGAGCCGCCAGGCGCGGAGGCGGGCGACGAGCTCGGGCGGGGCGCCCGCGCCGTCGGGCTCGTGGCCGGCGTCGTCGCGGCCGGGGGAGGGCCGGCGCTTGCGCGTGGGCTTCGGGAGCGAGGGCGTCTTGCGTCCTCGCACGGGAGCCGTGACCGCCGCCTCGTCTTCCAGGGGCACCGCGGGAATCTCCGCCGGGCCCGCGGCGCGCCCCTCCGGCGTGAGGGCCGCCCGCTGGAAGGCGATCGTTCGGCCGTCCTTCTCGAAGGTGTCGGGGTGCAGCCGCACGAAGCCGGCCCGCACCAGCCCGCCCAGCAGCCGCTCGAAGTCGCGCCGCTCCGGGATCGCGTCGGCGACCTCGCGGTGGAGCTGGCCGGAGGCCTGGCGGTCACGCTGTCGCAGCGCCTCGAGCATCCGGAGCAGCCGCCCGGACTCGTGCCGCGTCGGGGGTCGCCAGCGCCGCACCGCCGTCTCCCGCGGGGCGCAGGCGTCGCACCGGCCGCAGGGCCGCGTCCGGTCCTCCTGGTCGCCGAAGTGGTGCAGGAGGCGCAGCATCCGGCAGCCGTGCGACTCGGCGAAATGCAGGATCTCGTCGAGCTGCTCCCGCTTGTGCTCCCGCTGCCGCACGTAGAGCGGCCGCCAACCCGGACGTCCCTGCCGGACCGCCTCCCCCTCCACGACGGCCCCCCCGTGAATCCAGAGCTTGTCGAGGGCCTTCTCCGCCGCCTCGGGATCGAGGCGCGCGCGTTTCGGCAGCTCGGCGATCGGGCGCGGCTCGGTGGAGAGGGCGCGGAAGACCCGGTCGAGGACCTCCGGCTCGGGGTAGTCCCGATCGAGGAAGTACTCGTGCGTGCGCCGGTCGGCCCAGGAGTAGAGCAGGACGGCGCGGGACGGCTTCCCGTCGCGCCCGGCGCGGCCGATCTCCTGGTAGTAGCCCTCGACCGTCGACGGCAGCCCGGTGTGGACCACGGTGCGCACGTCGGCCTTGTCGACACCCATCCCGAACGCGATGGTGGCCACGACCACGTCGAGCTCGCCGGCCAGGAACGCGGTCTGGGCGCGCTCGCGCTGCGGGGCGGTCATCCCCGCGTGGTAGGCAGCGGCCTTGCGGCCGTCGGCCGCCAGCGTCGTCGCGAGCTCCTCGGCGCCCTTCCGGGTGGGCGCGTAGACGATCGCCGGCCGGCGCTCCGGCTCGCGCAGGATCCGCAGGGCGATCCCCGCGCGCTCGCCGGGTTGTGCCGTCGCGGCCTCGATCGCGATGTTCGTGCGCCGGAAGCCGTGGATGAAGCGGTCCGGGGACGCCAGGGCGAGCTGCTCCGCGATGTCCTTCTGCACGAGGGGGGTGGCGGTGGCGGTGAGGGCCACGACCGGCGCGGGGCGCAGTGCGGGCAGCCGCTCGCCGAGGAGGCGGTAGTCGGGCCGGAAGTCGTGCCCCCACTCGCTGATGCAGTGGGCCTCGTCGATCGCGACGAGGGAGGGCGTGCGGCGGGCCAGCATCTCGGGGAAGCCCGGGACGCGCAGGCGCTCGGGGGCGATGAACAGGAAGTCGAGCCGCCCGTCGAGGTAGGCCTGGCCCACCGCGCGGGAGGCGGCCCGGTCGCGGCCCGAGTGGATCCGCTCGGCGCGCAAGCCCAGCTCCTGGAGCTTCCCGACCTGGTCCTCCATGAGGGCGATCAGAGGGGAGACGACGACCGTCGTGCCCCCGCGGGCGAGGCCGGGGAGCTGGTAGCAGAGCGATTTGCCGGCCCCCGTGGGCATGACCAGGAGCACGTCGTGTCCCTCCAGGACCGCGCGGCACACCGCCTCCTGGTGCGGGCGGAAGGAGGGGAGGCGGAACCGCTCGTGGAGGATGGCGGCGAGATTCCGAGGAGCTCCGGCCTCGCCGGGCGACGAGCCCCGGGCCGCGGACACCGAATCCCGGGACGAGGAATCCGCCGTCGCCGGCGCGGAGACTGCGGATTCCTCGGGACCCGTCCACGCGGCGTCCCTCGGAATGACAGGGCACGGGTCGCTGCTGGTGAGGATCGTCCTTCCCCTCGGCCTTCCAGGGGGGTCGACGGATCCGATACGAGCCGAAGCCACGGGACGGTCGATGCCCGGGGCGACTCGCGCTTCACGCGGGCCGGGACTCGCCAGCGTCTGCCCGACGAGGTCGCGCACGAACGTCTCGATCCTCACCATGAACTCCGGCAGCCGGACCTCCCGATTCCGGATCCTCGCGAGCTGGGCCTCCCACTCGCCGGTGAGCGCCGCGCTCTTCACGGGGGAGGGGACGAGGTCGACGAGCCGGATGCCGGTGTCGGTGGCGGCCAGCGCCTTGCCCTGCCGCTCCGCGTAGCCGCGCCGCAGGAGCGTCTCGATGATCTCCGCGCGGGTGGCCGGCGTCCCCAGGCCGCGCTCCTTCATGGCCTGCGACAGCTCGCGGTCGTCGAGGTGGGCGCCGGCCGTTTCCATCGCGGTCAGCAGCGTGGCGTCGGTGAATCGCCGCGGCGGGCGGGTCTGCTTCGCGAGGGCCTCGACCCCGGCGACGTGCTTTCTCTGGCCGGCGGCCAGGCCGGGCGGCAGGTCCGGCTCGGCCTCGCCGTCGCGCCCTTCGACCCCCGGGCGGGTCGGGCGCGAGAGAGGGAGGTCGAGGACCTTCCACCCGGCCTGCTGCACCATCGTGCCCGAGCTGTGGAACCGATCCGGGTGGGCGGGCTCGCCGCCGCTGTCGACCCGCGTGATCACCGTCGTGACCGCGAAGACGTGCTCGTCGTGCCAGGCCATGAGCACGCGACGGCAGACGAGGTCGTAGACGTGGCGCTCGTCGCGGGTCAGGTCGAGGCCGGCGGCCGAGACCGCGGTGGGGACGATGGCGTGGTGGTCGGTCACCCTGGCGTCGTCCACGAAGCGCCGGCCGAGCGGGCGCTCGCCGGTCCCGGGGGCGAGGAGTCGAGAGTAGGGCCCGGCGATGGCCGCCACGACCGCGGGGAGTCCCGCGGCCACGTCGCGCGAGAGGTGCCGGCTGTCGGTGCGCGGGTAGGTGAGGAGCTTGCGCGTCTCGTAGAGAGACTGCGCGGCGGCCAGGGTCTCCTTCGCCGAGAGGCCGTGGACCCGGTTCGCGTGCCGTTGCAGGTCGGTCAGGTCGTAGAGCAGGGGCGGCGGAAGGCGCCGCGTCTCCGAATCGACCGACTCCACCTCCGCGCGTCCTGCGCGCACGCGCTCGACGACGGCCCTCGCCTCGACCCCGTCCTTCGGGAGCCGGCGCGCCTCGGGCGTCGGCCGGTCGCCGCGGAACCACGTCCCCCGGTAGCGACCGTCGTCCGGGGTGGAGGCGAAGGTCGCCACCACCTCGACGTAGTCCTCGGGCACGAAGCCCCGGATCGCCTTCTCGCGCTCGACGAGGAGGGCCAGGGTCGGGGTCTGGACCCGGCCCACCGAGAAGAGCTCCCCGTGGGCGAGCGTCGCCGCCCGCGAGAGGTTCATCCCCACCAGCCAGTCGGCGCGGGCGCGCGCGTGGGCGCAGTCGGCCAGGGGGTCGAAGTCGGAGAGTGGGCGCAGCGAGGCGAAGCCGCGCCGGATCGCCTCCGGCGTGAGCGACGAGATCCAGAGCCGACGGACGGGCTTGCGGCAGCCGGACGCGGCGAGGATGTAGCGGAAGATCAGCTCGCCTTCGCGGCCGGCGTCGGTCGCGCACACGACCTCGCTCACGCCGGGGTCGCGGAGGACCTTCCTCACCACCGCGAACTGGCCCTTCGTCGGCTCCGCCACCACGAGCGGCCACTCGGGCGGCAGCAGGGGGAGGTCCTCGGCCGCCCAGCGCTTCCACTCCGGCCGGATCTCGGGCGGTTCGGCCAGGCGGACGAGGTGGCCGATGGCCCAGGTGACGACGTAGCCGCCGCCGGCCAGGCAACCCTCGCCCCGCGCCGTCGCCCCCAGGACGCGAGCGATGTCGCGCGCCACCGACGGCTTCTCGGCCACGACGGCCACGGTCACGGGGCGAGCCTCACCCGGCGAGGCTATACCCGGCCGGGGTCCCGCGGGGTCCGGGCGTTCCGTCACCCGCCCGGGGGCCGCCGGCGGGGGAGGCAAGACCCCGCCGGCGGCCCCGCCTCGGAGCCTCAGAAGCGGAAGGAGGCGTTCGCGAAGAGGCTCCGTCCTGGCTCGGGCACGCGGACCCCGGAGCGGAAGGGGTCGCGCTGGTACGAGAGGTGGTCGGTGTAGAGGCGGTCGAACACGTTGGCAACGCCCGCGGTCACGCGCAGGCGTCCCCGGCGGAAGCCGGCCGTCGCGTTCATCACGCCCCAGCCGGGCGTGCGCGCCTCGTTGAGCGACTCGTCGACGCGGTCCTGGTCGGCCGCGAAGACGCCCTCGACCGAACCGAAGAAGCGCCCGTCGTCGTAGCGGGCGGACGCCCGGCCCCGCAGCGGCGGCATCTCCGCGAGCGGGCCCGGGACGATGCCGCGCGCGGGGTCGCCGTCCTGCTCGCCGCGAACGTACGACAGGTCGCCCGAGACGAAGACCCGCCCGAAGAGGAGAGGCAGGCTCCCGCCGACCTCGCCGCCGGTGAGCGTCGCGTCCACGTTGGCGAACGAGCGCGCGACGGCGTTCATGACCCCCGGCACCATGGCCCGGCGGGCCTGGTCGTAGACGGTCACGTAGTCGGCCACCCGGCTCCGGTAGAGGGCCGCCTCGAACCGGAAGCCGCCGCGGGTGAAGGTCGCCGAGGCGTCGAGGGCGGTGTTGCGGCTCGGCACGAGGTCCGGGTTCCCGACCCAGTCCGTCCCCATGCGCCGCAGGGCCAGGTAACGCTCGGTCGCCTCGGGCACGCGGGCGGCGTGCCCGAGGCCGCCCGCGATCTCGAAACCCCCTCTTCGCCAGGCCAGACGAACCTTGCCGCCCGGGAGCGTGTCGTCGGCGTCGAGCGCGCGGGTCCCCTGGTAGGCCTCGTAGAGGGCCGTATTCGCCCGCGCCGCGTTGGCCTCGCTGCGCACCTGGTCGAGCCGGCCCCCGGCCGAGAGGGCGAAGCCGCGGCCGAGGACGCGCACGTACTCGGCGAAGACGCCGCCCGTCACCACGCTGACGCCCGGGATCATGGCCTGCGGCGCGTAGGCCGAGCCGGCCAGCTCGTTGGTCGCGTTCCAGTACCGCTCGTAGCCCTCGGCGCCGAAGGTGAGGCGGCCGACGACCGCCTCGACCTTCCCGCCCGCCGTGCGGGTCTCCGCCCGGGTGCCCATCGAGTACGCCCGGGGTTTCGCGAGGGACGACGTCCGCCGCTCGTCCGTCATCCAGTGGTCGACCTGAGTGAGGTAGCCCTGGGCGCGCACGCTCGCCCGATGCGACCCGAGCCCCGTCGCCTCGTAGCGCAGGTTGACGCGGTCGGTGTCGTCCCACAGCGCGTCCATCAGGAGGTACGGGTAGAGGACGGCGCCCGAGTCCTGGCGGGTGTAGGCGACGTCCACCTGATGGCCCGCGGCGGGCGCCCAGATGACCCGGCCCCACGCGGTGCCGACCGAGAAGGCCCGGTCGCCCTGGTTCTCGGGCCGGTAGTTGGCGAGCTCGGTGAACCGCCGCCCGGCCCCGTCCTCGTACGGGTCGCCCCGGCGCTCCGAGTAGCCCGCGAGCGCGGAGAGCCGTTCCCCGCCGTGTCCGGCCGTGAGCGAGGGGTTGACGAGGCCGAACGAGCCCCCCGCCAGGGTGGGCGTCGCGTGCCAGCCCGGCTCGGGCTTGCGGGTCACGACGTTGACGGTGCCGCCGAGGCCGCCCTGGTTCTTCACGTCGAACGGCCCTTTGCCGACCTCGACCCGGTCCACCTCCGCGAAGTCCACGTGGAAGGCCGCCGGGTCCATGTGGTTCGGGCAGGCGCCGTAGACGCGCTGCCCGTCGATCAGCACGTTCAGGTCGCGGCTCTGCAGCCCCCGCAGCACCACCTCGTTCGCGATGCCGCCCTTACGCAGCCGCCAGAGCCCGGCCTTCCAGCCGAGCGCCTCGCCCACGTCGACGGCCGAGGTCTCCCGCAGCTCCGAGGCCTCGAGCGTCGCGCGCGGGACCTCGCCCACGACGCTCACCGTCTCGCTCAGGCCGGCGACGTCGAGCGTGAGGTCGAGCCGCGCTTCCTCCCCGGCGGGAACGGCCACGGCGGGGGCGACCCTCTCCGCGAAGCCGGGCAGGGCGGCGCGCACCTCGTAGGTCCCCGGGGCGAGCTCTCCGGAGCGGAACGTGCCCAGGTTCCCCGTGGTGACACGTGCGCTCCAGCCGTCGGCGCGCGCGACGGTCAGCACCACGCCCGGGAGCCGCGCGCCGTCGCGCGAGGTGACCGACCCCGCGATTCGGCCTCGAGAGTCCTGCGCGCCGGCCAGGCCGGCAGCCAGGCACGCCAAGCACGTCCAAACACTCGTCTTCATGACCCCTCTCCCCCGGACCGCGTCGGCGGACCGGACCACGACCCCTGAACGACTCTCAGGCGGAGATCAGGCGGGGAGAGAGCGTTTCGGCGGGGGGACGGGCGGCGCGTGCGGGCGGTCGAGCGGGTCCCCGTGCGCGGCGCGACGATCGAGCCGGCGCGCCTCGGCGCGCCGCGGGGCGACCACGACGGGCAGGACGGCCTCGAGCCGCAGCGGCGCGCCGATCACGAGCGCGTCGGGTTGGCCGCAGCCGCAGCGCACGCGGAGGCAGGGCCGTCCGTCCCCGTCGTCCGTCCTCTCGCCGGTGCAGCAGCAGCGGCCGCGGCAACAGAAGAGAGCCGGCTCGTCCGCGAGGACGGCGCTCAGGAGGGGGAGCGCCAGGCTGCCGAGCAGGATGGCGAGGCCCGCCGCCGCCTTCAGCGTCCGGCGGAGGCGGCTTCC
>Ga0113563_10000763_pt1 | contig 16682 bp, 14 predicted proteins | sample Mud3Dept3metaG_FD_80117 | JGI IMG/M metagenome (GOLD analysis project Ga0113563, IMG submission 80117) | Freshwater wetland microbial communities from Ohio, USA, analyzing the effect of biotic and abiotic controls - Mud 3 Core 4 Depth 3... | ecosystem: Environmental > Aquatic > Freshwater >...
TCCGTCCGGTGCCGAAGCCGGCCGGATCGAACTGACCGCGCCGGCCACGACGCGCGTGGGCCTCCAGGGGGAGGACGGGCGGGTCGCGGGCCGCACCGGCGGCGCGTTCCCCTTCACGGGGTGGACGATCGGAGGGCGGGCCTCCCGGCCCGCCTGGACAGTGGCGGGCCCGCCGGCGCTACAATCCCCGCATGCCGCAGTCCGTCAAGTACCTCCTGGATGAACGCCGCCTGCCCACGACCTGGTACAACCTCGCCGCCGACCTGCCGTCGCCGCCCCCGCCCGTGCTGCACCCCGGCACGCATCAACCCGTGGGTCCCGGCGACCTGGAGCCCCTGTTCCCGATGGCGCTCATCCTCCAGGAGGTGGCCACCGAGCGCGACATCCCGATCCCCGAGCCGGTGCGCGACGTCTATCGGCAGTGGCGTCCGACGCCGCTCTTTCGTGCGCGGCGGCTCGAGGCGGCGCTGGGGACACCCGCGAAGATCTTCTACAAGTACGAAGGCGTCAGTCCGACGGGGAGCCACAAGCCGAACACGGCGGTGCCGCAGGCCTTCTACAACAAGGAAGCCGGCGTCTCGCGATTGGCGACGGAGACGGGCGCCGGGCAGTGGGGGTCGTCCCTCGCGTTTGCCGCGTCGGTCTTCGGCCTGCACGTGGACGTGTTCATGGTCCGCGTGTCCTACGACCAGAAGCCGTACCGCCGCGCGCTGATGGAGAGCTACGGCGCGCGGTGCGTGGCCTCGCCCTCGGCGGAAACGGCCTCCGGGCGGGCCGTCCTCGAGCGCCGGCCGGATCATCCGGGCAGCCTCGGCATCGCCATCTCGGAGGCCGTGGAGGTGGCGGCCGGCCGCGCCGACACCAAGTACGCGCTTGGCTCGGTGCTCAACCACGTGTTGCTGCACCAGACCGTCATCGGCATCGAGGCGATGGCGCAGATGGAGATGGCCGGCGACTACCCCGACGTCCTCGTCGGCTGCACGGGCGGCGGGTCGAACTTCTCCGGGCTCGTGTTTCCCTTCATCGGGGAGCAGTTGCGGGGAGGGCGGCCCGTTGCCGTCACGGCCGTGGAGCCGGCGGCGTGCCCGAGCCTCACGAAAGGCCGGTACGCCTACGATTTCGGCGACACGGGCCAGCTCACGCCGCTGACGAAGATGCACACGCTGGGCTCGAGCTTCACGCCGCCAGGGCTGCACGCCGGTGGGCTGCGTTATCACGGGATGGCGCCGCTCGTGAGCCTCCTGAAGCAGTTGAACCTGATCGACGCGCGGGCCTATCACCAGGTCGCGTGTTTCGAGGCCGGCGTGCTCTTCGCGAGGACGGAGGGCATCATCCCGGCGCCGGAGGCCAACCACGCCGTGAAGGGCGCCATCGACGAGGCGCTGCGCTGCCGCGAGGAGGGCGTCTCCCGCACCATCCTGTTCAACCTGTGCGGGCACGGTCACTTCGACATGCAGGCGTACGCCGATTACTTCGCAGGCAAGCTGCAGGACCTGGAGTACGACGAGGCCGATCTCGCCATGGCCCTGGCGGGGCTGCCATCGGTGAACGACTGAGGTGGGGTGGCGCCGTGGGGCGCGGGCTCGACGCCAGGCACGCGTACCTGTCGCGTCAGCGCTGTGCACCACGGGCGGAAACGACAGACCGGGCGCCCGGTGCGATACTCGGACTGCCCCCAGGATCGCGGAGGGACCATGCACCGCGTGTCACGCAAGCAGTTCCTCGCAGCGTGCGGTGCGACGATGGCGGCCTGCGCGGCCGCGCCCCGCGCCGGCGCGCCGGCGGAAGGGCGTTCCGATGACGTGGGTGCCGCGCGGCCCACCGCATCGCCGGTGGGACCGCCGCTCGAGGGCGTCACGTCCCCGGCGCCCGCGTGGGCGGTGCTCCACCGCTCCGGCGAACTGAAGCGGCGCGGCGACGCGCTGTGGCAGCGGCAGGACCGCTGTGACCTGTGCCCGCGCCAGTGCGGGGCGCGCCGGCTGGCCGGCGAGCGCGGCGCGTGCGGCGCGAACGCCACGCTGGAAGTGGCCGCGCACCACCCGCATCACGGCGAGGAACGGTCGCTCTCGGGACGCCAGGGATCGGGCACGATCTTCATGACCCACTGCACCCTGCGGTGCGTGTTCTGCATCAACTGGCCGATCAGCCAGGGAGGCGAAGGCCAGCGCCGGAGCCTCGGCGATCTCGCCGGCATGATGCTGTCGCTGCAGCGCCAGGGCTGCCACAACATCAACATCGTCACGCCCACCCAGTACGCGGCGCACGTGCTGCTCGCGCTCGACCTCGCGGCGGATCGTGGCCTGCGACTGCCGCTGGTCTACAACACGAGCGGCTGGGAGCGGCTCGACGTCCTGCGGCTGCTCGACGGCGTGGTGGACATTTACCTGCCCGACATCAAGTACGCCGAGGAGGCGATGGCGGATCGGTTCTCACCGGGCGCGGGCAGCTACCCGGCCGTCACGCGCGCGGCCGTTCTCGAGATGCACCGGCAGGTCGGCGTGGCACGGCCGGGCGCGGATGGTCTGATGCGGCGCGGGCTCATGATTCGCCATCTCGTGATGCCCAACGGCGTGAGCGGCAGCCGCAACACCATCACGTGGATCGCCGACCACCTGCCGCGCGACACCTACCTCAACCTGATGTCCCAGTACCGCCCCGAGTTCAAGGCGCGCGATCACCCGGCCATCGCGCGGCCGATCACCCGGGCGGAGTACGAGGACGCCGTGGACTGGGCCCGCAAGGCAGGGCTCACCAATCTCGACATCCAGGGGGCCGGCTGGCTCTCGGGGTAGACCGCGCGCAGGACTGTAACAGCACGGTAACGCTGTGCTAAGGTCTGGGCCGGACTTATGGACCTCAGCCTCGGCCTGCTCGTTGTCCTGCTCTTGATCCTCGGCGCGGAGTTCGTCAACGGCTGGACCGACGCCCCGAACGCCATCGCCACCGTCGTGTCCACGCGTTCGCTCGGCCCCTACCAGGCCGTGGTGATGGCGGCGGTCCTCAACCTGATCGGCGTGCTCTCCGGCACGGCGGTGGCCAACACGATCGGCAAAGGCATCATCGATGCCCAGGTCGTGGACCTGGCGACGGTGGGCGGGGCCATGGTCGGGATCATCATCTGGTCGTCGCTGGCAGCGACGTGGGGCATCCCCACCAGTGAGAGCCACGCGCTCGTGGCCGGCCTGGCGGGTGCCGGCTACGCGACGGCCGGTTTCGACGCGCTGGTGCTCGAGGGATGGGTCAAGGTGGGCCAGGGCCTGGTGTTGTCCACGCTGCTCGGGTTCAGCGCCGGCTTCGTCATCATGGTGCTGGTGTACTGGGCGGCCCGTCACGCCGTGCCCTCACGGGCGCGCCCGAAGTTCCGCGTGCTCCAGGTCCTGTCGTCCGCGTTCATGGCCTTCAGCCACGGGTCCAACGACGGACAGAAGTTCATGGGGGCCTTCACGCTTGCCCTGGTGCTCGGCGGGCAGCTGAGCGCGTTCGCCATCCCGAAGTGGGTGGTGTTCCTGTGCGCGGCCACGATGGCGCTCGGCACCATCACCGGCGGATGGCGCATCATGCGAACGCTGGGCGGGCGCATCACGCGGCTCGAGACCCACCAGGGGTTCTCGGCGGAGATGGCGGCCGCCACCACGATCGAACTGGCCTCGCGGCTCGGCATTGCCCTCAGCACCACGCACACGATCTCGACGGCGATCATGGGCGTCGGCGCGACCCGGCGGCTGTCGGCGGTGCGGTGGGGCGTGACTCGCGAGCTGGTCACCGCCTGGGTCCTGACCTTCCCCATCTGTGCGGCCATCAGCTGGGCGGTGGTCAAGACGATGCGGACGTTGTTCTGAGGTCGGTGGCGGACCGCGCCGCACGCGCGCGGCACGCCGCCGCTTGTCGGAGCGCGCCAGCGGAGTCTGGACCCCCGCCGCTCAGGGCCCCAACAGCAATGGCCAGTTGCGAATCAGGTTGACCGGCAGGACGGTGTCGGCCGCCGTGCTCAGGATGAAGCGCGAGCCGTCGCCCGTGACCGCGTACTGCGAGAACTGGTTCGTCTCGCGCCCCGTCACGCGCAACTGGAAGAGACCGCGCGCGGCACCGGGCGAGAACTGCGCTCCGCCGGCAGACACCGTCACCGCCGTCAACTGTCCATCCTGGGCCAGGTAGTACAACTCACGGCCGTCACGCCGCCAGCGGGGCTGCACGCCGCCCCCTTTCGAGATCTGCCACTTCGACCCGGTGGTGGGGAAGGGCTGCACGTAGATTTCCGAGGTGCCCGTCTCGTTCGAGGAGTACGCCATCCAGCGGCCGTCCGGTGACAGACGGCCGGTGCGCTCATCAGCCGGTCCGTTGACGATGATCGCCGGCTCGCCCCCGGCGGCCGCCACCATGCCGATGTCCCAACCCGTCTCGCGGTTGAGCACCGAGTAGACGATCCGCGACCCGTCCCGCGACCAGTCCGTCGGGATCTTCGGCATCGGCGACCGCAACACCGGGAGCTCCTTGCCCGGGGCGCTCAGGTCGAGCCGGTAGAGATTGGGCGCGCCTTCGCGCAGCGACGCGAACACCACCTCCCGGCCGGCGGCGTCGCAGGACGGGTAGAAATCCACCGCCCGATTGAAGGTCAGCCGGGATGGCGACCCGCCGCTCGCCTCAATCGTCCACACGTCCACCGCGCCGGAGTCCGGGTCCGCGATGTCGTACACCACGCGGGTGTCGTTCGCCGTCAGGCACACGGTGCTGTAATCGGCCGGCGCGGCGGCAACGGAGAGGCGGTGCCCGTCACGGTCCACCCACTCGAGCTGCGACCCCGGTGCCGCGCTCTGATACGCCACCACCCCGGCCGCCGACGCGGAGAAGAGGCCCTGATAGGTGATCGCGTTGTAGCCGGTGTCGTCGGCCACGCGCTGCGCGGTGCCGCGCAGTTCCAGTGCCTGGGGGTCGAAGCGCTGTGCCATCAGGGCCAGGCCGCGGCGGAACAGCAAGTACCCGGGGTCGGTGTAGGCCACGCTGGCCGTTGTCGGGACCAGTTCGCGGGTCTCGACGGAATCGAGCGAGGCCACGTGGACGGCATGGGGAAGGCGGTCTTCGAGGTTCTTCGACGTCAGGAACAGGTAGTGGCGACCGTCGGGGAGGAACACCGGGAACCAGCGGGCGGTGTTCGGTCCCGGCGGCATCGGGACGGTCGTCGGCTCTCCGCCCGACGCTGCCACGAGCGCCGGTGGCAGGGACGGTGTGCCGACGAAGAGGATCGCGTCGTCACGATTCCACGTGCCACCGCGCGCCACCGGTGCCGCCGCCAGGGTGTGCGGCGTACCGCCGGCGAGCGTCACGGTCTTGAGCCGGCCGTCGGCGAAGAACCCGAGGCGCTGACTGTCCGGGGCCCAGAACGGCAACGACGCGTTCTCGGTGCCGGCGAGCACCCGGCTGGCGAGCGCGTCGCGTTCCCGCACGTGGATCACGATCCGCCCCGTCGGGTCGGTGGCGATGAACGCGACACGCCGGCCGTCCGGCGAGACCTGCGGGGCCTCACCGCGCTGGAGCGCGCTGCCCTCGGGGGGCAGTATCGACACCCGGTCCACCGTGGCATCGCCCGGCGGCGTGGGTGCTCCACCGCGCGTCAGCCACGCCCCGCCCACGACGCCGAGCGCGAGCGCGGCGAGCACGCCAAGGGGCCACGCGATCCGCGTGCGCGCCGCCGGGCGGAGTGGGGCCGGCTCGGCGCGCACCGCGGGCTGCCCGCTCGCGGACCCGCGCGCCACACCGCGTGCCTCGGCGATCGTGCGCAGCTGCAGCAGCACGTCGTGCGCGCTCGACCAGCGGTCGCCCGGCTCCTTCGCGAGACACACCGAAACGAGCCGGTCGAGCGCCGGTGGCGCCAGCGGCGCCGTCTGCGAGAGCGCAGGGGCCGGCGCGTGGAGAATCGCCCCGATGACGCTCGCCGGGCTCGAACCCGAGAACGCGCGGCGGCCGGCGAGCATCTCGTACAGGATCGCGCCGAAGGCGAAGACGTCGGCGCGTGCGTCCACGGGCCGCCCCTCGAGCTGCTCCGGCGCCATGTAGTGCAGCGTGCCGAGGATCTGTCCCTGCCCGGTGAGCGCCGCCGTGGCGTCGTGGCCGCCGACGGCGACATCCTGATCGGCGCGGAGCTTGGCGAGGCCGAAGTCGAGGAGCTTCGCGTGTACCTCCGCGGGCCGGCCCGGCCGGCCACGCGCAAGCATGATGTTGCCGGGCTTCAGATCGCGGTGGACGATGCCGAGGCGGTGCGCGGCGGCGAGGCCATCGGCCACCTGGATGGCGCACGCGAGCGCGTCCTCGAGCGGCAGCGGCCCGTGCTCGAGGCGCGCGGCGAGGGTCGTGCCCTCGAGCAACTCCATCACGAGGTACTCGACATCACCCTCGTGGCCCACGTCGTGCAGCGTGCAGATGTTCGGGTGGGTGAGTGCCGCGATGGCCTTCGCCTCGCGCTCGAACCGGCTGCGCCGCTCGGCCGTGGCGCGCGAGCGCGACACGCCAGTCGCGTCGGGTGCGCCCGTTTCCTCCAGCAGCACGACGGGCAGGACCTTGACGGCGACGTCGCGATCCAGGCGGGTGTCGCGCGCGCGGTACACCTCTCCCATGCCGCCGGCCCCGAGCGGGGCGATGATCTCGTAGGGGCCGAGACGAGTGCCAGCGGCGAGTGACATCGATAGGTTCAGGTTCTGTGAAGCATACCCGACATCGGGGGCGCCGCTGAAGAGGCGCCCCACGTACGTCAGGGACGGGGGCGCCCTGCGTACAGCAGTGCGTGGTACCACCTCGTCCGGGGCTTCAGCCGCGCCGTTGCACGTGGCACGGTGGACGTCGGCCGGGGCTTCGGCCCCAGCGGTCAGGCTTCGCCCGCGCCGGCCGCCAGCGCCACGGCAATCCGCGCGGCCAGCGTCGCGTTGGCTCCGAGCAAGGCGAGGTTGGCCTCGAGACTGGCGCCGGCGGTGACCTCCGCCAGCGCCGCGAGCAGGAACGGTGTCACGGCCTTGCCGGTCACCCCGGCGGCTGCGGCGCGCCGCTCGCACTCGAGCACCGCGGCGGCCACCACGTCACGGTCGAGCGCGTGGCTCGAGGGAACCGGTTGGCACAGCAACACCGCCGACTCGACGCCGAGCGCTCGGCGGGCTCGTGCGATGCCTGCCGCCTGCTCCGGCGCGTCCACCCGGTGCTCGAGCCACAGCCCCGCGTCCGACGAGAGGAAGAACGGCAGCCGGGTGCAGCCGTAACCGGCCACGAGCACACCCAGCTCCTCCAGGCGTTCGAGCGTGGCGGCCGGGTCGACGATCGACTTCGGACCCGAGCAGACGACGAGTCCCGGCGTCCGCGCCAGTTCGAACAGGTCCGCCGACACGTCCCCGGTGTGCGGATGCACGCCGCCGATGCCGCCGGTGGCCATCACCTCGATGCCGAGCCGGGCCGCGGCCCAGAGCGTGGCCGACACCGTCGTGGATCCGCGCCCGCCGCCCGCCAGGGCCGCCGGGTAGTCGCGACGCGCCACCTTCGCGATCCGTGCGTTCGGGGCGCAGAACGCCGCGAGGTCCGGCTCGCCGAGCCCGATGCGGATCGCCCCGGCCTCCACCGCCACCCAGGCCGGCACGGCGCCCTCGCGGCGCACCCGGGTGTCGAGGTCGTGTGCCGCCTCGGCGTTGCGCGGCGGTGGCAACCCCTGCGCCAGGACGCTCGTTTCGAGGGCAACGATCGGGCGGCCGCCGTCGAGCGCTGCGCGGAGCTCGCCGGAGACCAGGAAGGCGGCGGGGAGGTCACTGGCCATGGATCGAGTTCAGTCTGCGCCGATGGGGCACCTCGGCGGCTCACCGCGAGGTCATCTTCTCTTCCTGCGGTCGCGCCAGCGCGTGACGGCCTTCTCCAGTTCGCGGAACCACAAGACCGAGCTCGCGACCGTCGCGCACTGGACCCAGTCGCCGGGGCTCAGCGGCACGGTCGAGAATGCGCCTTGCAGGAATGGCAGGTAGACGACCGCTGCCTGCAGTGCCAGCGAGACGGCAACGGCCACCCACAACCAGGTGTTGCTGAACGGCTGTCGGAAGGCGCTCCGCTCGTCGGACCGGGCGTTGAACACGTTCACCAGCTGGAACACGACGAGCGTGGTGAACGCCATCGTCTGGGCGTGGCGCATGGTGCCGGCACCCTCCACGAATCCGCCCGGCAGCGCCGCATCGAGGACGTACAGCGTGCCGAGGGCCATCACCGCGCCGACCAAGACGATGCCACCCCACATCCGGCCCGTGATCACGCCTTCGCGCCTGGGACGGGGAGGGGTCTGCATGACGTTGGCGTCTGCGGGATCGATCCCCAGGGCGAGGGCGGGGGCGCCGTCGGTCACCAGGTTGATCCACAGCAACTGCGTGGCCAGCAGCGGCAGGACGAACGCGTCCTCGCCGCCCTGCAGCCCGATCGCGCGCGCCAGCAGCACGCCGAGGAACATCGTCATCACCTCGCCGGTGTTCGACGACAGCAGGTAGCGGAGGAACTTCCGGATGTTGGCGAAGATCGCGCGCCCTTCCTCGACGGCCGCCACGATCGAGGCGAAATTGTCGTCGGCGAGCACCATGTCGGCGGCTTCCCTCGATACGTCCGTGCCCGCGATGCCCATCGCCACGCCGATGTCGGCGGTCTTGAGGGCGGGCGCGTCGTTGACGCCGTCGCCGGTCATCGCCACGATCGCGCCGTCACGCTGCAGCGCCTGGACGAGCCGCAGCTTGTGCTCGGGATTGACGCGTGCGAAGACGGAGACCTCCCTGGCCGTGCGCACGAGCGTCTCGTCGTCCAGCCGCTCGAGCTCGGCTCCGGTCACGGCGCGGCCCTCGGCGGCGATCCCGAGCTCGCGTGCGATCACGGCGGCCGTCCTCGGGTGGTCGCCCGTGATCATGATGGGCCGAATCCCGGCGGCCTGGGCGCGCGCCACCGAGGCCTTGGCCTCGTCTCGCGGCGGATCGATCATGCCGACGAGGCCGGCGAACACGAGCTCGCGCTCCAGCCGCTCGTCGACCTCCTCGGGCGGCGGCATGCCCGACGGCAGCTCGCGGTACGCGGTGCCGAGCGTGCGCAGCGCCTGGCCCGCCAGCCGCTCGTTGGCCTGGAGGATCTCGGCGCGCCGGGCGTCGGTGAGCGGCCGGCGGCCCTCGCCGATCAGCTCTTCCGAGCACCGGCCGAGCAGCACGTCGGGCGCGCCCTTGGTGAACAGCAGCACGCGCGCCGACACCTCGGCGTCTGCGTGTACCGTGCTCATCAACTTGCGTTCCGAGGAGAACGGCACCTCGCCCATGCGCTCGAAGCGTGCGGCCAGCGCCTCGGCCTCGAGGCCGGCCTTCCGCGCGGCAACGATGAGGGCACCTTCGGTGGGGTCGCCGTGCACCGTCCACCGGCCGCCCTGCTCGTGCAGGACGGCGTTGTTGGCACGGTCGGCAATGGCCAGCGCGCGGTCGAGCTCGACCTGCAGCGGTCCGTCGACGTCTCCGCCGCCGTCCCGCTCGACGCTGCCCTCGGGGGCGTACCCCGTGCCGCCGAAGCGCACGTGGCCGCTCGCCGTCACGACGGATCGGACGGTCATCTCGTTCTTCGTCAGCGTGCCGGTCTTGTCGGAGGCGATCACGTTGGCGGAGCCGAGTGTCTCGACGGCAGCGAGGCGACGCACGATGGCGTTGCGGCGGGCCATCCGCTGCACGCCGAGCGCGAGCACGACCGTCACCACCGCGGGCAGCCCTTCGGGCACCGCCGCGACCGCGAGGGCGACGCCCAGGATGAGGACGTCGAGGAGCGCCGAGAGGCCGCGCACCTGCTCGACGAGGACGATCGTCGCGATCATGATGGCCGCGATGACGACGACCACGAGGCCGAGGAGCCTGCCAACGCGGTCGAGCTCACGTTGCAGCGGCGTCGTCTCCTTCGGCGTCTCCTCGAGCAGCCCGGCGATGCGCCCCATCTCGGTCTGCATCCCGGTGGCGACGACCACGGCACGACCGCGCCCGTAGGTGACCGCCGTGCCGCTGAAGACCATGTTGTCGCGGTCGCCAATCCCAGCCTCTTCCTCGATGGCGGCCACGTTCTTCGACACCGGGAGGCTCTCGCCCGTGAGCGCGGCCTCGGCCGTGTGGAGCGCGGTGGAGTGGACGACCCGCGCGTCGGCCGGCACGGTGTCGCCTTCCTCCACCACGAGGAGGTCGCCGGGCACGACCTCTGCCGTCTCCACGCTGCGCCCGACGCCGTCGCGCACGACGCGCGCCCGCGCCGCCGCCATCTGGCGGAGCGCCGCGACGGCCGACTCGGCCCGCGCCGCCTGCACATAGCCCATCACCGCGTTCAACAGGACGATCCCGAAGATGACGATGGCCTCGTAGGGCAGCACCGAATCGCGTTCGTGGATCCACAGCCCGAGCGAGATGGCCGTGGCGACGAGCAACAAGACCACGAGCAGGTCCTCGAACTGCGCCAGGAACCGGCGCCACGCCGGCACGGGCTCGGCGGGCTTCAGCTCGTTGCGGCCGAGACGCTCGAGGCGTGTGCGGGCCTCGGCCTCCGTCAGGCCGCGTCGCAGGTCCGTGCCGAGCGCGGCGACGACCTCGTCGACGTGTTGCCGGTAGAACGGACAGCGATCTGACCGCACCGCTTCGGTACTCATCGCCCTGGCTCCGAGGCCGAACCCGGCCAGCGCCCCGGCTGCGCGGCACAGCGCGCCCCAGCCTCGCAGGCACGTGCCAGGGCCTGCGGCGGGCTCGCCCCGCGTGCCACGGCCGCGAGGAACGCGCCGTCGAACGCATCGCCGGCGCCCGTGGCGTCGATTTCACGAACCTCCGGGGCGGGCGCGTGGACGAGTGTCCCACCCGTCGCACACAGCGCACCCCGGGCTCCCAGCTTGACGGCGGCCATCGGGTACCGCGAGGCCAGGCTGCGTGCCGCCGCCTCGTCACGCACGCCAGTGAGCGCCTCGGCCTCGCGCTCGTTGGCGAAGAGCAGCGTCGCCTGGCGGGTCGCGTCGAAGAACCACGACGCGCCCCGTCGTTCGATGAGCGGCCACGACCCCGCGTCGATCGCCACGACCGGCGCGCGCGCCCGTGCCAGCGCGGCGCGCGCCACGGCCTCCGTGGCCACGTCGAACAGCGTGTAGCCCGAGACGAACACCGCGCAGCTGTCGAACGCGTCGGGCAGCATGGCATCCGCGAAGCTGGAGTTGGCGCCCCGGTGCGCCACCATCGACCGCTCACCGGCCTCGGTGACGATGAGCATGGCACCCGTGCGCGCCCTGGCGGCCACCACGAGGTGCGCGTCCACGTTGTGGCGCAGCAACGCGTCCCGCACGATCGCTCCGGCCGCATCGTCGCCGACGCAGCCGTGCAACCGCACCGCCGCGCCGGCCGCTGCAGCCCACACCGCCACGTTGGCGGCGCTGCCGCCTGGGTCGATCCGGACCTCGCCATGGACGTCGCCGCCCCGCGCGAGGACGCCGGAGGAGACCGTCACGTCGAGCATGACGTCGCCGAGCACGATCAGGTCGGGGCGGGTCATCGACACGGCCGCCCGCCGAGCCCAGGGCGGGCACGCCCGGCGGCGGCAACAGGGTACTCCGCCGCGCGTCCCGGTGCACGAAGCCCCCTCGGGGCCGGTCGAACCGCGCCAGCGGGTGTCGGTCCGGTCGCGAACGACCACCGCCATTCGGCGACCGCCGGGCGGAATGCCTGAACGCCCGAACGGCTGGACCGCGGGAACGGCCGAACATCTGAACGTCCGAACGCCTGAACGTCTGAACGACGGTACAATCCCCACCCATGCCGGCCCTGATTGAAGCCATCGAGATCAAGCGGAAGACGTACTTCGAGTTCGAGCAGGCCCCATACGTGTGCCTGGACGTCGAGGTGTCGCGCCCGACGGCGCGCGGCGGGCAGACGCTCGTCCGTCTCAAGATGCGGAACCTGGCCACGCGCGCCGTGTTCGACCGGACCTTCAAGGCGGGCGAGAAGTTCGCCGAGCCCGACCTCGTCCGTGTCTCGGCCACCTTCCTCTACGCCGACGCCGACGGGTTCCACTTCATGGACCAGGACACCTTCGAGACCCTGACGCTGTCACCCGACATGGTGGGCGAGGACCGCCTCGTGCTCGTCGACAACGTCCCGGTGCAGGTGCTGCGCTACAACGGCAACCCGATCGGCCTGCAGCTGCCGCCGCACGTCGAACTGACGGTGACATCCACCGAACCCGGCGTACGCGGCGACACCGCGAGCGGCGGGGCCACGAAGGTGGCCCGGCTCGAGACCGGGCTCGAGGTGCGCGTGCCGCTCTTCATCAAGGACGGCGAGAAGGTCAAGGTCCACACCGAGACGCGGGAGTTCGCCGGGCGGGCGTGACTGGTTGACTCGCAGCGGCCGCATCGCGCTCGGCGGCGGCATCGGTGCGCGTGGTACACTCCACGCCGTGGTCGACGACCAGTTCGACGTGCTCGCCCTCGTGGCGGCGCGGCTCGACGCGGCCCGGATCCCCTACATGGTGAGCGGCTCCCTGGCGATGAGTTACTACGCCCAGCCGCGCATGACGCGCGACATCGACATCGTTGTCGACCTGAACGAACAGAATGTCGAGTGCGTGGCCTCGACCTTCTCCCAGGACTTCTACTGTGACCCGGCTGCGGTGCGGCGCGCCGTCAGCGAGCGGCGGATGGTGAACCTGATCCACGTGACGTCGCTGGTCAAGGTCGACCTCATCGTCCGCAAGGACACCGAGTACAGGCAGCTCGAGTTCGAGCGCCGCCAGACCGTGGACGTCGCGGGCACACGCCTCTCGATGGTCACGGCCGAGGACCTGTTGCTGTCGAAACTGGCATACGCGAAGGCTGGCGGTTCCGGGCTGCAACTGCGGGACGCCCGCAACCTCGTCGCGTCGGTTCCCACGCTCGACTGGCCGTACCTGAGGCGGTGGGCACCAGCGCTGTCGGTGACCTCGTTCCTCGAAGGACTGGCGTCGTGAGCCCGGACCCGATGGACGCGCCGGCCGAGTTGGCCGCTCTCCACCGCCGGTGGCTCATGTCACGGTCCGGGGCCGAGCGCCTGCGGATGGCGACGGCCATGTTCGGTTTGGCCAAGACGCTTGCCGTTGCCCGGGTGAAGGCCCTCGGCGTCACCGACGGCGTGGCGCTCGACGCCGGCGTTGTCCGGCAGCTCTACGGCTCGGATCTCGACCCGGCCATCCTCGAGCACCTCCTGGAGCGACGTGCGCTGACCGCCGGCCTCGAGCCGCCTGGTTCCTGAGCACGCGGACTCCAGGCCGCCGCCGCAGCGGGTCGTCGGACATCACCAGCTGATGAACCGTTCTCCGACCGTTCTGCGCATTGATCGGCAGGAGGCGAGGATGCCGACCAGACGCCGAACCGTGTGGGCCGCGCTGCCCGCGGTCCTCCTCGCCGTGCTTGCGGGTTGCTCGGAGAGCCTCCCCACCGCGCCCACCGAACTGACGCGCGGGGTCACCATCTACGAGCATGCCAACTTCGCGGGCGACTCGGGGCTGCTCACGAACGACGTTCGCGACCTCAAGGACTACGACGGGCCCTGTGAGTGGTCGGCGACGACGACCACGCCCGACGGCACGCCGTGGACCACGAGCGGTTCCAACTGGAACGACTGCATCTCGTCGATCCGGGTGGCGCCCGGCTGGCGCGCCACCGTCTACGTCGACGGCAGTTTCCACGGAGACTCCCTCGAGTTGACGGCGGACGCGCCGAACCTGCAGGTCGTGTCGGGCTCCTGCGCCCACGACGGGTTCAACGACTGCATCACCTCGATCCGCGTCCGTCAGCAGTAGCCGCGCCGGCCCGCACCCGGGAGTACACTCCCAACACCGGCGGGTCCGAGCCGACCGGCGGGGGTGATTCGTGCGCTGCTTCTACCATCGCGATCTCGACGCCGTGGCCACCTGCAAGAGTTGCGGGCGCGGACTCTGTCCCGACTGCGGTGCCGACGTCGGCAACGGCCTGGCGTGCCGCGGGCGCTGTGAGGCCGAGGTGCGGTCGCTCAACCTCGTGATCGAGCGCAACAAGACGGCCTACGAGAAGACGAGTGCGGCCTACCTGAAGATCGCGATCTTCTACGTCGTCCTGGCCGCGGTGTGCCTGCTCGGCGCGATCCTCGATTGGCGGGGCTTCGGCTGGATGCTCTATCCCGCCGCAGTCGTCTTCCTGGTGAGCGGGTTCGTGCACTTCTCGACGAGCCGGCGCTTCCAGGGCGACTGACCGGCGGCCGACGATCCAACCTACTCGTAGCGCAGGGCCTCGATGGGGTCGAGGCGCGCGGCCTTGCGGGCCGGGTAGAAGCCGAAGAAGACCCCGGTGAGCGCCGAGAAGCCGAAGGCCAACGCGACGGCGTCGGGCGAGATGGTGGTCGGCCATCCCAGGAACCGCGTCAGGGCCGTCGACACGCCGATCCCGAGGCCGATGCCGATGAGACCGCCGATCAGGCTCAGGACGAGGGCCTCGACGAGGAACTGCATCAGCACATCCCGGCCCCTGGCGCCGATCGACATGCGCAGGCCGATCTCCTTGGTGCGCTCGGTGACCGACACCAGCATGATGTTCATGATCCCGATGCCGCCGACGATGAGCGACACGCCGGCGATGCTGGCGAGCAGCGCGCCCATCGTCTGGGTGGCCTCGGTGCGCATCGCCGCCATCTCCTCGAGCGTGCGCACCATGAAGTCGTCGGCGTCGCCCTGGTAGATCTTGTGGCGCGTGCGGAGCAGTGCCGTCACTCCCTCGGCGACGCTCGCGACCCCGTTGGCCGTCACGGCCGAGATGGTGATGTTGTTGATGTGCGTGATGCCGAGCAGCTTCTTCTGGACCGTCGTGTACGGCACGTAGATGGCATCGTCCTGGTCCTCGCCGCCCGTGCCCTGGCCCTTGCTCGACATGACGCCGATCACCTTGAACGGCTGGTTCCGCACGCGGACGGTCTGGCCCGTCGGGTCGGCGCCCTCACCATAGAGCATGTCGCGCACCGTCGACCCGAGCACGGCGACCTTGGCCGCGGAGCTCACGTCCTGCGGCGTGAAGAACGTCCCGAACTGGACCGGCCACGAGCGGATCAGGGGCAATTCGATGTCGGTGCCGTTGACGCGGGTGTTCCAGTTCTGGTTTCCCGTGATCACCTGGCTGCGCGTGGTCACCCCGATGGCCAGGTACTGGATCCCGGGCACCTGGTCCCGGATGGCCATCGCGTCGTCGACCAGCAGCGTGTTGGCCGCGCCCGAGCCCGTCCGCACGCCCCCGGCCATGAAGTTGCCTGCCATGACGTAGATCAGGTTGGTGCCCGCCGACCGGATCTGGTTCTCGATGGTCGACTGTGCGCCGTTACCGAGCGCGACCATCGCAATGACCGCGGCCACCCCGATGATCATGCCGAGCATCGTGAGCGACGATCGCATCTTGTTGCGGAAGAGCGCCTTGAGGGCGATGCGGAGCGTCATCAGGAGGCCCATGGTCAACTCCGTGGCGGCAGGGCCGCCAGCTCCCTGCTGGCGTGCCGGCGCGACCCGTTGCGGTCGTCGGCGACGATTTGCCCGTCGCGAAACGCGATGGTCCGCGAGCCGTACTCGGCGATGTCGTGCTCGTGGGTGATGAGCAGCACCGTGATGCCCTGCTCGGCGTTGAGGCGCTGGAAGATGTCCATCACCTCGACGCTCGTGCGGCTGTCGAGATTGCCCGTGGGCTCGTCGGCCAGCAGGATCGACGGGTTGTTGACGAGCGACCGTGCGATCGCCACGCGCTGCTGCTGGCCGCCCGAGAGCTGGTTGGGATGATGGTGCTCGCGGCCCGTCAGGCCGACGGCGGCCAGCGCCTCGCGCGCCTTGCGATGCCGCTCCGACGAGCTGACCTTGTGGCGCCCGTAGAGCAGGGGCAGCTCGACGTTCTCGAGGGCGCTCGTGCGCGCCAGCAGGTTGAACCCCTGGAAGACGAACCCGATCTTGCGGTTGCGGATGGCCGCTAGTTCGTCGCGCGACAGGCGCGACACGTCGTCCCCGTCGAGCGCGTAGGATCCCGACGTGGGCCGGTCGAGACACCCGAGGATGTGCATGAAGGTCGATTTGCCGGAGCCCGACGGCCCGGTGACGGCGAGGAATTCTCCGGCCTCGACATCCACCGTGACACCCCGCAGGGCGCGCACCTCGATGTCCCCGCCGGTCTGGTAGGTCTTGGTCAGATCGCGGACGGTGATCACCGGCACGTCAGCGCCCCGGCGGCCGTCCGCTGCCCGGCCCGCGGGTGGGTCCCATCAACGGCGATCGCCCGGTCTGGCCGCTCGAGGCCTGCGCCGGCAGGATCACGCCGGTGACGACCTCCATGCCCGGCTGCAGCTCGCCGCTGAGCACCTCGGTGTGGGTGCCGTCCGTGATCCCCAAGCGCAGCCGCACTGGCTTGAGCTGACCGTTCACGTGGATCCAGACGCGCCCGCGCGACTCGGTTTGCGGCAGCGGCCCGAACAACGAGTCGATCGTCTGCGCCGAACTTCCGGCGATCGAACGATCGGCCGATGGCGCTGCCCCCGGGCGCGCCAGCCTGGCTCCAGCCGCTTTGCGTTCGCCACCCTCGCTCGGCACGCGACTGCCCGGCGGCGCCGGTGCGCCCGCCAGGAACGCCTCGACGTCGATGCCGCGCTCCTTCATGCGGGCGA
>Ga0113563_10000764_pt1 | contig 16667 bp, 15 predicted proteins | sample Mud3Dept3metaG_FD_80117 | JGI IMG/M metagenome (GOLD analysis project Ga0113563, IMG submission 80117) | Freshwater wetland microbial communities from Ohio, USA, analyzing the effect of biotic and abiotic controls - Mud 3 Core 4 Depth 3... | ecosystem: Environmental > Aquatic > Freshwater >...
GCTTATCTGCGTATAGCGCAATTCCATTCGCGTCCCGGACACGCCGATCAGCTCCATCTGGATTTGTGGCGGAAAGGACTGAACCTGGCCTGCGACGCTGGCACTTATCAATATAACGCCTCTATGCCTTGGGATAATGCATTATGTCATACAGCCGTCCATAATGCCGTGACCATCAATGGACAGGAACAAATGCAGCGGTTCGGACGGTTTCTGTATTTAAATTGGGCCCAGGCTACTAGAATTGATGGCGAAAAAGCTGAGGATGGCGCCTGGCGCCGGTTGGTCGGCCAACACAATGGCTACTGTCGGATCGGCCTACTGCACCAACGCTCGGTTACAACACTGGAGGATAATGGTTGGTTCATCGAAGATGTGCTTATGCCTATTAAGCCGAGTGTTATATCCCCAAAAACGAAGTTTACGATTAGACTACATTGGCTGTTACCCGATTGGCCCTGGGAACTGGATGGTACAGTCCTGCGTTTGCAGTCGCCAGAAGGATGGATCCTTGTAACCCTTCAAATTGGTGAGAATGGCGCAGTGGAGAATCAGCAGATCGGCCTGGCACGCGCCGGTCAGAATTTGTCCGGGAAAGAGCCGGTCGACCCTACCTGGGGATGGCGGTCTCCGACTTACGCGCAAAAGGTTCCGGCCCTGTCATTCTTTATTTCGGCCCAGACCCCGGCACCGGTGGTTTTCGCGACACGCTGGGATTTTCCGGTAGAATAACCCCAATCTTTTTTGTTGCTGAGATCGATCTTTGGAATCAACACAAACGTTCGCCAGGAAGAATAAATCTCGGGCGGTAGTCATCTTAATCGAAGGTGACCAGATTGCCATGATCGAGCGCCGCCGCTATGGACGGTTGTTTTACGTATTCCCGGGCGGGGGTGTAGAGCAGGAAGAGACTCTAAAAGCAGCGGCTGTCCGCGAGGCCAAGGAGGAATTAGGTTTGGACGTAAAAGTCCTGCGCCTGGTCGCCAGGTCAGATTTACTTGGCCGGCTACATTTCTATTACCTGGTCGAGCGCAGCGGCGGCGAGTTCGGCACAGGCAGTGGTAAAGAGTTGGGCCGTTCATCCGAGTCGGAGCGCGGCAGCGTTACGCCGATGTGGCTGCCGCTGGAGGACCTGACGCGACTGCCTGTTCTGCCGGAACGCATGGCCCACTACGTAAGCCAGTGTGTCGAACAGGGTTGGCCGGATGAGGTCTTGTGGTTCGATGAGCAGGAAGAATAACGGGGTGATGTGCATGTCCTGCTGATCCACCAGGCATTTACAGCTCTAGATGAGCCAGGCGGCACCCGTCATTACGAGCTGGCGCGCTGCCTGGCGCAGCGCGGGCAGCGGGTTACGATTATCGCCAGCCCGATCAGCTATCTGACAGGTAAAGCCGACCTGACCTCTCCTACCTCGGTTCGATCTCATGAAGGGGGACATCAGGCAGGTGTTGAAGAGGATGGCCTCAGGATCTTGCACGCCTACACCTATTCCGCGTTACATAAGAGCTTTGTCCACCGCGTATTCAGCTTCTTCAGTTTCATGGTTTCTTCATTTGCAACTGGCTTGAAGGTAAAAAACGTAGACTTGATTTGGGGAACTTCTCCGCCGATTTTTCAAGGCATGACAGCCTGGGCGCTCGCGCGGATCAAACACGCGCCATTCCTTTTCGAGGTGCGCGACCTGTGGCCAGCGTTCGCGATCGGAGTGGGCGTTTTGCATAATCCTCTCTTGATCCGCTTATCTGAGTGGCTGGAGCGTTTTCTATACCGGCATGCCGACCTCGTGCTGGTCAACTCGCCGGGTTTTATCGATCACGTCCGATCGCATGGAGCGAAACGAGTCGAGTTAGTGCCCAACGGGGCTGACCCCGGCATGTTCGATCCGCTGGCAGATGGGGCACGTTTTCGCGCTGCGCACGGCTTGCAAGACAAATTTGTCGTCGTCTATGCCGGAGCGCATGGAATGTCGAATGATCTGGGAGTTGTCTTAGATGCTGCCAATCTGCTGTACGACCGACCAGAGGTCGCAATCGTATTTCTTGGCGATGGCAAAGATAAACCGCAGCTGCAAGCCCGAGCAGCCAAATCAGGTTTAAAAAATGTGGTTTTTATCCCGCCCATACCGAAGACAGATATGGGCGAGGCGCTGGCCGCCGCCGACGCCTGTATTGCGATCTTAAAGCCCATTCCACTATATGCGACGGTCTATCCAAACAAGGTTTTCGATTACATGGCAGCCGGGCGTCCGGTGCTGTTGGCGATTGATGGGGTGATTAGAAAAGTGATTGAGGAGAACCAGGCCGGTTTGTATGTCGAGCCGGGGAATCCGCTGGCCTTATCGGAGGCTATTCGAATCCTGGCAGACGATCCAAAAAAAAGACGCACCATGGGGACGAACGGCCGCAGGACAGTTGAACGGGATTTTGACCGCGCTAAGCTGGCAGAAGTGCTTGCTGATTTACTAATATCAATGGTTTATGTGGCAGGCGACAAATAACGATGGATAAAACGCATATTCGTCGCGTAGAAAAACGGGAACTGCCAGACGCGAAATAGCTCTGGAATGGGCAAAGCGGCAGCCTGATCGGCGCTGCCACCCTCATTAACAACCTGCTGGGTCATTTCCAGGAGGGTTTCAATATACATCATCATCAATTGTAGATCGGTCCCGTCTCCAACCGGACCATGCCCAGGCACCAGTATCTGGCAATTCAACCTTTCGATCTGCCGCAAAGATGCCAGGCAGGCCCGTGGGTCCCCATCGCCTAAAAATGGATGGCAGCCGACAAAAAGCAAATCGCTCAGGAACAGAATCCCATCTTCCGGAAGATAAAGGAATGTATCATCTTTGGTGTGGCCAGGGCCATAAGATACCAAACGGGCAGATCGGAACGTTCCTTGGATGGTCAATTCATTCTGGTAGGTCAGGTTTGGGTACCGTAGTTGTAGATCAGGTAAGGAATTAACAATCACCTGGTAATAATTGACCCAAACAGCGGTCTGGCTTTTCGAAGGCCCATCACGGAGCGTTTCCATTTCAGTCTTTAATTCGGCAAGGCGGAGGGGGGCGTTCTCCGAGTCCCATTTGAGTTCTTCGACTCCATCGGTCATCATCAGTTGGCGCGTGGTCGAGGTCGATATGATATCTGTTTCTGCTGGAAAGACCTGGTTGCCACGCACGTGATCATTATGATAGTGGCTGTTTACTACGTAGGATGCCGGACCACCGGTAATCATTTGTGCTGCCAGGCACAGATCTTTCGCTGCTTCTGGGGTTAAGAACGTATCGAAGATCAGAGTTCGGCCTCCAAGGTCAATAATCCCGGCATTACAATCTGCGCCGCCGGAATGGGTGGCAATTACGGCGTAGATCCCTTGGGCCAGCTTTATTAATTCGAAATGTCTCGATACAAAATGCGCATCAGCCATAGCGAAGTTCAGGATCAAGGGGAGACAGGTTCACACCTCATACAGCGGCCAATTGGGTAGGACATCCATGTCCAATCCATCGCGATGCCCGTAAGCATAACGGAAGTAACCGGCCGCGGCGATCATCGCAGCATTGTCGGTGCACAACGAAAGAGGGGGGATGTGAACCGGAAAGGCCTCTTGCGCCAGGAAAGCCTGTCGCAAAGCGCGGTTGGCCGATACGCCTCCGGCGACCAGGATTTCGTGCGCCTCCATGGCCTCGGCGGCTTTGAGCGTCTTGACCACCAGCACATCGACGACGGCTTGCTGGAAACTGGCTGCGAGGTCGGCAATCGGCAGTGGCAGGGTCTGCTCCTGCATACGTCGCACCTCGCGTAGAACGGCTGTCTTCAATCCGCTAAACGAGAAGTTCCAGGTATCCTCCAGCCAGGCGCGCGGGAAGTGAAATGCGCGCGGGTTGCCACTTTCGGATGCTTTTTCAATAGAGGGCCCACCGGGATAACTAAGACCGATCAGCCGGGCGACTTTATCAAAGGCCTCGCCGGCTGCGTCATCCAGGGTAGCGCCTAATCGCTCATACTGCAGGTGACCGCGCATTAAAACCAGTTCGGTGTGCCCGCCAGAGACGATCAACGCAAGCAGGGGAAAGCTCGGTTCGGGACTGAGGTTAGCTGGATCGGTGGTCGCCAGGTCAACCCAGGCAGAGTAGACGTGCGCCTCCAGATGGTTGACGCCGATGATCGGCAAACCGCTGCCCAGTACCAATCCTTTGGCTGTGTTCAAACCAACCACCAGTGAGCCAGGCAATCCAGGTCCGCGTGTGACCGCGATGGCATCGATTTCACCCAGGTCGACGTGAGCGCGCTTAAGCGTTTCACTGACGATCGTGTAAATCGTGCGGATATGCTGGCGCGAGGCAACCTCTGGAAATACTCCGCCAAACTGGGCGTGCAGCTCGACCTGTGAGGCCACCAGGCTGGACAGGACAATGCGCCCATTCTCGACGACTGCCGCGGCGGTTTCATCACAAGAAGATTCGATGCCCAGGATTCGCCCCGGCGGTAACTCTTCGACCTTTAACTCTTTTATCTTTTTCATATACTAGAACTGGCCTTCGAGATAAGCTCGGGTGCGCTCTTGTTGTGGGTGCTCAAAGACTTCATGGGCTAGCCCGTGTTCTACTACTTCACCTAAATACATGAAAACTACATAGTCTGCGAGCCGTTTTGCCTGGCGGAGGATGTGGGTAACCAACACAATTGTGTATTGGCCTTTCAGATCCATCAGGCGCTTCTCGATGTTTTGTGCAGATATCGGATCGAGAGCAGAAGTTGGCTCATCTCCTAAAATGATCTCCGGTTCGATGGCCAGGCCGCGTGCCAGGCACAGACGCTGCTGCTGGCCGATCGAGAGACCGGTAGCGGGTGCGTGCAGGCGATCTTTCACCTCTTCCCACAGTCCCGCAACCTCTAAGTAATGTTGTACCTTTTGATCGAGGCTGCGACCACGCCGGCAGATGCCATGAATGCGTAATCCATAGGCGACATTATCATAGATCGACATGGGCAATGGATATGGTCGTTGGGCTAATAGACCAGTCTTCTTTCGAATTTCAGTCACGTCCACGGTGGGCGCGTAAATATCTTCTCCGTCGATCAATACCTCGCCCGTCAGGTGGGCATCGTCATACAACTCCAGAAATCGGTTGATACTTTTCAGCAGCGTGGTCTTGCCGCAACCGGAAGGTCCCATGATCACCGTGATCTGATGTTTGGGAATATCCAGGTTGACATCCTTCAGGGCGTGTCCGCTTCCATAGTGCGCATTTAAATTGCGGATTTGAATATGTGCATCCATATCTCTATTATTTTATTGTATATTTACTTAAACGTCCTGCCAGCCAGCGTGAACCCAGGCTGATGATCAAGACGATAACTGTCAGCACCAACGCCGATGCATAGGCGCGCTGCTGGACTTCTGGGAAAGGTGTTCCCAATTGAAAGAACACTGCCAGAGGTAAGGAGGCTACCGGACGTAAAAGGGAGGTGGGCATCCGATCGGTGTAGCCTGCAGTGAACAAAACCGAAGCCGCATCGCCGATGGCGCGCCCAAATGCGAGCAAGATTGCGGTGATAATTCCGGGCAGCATCTGGCGTATCACAACTTTCCAGGAAGTCTCGAGGCGGGTGGAACCCAGCGCAAAAGAAGCCTGCTCTAGATCCGGCGGCGCCATCCGCAGCACTTCATCCATGGCCCGCGTCATGATCGGGATTTCTAATAAGGTCAGGGTGATTATCCCGCCCAGCAGGGAAGCGCGCAATCCAATCGCTAGCATGAGGGTAAAGCCGAAAGCGCCATACACAATCGAAGGGATACCCCACAAAACATCCAGGGCCAGGCGAACCACATTCGCCCAAGCCGAGCGGCGAGCATAAGTCTGCAAGTAAAGGCTGAGCGGCAGGCTGAAGATGATTGAAAGCAGGGTCGCTCCGATGGCCAGATAGAGCGACCCAACGATGGCATTGAGAATGCCGCCTTCTTTGCCCATGTAAAAGCCACCTTTGGGTGTGGTGATCAGCATCTCCAGAGTCAATGCCGGCAGACCTTTAACCAGTATTACTAACATAATAAAGGCCAGGCTGCCTGCAACCAGGGCAAAAGAGAACAGCATCAATCCTTTGAAGATGTTTTCAACCAACCTTTTGTTCATCGTTTGATTTTCCCTCCGGCTGTGCTCAACCGCTGCTTACGCTAGTCCGCTTAATGCGGCGTAGGAACAGAGTGGATAGGATATTGAAGAACAGGACGATGACCAGTAAGATCAATGCGGCCGTGAGTAGCGCTGAATCGTAAAGTGGAATGGACATCATCTCACCGTAATTGTTTGCAATCAGCGCCGGCAGCGGGTAAGCCGGATCGAAGATCGAGCTGGGTACTTTCGCAACATTGCCGACCACCATCAAAACGGCCATCGTTTCGCCTAAAGCGCGCGACATACCCAGAACAATGCCAGCGACAATGCCCGGCAGTGTATGAGGTATGACTGCATGAATGATTGTTTGCCACTTTGTAGCACCAACGGCCAAAGATGCTTCACGGACTCCACTAGGAACCGTCTGCAGCACCTCAAAAGTCACGGCGATGATGAAAGGTGCGACCATAACGGCCAATACCACGCTGCCGGCCAGGATACTAAAACCAGTCGGGTTAGTGTCCTTAAAAATCGGGATAAAGCCAAGTATTTCATCAAAGTATGGGCCGATCAACTTCACAACCGGTACAATTGCCAGGATGCCCCAAACGCCATATACCACCGATGGGATCGCCGCCAACAGGTCGAGGATCGGCTTGGCTGTGCTGCGGGTGCGTGCGTTGGCATACTCAGCCAGATAGATGGCGGTTAAGATACACGGAGGCACCGCCAGGAACATGGATACCAGGGTAACCCAGAAAGTACCTGCGATGAAAGGATAAAATCCGAAAGCGCCTTTTAGCGGTTGCCAGACTGTGCCACTCAGGAGTGCCCAAATCGATTGAGCCTTCAAAATCGGCCAGGATTTTACCAATAGAGCGCCAACGATTGCCAGGAAAAGCAGTACTGGCACGAGCGAAACGAGGAAAAAGGTACGTCGTGCCAGTTTCTCTTTAAAGCTACGGGTGATCCATGTGTGGGCCTGCTGCTTCTCGATCGGAGCAGCGGTCAGGTCATTCTGCATAATCTCCTCACAGCATCGTTGGATTAATCCTGAAATAACCGTTTGATTCTGATAATTGTACCTTATAGGATGAATAATCGCTATATAGGGAGATTCGGCTGCCTCTGGATAAAGGCAGCCGTGATCAGCAACTTAATGATTTACTTGGCAGACCAATCAGTCATTGGCTGAGTTTTTGGATAGAATCTTTCAACTGGTCTGGCGTGAGTTCGACGTAGCCAGCTTCACCCACGAACTGCTGTCCTTCATTCAAAATCCACTTTATGAATGCCAGCACCAGGGGGCTCGGTTTGCCTTTGGTTGCCAGGTTCTCCAAACGGGCGGGTGGAGATGGATAGGTGCCAGTCTTCACCGCCTCGTCAGCCTTCGGTTTTGTATCCAGCACTTCTTCTGGATCGGCTTTGCCGTTTTCGTTGGCATCAATGGGTGCGATCACCGCTCCGTTGACTGGCAAACCGCTGGCATTGTCATAGGCATAACCCAGATTGTTGAAACCAATACCCATTGGATCTTTGATGACTGCGTCTAGTAAGCCGGGATCGCCAAAAACGCCCAATCCCTTTAAGTCTTCCTGTTTCTTGCCCAGATATTTCGCCCAGATATCCGGTGCACCGGCAGCATCCGATCGAGTGTAGACATTGATCGTGTCAGTCACTTCGGGCCGGCCGACTGCCTGACCCCAGTTGGTAATCTCGCCAGTAATGTAAATTTTCTCAAAAATTTCCTTGGTGAGGCCTTTGGCGAGGATATCCTGCAACACAGGGTTCTTGGCATTGACGATAGGCAAGACCGCGTCTTTGGTAACAGCTACCCAGAACGCACCCTTGGCCTCCTCCTCTGGCGTGATGCTGCGAGATATCATACCGATGTCGACTGCCCCGGCCAGAGTATCAGTCATCCCTTTGCCTGCTCCGCCAGCGGAGATGTCGAACTGTACGTTGGGGTGGATTTTTTGAAATTCTTCAGCCCAACGCTGCATCATCGGGTATAGTGCAAAGGCGCCGGAAATCGTGATGGTACCTTTCAGGTCATCCTGTACAGCCGGCTTGAGTTGTCCGACTGGTTGGGTTTGAGCGGCAGACTGAGCAGTGGGAGCGGCGGCTCCTCCACAGGCGCTCAATACCAGGGCCAAAACGACCACGATCAGAAAGAAGAGATGGAATTTGGTTGCTTTCATATGCGAGCCTCCTTTTATCGCCTATATAGTCTAGAATAATAATATACTTTTGGTAAAAAAAGTGAGATCACCAGATCTGGGATGTCAGTTTTTTTGCTAAGTTACGGTGACTGCAAGACCGTTTTGTTGTCGATCTGAAATTTTTGAGCCGTCTCTACCCGCCCGGCTACATCTGCCAGGCTGGTATGGTCCAGAATATCCGTGATTGCATTACGTACATCGGACATGACCATGCGTAAGCCGCAGGTTTGCTCATCTGGGCAGCCACAGGGTTCATAAGCCATTTGGCTGACGCAGCGGATGGGCGCCAACGGGCCATCCAGCACCCGTACAATTTGACCCAGCGTAATCTCACTGGCGGGCCTGGACAGGTGATATCCACCGCCGATGCCCATCTTGCTCTGCAGTAGCCCGGCATTCTTCAGGCTAAGTAAGATTTGTTCCAGGAACTTAGCCGGGATTTTTTGCCGTTCAGCAAGGTCTTTGATCTGGGCCAGGTGTGGGCCGGGGTTTTCTAAATCCCAGGTGGCCAGCTCGATCATTGCTCGTAATCCGTATTCGCCGCGTTTTGAAAGTCGCATAAGAGGTCGATAATGTCTATTATTTCTATAGAGGTTATAATTATGCTTAGGATATCATTAAGCCGAAATGATGTCAAGTAAAATTCTCAAAGCAAAAAATCTCCAGGTTGCCTGGAGATTTTTTGCTTTGGATCGTCAGATTATTAAGGGTTATTAGTCGAAATAAGTCCACTTGGTCCGCAGCAGCCAGCCGACGATGGCCACCGGCAGAACCATATAAAACACCGACCAGATCCCCACGCTAATCAGCCCGGCGACCAGGGCGATAATCGCTGAGGCAGCATAGACGTACAATGCCCACTTCTTCCAGAACCAAATGCCCACTGCGGCGACGACGTTCGCCAGCATGTGCACGATCATCATGGTTAGGATAACCGTTTCCCTGGTCCTCGCATCTGACAGGAAGCTCGGGAACGTTCCTGTGACGCCTGCCTTGGCCGAGATATAGAAAAATGCAGCAGCGATGCCATGCAATGCAATTAAAATGATCGCAAAGGTCAGCCAAAAACCGCGTTCCTTTTTCACTGGTTTCACGGCTTTATTCCGATTTTGTAAAGCCCGGTTGCGTTCAGCACGCGATTGATTGTGGTGTTGTTTTGATTTTGATTTTTGCGACATACTCTCCTCCAAAAAAGTGCGGATGATAAACAATTGGCAGGATTTTATCATACTGTCTCTGGAGGGAGTGAAGAAATTCACAGGCCGGCGAATTCCTGTACCAGCAGTTCTTCAGTAGCAAATTTGCTACATTCTTCTCCCCCTTTTATCCTCCCGTCAGGAAATCCACGGCCTCGCGGACCAGCATCGAGCCAAGCGGGATAAGTACAGAAACAAACAGGGTCCGCAACATACGGGTGTTGTATGGCCAGGTTTGAGTGGCCTGGAGGCGCCCTTCATACACCACCAGTGCGTTGATCTCGGAGGCTGTGACGCTGGTATCCTGGTTTTGATCGATGCAGCGCATTAAATCCCGGCTGGCGCGCAGAATATAGTCTCGGATTGCCTTGAGCTCACGATCTTTTTCTTTACTCAATACCTGGTGGGTTGGGCGCATGCTCAGGAAAAAGATCAGCACAGTTACCAGTGCCAGTAATATGTACATCACCCAGAACTCAACCCGGTACAGGCTTTGTACCCGGAAGGTGCATAACAGGCTTAGAGTCATCCCACCGACAAAAGCCAGGGCCAGGATCAGGCTATGGCGACCGAACATCTCGAAAGGGGTCAAATCGAAGATATCTATGTTTAGCTGCTGGCGATGAATGGCTGCATTCAGCCGGGTGCTTACGAACGATCCATATAAAATCCAGCCCAAAAGGCCGTACATCAAAGCCAGACCCACCGACCAATAGAGCCTCAGCCAGATTGTATTTTGACCGAAGCTGGTCGGTAAGGAGATAAGAATAGCCAGGATCACTCCTGCGGCAAAGGCCATCCATTCATGCAGGGGGTTTGTCCGCGAGGCCATTGTGATGAGCTGCGTGAAGCTGGCTTCGTCCATGATTACCAAAGACCTGGCGGTGCGGATCAGCTCCACACCCATACGAGAAAGCACAGGAGAAAGGAACCAGCAGTAGATGATGATAACAGGAGGCAATATCAATACCCGCCAAAGACCTTCCCGGAGGATATCGTTGAGAACCCCATCCAGAGCAGCTGCCCCGAAAGGCAGCAAGAGGAATAACAGGCTGATCCCCAACTTAAAGCCCAGGGGTCTTGGCTTAGAGAGCAGACGGTCAAGAAAGGATGTGTTCTGGTCCATCGAAGCACTCCTACCTGTGTCGGGCATGACCGAGATGAAAACCCGGAAGTTATTTGGTTTATCGACTGAACTAATAAAAGTATAGAGGATTTGAAGGGTGGTGTCAATTGGTTATCGAAAGAGCGCGACCGCTTGACCGGAACCAACCTGCGAGGTAAAATCTAGGCGCAAATGCGGGCGTGGCCAAGTGGTAAGGCATCAGCCTTCCAAGCTGATATTCGCGGGTCCGAATCCCGTCGCCCGCTCTGAATTTATGATTTTAGATTGTTGCTTGTAAATCAGCAATCCACAATCAGAAATCAAAAATTCAAAGGGCCCGTAGCTCAGCGGCAGAGCGCGCGGCTTAGAGCAGCAAATCTACGTTGAGGAGAGGGTTGTGGAGTTCTGCGTGGCAATTGGCGCAGACCAGGACATATTTATCGATCTCTTCAAGAATAGGATCAAGTTTACGATTTGAAAGTGAGCGCATATCGAGCTTGAAATCCTTTTCGGAAGAATCGGCGTGGTGGAAAACAAGCGCTGCTAGGTTTTTGGCATAGCCACAAATTGAACAGCATCCGCCAGCATGTTTGATGAAATCAAGTTTCCTGGCTACGCCGCGACGTTTTTGAGCTTCATAACTCTGAAGGTCTTTGTTTTTGCAGGCAGATGAGTAAAACTTCGTTTGCCTGCCACGCAACGGCCTTCCACACACAATGCAGTTAGAGAATATGTTCATAACTGTATTGTTAACTCAATAAGATAAGTTGCAAAGGGCTGCCAGAAGAGCAATCTGCTGGTATATCCTGTCAAATTCGGGGAAGCCTTAACCGCAAGGATTGGTAATCCCGAGCCAAGCCTGGTGATCTTACCAGGAAGGTGTAGAGACTGGATGGCAGGCGCCCCACTGGGGCGAAGGGACAGTCCAGCCCACGAACCCGAAAGGGGCGGCGAAAGCCGAAGTGGGAGGCATAACCGCTTGGTCGCAGGTTCGAATCCTGCCGGGCCCATGTTTCAAAACAATAATGGGTTGTCCAAATTTATATTTGGACAACCCATTATTGATAAAATGAGGTCGAGTTACGCGCCGACGTTGTTCAACTCTTCAAAATAACGTCGCAGGCGCGCTTTGAAGGTTTCTTCCCCAGCCCGCAGCCAGGCACGCGGGTCGTAGTACTTCTTGTTCGGTTCGTCTGGACCTTTGGGGTTGCCGATTTGCCCTTGCAGGTATCCTTCGTTCTTGACGTAGTAATTTTTGATGCCCTCCCAGAACGCCCACTGCAAGTCAGTGTCGATATTCATCTTTACTACGCCGTACGAGACTGCCTCGCGGATCTCCTCCAGGGTCGAGCCAGAACCACCGTGGAATACCAGGTTAAGCGGCTTTTCAGAAGTGTTGTACTTCTCCTGGATGTACACCTGGCAGTTGTGCAAGATCACCGGGCGCAGCTTCACATTGCCCGGTTTGTAGACGCCATGTACATTGCCGAACGCTGCAGCGATCGTAAACCGAGGACTGACTTTCATCAGTTCTTCATAAGCATAGGCGACCTCTTCAGGCTGCGTATACAATCGTGAGCTACTAATGCCGGTGTTATCCACTCCATCTTCCTCGCCGCCGGTGACGCCCAATTCCAGTTCGAGCGTCATATCCATCTTGCTCATCCGTTCCAGATAGCGTTTGCACATCTCCACATTCTCGTGCAGTGGCTCCTCCGACAGGTCAAGCATATGTGAGCTAAAGATGGGTTTGCCATACTGCTTGTAATGCGCCTCGCCGGCATCGAGCAGGCCGTCCACCCACGGCAGCAGTTTTTTGGCGCAATGATCCGTATGAACCAGCACACGCGCGCCATATTGTTCGGCCAGGTGGTGAACGTGCATGGCTCCGGCGACAGCGCCGGCAATACTTGCCCGCTGTCCCTCGTTGCTGAGACCTTTGCCAGCATAGAATGCCGCCCCACCGTTAGAAAACTGGATAATCATGGGCGCGTTTAGATTGCTGGCGGTTTCCAGGGCTGCGTTCACAGTATCCGTTCCGGTGCAGTTAACCGCCGGCAGGGCAAAGCCATGCGCTTTGGCAAAAGCAAACACTTTCTGCACATCATCGCCGGTGATGACGCCGGTAGGTACCAGATCGTTCAGAGTCGTCATTCGATTTTTCTCCTTATATAGTTGTATATAGCTTTGTATCCTGACATTATAACGGTAGCTGTTCGACCTCAGCTTACCTCGGCCAGTCGATCCTTCAAGGTCTGAGCCGAGCTTTGGAATGCCGCTAACTCAAGCTCACTCAGGGGCAGGTTGAGGACTTCCTCGACCCCCTGGCGTCCCACGATCGCCGGCATGCTGATGGCGATGTCGCTTACCCCATACTGGCCTGCCAGGGGACTGGAGACGGTCATCACCGTATGCTGGTCGCGCAGCACGGCCTCGACAATTGATAGCAACCCCAGCCCGATGGCATAGTAGGTAGCTTTTTTGCGCTGGATGATCTCATAGGCTGCGCTGCGGGTCTGGTCGAAGATGCGGTCAAGGGTAGCCTGGTCAAAGCACTGCCCATTGGCGCCGACGAAATCGGGCAGCCGGACGCCGGCGATATTAGCCAGGCTCCACAATGCCAGCTCGCTGTCACCATGCTCACCGACGATGTAAGCGTGGACACTGCGCGAATCGACCCCGTAGTGTACGCCCAGCATGTAGCGCAGGCGGGCGGTATCGAGCACCGTCCCGGAACCCAAGACGCGGTTGCGATCTAATCCCACAATTTGTGCAGTGATCTGCGTCAAGATATCCACCGGGTTGCTAGCTACGACAATAATCGCATCCTGGTTGGCGGCTGTGACCTTGGGTACGATGTTGCGAATAATACCCGCATTCGTCTGCAGCAGCTCGAGCCGGGTTTGTCCTGGGCGTTGGCCGATGCCGGCGCAGATCACAATCACATCGGCATCAGCCAGGTCTGCGTAGTCACCGGCGATGATGCGCATCGGTCGCACGAAGGGCAGACCGTGGTTGAGGTCCATCATCTCGCCCTCGGCGCGCGCAGCATCCGCATCGATGAGCACCAGCTCGTTCGCCATGCCGTTCTGCATAAGCGAATATGCAAAAGAAGCCCCGACCATCCCTGTGCCGATCAATCCTACTTTATTGGTACCCTTGCGTTCAATCATAAAACAGACTCCTAACTTAGACTATTCTTATTTGAGTATTGCGGCCAACTGTCCGCAATACTCAAACGCGATGTCAAATTGCAGCTTGCCTAGGCGACGGCAACTTGTTGAGCAAAAGCTTGTTCTTTCTTTGCCAGCGGTTTCTTCAACAGAAACAGCATGCCTGTTGTCACTAACGTGCCGACGGCGATTGCAACTATGTACAAGCCGAGGTTGGTTACGGCATTGGGGATGAACAGAACAAAGATGCCGCCGTGCGGCACCATCAATTGGCATTTGAAGATCATTGAGAGCGCTCCGGCCACGGCGGACCCGACCATCAGGCTAGGAATTGTGCGCAATGGATCGCGCGCCGCGAAAGGGATCGCTCCTTCGGTGATGAACGCGAGCCCCAGGACAAAAGCGGCGCTCCTTGCTTCTTGCTCCTCAGGCGTGAAGCGGTTCTTGAAGAGCAAAGTAGCCACCGCCAGGCCCAGCGGCGGCGTCATCCCGGCGGCCATCACAGCCGCCATTGGCGTGTAGACCTGGCTGGCGAGCAAGCCGACCGCGAAGGCATAAGCCGCTTTGTTGACCGGGCCGCCCATGTCGAAAGCCATCATCGCTCCCAAGATCACGCCGAGCGCTGCCGCGCTGCCAGTCTGTAGGCCCATGAGCCAGTTTGTCATGACATCATTGACCCATTTCATTGGCGGTCCAATCACGTAGATCAGGGACAGGCCAACAATTAAGGTCGAAAGGAACGGCAAGATTAATACCGGCATGAGGCCTTGCAGATTCTTGGGTAGTTTGATGAGGTTGTTCAGCCACAGGGTCACGTAGCCCGCCAGGAAACCGGCGATCAGTCCACCGAAGAAGCCAGCCCCGACACTGGTGGCCAGCATGCCGCCGATGATGCCGGGCGCGATGCCTGGCCGGTCGGCGATAGAGTAGGCGATGAACGCAGATAGTACCGGCACAAATAGGGCGAACGCCGAACCGCCGCCGATCTTCATCAGCGCCCATGCCAGCGTACCTTCAGGGTAGCCTTCGGGCTTGATGCCGCCGAATGCAAACGCCAGGGCGATCATGATGCCGCCAGCCACGACGAGGGGCAGCATGTAGGAAACACCGGTCATCAGGTGTTTATATGGACCGGTCACCTTGGCCGCGCGGGCTTTCTTCATTTCCTTAGCCATATCGGCCAGGTCGGCGCCGCTCGGCTCGGGCAGCGCCAGGGCTTTCTTGATTACCTCCTGACCTTCGTGCAAGGCGGCATTGGTCGAGGTTTCGTACAGCTTTTTGCCGGCGAAACGGGTTTTGTCCACGAAGGCGTCGGCGGCGATGATCACCGCATCCGCCCGCCCGATCTCTTCGAAGGTTAGCGTGTTTTGCGAGCCGACCGAGCCTTGTGTTTCAACTTTAATCTCATAGCCCAAAGCCTGGGCTGCCTTTTTCAAGCCCTCAGCTGCCATGAAGGTATGCGCGATGCCGGTCGGGCAAGAAGTGACGCCCACCAGGAACTTTGAGGCATCGGGTGGGGGCGGCGTCACCGGGGCGACTGGTGTTTCCGGCGCTGGAGCGGCTGCAGCGGCTTTCGTCTCCTCAGCCTCCGCCAGGGCTTCCTCGATTACAGCCCGGGTCTTGCGAATTGCGTCGCTCGTCGAGACCGCGTAGACGGGTTTACCGACGAAGCGCTCCATATCGATGTGGATATCCGTGGCAATGATTACCATATCCGCATCGCTGATCTCCTGCTCGGTGAGAACATTCCTCGCTCCCACTGAGCCTTGCATTTCCGCACGCAGAGTGTGCCCCATCGCTTTGGCAGTTTTTTCAAGGGCTTCGGCGGCCATGACGGTGTGGGCGATCCCTGTCGGGCAGGCCATGACTGCTACAATCTTAGCCATATAACATCTCCTTTTATAATAATAAAACTATGACTTGGATAATTCTCGGATCATGACCTGTTCCTTTGCTGATAGAACGGCTTCGACCGAGGGCAGCCCGGATCCGATATGGCTGATGGCGGTCACTGAGAACGCAGTCGCCAAGCGGGCGCACTCAGCCAGGCTGAGGCCACGAATTTTCCCGGCGACAATGCCAGCAACCATAGCATCGCCGGCGCCGACCGTGCTTTTAACCTGGACGGCTGGAGGCGCTGCCCAGGCCGTCTCGTCTCCTTCAACGAAAATTGCTCCCTCCTTTCCCATTGAGATGACTACCGAATGGATGTTATAACGTCCCATCAGCGTGCGGGCTTGTTCCACGATAGCCTTGGATGACTCCAATCGCTCTCCCGCGTATTCACTCAACTCATCTACATTTGGCTTGATCAGCCAGGGCCCCTTTGGCACGGCCTGGCGAAAACCCTCCCCGCTTGTATCAAGCACGACCTTTTTACCCATCAGCATTTGCACCATTTCCGCGTAGATGCCATCAGAAACCCCGCGTGGGATACTTCCGGAAAGCACGAACCACTCGTGCGTTGCGGCGAGGTCGGCCAGAATCTCGAAAAGGTGTGCGATATCAGCCTGGGTAGGCGTCTCGCCGGGGAAGTTGATGTCTGTGGTCTGATGAAGGGCCTCATCGCTGACCTTGACGCCGATGCGCGTCTGGCCGGCGATTCGCACACAGCGGTCTTCGATGCCCTTGCTTTCAAACAGGCGGCGGAAGATGCCGTCGTTATCGGCGCCCAGGAAACCGGTGGCCGTGGCCGGCTGGCCGAAGTCTGCCAGGAACGAAGCGACATTAATCCCCTTGCCGCCAGCGTCCATCTGCGATGATTGGACACGGTTTACGGCGCCGGCGGTGAAGTTCGGGATGATGATGGTCTGATCTATTGCAGGATTGATTGTGACGGTGACGACC
>Ga0113563_10000765_pt1 | contig 16657 bp, 11 predicted proteins | sample Mud3Dept3metaG_FD_80117 | JGI IMG/M metagenome (GOLD analysis project Ga0113563, IMG submission 80117) | Freshwater wetland microbial communities from Ohio, USA, analyzing the effect of biotic and abiotic controls - Mud 3 Core 4 Depth 3... | ecosystem: Environmental > Aquatic > Freshwater >...
CTCAGGGGATTTTGATTATCTTTGCTATCATGGGACGTTAGCTCAGTCGGTTTAGAGCGCTTGCTTCACATGTAAGAGGTCGACAGTTCGAATCTGTCACGTCCCACACCCAACCTGGCTCCTTTGCTAAAAACGCCCAAATCCCTCGCTCTACCCGGCTCCTCTCTAAAATTAGCCACAGGCTAATTTCTTTATGGTCGGCCCTTTATCGGTCGGTCCTCTTTTGACCGGCAACTGCATTTTTTGCTGCTTCGAGATGAAGGAAGGCCTCATGGTCATAAACAGCCATTTCCCGTCTCAGATCCCAGCTTTTCTGAAGAACTGCTGATGCTTCATTGTACCTCCCCAGCTTATATAATCCCCATCCTTTTGTATCAAGAAATTCATAATCTTCAGGATTATTTTCAAGAGCCATTTCAACCAGTTCCATACCTTCTTTAATGTTCCGATCCTTGTCAATCAGGAAATATGCAAGATTATTCATTATCATAGGATTTTCAGGTTCAAGTGACAAGGCCTGCCGGTAAATTTCTTCTGCTTTTTGAAATTTCCCTGCCTCGGAGCAAATTCCTGCCAAACTCGTTAAAATTCTTGCTTCAGACCATAACTGGCTTTTCCGGACAGATTTGAGCTTTTCAAAATATCTTTCTGATTCAGTGTTATCTCCATCCTTTAATGCAAGAAAAGCCCGCCCTTCCAGAAGATCAGTATTGTCGGGAAATCCCTTTTCCATTGTTTTATAAAGCCGCCTGGCTTTCCCATATTGTCCTGTCATAAGATATGCCCAGCCAAGATGAGAAAAGACACCAGTCCAGGAAGGTGTTATTCCCAGTTTTTTATATATTTTAAGTGCTTTCTCATACTCCGGAATTCCATTTTCATACTGATCGAGGCCGAAATAAGACATTCCAAGTACAAAATGTGGAATTGGTTCCTGATCATCAAGTTCCAAAAGCTGTTTTGCGTAATTGATTCCGTCGTGTGGGGTTCCGAAACATTGAGAATATAACCAATATATCATAGTTTTCAGCTGCGGAGACGCATTATCTAACCTTTTATACCACTCAAGACATATCTTTTTTGCCTTTTCATACTTTCCCTGATTCAGATATGACATTGAAAGCTGATTATATGCACCGGCAAAATTTGAGTCAATTGCCAATGCCTGTGAATATAGTTTTTCAGCTCTGGAAAAATCTCTTTCATTAAATGCATTTTGGCCAGATCTAAAATATCTGAATGCTTCAGGAGAATTAGCTGATGCAAACCTCATGAAGTCCGGAGATAATTCTATTCCCAGTTTAGAGATCACCAGTACATTCTTCATCATATCTTTAAGAGAATCAATAAGAGGGATGATATCTTCAGTTTTCCCGTCAATCTGGAATGGTTTTAAAATCTCCCTGGTTTTTGTATTAAACAATTGGGCAACCAGACGAATTGCTGAGCCTGACTGATTTATGCTGCCACTTATAAAGATGTCGGCATCCATTTTATGGGATATATTTCTGGCAACAGACGGAGTAATTGCAGCATAGGATGAATAATTGTTAAGACCTCTTTTTTGCAGGAGTCCTGCAATGAACTCCGTCGGGCTTACTTTCAATTCGTCAGAGTAGTTTGATAAGAAATTGGTCAGATTATACTGGATAGCCTCCTGCCAGATATTTAAGGTCGTGTCATTTGTCATATTCTGAAATGGCATTACTGCAACGACTATTTTATCACCCGATGATCTTAATTTTTCCAGTGTATCACGCTTAAAAATTTTCGGATAAATAAATATTGCAGCCATCATCAAAATAGCTGTAATCATCACTCCTGACAACCATTTAAAGTAGGTTGGACTAACGGTTTTCTCCTGCAATTCTTTTCTGACTTCTTTTTTCACTTTCTCCGGTGACTCTTTACTTAACTGAATCTTTTCATCTTCAGTTTCTCGTTTATTAATGGTAACTATTTGCTTGTATTTCAAATACCACTTGATGGTTATATCAAGATGTACCAGTACCGGTTTCACCTGCTCCGGATCAAAGTCTTTTGGATGCGCACCATAGGTTGACAATTCATTCAAACCGTGCATTGAAGAAATAATGTGAGAAGGAACCTTTTCCTCTCTGAACAGCTTATCAATGATCCCCTTCAGTGGCTCGGTTTTACGGGGTCTTTTTAGTTCACACTCACACAGATCAGTGACTATCACTTCCAGGCATCTTCTTGAATAGACAAGAAGTATATTCTGGTCATCAGTTTTTATTAACCGTCCAAGTTCTTTCCCCAGTTCGGGTAACTGACCTTTGATGGACTCATAAAGCTTCTCAAGCTCCTTTATTTCTGCTGTCCAGATTGCCATGGTTCAGAGTATTTGATGGTTTTAAAATATTTTTCTCATATTATCAGGTGCAATGTGCTTTTTGCAGACTCCCCATTTTTTGGTCTTCGGTCTTCCGTCTTCAGTCTTCTTAATGTTTAAAGTTACGTTATCCTGATACCAAAGTCAATTGAGGGTCAGGTTATTAAGGCGTTATCAACACCAGTAATAAAAGCAAGATTAAAAGAGATTTTGTTTTTATACTTATTAATTTTTCGGTCTATATCAAAATTACATCTTCTTCCGGGTGAAGTCAACTTTATTATCAGTTAATTACATAGATTGCGTAAACGAAACGGAAGAAGCAGGAAAGAGGGAGAAGAAAAGAATAACTCTGCTGTGAATGCGTCAGACACTACATGAGGGCAGTAGCAATGTTATCAAGTATCTTCAACAACCATTTGAGCCATTTTGATCTTTCAGGTTTGACTTCCCCGCTCTGATCCAAAGATTCTTGCATTATTTTCGCTCTTATGCATTCAGTTATTAAATCTGATCTTCTTTTCTTCATAAGAGAATTATTTTGGGACTATCGGATAATATTGTAATTTAACCTGTATAAGGTTACAACACGTAAATTCCAAAATCAATTTTATTTTAACGCAACAAATACCTGTTCAAAGTTCGTCTGTCCAAACGACAAAGTCAATCACTTTGGCAAAATAAAACATTATTTAACTGATAATATCTGAACTGAGAATGAGTCTACCTTCGGTGAGCTCGTCCACCTGAGGGTGGACTTGGTTCTTCGCTTCACTTCGTTCCGCTACAGAATGACAGTTATTTGCGTTTTTGAGGAGGGTTATTTTATAATGATTAAGTATTGATGAACTTCTTAGATTGAAAAATTCTTCTTTAATTGGTTAATTATGATTACCTTTCATAAAACCTCCTGATCATTTCAAAATGAAAACTGAATCTTTTTCAATCAAGGTAAGCTTGGCAATATGTATTGTATTAATTCCAAAAATCGGGACCCCTGATTCCTGCGGAGCAACTGGTTTTGTTTAACGAAGAAGTTATAATATTTTTAAATTGAGATAATTGTTATACATGACAAATAAAAAAATGCTAATACTTGGTCTGGGAAATGAGATCCTTTCAGACGATGGAATAGGACCGCGCCTGGTAAAGGATCTGACCAAAAAAAATCAGGGAAAAGATATTGAGTTTGCAACTTCCTGTTGTGGAGGTCTCGAAATTATGGAATATATCCGGGATTATGAAAGAGCAATAATAATTGATGCAATTCTTACAAAGAACGGGAAACCTGGTAATGTGTATTATTTTACTCAGTCTGATTTCAGTGAGACTTCCAATTTGTCGAACCTTCACGATGTAAATTTCCTTACTGCACTTCACCTAGGAAATATTCTGGAACTAAATCTTCCTTCTGACCTGCATATTGTTGCTGTTGAAATTATAGAAGACAGGGAATTCAGTGAAAAACTTACTCCATTCCTGGAGAAAAGATATCCTGAAATACTTGCAGAAGTGTCTGCCCTGATTGACAGGATTATTAACAGGAAATATGTCTGATTTACTGGTTTATCGGACTTTTATTACTTTATAAAATGATTTCATGTCACAATAAGAAATAATATATATTTCTGAATTTAACCTTTTTATATAGGTTGTTTTGATGTTTGTCCTTTTTTTATTACATTTTCATCTTAATATTTATTTATTATTCGTGCTTTTATAGTTAAAAAATTCATACAGGAGGAAATCAATCATGAATGAAAAACCAAGAATTCTTATTATTGAGGATGACGCTGATCTTGTTGCAGCTATGAAAAGAATCCTGGAAAGCAAAGGTTATAAAGCAACTGCTGCTTACGATCCTGAAGAAGGAAATGAAAAATTAAAACTGGAAATACCAGATATGATAATCCTGGATGTAATGTTCGGAAACAAAGGTGAATCAAAAGGTATTGATTTTGCCCAAAGAATAAAACTCAATAAAAAATTTGCTGCAATACCTATTTTGATGTTAACAGCAATTAATACAGAAAAGCCTGCCTTTAAAATTTCGCCGGAAACTGATGGTGAATTTCTGCCTGTCGATTCATTTCTGGACAAACCAGTTCATTCTGAAGACCTGCTAAAGAAAGTCGAAGAACTGCTGACTCAAAAAACCAGTAAATGGGAAAACTGGCCTGAAAAGAAATAAGTAGAATTAAACTGTTAATATTTCTTTCCTGAGTTTGTCCTTTGTTGTGATAAAATTCACAATAAGAACATATTTATTAGTAAAACCTCTCAATAACATATTTGGTAAGGTCTGTTAAATTGATCTGAGGAATTGACGCATGCTTTGTTTTGCCTGAAAGCTTATCAGAACATGATTTTAATAATCTCTTTTTTTAGCATGTCAATGATTATTTTTTAAGTGATTTTATATCAATTACATATTCTGATCTCCCGTTGAATATTATTTGGAAATTTGAATTGTGATATGACAATTCTTAATATGGCGGGAGCATTTACAGGTCATGATACGGATAAATACAGTATTTATTTATATTGTGAATAGAATCACATTAAATACAACAAAATTGATAGTTTGCAGGACGTTAATATTTTTTTCATATATTTATTTTCTTGGTTTTAATTAATGATTTTATACTAATTGAGAAATGGAATTCAAACCCAGAATTGTTGCTTTTCTATGTAACTGGTGTTCATACACCGGTGCTGATCTGGCAGGGACATCGAGGATGGAATATAAGGCTAATGTAAGGGCAGTCCGGCTTATGTGTTCAGGCCGGATTGAACCTACACTGGTACTCAAAGCATTTAATAAAGGTGCCGACGGAGTTCTTCTCTGCGGGTGTCATCCGGGCGATTGCCATTATCAGGAGGGTAATTATCGTTGCCTGCGGAGATATCTATTGCTGCAAAAATATATCAAACAGGTCGGTATTGAGGCCGAAAGACTGAAACTTGAATGGATCAGTGCCAGCGAAGGAAAGCAGTTTGCAGATCTTGTCAACAGTTTTACGGAAACCATTACAGAACTGGGACCATGTAAGATCAGGGAAACTATGTCAGTTTTTAAATAAATTAAACCAGCTTCAAAATGGAACAACATAAACCTAAACTCAAACTTGCCGTTTACTGGGCTGCTGCCTGTGGTGGTTGTTGCGTATCGGTGCTTGATGTTCATGAAAAGCTGTTTGATGTAATAGCAGCTGCTGATCTTGTTTTCTGGCCTATAGCACTTGATACCAAATATGAAGATGTGGAGAATATGCCCGATAAACACATTGATCTGACGCTTTTTAACGGTGCAGTAAGAAACAGCGAAAACGAACATATGGCGAAGCTGCTGCGCGAAAAAAGCAAAATACTTGTCGCTTATGGAAGTTGTGCTCACATGGGGGGTATTCCCGGATTGGCAAATTTTTCCTCAAAAGAAGAAATTTTCCGAAGGGTTTATGAAGAGAGTGAATCTCTGGTAAATCCCGGGAATACCAGACCTTTACCAGAATCTGAAGTAAATGAGGGCATTCTTAATATCCCGGTTTTTTTTAATGATGTTCGTTCTCTCGCGCAGGTGGTTGACGTGGATTATTTTATTCCTGGTTGTCCGCCACAAACTGAAAGGCTGCTGGAGGTTTTTACAGCTGTTGTAACCGGAGCAGAGCTTCCTCCCCCGGGTTCTGTTGTTGGTGCAGATGTAAAGGCACAGTGCGATGAATGCACGAGGAAAAAAACCGAGAACAAGAAAATCAAAAAGTTTTACAGACCCTGGGAAATAAACGATGATGGTGAAACCTGTTTTCTTGAGCAGGGAGTTTTATGCATGGGGCCTGCAACAAGAGCCGGGTGCGGACATCGTTGCATAAAAGGCAATGCTCCATGTCGTGGTTGCTATGGACCTCCTCCGGGTGCTGTTGATCCCGGAGCCAAAATGATGTCAGCAATTGCCAGCATTATTGATGAAAAGGAACCAGAAGAAATTAGCAGGGTCATTGAAGATATTGCAGATCCGGCCGGATTTTTTTACCGGTTCAGCTTACCTTCCTCATTAATAAGAAGAAAAGTACTATGAAAAGAATCACTATTGACCCGATCACAAGGCTCGAAGGCCATGGTAAGATAGAAATTTTCCTTAATGATGAAGGAGAAGTCGGAAATGTATATTTCCAGGTCCCGGAACTCAGAGGTTTTGAAAAATTCTGCGAAGGTCGGCCGGTGGAAGAGCTTCCGGCAATCACTGCTAAAATATGCGGAGTTTGTCCCGGATGTCATCATATGGCATCAGGTAAGGCAGTAGATGCGGTATTTGGAGTTGACCCTCCGCCTACAGCTAAAAAGCTCAGAGAACTATTTTATATGGCGCATTTTGTTCATAGCCATACAGCTCATTTTTACGCCCTTGCAGCACCTGATTTTGTAGTTGGTCCCCAATCACCTCCCTCAAAAAGAAACATTCTGGGAGTGATTGAAAAGGTCGGAAAGGAGATTGGAACTGAGGTCATTAAACAACGCCGGACTGCTCAGGAAATTCAGGCACTGCTCGGGGGACATCAGACTTTTGTAGTGATGAATATTCCGGGGGGTGTCAGAAAAGGACTTTCAGATCAGGAGAGAGATGATATTGTAACCAAAGCTAACGGCTTTGTGGAATTTGCTAAATTCACTCTCAAAATCTTTGAGGATATTGTCCTGAAAAACAATGAATATGTTGATATTATTCTCAATGGCCCGTATAGCCTTAAGCTGCACTCAATGGGACTGGTTGATGTCAATAATAAAGTAAATTTCTACGACGGGAAAGTCAGGGTTGTCGATACTGCAGGTAAAGAATTATATAAGTATTCGCCGCCGGAATATCTCGATTATGTAGCTGAACACGTTGAACCATGGAGCTATCTTAAATTTCCGTTTCTTAAAAAGATTGGCTGGAAAGGATTTATCGATGGTCAGAATTCCGGCCTTTACCATGCAACACCCTTATCGAGGCTGAATGCTGCTGATGGAATGGCTACACCCCAGGCACAGAAGGAATATGAAAGGATGTACAGCACACTTGGAGGGAAACCTGTTCATGCAACTCTGGCCATGCACTGGGCAAGACTAATAGAACTTTTATATTCTGCTGAAAGACTTTTGGAGCTTGCAGTGGACCCTGATATTACAGGTAAAGAATTACGGGCACCTCTTGGTCCGATCCCTGGTGAAGGTGTTGGAATAGTTGAAGCCCAGAGAGGCACACTGACACATCATTATTGGACTGATGATAAAGGAGTTGTTACCAAAGTAAATTTAATAGTCGGAACTACAAACAATCATGGAGCTATAAGCATGTCGATAAAAAAAGCTGCTGAAGGTCTTATCAAAAAAGGAGTCGAGGTGACAGAGGGAATCTTAAATATGATCGAGATGGCTTTCAGAGCTTATGATCCATGCTTTTCATGCGCTACTCATTGTATCCCCGGGCAAATGCCGATGATCCTTGAAATTCGCGATGCAAGCGGGGAGTTATTACAAAGGTTAATCAGAAATTAATAAGCCCCGACAGGCTGGTGATATAAAAATCAAAACCAAGGAATTATGCGAACCGGAGTTTTTTTCTGCCACACAGATGAAAGCAGGAATTTAAATATTGATGCAATAGCAAAATATTCAGCTAATCTTCCTGAAGTTGAAACGGTCCAGATATTGAGGTTGAAACCTCTCCCACAGGTGAAATTTATTTCAGAACAGATCAAATCAAATAATCTGGAACGGATTGTCCTTGCAGGTGATATGCCGGGTTATTTCAAACCGGTTTTTACTAAAGCAGTTGCATTAACAGGCGGAAATACCGATGAAATCCGACTTGCCTCTTTCCAGGAGCATGGGGCAAAAGGGGAAAATGCAATGGACCGTGCCAAAGCAATTGTAGCATGTGCTACAATGGGAATTCCTTTCCCGCTTGCAGCCGTACCGGGGGGAAATCCTGTCAATCATGCAACTCTTATTATCGGGGCCGGTATAGCAGGAATACAAGCCGCACTTGAGATAGCCAATGCAGGAAAACAGGTTTATCTCGTTGAACAGTCCGGAACAATTGGCGGTCATATGGCTATGTTTGACAAAACTTTTCCCACACTCGACTGTGCTGCCTGTATCCTTACACCCAAGATGGTTTCAGTGGGACAGCATGAAATGATCCGTCTGTTGACCAGGTCCAAATTAGTGGCTGTTTCCGGGAAACCCGGGGCTTACCGGGTAAAGGTCAGGCAAAAAGCACGGTTTGTCGATGTAAAATCATGTGTTGCATGTAACATTTGTGCTGAAGTATGCCCCGTAAAGGTTAAAAGTGAATTTGATGCAGGCATATCATTAAGGAAAGCAATTTATATACCTTTCCCTCAGGCTGTTCCTAATGCTTATCTGGTTGATGAGACAAAATGCACATATATACTCTCGGAGGGCCAAAAGTGCGGAGTTTGTATGAAAAAATGCCCAAAAGAATGTATAAATCTCAATGAAACTGATAAGATAATTGATATAGAAGTCGGAAATATTATTCTTGCCACTGGTTATGAACTTCTGGATGTCAGTAAAATAGAACAGTATGGTTATGGTATCTTTCCTAATGTACTGACCTCTCTTGAATTTGAGCGCATAACCAATGCCTCAGGAACTACAGGGGGAAGAATTGTTACAAAAACCCTTGTGACAAATAAAAAAACCGGTAAGGAAGAATGGATATTTTCACCTGAGGGCATTCCGCCAGGAAGTGTTGCAATTATTCATTGTGTCGGATCCAGAAATAAGAAATACAATCCATACTGTTCACGTGTATGCTGTATGTATTCCCTGAAGTTTGCCCACCTGATCAAGGAAAAAGTCCCCAATGTCAATGTATATGAATTTTATATTGATATGCGAGCTTTCGGGAAGGGCTATGAAGAATTTGCAGAACGCATAAAACAGGAAGGGACATTCGTAGTCAGGGGGCATTCAGCTTCTGTTGCAATGAAAGATGAACATATGGTAGTCAGGGGAGAAGATATCTTCAACGACAGGTTAGTTGAGTTTAATGTAGACATGGTAGTTTTGGCTGTCGGACTTGTACCCTCTCAGGGCACTGAGGAGATCAGCAGGATGCTGGGAGTACAGAGAGATTCCGATGGCTGGTTTTCAGAGCTTGATTATAACGGCAGCCCGACTGATACCGACAAGGGTGGTATTTATGTGGCAGGTATGTGTCAGGCTCCTAAAGACATACCTGATACTGTAGCACAGGCTTCAGCAGTGGCTGCCGGGGTACTGGGGAGCTTTACAAGCGGGAAAGGAATCGGCCACATGAGCAGCCTTTCTCTCAGCGAAATTGAAAGCAGAGCTAAAAAAATTCATGCATTCTAAATAGTTCAATATGGCAATCAGAGTAAATCCGACTTTTATAGATGAACTGGACCGTTTTGGTGCCGAAGATGTACAATTATGCTATCAGTGCGGTGATTGCTCAACTGTTTGTCCCCATGCTGATGATGTGTATAAATTTCCCCGCAAATCAATGCGATCATTGCAAATGGGCCTGGAGCAGAAAATTGAAACCACTCTGGAACCATGGCTTTGCTATTACTGTGGGCAGTGCTCGACCCAATGCCCCAGGGAAGCAGATCCCGGTGAAACGATGATGAGCTTGCGGCGATGGCTTATTTCCCGTTATGATTTCACAGGAATTGCACGTAAGTTCTTTAAATCAAGGTTAACAGAAGTGCTGGCTATTGTCATTGTTGCTCTGTTCACAGGAGCATTTTTAGTGTATTATGGCTTATCTGGAGGAAGTATAGACATCTATGATGGGGAAGGTGCATTCTTACCCAGCCAGTTCATTCACAGATTTGATCTCTCAATTGGATCAATACTTTTGATTTTCCTCCTGGCCAATGCCATCCATATGTGGTATCTGGTAATGGTTAAAGGAACAAATTTCTTTGTTCCATGGTGGTTATATATAAAGGAATTCTTCCAGCTCCCATGGCATTTTTTCACACAGAAGCGTTATTCGGAATGTGAAAAAAAACAGGAGCATCCGGTTTTTATGCCATGGATTATCCATCTCGGTCTTATGCTGGGTTATGTGACCATGCTTGTGCTGGTAATGGTTTTTATTGAGCAATTGCAGTCAGGACCTGACATCAGATGGTCAGTACATATTTTCGGATACCTGGCAACCATAGGATTGGTTACAGGTACCCTCTATTTTATCCGGAGCCGGTTAAAGAAAAGCTATGTACAATATAAAAAGTCGCATGGAACCGATTGGGTTTTTGTAGTTTTGTTATTCATTATAGTCCTGACGGGAATTTTACAGCATATTTTTCATCGTACTGGTCTCAATGAACTGGCAAATATCACTTATGTAGTGCATTTAATGGGTGTTGTACCCTGGTTACTCAGGATGCCTTTCAGTAAATGGTCACACCTTATTTATCGTCCCCTGGCAATGTATTTTGCAGAAATCCGCAGAGAGGCATTAACCAGGCAGGAAGAAATTATTCAATCAGTTCCGGTCTTAATTAAGTAAAAAATGGGATCAATGAAAAACTGCAGAATAGGGGTCTACATTTGCATGTGTGGAACAAATATCGCAAAGATAGTTGATGTGGAAGCTGTTGCGAAATATGTCTCTGGCATTCCGGATGTTGTTTTAGCGAAGACATATAAATATATGTGTTCCAATCCGGGACAGGAGATGATCATCCAGGATATCAAAGAGCATCATCTCAACAGGATAGTCGTAGCTGCCTGCAGCCCGAACATGCATGAACGTACATTCCGTAATGCACTTCGATCTGCCGGTCTTAATCAGTATTTATTCGAAATGGCCAATATCCGCGAGCAATGCAGCTGGGTTCATAAAGATCCTGAAGAGGCCACTGAGAAGGCCAAAGCCCTGGTTTATGCAGCTATTTGCCGTGTCACATTCCATGAGGAACTTGAAAGCATGTCGGTTAACATGTGCCCTAATGTTCTGGTGGTCGGTGGAGGTATCGCAGGCATGACTGCTGCACTGGAGCTTGCTGATGCCGGCAACAATGTTCATCTGGTAGAAAAGAATAATCATCTTGGCGGCAATCTGGCCAGGGTCGATCTTACAGCACCCTATCTGTATTCAGCCCGGGATCTTCTTACTGAGAAGATCACCCGCATAATGAACCATAAACAGGTTCATGTATATTTTGAGTCAAAACTGTCAGAACTTACCGGTTTCATTGGAAATTTCAAAGCAACAATCCAGATGCTTAACGGGAAACCCGGGAAAATTAATAATCCGGTTGAAGTCGAGATAGGTAATGTCATAGTGTGCACGGGATTTAAGGAGTTTGATGCCTCGAGAATTGTTCACTACGGATATGGTAAACTCCCAAACGTAATTACCTCTTTTGAACTTGAAAAAATGATCCGGACCGGACGTATAGAAACAAGGGATGGTAAAATACCAAAATATGTTGCTATCATACACTGTGTCGGAAGCCGCAGTCAGGAATTTCATACATATTGCTCAAGAGTTTGCTGCATGACCGCATTGAAATATGCCCATGAGATCAAATCTGCCAATCCGGAAAGTTATATTTCAGATATCTACATTGATATGCATGCATTCGGAAAAGGTCATGAAGATTTTTACCTGCGTTCTTCGGAGGCAAAAACACTTTTCCTGATGTATGAAAAAGGTGACAGGCCTGTAATCCATAAAGCTTCACCAAAAGATAACTGTGAAATGCTGATTGAAGTAAATGAAAAGCTATCAGGGGAACTCATTGAAATACCTGCTGACCTGGTAATTCTGATGGTTGGAATGGAGGCACGTGAAGATTCACATGAAATTGCACGAATTGTTAATATAAGCCAGGATAAGGATGGATGGTTTATAGAAAGCCATCCAAAACTTGAACCTGTGGCGACAACAACTGATGGTATTTTCATTGCAGGAACCTGTGTCGCTCCCAAAGATATACCTGATTCTGTGGCACAGGCACGAGCTGCTGCTGCCAGGATTCTAGCAAGAATATCAAAGGGAAAGATCGAGGTTGACGCACTTTACTCCGAAGTACTGGATGATAAATGCTCAGGGTGCAGGTTCTGCAACCAGCTTTGCCCATACAGTGCCATTGTATTCGATGAAGAGAAAAAACATAGTTACATCATCAGTGCATTATGTAAAGGCTGCGGTGTCTGTGTTGCAGCATGCCCGTCAGCAGCAATAAGAGGAAGACATTTTACCGATCAGCAGGTGCTGGCACAGGTGGATGGATTATTCTGTGAAAATGGATGAAAAACTGATTCCTGCACATATCCTCTTTGCCAAATGGTTCGTCAGAATCAGATGGATTGCTTTATTTATACTTGTTATTTCGACCTATATTGTCAGATATTTATTCGGAATTTCAATTCAGGAAATTCCAATATTAATTCTTTCAGTTATCCTTCTTTCACTTAATATTCTCCATAATCTGATACTTAGAAGAATACCCGGAAAGGGAAGTTCCGGTGTAATTCAAAAAATCAAAAAGGAAATACATTTTCAGATTGTTACTGACCTTGTAATACTGACACTTATTATTCATTATTCAGGAGGTATTGAGAATCCTCTGATCCTGTTCTATTTCTTCCATATGATAATTGCCAGTTCAATATTCTCGACCCTGACAAGTTATTTTTATGTGATTTTTACGCTAATCCTTGCTTCCCTCCTTGCTCTGCTGGAATGCTATTCAGTCATTCCTCACTATCCGTTGGAAGGATTTATTAACCATGATTTGTATAAAGATGGATTGTACGTATTTGGAACAGGATTAGTGTTTACATGTACTTCTGTTCTTGTTGTAAGCCTTTCACATATGATAATTTACAGATCAATAAAAAGTGAAGAGACTTTTGTCAAAACTAATATTGAACTGGAGAACAAGGATAAACTTAAGAATGAATATGTGCTACGTGTTACTCATGATATAAAGGGGCATATTGCAGCCATTTTGAGCTGCATTGATGTAATCCGTTCCGGAATAGCAGGTCCTCTTAATGATGTGCAGAAAGAATTTTCCGATCGGGCATACGAGCGAACTGAAATGCTCTCAACGTTTATAAAAAACCTCCTTAACCTCACCCGAAAACGACTGCAACATGACAGTGAGTTCGAAGAATTTTTACTAAAAGACATAATAAATAAAGTTGTCGTTACAGTTCAGACCCTTGCAAAAGACAAATCAATTGATTTCAATTTTTCCTTTGATAACTCTGTTCAGAAGATTACAGGGAATCCGTTTACAATCGAAGAATTATATTCCAACCTTTTATTAAATGCTGTTAAATACACTCCGCCGAAAGGGCGTATCTCATTAATTGTCAGAAGTCATCAGGATCAGGTAATCAGTGAAATATCCGACTCGGGGATTGGCATACCCGGGGAAGAACTATCAAAGGTTTTTGATGAATTTTACAGAGCTTCAAATGTTCCAAAAGATATTAAAACAGGATCAGGATTAGGCCTGTCCATCGCAAAACAGATTGTCGAAAGTCATAAGGGAAAGATCTCCGTCAGCAGTGAACCCGGAATATGGACGAAATTTACTTTTATTTTACCTGTAGATCCCAATATCGTTTCAGAAATCTAGAGATTAGAGTATTAAACAAGGACTCATCAGTGACCGATGGGTTCCCTTCAAATTCTGTTATGGATCCATTCTATTCAATAATTCTGACAGTAAACAGCAGGGCTTTCAGATAAAATTAGGGTTTGCTCAGTGGTCATCTGTTTATATCCAAAAATGTAAATGGGAATCCTTTTAGCTTGATATATGACGCCTGACAAAATGCCTTTATATTCTGAGGATCGAAACCTCCGGGAAAACTTATTTAAGAAAAATAGTTAAAGACTAAAAGTGGTCATGTTTACTGACTTTTCATTTCATCTCATTTTCACTATATTGTTACAGGTAATATTATTATTGTATTGCATGTATTATTTGTTGTAATACAAAAATATTAAAACTGGCGCCAAAAAGAATTTTACCGAAGATTTCTCCAATCAGCGCAGATACAGATCAGCGAAAATCAGCGGTATCAGCGGAAAATTAAAAGAGTTTCCCTGCAGCTGAAAAAGCTGGCATTGTTTACCATAATATGATCCTCTACGAGGATTCATGGATTTATTTGATTCCTGTTTAACACTTTCATAACTTTATCTCTTCAAATTACTCTTCAAATGGCAACCTGGTCAACAGAAATAAAAGAGCTTGAAAAATTATATGAATCCCTGAAAGGTCAGTTGCGCGATATTGAGAATGAACTTGTGAGGCTTATTAAATCTGATGATGAGAATATGATTCTCCTGTACTCAAGAAGATGCCTGGAAGTTATCATTACAGACCTATGCGAACGCGAGCTTAAAAGACCAAGAAAGACAGAGCCTCTAAAAGGTATCATTGATAAGCTCCATAAGGAGGAAAAAGTTCCCTCGCATATCATTTCTTCAATGCACGGTTTAAACGAAATGTCCACCTATGGAGCCCATCCAAAAGAATATGATCCGGAGCAGATAAAACCAGTTCTTGTAAATCTTGGCATAATTATCAGGTGGTATCTTAAGTATAAGGAATTTCAAATTATTGGAAAGGCAACCCCGGAAGAAGAAATGTTTAAAAGCAAACATTCAGAGATTTTCCCGAATGAAAAATCAATTATCGTACTTCCTTTTGAAAACATGAGTTCTGATCCTGAGCAGGAGTACTTTAGCGATGGTTTAACAGAAGAAATCATCACTGATCTTTCTCACATCAAAAACCTCATGGTAATATCGAGGAGTTCAGCCATGACTTTTAAAGGGGCCAGAGCTACTATAAAAGAAATAACAAATAAAGTGAGTGTGCGATATGTTCTGGAAGGAAGCGTAAGAAAAGCCGGTAATAATATTCGAATCACAGCTCAGCTTATTGATGGATTGACAGATACGCATATCTGGGCTGAAAAATATAATGGAAACCTTGGCGATATTTTTGAGATTCAGGAAAAGGTCTCAAGCTCAATAGTGGACTCATTAAAGTTAAAGATCTCAACTGAGGAAAAAGAGCTCATATCAAAAAGTCCAACAAAAAATCTCGAAGCTTATACCTATTATTTGAAGGGTCGGTTTTTCTCTTACCTCGGTTCAAGAGACGGCATGGTAAAAAGTGTGGAATTCTATGAAAAGGCATTATCACTGGATCCTGATTATGCACTAGCTTATGCCGGGCTGGCTGATTCTTACTATGTACAGGCAACATTCGGCTGGCTGCCTCTGGAGGAAGGACTTTCCAGAGCAAAGGAAAATGCAGGACGAGCTCTTGATATAGACATTCATCTTGCGGAAACACATGCAATTCTTGGAGTAATTTATGGAAGTTCTGATTGGAAGTATGAAAAAGCTAAAGAAGAGCTGACGCTGGCTATAAGATTGAATCCAAAATGTATGTGTGCTCATCAATATTATGCCGGATTACTTGATGCTCTGGGACAAAACGATGAAGCGCGCATTCATGTTAATGTTGCCTTAGAGATTGATCCTTCGTTCTTCTACCTGTACATACTGAGTGCACAGCTATATTACAACTCCGGAAATTTAAGGGAATCCCTCAGTGAATGTCTTAAAGCAATTGAAATGTATCCTGATTTCAAATACGGATACTGGAGGGCTTTCCGAATTTATATCAGGCAGGGTGAAGAACTGAAAGCTGTTGAGATAATTACCGATTATCTAAAAAGAGATAGTGTGAATGCGCAAGATATCAAGGACTTGAACGAAATTTACATAAGGAAAGGTTTAACTGGTCTGCTGCACTGGGTGATAGAATGGGAAATCAATGGAAATAATCCCGACCTTTATCATTTAGCGACCTGGTATATTTTTCTGGGTAATAAAGAGCAGGCTCTAAGGTACCTTGAAGAATCAGTTGAAAAACGGATTGTAGCAATTCCTATGATCAACAATGATCCGGATTTTGATTTACTTCATTCAGAACCAAAATATCAGGCTTTAATTGAGAAAATGAACCTGGCAGAATATATAAAAAATCAATAATAGCAGGGAATTCTTACAAACAAAATTTTCCTATAAAGTCAGCTTTTTAAAATCTTCGTCATCATATAAACTTGTAAAATCTTCATCCTTACGGGCATTTTCCTTAAAAGCAGGATTCAGTGAGATTGCCTTTTGAAGGTCAGAAAGTGCATTTGTTTTATCTCCTTTAAGACAGTAAATGCACGCACGGTTATAAATGTTGGCAGGTTGACTGGGTGCAA
>Ga0113563_10000766_pt1 | contig 16655 bp, 16 predicted proteins | sample Mud3Dept3metaG_FD_80117 | JGI IMG/M metagenome (GOLD analysis project Ga0113563, IMG submission 80117) | Freshwater wetland microbial communities from Ohio, USA, analyzing the effect of biotic and abiotic controls - Mud 3 Core 4 Depth 3... | ecosystem: Environmental > Aquatic > Freshwater >...
GAGGAAGTGACCTATGGGTAACGAAGAAGCATCATCCCACGAACTTCTGGATGCCACTCCTGACGATAATATCACCGAAGATAGCGGTGAAATTGTATCCAGTGAAATCGCCCAGGTCGAAACTGATGCAGTTGCTGATGAAAAAAAATCGGACTTTGGCGAAGCAAGTGAGCCATCCAATGATGAAGTTCGCCAACAACTGGTCGAGGAGCTGGATGCGCTGTTTGGCCGTGTGCAAGAGGTTGCCCCAGATTATATCCCTCCGCCGTTTTCGATGCAGCGATTTATCTCAATATTTAGCGAAAATTTATCCCGTTTATCCCCCGAAAATGGCCGGCGCATATTGGAACAAATCCGTTCAGGAGCGGCGAAAGATCTATTTGACTTGGATACCTGGAAAGGTATCTGGTATCTTGTAAATTATTCTATCGATTCCCAGAGAGATCTGATCAAACGGCGAATTTCTGGCGAATATGAAATAGACGAGTGGGGTTATGATCCTGAAGTTGTCGCAGCGGTGATGCCATTCTTTCAATTCCTTTATAAGCGTTACTGGCGTATTCAAGTTTCGGGTATTGAGAATGTTCCTGAAGAAGGCCGGGCGATGCTGGTTTCAAATCATTCCGGCCAATTGGCTTTTGATGGATCGATGGTCGGTTTGGCGGTCTTAAACGAGCAGCCAGCCGGACGAATAGTGCGTTCATTGTACGCTAATTGGGTCCCAACATTGCCGGTGATTTCTACGTTGCATGTCAAGATGGGCCAAATCTTAGCGAGTGAAGAGAATGGGGTTCGCTTATTAGAACAAGACCAACTGGTGGCGGTTTATCCAGAAGGTTATAAAGGGGTAGGCAAACTTTTTAAGGATCGGTATCGACTGGCGCGATTTGGCCGGGGCGGGTTTGTGAAAATGGCATTGAGGACTGGCGCTCCCATGATCCCGGTTTCGGTTGTTGGAGCTGAGGAAACCTATATTTCCCTCGCCAAATCTGATTTCCTTGCCCATTTGTTTGGTTTTCCGTACTTTCCGATTTTTCCGACTTTTCCCTGGTTAGGTTTGTTCTGTTTCGTTCCAATTCCAACGAAATGGTACATCGATTTTGGAGAACCGATTCAGACCGATCATTATGGTCCAAAGGCAGCTAACAACACGATGCTAATCTCGCAGATGACAGATCAAGTTCGAAATATTGTTCAGAAAATGGTGTATTCGCGCCTGGCTGTACGTAGATCCGTTTTGTTTGGATAGAATTTCTGAATTAAGGTTGAATCGATGCCGGTTTATACATCCTCTGACCAGTTATATAGCGCCCTGAAATTACTGTTTAGCCGCGTCGCAGAAGAAGATGCCTCTGCAGCCAGCACTGTGACAAAGTCCAAGTTAATCATGCGGATGCGAACATCCTCTCCGGTTACTGAGATTTGCTTTAACGGCCGTCAAAAACCGCTCCAAATTATTTACGGCGCTTCATCTTTACGGCCCGATATTGAATTGGAACTCCCAGCAGATTTGTTACATGGGATTTTGCTTTCTGAGATCACCTTACGTAAGGCTTACGCGTCCGGTAAGATTAAATTGCGTGGCCCGATCTGGAAGGCTTTTGTATTTGATAATATTTTCCACGCCGGCCAAATGGTTTATCCCCAGGTATTACGCGAACAAAATATCAACGGTTATCGTGGTTAAAACCTGAAACGATTTTCGGGAAAATGTTTAACTGGCGATTGGGGGATAATTCAGAATACTTTCAAGTTCATTCAAGACTCTGGAGAGTTGGCACGTGGGATTCTTCGGGTGGTGCTGACGACAACCAACCTGGTTTGCCTCCAGTACCTTCCGGATCACATCGGGGTCGTGACCTGACTGGGCGATTTCATTTAGCTCTTCGATTAATAGACGGCGGGAGACACGAATTCCATGACGCGAGAGTACTTCTTTGTATAGAGCATAATCTTTGGCCAGGTCATAGGTTACAGTCTCAAATCCGTGATGAGCGATATGCAGGCGCGTTGAGTACCGCATGATATTATCATACGTCATCTGGTAATCATTTTGTTGGGGTTCAATCAAAATGATGTCTACTTGTGGGTGAGCGCGGCGAACCTGTTTAACATGGTAATGCAAGCCGGCATAACTGAAAATGCGCAAGGTTTGTCCCGTGACTAATTGAATGCCACCTCCACTGATATGTTTCTCATCTATGCCGTGGGTATGGAGATCATCCGGATAGCTGTTATTGTAGGGCACCATCGGATTGATACACACAATCAGCCTGGCTCCTCGTTCAATCGCCAGGTCTATACTTGCGGTTCCCCGGAATCCCCCATCGATATATTCGTGATCGCCGATTTTTACCGGTTTATAGACGACGGGTATGGCCGATGAGGCAGCTACCGCCATCGAAATTGGAGCATCCAGGTGCCTGGGACCGAAGATCGCTCGCTCTCCGCAATCCAGGTCTGTGGCGATGATATAAAGTTCTTTTGACAGCATATTAAAATTATTTGGCAGCGCCAGCTTATCAAAGGCTTGTCGAATATAGGTTTCCAATCCTAGACCGTCGTACAAACCTGCTGGTAGTGCCACGCCGAGAGACCAAATGAAATCGAAGAAAGTCATGCTATTGATGTGTCTCAGGTAATATGACCAGGACTGCATCAATTTACCGGGTAGTCGAATGCCCCAGCCCACATAATCGTTGATGTTTAGATGAAAGATGTGTTGCCGTTCGATTGCGCTGACTTCTTTGTTCGTTCCATCCATTACGCTGAACATCTCTTCAGGACTTACGCCATTTGCCAGAAATGAGTTGATCAACGCGCCAGCGCTGGTACCGACATAAATATCAAAATCATTTACAGAGAGGTCAATTAAGAGATCGTCGATCGCCCTTAGCGCACCGATTTCATATACAGCGCCGGTTAACCCACCACCAGCGAGCACGAGGGCAGTTTTACTTTTGACAGGCATGACACCTCTAAGTAGATAATATTTCTCTCTATCTAGAATATAGCATCTAGCGTTATTCATGTCAATGTAAACATTAAGGCACTCCTAAATTGTTGTATCAGAATAGGACAATCGTTAATGACTAATCTCACCGTTCTCAGGCAAGGGTGATCTCCCGGGATTCCAATAACCTTCAATCCGGGTACAATTGAGGGCAACATGAAATCAAATGTTGATTGTCAACCAATCAGACATATAAGAATGCCTACCGGTCTATGGAGCCTCGACCCATTAAAGTGCTCTTATTGAGCGACGTAATTGTTTCTTTTATATATAGCCCCCAGGTCCGACACCGATTTCCAGATGTTGACTTACTTATTGGTTGTGGAGATTTGGCCTATTATTATCTCGAATATGTCTTAAACGCTCTCGATATTCCTTGTTATTTTGTGCGCGGAAACCATGACAAAGTCGTTGAATATAGCCTGGATATTCAAAGGACTGCGCCGAATGGAGCGATGAATCTTCACTTGCGATCGACCGATTATCAAGGGTTGTTATTTGCTGGGATTGAAGGAAGTTTGCGTTATAGAATTGGACCTTTTCAATATACTCAGTCACAAATGTGGCGTCACGTATTTCGATTGGTTCCCAATTTATTTATCAATCGATTACGTTATGGGCGTTTTTTGGATGTATTTATTACCCATTCTCCGCCTTCAGGCATTCATGATATGCCAGATTTACCTCATCAGGGGATTAAAGCCTTCCGGTGGTTTTTGAAGGTATTCAAACCTGCCTACCACTTTCATGGACACGTGCATGTATACCGACCGGATACAGCGGTTGAAACTATTTTTAACCAGACAAAGGTAATCAATACCTTTGGTTATCGGGAAATGCTATTGAGCTTGAATCCATTTCCGCAGCGGATGGCTAAAGTTGAAAAGGAGCTAGAACGAAATGTTTGACCAAATGGCAAAGCAGGATTTTGACCGCGCCTCGAACAAGGCTTCCTGGCGTCGAATCCTGAGTTGGTTGACTGGCTCAGACAACAAACTGCTTCCTTATGATGAGGTTCGAGCTCGTTTACCTATGCGTGGTCAGCATTATATTGGACTTCAGCAGGTACCGATCGATAAAATCGTTGGTAGTATGGGTCGTTATAATGACTTTGACCGGGTTTTTCTACCCACCCAGGCCCGGACAAAAGACCGCTGGATCAGTATCGATAAAGCGCATTACTCAGATATCCATCTCCCACCGGTTGAATTATATAAAATTGGCGACATTTATTTTGTAAAGGATGGCAATCACCGGGTTTCTGTCGCGCACGGGAGAGGTCAAATGGATATCGATGCGTATGTTATCGAAATCGATGTTCCAATTAAACTCACGCCGGATACAAAGATCGATGAATTGGTGATGAAAGAAAAACAGGCTGAATTTATGCTAGATACTGGCTTGTATCATTTCAGACCAGAAGCTGATATTGACCTGACAAATCCAGAGTTATTTGATATTTTGAATGAGCATATTGCTACCCATCGCTGGTATCTGGGTATTGAGCAAAATAGGGAAGTCCCTTTTGAAGAGGCGGCAGTTTCCTGGTACGATCATGTTTATTTACCGCTCGTGGAAGAAATCCGCGACCAGGGGTTGCTCAAATCATTTTCTAATAGCTCCGAAACGGATCTATATTTATGGCTGGTCGAATACCAGAAATATTTACGGGAGGCTTATTCCGAAGACGATAATGAGGGTGATCTGGCGAAGGCGGTGGCTGCTGAGCAATTATTTAGGAATTTGCCTCAGAAAGATATCAAGAAACTGGTGCAACTGGTCAACCGGACGAATATCCCCGATAAGATTATTTTGAACCGAGAACGGGCGAATTTTCTCGAGCAGACCCACTTATTGGATCTGCGACCCGACGCCATAATTGAAGTAACTTTGCCAGGAAGATATGACCAATTGAGGGACCACATTGCTGCTCATCGCTGGTATTTAGGCGAGCATCAGAATAGTGAGGTGTCCTATGAAGATGCAGTCAAATCATGGTTTGACAATGTCTATATGCCAATCATCCAGGTTATCCGGGACCAGGATATGATGAATGGATTTCCGGATCGCACCGAAACGGATCTGTATCTGTGGATTGTAAAACACCAATGGCAGTTGCGCGAAACCTATGGGGAAGAGGTGCCTATTGAAAAAGCTGCCGAGGGAATTGCTGAGCAATACTCGGAAAACCCGGGCGAGTCGGCAGTTCAGAAAGTGGTCAAAGCGATAAAAAAAGCGACCGGTAAAAAATAAAATAGGTTAAATTATCCCGATTACGTTGACTATATATATTAAAACATCTATACTATGGAAGGTGTTTCAGCACATTCAAATCCTGACAATCGCAACTTGATTTAGGCAGTGGATTTATTCTCATGGCCAGAATTAGGAGGCTGCGGCTATGCGACGAAGCGCTATATTTTGGGGCGTTATTATTATCTTACTCGGGATTTTATTTTTATTACAAAACCTGGGTATTATAACTGTCAATATCTGGGGGATAATCTTACCGGTATTTGTTATCGCTCTAGGCATCTGGATTTTATGGGGTTCGACATCGCGCCGGAATGCAAAGGTAGTTCACATCGATGTTCCCAAAAATGGAGCCGTTCAAGCGAGCGTTAAGATTCGGCATGGAGCGGGTCGTCTATTGATTGGCCCGAACCAGATTGGCGACAGTCTGCTAACTGGGGACTGTAACGGTGGTGCCGATCTGAACACTCAGCGCGTGGGTGATGCCCTTCAGGTTACTGTTAGCGCACTGGATCGCTCTTTCCCATTTATTTGGGGACCGGAATATCGTTTGGATTGGGATTTAAAGCTCACTCCTGCTATCCCCATGTCGATAAGTATAGAATCTGGTGCAGCCGAATCGCGGATCGACTTAAGCCAGTTACTGGTCAATAAATTCCGGTTAAATTCTGGCGCCAGCTCGAATTATATTATGTTCCCTGCCAACGCTGGCCAAACGAACGCTGAATTCAAGACTGGGGCTGCATCCTTAGAAATTCGAATCCCTGCAGGTGTTTCGGGACGTGTTCGAGCCTCGGGTGGACTATCGAGTATTACGATCGATCGCCAGCGGTTTCCCCGTATGGGAGATTATTATCAATCCGCTGATTATGATAGCGCGGCTAATCGAGTCGACATCCGCGTGGATACTGGAGTGGGTTCCGTAGATATTCGCTAAATGGGTTTTGTATGGATAGTAGCAACCGAGAGTTAACAGAGGGCATTCTCTATACGGACATGTACCAGCTGACCATGGCTCAGCTTTATTTCCGTGTAAACATGCAAGACCGGCTGGTTCAGTTCGATCACTTCTTTCGCGAATATCCAGATTATGGTTCTCACAAAGCTGGTTATTGTGTAAACGCGGGTTTGGAATGGCTGCTGGATTGGATGAGAGCTACCAGCTTCAGCCGGGAGGAGTATGAATATTTACGCCATCTGACTACCCGGACTGGTCGCCGTTTATTTGCTGACGACTTTTTGGATTGGTTAGAGAAAAATGGCGATTTTAGCCAGATAAGCTTGTGGGCCATCCCTGAAGGACGGGTTATCCATCCCAATGTACCCATCACGGTAGTTCAGGGACCTTTGGCGATGGCGCAAATCTTGGAAACGGCGCTGCTCAACAAACTCAATTATCCAATCTTGATTGCGACAAAGGCCGCCTTGATCCGTGAAACTGGCCGTGCACAATTGATGATGGAATTTGGGTTAAGGCGTGGTCAGGATGCGGGTGCAAATGCGGGCGCCAGGGCGGCATTGATCGGAGGAGCAGATTTTAGCTCTAACGTAGGTATCTCGGCGGCGCTAAATTTGCCTCCAAAGGGAACCCATGCCCATAGTATGGTGCAGTTGTTTATTTCTCTGGGGATGACCGAGCTGGATGCCTTTCGCGCTTACGCTGATGTTTATCCGGATGACTGCCAGTTACTGGTCGATACAATTAATACTCTCGAAAGTGGGATACCAAACGCGATTACGGTATTTCAAGAACTGCGTAAAAGAGGTCACCAGCCTATCGGAGTACGCTTAGATTCGGGTGACCTGGCATTTTTGAGCATTCAAGCTGCGCGCCAGCTCGATGCGGCCGGTTTTTCAGACGTTTCGATTGTCCTTTCGAATAACCTCGATGAAATGATAATCTGGCAGATTATCACCCAAATCCGAGATGAAGCTCCCCGTTATGATGTGGATGCTGATCGCCTGATCCGCCGCCTGGTCTATGGCGTTGGAACAAGGCTGATCACCTCAGAGGGTTACCCGGCTTTGGGAGGGGTCTATAAACTTGTCGCAGTTCAAGACAATGGGAATTGGCTGCCGGCGATCAAGATATCTGAGTCGCCTTCCAAAACCCCCAATCCTGGCAACAAAAGAGTTTGGCGGCTCTATGATCGACGCGGAAAAGCCACCGCTGACCTGGTTACATTGCATGATGAAAATCCGACCGAGCGGGAGCGGATTGTCCTTCGCCATCCAAGCGACCATACTAAATATCGGATTATCGAACCTAATGAGTTGACCGCGATTGAGCCGCTGTTGGTAAATATATTGGATAAAGGGAAGCTGGTATATGATTTACCCAAGCTGGATGAAATGCGCTCGACCCGGCTGGCCGATGTAGAACGACTTGACCCAGGGGTACGGCGCATTATGTACCCACATATCTATCATGTTTCTTTGAGTCAAAATCTTTGGGATATGAAGCAAAAGTTGATTTCTAAGACGGTCGAAAACCATTAAAATATATGCTGGAGGCATTTTATTATGAAATGGCTTGAATCACGTATCTTATGGGGAAGCTTGCTGATCCTGGGAGGCTTGTTATTTCTTCTCCAAAATATGGGCCTTATCCAGTTTGGTGGGTTATTTTGGGCGCTGCTGGTTGGATTAGGGGCGATTTTCTTTCTGTCGATATTTTTCAATAATCGCCTGAACTGGTGGGCTCTTATTCCAGGAATTGTTTTAAGCAGTGTAGCGATCCTGATTATATTGGGTTACCTTGTACCCGGCTTTGCAGATGCTTGGGGTGGTTCGATTATTTTGGGGGGGATTGGGCTCAGCTTCGTCATCATTTACTTGTTAAATCGTGAACTGTGGTGGGCGGTTATTCCAGCCGGGGTTCTCATCTCACTAGCTGTGGTGTCTGGCGTTAACAATTATCTTCAAGATATTGAAACTGGTGGATTATTCTTAATCGGTATTGGTTTGACCTTTGTTCTGGTAGCGATTTTGCCGGGTCCACAAGGTCGGATGTGGTGGGCCTGGATCCCTGCGGGGGCGCTTATTTTAACCGGGTTAGTTTTAACTGCCACTGCTGGCAAGTTATTTCAGTATGTCTGGCCATTAGCGTTAATTATTGGCGGAGGCGCCCTTATTTACTATACACTCCGCCCCCGAAATACATAGGGATCGATGGTTGAATATGACGACTACTTTCGTTCGCAGTCGCGATAATGTTATGATCGGCGGGGTTTGCGGCGGCCTGGGCGCCTTCTTGGGGATAAACCCGGCTTACGTGCGTTTGTTCTTTCTGCTCTTAATATTCGGGAACGGTATCGGAGTGCTTCTGTATCTTTTATTGTGGATTGTGATCCCACTAGATGGGCAAGTTCAACCGGCGAATCTGGCGAAAAATGTTCAGAACGGCAGCCAGGAGATTGCAGCGCAGACACGTGCAGCCAGTAACGATTTACGTGAGTTCCTCCATTCATCACAATCAAGGCTTGGCCTCCTGGTCGGTGGTGGAATGGTTGTGGTTGGTTTACTATATCTTCTCTCGAATTTTCATTTGATCGTTCTGACCTGGATAAATTTTGATCTGATTTGGCCACTGCTACTCATTTTTGGAGGGCTGGCGCTTCTCATCCGCCGGCCAAAAGGAGTGTAAACAATGACCGACACACCATCAACCCCGTCCAGCGAATCAATGTTTCCTGATTCTGAAGAGGTTGTACCGGGCGCGCTAGAATCGAATACCCCGACCACCCAACCACCTGCCGAGAACCTGGAACCCGGTCAGGCTGCGGCTTCCCCAACTCCGAATCCTCCCGAATCTCAGCCGTTAGCCATGGTATCGGAACCTCCGCCGGCCTCTCCTCCTCCCGCTGCGCCGCCTACACCGGCATCAAAGCCGGATCACCGTCACCGTCACCGGCGCGGCAGCGTATTCTTTCCATTATTACTAATTGTCCTCGGCGGGGCCCTGTTGTTAAATAACCTGGGTATTATCTCTGGCTCAGCCTGGGGAACATTACTAAGTCTATGGCCAGTGATATTTATTGCCTGGGGGTTAGATACGATCTGGCGAGGGGAGGGGATCACCGGGGCGATTTTTCTTCTTGGTCTGGGCACAGTTTTCCTCCTGGCAAATTATGGATATTTACAGCTCAACCCTTGGCAGGTACTGCTGACGATCTGGCCGGTCCTGCTGGTTGCGATAGGATTTGATATTTTAATTGGCCACAGACGGACCTGGTGGACCAGCTTGCTAGGAGTATTCCTGGTCGTTGGGCTGATGGTGGGAGCCCTCTGGTTCGCGGGGGTCGGTTTACCGGGCAGTCAGATGGCTTATGGCGAGAAAATTGAATTTGGATTACAAGGCGCGACCAGCGCCCAGGTGCAGATATTGCCGGCAGTAGGCTCTTTGTCGCTGGATCGGCTAAACAATTCAGATGCGCTCTTAGCAGGCACAGTTCCAAGCTCGAGCGCCAATTATAAAGTAACCCAGGAGTTTACCAAAGTCGGTGATGTAGCAAAATTGAAACTTCAGTCGTCAGGATTGCAGGTATTTTATCCCTCGAACCGCCAAAATCAATATGTCTGGGATTTAGGTCTTACGCCGAGTGTCCCGGTTGGCATACAAGTGGATCTTGGCGCAGGCGATAGCACCCTGGATTTGAGCGGGCTGCAAATCTCCGACTTGAATTTCAATATGGGTCTTGGCTCGACTTCAATAACCCTGCCTGAAACGGGTCATTTCATCGCGAAAATTGATGGCGCAATTGGATCGATCACGATCTACGTCCCGGCCGGTATGACGGTGCAACTCAAAACCGACACAGCCCTGACAGCACGTTCACTGCCGGCCGGTTATGAAAAGCAAAATGATAATATGTATTTATCTCCTGGTTACAGTGCCTCTGCAAACCAGGTCGTATTGGATGTGGGTCTGGCAATCGGTCAGGTGTCGATCGTACAAAAATGAATTAAAAGGGGCTAAATGAAGGTTATTGAGTTTTGAAAAATCGGCGAAGCCGATTTTTCAAAACTGAAACCTTTCTTATAGATTTAGCCATCTGGCAGCTTCCTGCGGTAGATTTATCAGACTACCAACTTTTTTAGTGCAGGGCGGCAAAGAATCTACAAACAGCCGCCCATATTTTTTTGTGAGCAGACGTCTGTCCATCACGACCACTACCCCGCGATCGGAGTTTGTGCGGATGAGCCTTCCAAAACCCTGGCGGAAACGCAGTATCGCCTCTGGGAGGGAATATTGGTAAAAAGGATCTTCGAAAGTTTCCGAGCGTGCTGCGATAATTGGATCTGAAGGCACATCAAAGGGTAATTTTACTATCACCAGTACAGATAGTCTCATACCAGGCACATCAACGCCTTCCCAAAATGCGCGCGTGCCAAGCAATACCGCTCGATCGGTATTTTTAAAGGTATCTAACAATGTATTCGGCGAGGCGCCTTCGCCTTGTTCATAAACCTGAATGTCTGCATGCGCCAAGGCTGGCGTGATTGCCTGCGAAGTCCGTTTGAGTTGGTCGTAAGATGTAAATAAAACCAAAGTCCTTCCTTCGGTGGCTTTGCACAGGCTAATTAATCCCCCTTCCACTGCGCGTTGGTGTCCATGTCTGTCCGATGGCTCCGGGATATCATTGACTACATAGAGTAAAGCCGCGTTTTCATAGTCGAAAGGCGAACCAAGTGCCAGCTCATAAACATCATCTGCATTCAAGCGACCACGCAGATAATCGAACTCTCCAGCTGTGGTTAGAGTCGCAGACGTCATAATTACGGAGGCTTTTTCCCGCCATATGTATTGTTCCATCAACTGGCCGATGTGCAATGGCGCCGCATGTAGCGATACGCGATACCCATTCGGCTGAACCTCGACCCAGTAGACCCGGTTCACTGCGGGTTCAAACACCAGGGCTTGGACTTCGTCGCTGAATTCTTTGAGTTCCCGGTACATATTGACCAGATTGCTATAAAGGTCGTTATCCTGCTCAGCCAAGGCTTCGTTGATTTCCAAAATTCCTTGCGCGATGCGCGCCAGGTTTTCTAACATTGGAATCAAAACATTTTGTATGTCATCCCAGGCCAGCTCGACTTCACCCCAGGCCGGCTGCGAACGTGTTGCCGGTATAATCCGTTCCTGATGTGAATACATCCCCATTTCGCGTCCATCGCGTTGGTCGGTGAGGAACTCGTCGATGCTCTGGAAAAACCGGCGGACATGGATTTCCAGGCGGACTGCTTGATCGGTGATGATCTGAACCAGGTAGTTCAATCCGCCGTAGTCTTCAGGGACCAGCACGCCGAGAGCGGCGCTCAGAACCCATCCTAAGAGACCACCGGTTGGACCGCCCAATTCACGTTGGAGGCGATCCAGATCGTGTTGGGTGATATGGAAGCTGAGCGCATTTGTCGTTGCATCTTCCATGTGGTGTGCCTCATCGACGATGAGGTAATTGAAATCAGGCAGCACCCGATTGCCAGTAGCTACATCTGAGAGCAGCAATGCGTGATTGACAACCAACAAGTGGGCGCCCATAGCTGCCTGGTGAGCGCGGTGGAACGGGCAAGCCCCATCGAAGCGTTTTATACAATTTTCGCTCGTACACCCTTCATCTTCAGCGGATAAATGGTTCCATACCATGCGCTCGTTTGGACCATTTAGATTAATTTCGCTGCGATCTCCGGTTTGTGTTTCTTGCAGCCAGACCAACACCTTGGCGAGGACGCGTAGTTCATCCGTGTTCTCCGGTCCGCGACGACGCATGGTCTCCAGCCGGCGAGGACACAGGTAATTACCGCGGCCTTTCAAAATCGCAGCCTGCAGAGGAATTCTAAGTGCATCACAAAGGTCTGGTATATCCTTGAGAATTAACTGGTCCTGCAAGTTGATGGTATTTGTCGATATGACAACCCGGCAATTGTTTTGAAGCGCCCATAAGGCTGCTGGAGTTAGATAGGCCATCGATTTTCCTGTGCCGGTGCCGGCTTCGACCAACAAATGGCGATGCTGCGAAAGCGCCTGGGTGACTGCCCTTAACATCTCCACCTGTTGAGCGCGATATTCGTACTCCGGGAAAAATCGCGAAAATGCGCCGCCCTGCTCTAGCAATGCAGCGACATCATCCATATCCAATGGAGTTGGCTCATCGACCGGCTGGAGTGCCGGACCCGTTTTAGCGCGAATATGACTGAATAATGGACCTTTAAAGACATTATCTTGTGCCTGTGCAGATACTTTCTCGCGAGACCTGGAACGTAATATCTCTTGAAAAGGGATAAAACCTCCCCATTCGATTGGCTCACTCAAACGTACAATCTCAGCCAACAAACTGGTCGGTAGTTTCTCCGCTTCTTCTATTAGTCTTAGGTAGACACCGCGCGTGGCTCGTGCATCATCCAATGCCCGGTGGGTTGCCGGCAGCAGCACTCCCAGCGCTTGTACAAGCGCGCCGAGATTGTATCGGCTGGCGCTCGGCATTAAAACCGATGCCATTTCATAAGTATCCAGAGTATCATTATTGATTAAAATACGCTGTCTACGTAAGAAACCAAGATCAAAGCGGATATTCTGTCCAAGGATCAAGGAATCACCCACAAAATCGCGCAGCTCGGCGATCACAGCCTGGATTGGCGGCGATTTCAACACCATTTGGTCGGTGATGCCGGTTAATTGAGTAATAAATGGTGGAATCCGGCGACCCGGGTTAATCAGCTTTGTCCACTCTCCCTCAACGCGTTTTCCTAAAAACCGAACTGCGCCAATCTCGATAATGGCGTCCTTTTCTGGATCTAACCCAGTAGTTTCGATATCCAAGGCTACGATGGAAGTCATGCGGCGATTATACCATCCACGCCTTCATAGATCGAATGTTCTGATGAATGGGCTGTCTGGTGATAAAATCAAGCTATGATAGAGCCCTCGCTGCCACTTATCGATCTGCATCGTCATCTGGATGGAAATGTACGCCTGGAAACGATCCTGGAGCTCGGCGAACAGCACCATCTACCTTTGCCGGCCTGGGACGTGGAGGGGCTGCGCCCCTACATTCAAGTGACTGATCCCCAATCCGGTGTTATGGCATTCATTTCTCGTTTTCATTGGTTGACCGCAGTCATGGTTGATCTCGATGCTTGCCGGCGAATTGCATATGAGAACGTCGCCGATGCCCAGCGGGAAGGATTGGACTACGTCGAGTTGCGATTCAGTCCCTGGTTCATGGCCCAATCCAACCACCTGGATCCGACCGGGGTGGTTGAGGCGGTTGTCGATGGCGTCGAAGCAGGCCGGCGTGATTTTAACCAACCAGTCAATCTCATTGGTATTCTGAGCCGGACTTATGGCCCAAAAGTTGCCTGGCTTGAGCTTCAGGCTCTTTTGTCGCATAAAGACCATATTGTGGCGCTCGACCTGGCCGGAGACGAAGAAAATTGGCCTGGAGAATTATTTGTAGATCATTTTTACCTGGCCCGCCAGGCTGGCTGGCAAATAACCGTCCACGCCGGTGAAATCGATGGGGCAGACAGTATCTGGCAGGCGCTGACCGAGCTTGGAGCGGTGCGGATAGGTCATGCTGTTCATGCAATCGATGAACCTGCACTGATCGATTATATGCGTGACCGCCACATAGGGATTGAGGTGAGCTTGACCAGTAATGTCCAAACCCGAACCGTGGCGGATTATCGCGCCCACCCGATAAAGAAATTTTTGCAGAAGGGTCTGCTCGCAACGCTTTGCAGCGATGATCCCGGGATAAGTGGGATTGATTTACAGCACGAATATGAAGTCGCGGCCGTACAGGCTGGCCTATCCCACCGTCAGATCAAGCGCGCTCAACGCAATGCACTGGAGATTGCTTTTCTCTCTGAGAGTGAGAAAGCTGCTCTACTTTTCAGAAAGCGACCCGATAGGCAGTTCCTTGGCTGAGATGGTCTATCTCATCCGACACACCACACCTGACTGGAGTCGCAAAGATTTAGTTTACCATCTCCCACCTGGACCACCCCTGACCGATCAAGGCCTGGCGGAGGCGTACGCCTTGGGGAAGTATCTTACGCGGTTTGGAGTGGCCCGTTTATATACCAGCCCTTTGGAGCGTAGTTTACAGACTGCTAAAATCGCGGCGGGAATCATCGGCGCACAAGTCCAGGTCGATGAACGATTGATCGAATGGCAGCCAGATGAGACTGCAATATCGGTATGCAACAGGCTTTGTTTGGTATTCGAGCTTGCACTTCGGGATAGCCAGAACGGTTTGACGGCGGGGTTAATTTCTCATGGCGGGCCAATAGGCGCCTTGCTGGGTTGTTTGGGGATAGAAGACGAGACTCTGAAACAATTTCTTATCTATGATTCTGGCAATCCGCTTCCTCCTGCCGGGGTATGCCAGGTAGCTCGTAGTGGCGAGGCAAAAACGTGGCAGCTTAAAATAGTATTTGTGCCTAAAGGAAAAGATGAGCAAATCCGCCTTTAATGAAAATATAGTTATCATAACTGGAGCCTCTTCTGGGATTGGTAAGGCGCTGGCTTTACAGCTCGCAGATGAAGGCGCCTGGCTTGCATTGGCGGCGCGCAGAATCGAGCGATTGAAGTCCGTGGCAGCCGAATGTAAGCAGCGCGGTGGCAGAGCCTTTGCGGTTCAAACAGATGTATCTGACCCGCTTCAATGTGCCAGGTTGATAGATAAAACTCTCGCAGAATACGGACGGATCGACACATTAATCAACAACGCTGGGGTAACGATGTGGTCTCGCTTCGAAGATCTCCAGGATTTGACTGTTTTGGATTCGATTATGCAGGTTAATTATTTTGGGAGCGTGTATTGTACATATTATTCCTTACCCTACTTGAAGAAAACGAAAGGGCGAATCGTAGTGGTTTCCAGTCTAACCGGAAAAACAGGTGTGCCAACGCGTAGCGGTTATGCCGCCAGTAAGCATGCATTGGTCGGCTTTTTTGATACCTTGCGCATTGAGATGTCTGCTGATGGGATCAGCGTTACGATCGCTTATCCGGATTTTGTAGCAACCGAAACGCGAGCGCGTGCTTATGGATCAGACGGGAAACCGTTCGGAGTCAGTCCTGTTCAAGAAGGAAGAGTGATGACGGCCGATGAATGTGCTCGTTTAATCCTTAAAGCATCTGCCCGGCGGCGTCGCGAAATAGTCATGGGATTGCGTGGAAGAGTTGGGCAGTATATTCGGGTGTTTTTGCCCGGTCTTACAGATAGGATTGCTAGACGCGCCATAGAACGGGGAAGGTGAAATTGATTTACTCCTGCCCTTATTTGGCTATTTCTGTCAATTGAATATGCAATTGCTGAGCTCCATAGGTAGCTGTCGCATCGGGAGAATTAATATCTGATTGGTTGGAGGAGGAGATATTACTGCTTGAGTTGCTACCATTGCCATCGCCGCCCCCACCTCCACCTCCACCCCCGACACAGGCCATTGCGGCGAGCGCTAAAACAATCAAGATTAGCAGTATTCGAGTAGATGCTTTGGTCACTGGCTGGGATCTCCTTCCAGCATACTTTGTGCAATTTATATGCCAACTAATCAATCGGCTACTGGCTGATGAAAAGATTTCGGGTAGAAAAGCCGCCAACTCTAGTAAACCTGATTGAGTGCAGTGATCATAAATTAAGAAGTAACCGGATCGCGGTATAATTTTTTCGTTATTGTCATTACTGTTCTAACTCAAAATAATGTAGATTGATGGATAAAAGGGCGAGTATGAGCGAACGAAAGATCCGAGTATTAGTCGCCAAACCGGGATTAGATGGGCATGATCGCGGCGCTAAAGTTGTTGCCCGCGCGCTGCGCGATGCAGGAATGGAAGTTATTTACACTGGTTTACGCCAGACGCCTGAAATGATTGCTGAAAGCGCTTTACAAGAAGATGTCGATGCAGTTGGTCTCTCGATCTTATCCGGGGCGCATATGGCTTTAGTTCCGCGTGTTCTTGAGTTACTTAAAGCCAATGGTCAGGAGCAGGTGAAGATTTTTCTTGGGGGTATCATTCCAGATGAGGATGTACCACGTCTAATTGAGATGGGGGTAGCTGGCATCTACGGGCCGGGGACTTTAACGGACGAAATTATCCGGGATATTCGTCGCGCGGTTACTTCTAATCCGGTCCAGTGAGCCGGTTATGGATCTGGCAGCCGCGGTATTAGAAGGAAACCGCCTGGCACTCGCCCGGTGTTTGACGCAGATTGAAAATGGCACCCTTGAAGGACGAGATGCGTTAAACCGGCTTTTCCCGAATACCGGTCATGCTCACCTTATCGGGGTAACCGGAGCGCCGGGAACAGGAAAATCCTCATTAGTCAATCAGCTTGCACGTTATTACCGGCAGACGGGATCTCTGGAAAACTCAACTCGA
>Ga0113563_10000767_pt1 | contig 16653 bp, 11 predicted proteins | sample Mud3Dept3metaG_FD_80117 | JGI IMG/M metagenome (GOLD analysis project Ga0113563, IMG submission 80117) | Freshwater wetland microbial communities from Ohio, USA, analyzing the effect of biotic and abiotic controls - Mud 3 Core 4 Depth 3... | ecosystem: Environmental > Aquatic > Freshwater >...
GCCGGTCGGAGCGCGTCTTCCGTATCCTGCAAGATCGGCTGCCCAAAGAACTGGCGCTCGCCGGGATCACCGAGATGACGGCGGCCAACCGGTATCTCGCCGAGCGGTTTCTCCTGGCCTGCAACCAGCGCTTTGCGGTGCCAGCCCCTGAAGTCGGCACCGCCTTCATCCTGTGGATCGGCACGCCGCTCACCGAGATTCTCTATGTACAAGACGAGCGGGACGTGGCCAAGGACAACACCGTGCGGTATCAGGGGACGAGTCTGCAGATCCCCCCAGGACCCCCATCAGTTCCATGATGTAAAGGTCACAGTGCGAAATCACGAATATCCGGATGGGACCTTAGCCGTGTTCCATGGTCCCCGGTGTCTGGCGCGGTATAGTGCCGAGGGCCATCTCCTTGGCCAAACCCGCGCAGCCCTCGTCAGGAGGCCGATGCCTCACTCAGCCTGCGGCCCGATCGTCGATCGTAGACCAAATATGAGCGGTCGTTGTTTCAGGAACAGATCCAATTTCGGTGCTGAGAAAACCGGACAGATCAAGTGCTACATACACCGGATAAGTTAACTTGCTATCTACATCTTTCCCCAAGAGAGTTGACGCCAATAGGGACTTGCTGTACGATTACAATTACATCGTTGTCGTAGTAGTCCGGCGGCACGGCTGTATACACCATAACGGACTTCGCGATCGCATCGCGACCAGGTCCTGTCGGAGTTGATGCCTTCCTGGTTTCTCTCCCCTTGGTTCTCTGATCCCGTCTTAATGCGATCACACTGAAAGGATAGTGCAGTGCATACCTCTGTTCACACGAGTTTCTATACTCTTGGTCTCTCTGAACCACTCTTGCGGGATTTGACGACAGCGGGCTTGCTAGTTCCCACGCCCATTCAAGCTCAGGCCATTCCACCAGCCCTTGAAGGCCGGGACATCATAGGTTGCGCACAAACAGGTACGGGGAAGACGGCTGCGTTTGTTGTCCCCATAATAGAACGGCTCGCGGTCCTGCCGAAAGGTCAGCCGCAAGCCTTGATTCTTGCACCGACGCGAGAATTAGCGTTGCAGATTTATGGTTCTATCGAGAAACTCGGTCGAGGCCACCGCATCTCTGCCACGGTCATCGTCGGGGGAAGCGATATGCAGGCGCAGATCAGAGGATTACGCCAACGGCCCGATATTTTGGTTGCCACACCGGGGCGTTTGCTGGACCACATGTGGAACGGGACGATCAATTTGGCTCCGATTAAAATTCTGGTGCTCGATGAAGCCGATCGTATGCTTGATATGGGCTTTGCCCCACAGATCAATCAGATTCTTGATGCATTGCCGGTGGAGCGACAGACGTTACTCTTCTCCGCCACGATTCAGACGGATGTGACCCACCTGGTTCAAACGAGTCTGAAGGGCGCCGTTCGTGTGATGGTGACACCTGCCTCTACGACGGCTGAAGGTGTGACCCAGGCGTTGCATCATACGACTTCTCAGGAGAAGATGAAGCTGCTGGTGTCGTTGCTGGCTATGGAACGAGGGACCGTCCTCATATTCGCTCGGACAAAGAGTCGGGTCGATCGACTCGGTCAGGTGCTTGAACAGGCCGGCCATCGCGTTGCGGTCATCCACGGAGACCGAAGTCTGCCTCAGCGTCTTCGTGCTCTCAACGGATTTAAACGAGGGCAGGTCAGAATTCTCGTTGCGACGGATATCGCAGCTCGCGGGATTGACGTGGCCAATATTGGTCACGTGGTGAATTACGATTTGCCGAATTGTCCGGAGGACTATATCCATCGTATTGGACGGACAGCCCGGATGAAGATGACCGGGCGAGCCACCAGTTTCGTGACCTTCGAGGAACGTGATCAGCTGTGCGAGATCGAAACGATGTTGGGGCATCCTGTGCCGTTGGCAGAGGGAAGCCTCCGCCTCAAGGATCGTCCGCCTTTGAGGAAGTCTGAACGATCCAGAGGTGACCGTCAGCAGTGGGGCGTCCAGGCAAGGACAAAAGCCGGCATCAGTTGAGTCCTTTGTCATACCGGAGGAGGGCTAGGTTTCTGATGGCAGGTCTCATAGTTAATTATAAGTAGCTAGGCTATTAAACCTAAATATTGAGAGGCGTGAGCGATCAGAGGCGTATCATTCAGGGGAATCAAAAGGTTGATGGCTGCACAAGGGGAAGAGATGGATTTGGATCCGTATAGCACCACAGGTTTCGTGAGGGTGGTCGCGAAGGCATCATCGATGGACTGACGGAATTGGCCGTTAACCTAGCTAAAACTCAGATACGGATATAGTGCTTGAATTAATGTCGGAGATCCCCAACGGATATTACGATCGAGGACGACTTGCTAGTTCCGACCGACGGGGATGTAGATGTAATGGTGAAACGAAAGGGCGAGTATCGCAGATGATCATCCAACGACTCCAGGCAACCTTTAGCGCAGACCGTTTTGTGAGGGCGGCCTAGACGGGAGTAATGTGTCGGGCCTGCGCTCACGCCATCCCTAATACAGGGGCTCTTGGGGGCCCCATTGAAGGCCTGCCAAATCTGGATCCTCTCCCTCTGTGTTCTGTGGGCGAGGTGGCTTCTCGGTCTTGCGTTGTTCTCGACGGGCATCCTTCTCACGCCGCTGGATTTGTTTTGCTTTCTCGCGGTCTCGTTTTGCGATGGTCGTTTTTCCTGCTCGTCCGATGGCATCCTCCTTTGTCTAGCAACTCGTATTGAGTTGCCAATCGCTTGCTGCTTGCAGAATAGTTACCCTTTACGATGATGATTACGACGACTCTGTTGCTCCATGACGTCTCTTGCTGCTTGAGTCGGGAGCATGGCCGGTGGTCTTGGCATCTCGTTCAGCCGTGCGTGAACGAGTACCCTGACCGAACCCACGGCTTGCCATGCTCGACACTTGCCGGCGGATATCTTCCATTGAGGTCATCCGGCTGTTATCAAGAGGATTTGGAAGCCCGAGAACTTCCCATCGGATTTTTGGTTTCCGTGTCGCCCGTGCGCGGTTCTTTTTCGTCTTGTCGGCCCGCCACCCAGAGGATAGCATCATACGTGCTCCTTTATGAGAACCAAGTATCTCCATCGTGGAAATACGGCTCAATGGAGATGAGGGGCGGATGGAAACCCCCGAAGTTATCCCGCCCATTTTCCTGCCGGCGTCTACGCGGAAAAAATGAAAGAATGTAAAAGCGCCATCTACTCAAAGAGTAATCGCGCTGGAATAATCAAGTCAGATTCGAGATGCGCAGAGGCTAGTGCTAGCCTCATTTCAACGTCACAGCCTACCATGGGTCATGGTGAGAGTCAAATAGGGGTATTTAGCTAATGATACAAATAGTAATATGTGTGGTATGAATTGATCGTTGGGAAAGGAGCCACATGCTTATCCGGTTGACTCCGAAGCACACAACTGGTCGTAGGCAGGGGGGCCGTACCGTTCTGCTGAGTCCACCTAATGGGATCGTTCGGAGTCAATCGGATAAGCACTAGGAGCCATATCAGCCAGCAGTCATACTCATCGTACACCCAACTCTAATCGAGGCATGGCAATAAAGCGAGGATGAAAAAGGAGTTTTCCGGCTGGATGAATTCGAATGCGTCGTCTGTCAGTGGTGAGAATATGCAGTGTCCATGTTGATGAGTCGAGCCTGTCCACAGATTGAAGGTCGATGACCATTCGGTTGTCCTTCTGGACGTGAGTATCGTGATGAGAGGAGATGATGAATGATAAACTAAACACGACGTGCTATGTGTTGCCGCATTTGCAACCTAAACACCTCATGAATACTGTGTTTCATGGTCTATCATGAGGCGTTATTTATGTCGCTCTGTTTAATAACGAGGAGAGGCTGTAAGGCAGAGATATGGATGTTGCGATTTATTTGACACGATTGAGGAGTCGTATGTGTGACCAGTGCGTTCTCCGTTAGGCCCGAATGGAGGATTCATGAAAAATCGGAGAAGGAACGGCAGGCCAGTCATCGCAAAGGTGCTAGTCAGGACCGATAGGTCTATCGATGTCGATAGAGTGGAGGAGATGTGATGGGATTTCTGATTGTGTACATAGTATAAGGTCTATTCGCTTGCAGGGAAGTAGGGAATGGGGCGAGCGGGCGTGTTTCGTATGAAAGAGAAACAACGGTGTAATGCGTTCGTGAACTAGCGTGACCTGTGTTCATTGAAACAGATTACTTGATGGCCACCGCCTTGACTTCCTTGAACGTAGTCTGACCAACCAGGGCCTTCTGAACTCCGTCCTGCATGAGAGTGGTCATACCCTCTTCAATGGCAGCCTGTAGCATCTCTTCAGTTCTCGCCTTTGTCTGAATCATGCGTTTGAGTTTCTCTGATCCCAGAAGCAACTCATGCAGGGCTACGCGTCCCTTAAAGCCAGTGCGATTACAGGTTTCGCATCCCTTCCCGCGGGCCAGGCGGAACGTGTTGTCTTGCGGGATGCCGAGTTTGTCCCAATGTTCAGGCCCATAACCCTGGCGGATTTCTTCGTATTCTACTGCTGTCCCGACGTACTGTTCCTTGCAGTCCTTGCAAATCCGGCGAGTGAGGCGCTGGGCAAGGACTCCCAACATCGCATCGGCAAAACTAAACGAATCGCAGCCCATATCAAGAAGTCGAGTGATGGTTTCCACCGCACTGTTTGTGTGGAGCGTGCTCATGACGAGGTGTCCAGTCAATGAGGCTTCAATGCCGATTTCAGCCGTTTCTTTATCTCGCATCTCTCCGAGCATGATTACGTCGGGGTCGGCCCGAAGAAAGGCGCGCATCGCAGCGGCAAACGTGAAGTCGATCTTTGGCTGAACTTGAACTTGCCGGAGTCCATATTGTGTGATTTCGACGGGGTCCTCCGCCGTCCAGATCTTTATATCTGGCGTGTTAATGAAGCCGAGGACGGAGTGCAAGGTCGTGGTTTTTCCTGAGCCGGTTGGCCCGACGCAGAGAATGATGCCGTAAGGTTTTGCTGCGATGTTCTTGATGGCTGCGAGGTTGCGGTCCGAGAATCCCATCTTGTCGAGGGGCAAAGGCTCGCTGGCCGCGAGCAGACGCATGACCACGTCTTCGTTATATCCGGAGGTCGGAATCGTCGCGACGCGCAACTCGATGTCCTTGTTATCCGACAGTTTAAATTTGATCTTGCCGTCTTGAGGTTTGCGCCGTTCCGCAATGTCGAGGCTGGCCATAATCTTCAGGCGCGACACGATGGCGCGCCGATAGCTTTGTGGAATCTTCATGTATTCGAAACAGTCTCCGTCGACCCGGAAGCGGACAAGGGTCTCACGTTTTTCGCCATAGGGCTCGACGTGAATATCGGAGGCGCCTTGTCGAAACGCGTCAGCGATGATCTGATTGGCTAGCCGCACGATAGCATTGTCGTTCTCATCGAGCCCGCCTCCGGCATCCTCCGTCGCCGCCTCTTGGGCTTCGTTGACGAGTTCGCCGAGAATGTCGGAAACATTCTCATCTAACTTTCTGGTGCTGCCGGTGTCTCCCTGTCCTGTAGCGGAGCCAAGGAACTGGGCAATGTCCCGACGGAGGCTGATCGCAAACCGAATGTTCAGGCCGGGGAACGTCCGCTTAATATCCGCCACACGGTCGAGATCGCCGGGATCATCCGTCAAAATTTCAATCGCGGTTCGGTCGCGCTTGAGAGGCATCCAGTGGTTTTTCTTGAGGTAGTCGACGTTGAGGTTTTTCAGAAGCTCGACATCGACAAGTGTTCGATCGCTGTACTCGATGTAGGGGCATTTGTAAAACTGGGCGAGCGATTTCCCGATCTCGAGTTTTGGCACCTTGTACTTCTCAATCAGGATGCTTTCGAAGTCCGACACGCCTTTTCGGGAGTCGGTAATCGCATTGTCCAAGTCGTTCTGGGTTATGTGGTTGTTCGTGATCAGACGATCAAACTTGGTAGGGGTTTTCTTTGACGCCTTGCGGAGATTTAAGAAGGCGATGCCGAGTGCCTTTGCAATCTCCGCAACGGATTCTTCGTCTTTTCTCGTGAAACGCACGCCGTTTTTTTTGTTGAGGAGTTGTATGACACCCATTAAGTATTTATTATCTGCCACGATCGGGTAGGTCAGAACTTGTTTCGTCTTGAATCCAGTCCGCTTGTCGTACGACATGTCGTGGACGAGTGAGGGATGGACGCCGTGCAGTTCGGCGATGTTATAAGCGTCGGCAATGCTCACTGGGCGGAGATACTTAGCACAGAACCCCGCCAGGCTTTGTTCGGTGATGGGAATGCGGAATTCCTCAATGCTATCGATGTGAGGGACTTTAGAAAAAATCTCTTTCTTCTCTGGATCGAACGCGAAGATGGTTAGGTCTTCAGCATCGAAGACGCTGAGAACTTCCTTGCGTAGATCGAGGAGAATATGGTCAAGATCGCTGGCTGCATGGATTTGCTCCGTGATGCGCTTGACGTTTTCGGCGAAAGTCACTTTCTGCTGAAGTTCCTGAAGGTTTTTGGGGATAGGATTGGCTTGCATTCCACGGGCTCCGGGCCATCGCCTAGGAAGGCTATCTCTGTATACTCAATGAAGAGTGCATAGGATCCACGTGACTACACGTGCTTAGAGGTAGAGAATGAAACTCAGTTTAGCTGATCGAAGATGGAAGGCAAGGAAAAGGTAGTTTCAGACTGGGAACTGGGAATGGTTACGGGAGTGACAATATGGATGAAGCCATTGGCGGGCGATAGGGCTTTCAACTTGCTTGGATGCGAAGCAGATGAGCGGCGACTTGCTCCGGAGCCAACTTGAGTTTTATCCCGTCCTTCCGAGTTTTGACCTCCACGACTCCTTCGGCGAGGCCTTTGTCTCCTACAACGACTTGAAACGGGGCTCCCATCAGGTCCGCATCGTTGAACTTCACGCCCGCTCGTTCGTCTCGATCATCCCAGAGTACTTCGAGCCCTGCTGCCTGCAGTTCGTCGTAGAGCTGCGCGGTGACTTTGGCGGTCTGTGCTGATTGGGTGAGCGGGAGGAGATGCACATGGAATGGCGCGATCGAGAAGGGCCAGATAATGCCTTTATCGTCGTGGTTCTGTTCGATCGCCGAAGCCGCAGTGCGTCCGACACCGATGCCGTAGCATCCCATGACGGCAAGGCGCTCTTTGCCATGGAGATCCAGGAAGGACGCCTTCATGGCGTCACTGTATTTAGTGCCGAGCATAAAGACATGTCCGACTTCGATGCCTTTCGTCGCCTTCAATGTCCCGTCATTTCTCGGTGATGGGTCTCCTGCGCAGGCGCTGCGGAGATCGGCAAACTGCTCGACCTGAAAATCACGATCCCAATTTGCATCGACATAGTGCGTATCACTCTGATTGCCGCCAACGACCACATTGTGCAAGGCTCTGACCGCGTGGTCGGCAATAATCCGTACCTGTTTCAGACCAACGGGGCCGGCAAACCCTATCGGTGCTCCAGTGATTTGCTCGACGACGGTGGGAGTGGCGAGTTCAAGATTCGTCACTCGGAGGAGTCGTTGAATCTTGACCTCATTTGCCTCATGGTCTCCTCGTATCAGCACAGCGATCGTGTCTGTCCCTGTCGAATAAAGCAGTGTTTTCACGAGGTGCGTAGGGGAGACGTTCAAGAATCTCGTAACCTCTTCGACGGTCCGGCAGCGAGGTGTTTTGACGATGCGCAGAGGACGCGGGGTTTCGTTGTCCACATCGGTAAGAGACAGCACTTCGGCCTGTTCGATGTTGGCGGCGTAGTCGCCTGTATCGCTGTAGACGATGGTGTTCTCGCCTGTTTCGGCAAGCACCATGAACTCGTGAGATGAGCTGCCGCCGATCAGACCGGTGTCGGCCTCCACAGCACGGAAGGTAAGGCCGCAGCGTGTGAAGATACGATGGTACGCATCGTACATCTTTTGATAGCTGAGCCTGGCGCTCGCTTCGTCCTGATCGAAGCTATAGGCGTCCTTCATGATAAATTCGCGTCCTCGCATGAGTCCGAAGCGAGGACGGATTTCATCTCGAAACTTTGTCTGGATTTGATAGAAGGTTAGCGGCATCTGCCGATAGGAGCGGACTTCGCGTCTGAATAGATCGGTGATCACTTCCTCATGAGTCGGACCCAAGCAGAACTCGCGCTCATGACGATCCTTGAAGCGGATCAATTCCTTGCCGTAGAAATTCCATCGGCCAGTTTCTCGCCACAATTCTGCGGGAGAGGCAATGGGCATCAGGAGTTCTTGGGCTCCAGCCCGGTTCATCTCCTCACGAATGATCTGTTCGACCTTTCGAATAACCCGGAGGCCAAGCGGAAGGTAGGTGTAGACGCCGGCCGCCACCTTGCGAATCAGACCGGCGCGGAGCATGAGCGTATGGCTGACGGTTTCCGCTTCGCCCGGGTCTTCTCGTAATGTGGGGATTAAGAGTTGAGACGTCCGCATGATATTGCGAGAAAGGGGAAAAAGTCATTAGGCCCGAGCGTCATCACATCTGACGTGTCGGTGAGAAAGGAAATGTTTTGCTGATATGACGAGTTCGACATTAAGATTTTCGAACTCATCCCCTATCGAAGGAAGATTCGCTCGAGGTCATTCCAGAATGCGAAGATCATGACGCCCACTAATAGCACGAGTCCGGCCTGTTGTGCGAGCTCTCTCTGGCGTTCGCCGAGAGGTTTTCGGAGGATGCCCTCAATCAGAAAAAATAACAGATGGCCGCCGTCGAGAATAGGAATGGGGAGTAAGTTGAGGACGCCCAGATTGATGCTTAGAATCGCGATGAGAAAGACGACACTTGAAGCCCCCTGAGCAGCAGCTTCTCCGGAAATATTCGCGATCGTCAGTGGTCCCCCGATGTTCTTGCTAGAGATATCCCCCACGACCATCTTGTAGAGGCCGATTGCGGTCAGCGCAGTCGAGCTCCACGTGGCCCCCAAGCCGTCGTAGAGGGACAGCAGAGGGGTGCTGGAGCGCATAATCGAACGGCCTGGTCCTGAAATGCCGATCTTGCCGACTTCGACCGACTGGCCGTTGACCATTGCCTTCTCAGCAGAGGGCGTCACGGTTAGCGAAATTCGATGCCCTTCCCGTAAAACCTCTACCTGCAACTGGCGGTTAGGGTTTTCTTTCACGATACCGGTCATCTGAGACCACGTATGGATCGTCTGGCCCTCAATGTTGGCCACATGGTCCCCGGCTTGAAGCCCGGCTTTTGCCGCCGGAGAACTTTGCATGACTGACGTGACGAGAGGCGGTGTTTCTTCGACGCCCAGATAGTATCCTGGCTCCTGTGCCGAGGCCTGTGGTCCGGGGGCGGTGGTGGGCGTGACCGTCAGCGTTTTGACCTGTTCGCCTCGTTTGAGTTCGAGCGCCAGAGGCTGGCCGTTGCTTTTCGCCACGGCGTCGAACAGTTCGGTTCTGGTCGAAATATCGTGTCCATTGACTCGGGTGACACGGTCTCCGATCCGGATGCCCGCGGTATCAGCTGGAGAGCCAGGGACCATTGCTTCAATATCGGGAGAGAGATCCTGGAACGTCGGGACAAAAAGTGGAGCACCGGTCGCGAGCCATCCGGCAAAAATGAAATAAGCCAGAATGAAGTTAAACCCAGGTCCCGCAGCGACGATCAGAACCTTCCCCCACAATTTTTGATGCGCGAACGACCGCGCACGGTCTTCCTGTGTGGTCGCCTCAGTCTCATCTTCGCCGAACAGTTTCACATAGCCGCCGAGCGGAATGGCCGAGAGGAGATATTCTGTTTCGCCCATTTTCCTGCCGAGGAGCTTCGGTCCGAACCCAAGTGAAAACTTGAGAACTTTGACGCCGACCCAGCGAGCAGCCAAGAAATGCCCGAGTTCATGGAATGCGACTAACACGCCAAGAACGACTAGGAACCACCATGCTTTCTGCAAGAGCAACCAGACGGTATCGGGGGACCAGGTAAGTGCCATGAACACGGTGTATGCTCCTTCGTGTAGACCTAGCGTGTCAGTGCCACAACGAATGATTCAGCTTTCTCTCTGGCCCAGCGATCTGCCTCCAGCGCGTCTTCCAACGACTCGACGTCTTTGGTGGTCTGGGCGTCCATCGTGCTACGAATGATCTCCGCAATGTCGGTGAACCGGATACCTCCGTTCAAGAATGCCTCGACAGCGATTTCATTCGCGGCATTCATCGTAGCAGGCATCGTACCACCGATCCGCAGGGATTCATAACCAAGATTCAAGCAGGGGAATCGTTCGTGATCCGGTTTGCAAAATGTCAATTTCCCCATCTCTGTCAGATCCAATGAAGGCAGATCTAGTGGCATGCGTCCTGGATATCTCATCGCATAGGAAATAGGTGTTCGCATATCCGGCAATCCTAACTGCGCGATCATTGAACCATCTATATATTCTACCAAAGAATGAATGATGCTTTCCCGATGGATCATGACCTCGATCTGAGATTCTGGGATATCGAAGAGCCAGCGGGCTTCAACGACTTCGAGACCTTTGTTCATGAGGGTCGCAGAATCGATCGTGATTTTTGGGCCCATCTTCCAATTGGGATGCTGGAGTGCTCGTTCAGGTGTAACGTCTTGTAATTCCTCCCGGCTCAGGGTCCAGAGGGCTCCTCCAGACGCCGTTAAGATTAGGCGCCGAACGTCCATTTTACGATGGCCTTCTAACGACTGGAAGATCGCACTATGTTCGCTGTCGACCGGGAAGATGCGTACGCCATGGTGCCGTGCTTCGTCCTGCATCAGCTTCCCTGCCATGACCATCGGCTCTTTATTGGCTAAAGCGACTTGCGTTCCGCTTCGGATTGCCGCAAGGGTGGGCACGAGGCCGGCTCCACCGACGATGGCGGAGATGACGAGCTCGGCTTCGGGAGCACAGGCGACCTGAATTAAGCCTTCTGGTCCAGACAAAATTTCGACAGGCAATTCCGCACAGCGATGCCGGAGTCTGGTGGCAGCGGAGGCATCCGACAGAGCTGCCAGGCGGGGTTTGAACCGGCGGATCTGCTCCTCGAGCTTTTCGTCATTGCTGCCGGCAGTCAGTCCTGCCACGCGGAACTCTTCTGGGAACCGGTCCACGATATCTAAGGTGTTGGTACCGATCGATCCGGTCGATCCGAGGATAACGATGGTTTTCATAGGGGACTCCCTCACTCAATCACTCGTAGCCGGCTCGCCATTGTCACATAGTAGTAGAAGATGGGGGCAGTGAACAAGAGACTATCCAGGCGATCGAGCATCCCCCCGTGGCCCGGCAGTATCCCGCCGGAGTCTTTGATGCCGACGCTACGTTTCATGGCCGATTCTGTCAGGTCACCCCAGAGACCTGTGAGAGTCAGCAGGGTAGCCAAGATCAGACAATCGAGACTGGAAAAGTCAGGGAAAAACCACCAACGAGCTACATACGCGACGATTACGGCGCTGATCAACCCGCCCACCAAGCCTTCCACAGTTTTTTTAGGGCTGATCGTGGGGGCCAAGCGATGTCGCCCATACAGCGTGCCGACATAGTAGGCGCCGGTATCAGATGCCCAGGTCACCAGCAGGAGAAAGAAAATCAGCCATTCACCCTGAGGTAGTAGCCTCGTCATCGAGAGCGTGCCGAGTGTGAGGCCTAGGTAAAGCACACCGAACAAGGTCATAGCGCCATCCCTCAGGCTCTGTTCGAGGGGCGAACGACTGAGGAGCGGGACCGAAATAGTACAGAGGAGTGTGGCCAGGAGGGTTGGAATGATGATGCCTGGCCAGTGTGTTCCGAGAATCAGTGCGGCGAATCCTGTCAGACCGATCCCTATCAGCCAGGAGTGGCTGCGGTCTTCGAAACATAACCGGTAGAACTCGAAGAGGGCGACCGTCCCCCCCAGCACCACGATGCCAGAAAATGCGAGAGGCGGGAGGTAGCGAATGACAGCATACAAGAGTGGCGCCAGGACCAGAATTGTATAAATCCTTTTTTGGTCAAATCTGGATGCCGCCGTGGGTGTTGATTCAGCCTGCTGTTGGCTGACGGTTTTATATTCATGCATGGAGAGGTTGAGATCGACCACTATGACGAAACAGCGCTGAGGACGCGACCGAATCGCCGATCACGTCGCTGGTATTCCAGCAAAGCCAGCAAGAGCTCGCGGCGACGGAAGTCGGGCCACAGGGTCGGAGTAAAATACAGCTCGGTGTAGGCGAGCTGCCAGAGAAGAAAGTTACTGATTCGCGTTTCGCCGCTGGTGCGAATTAATAAGTCGGGATCGGGCAGATCGTGGGTGTAGAGATATTGTTGGATACGGGACTCATCCACATCGTCCGGTTGCAGCTTTCCGTCTTGAGCTTCATGCAGGAGTTCACGCACTGCGTCCACGATCTCAGCGCGCCCACCGTAACTGAGGGCGACCGTGAGATGTAGCTTGTCAAGATGAGCAGTTTCCTGTTCGGCGGCCCGGACCCACTGGAGGGCGGAGGTTGGGAGGGGATCGAGCCGTCCGATCGTGCGCAACCGGACACCCTGCTCAATGAGTTTCGAGCGCTCCGTTGAAAGGTAGTATTCGAGCAAGCCCATGAGCGAGGAGATTTCCTGAAGGGGCCGGTTCCAATTCTCCTGTGAAAACGCGTAAATTGTCAGAGCGTGGATGCCCAATTCCAAGCAGACTGTGATCATTTCACGGACAGATTTGATCCCTTCCCGATGACCGGCAATGCGAGGGAGATGTCGCAGTTCTGCCCAGCGGCCGTTGCCATCCATGATGATGGCAACGTGCTTGGGTAAAAGGTCTGATTCAAGCCTTGCGGCAAGCTCTTCTATGGATAATTGATTTATTGCCGACAAGTCTTTCATGTCCATAAAGAGTACTGGTTGCTTCAAGATCCCTTTGCGCAAGGATTGTACGGTAGGCGGGCAAAGTCTACCGGTGAGGATGAAGAATGTCAAACAAATTTTCGTAAAAGTCCTGTAAAAGCGATAAGTTGGATGAATTCTCGTTGCGCCTTAGGAAAAAAATCAGTTATACTTCCTCGTCCATCTGCAGGGTAATCGCCGTGAGGATTCATAAAACATGAGTGAACTTATTCAGTTGACGTCCTTTGGTTTGACCGAAGGCGAGGTGCTTGGGGCGCTCGGGCGGACCAAAGTTCGTGATGTCGACTATGCCGATCTCTACTTTGAGTCCTGCGTGTCCGAATCTGTTTCAATGGAGGAGTCCCTCGTCAAGCGTGCGACGAAGAGTGTGTCGCAAGGCGTAGGGGTGCGGGCGACAGCGGGGGAAAAAACCGGCTTTGCCTATTCAGATGAGCTGACGAAGAAAGATCTCGAACTGGCCGCCGATACGGCCCGCTACATAGCCAATTCGCCGAGCGGAACCGAGGCGGTTCCGATGCCTGTCCGCCAACACCCAACGCGCGACCTCTATCCGGTAGAGCGGGCACAGGCCGAAGTCGCCACAGCAGATCGCGTGTCCCTATTGAATGCCATCGATGCCGAAGCGCGCCGATATGACCCGCGCATTAAGAATGTCATGGCCTCATTTAATACGGAGTATAAGGTGGTGATCGTTGCCACCTCGGACGGCACATTGATCGGAGATGTGCAGCCGCTTTCGAGACTCCAAGTGACTTGTATCGCTGAAGAGAATGGTCAACGGCAAGCCGGCTCATTCGGCGGAGGGGGCCGTGTCGGATTTCAGTTCTATCACGAGGGTGATCGATATCTGCGGTTTGCGCGTGAAGCGGCACGGGAGGCGATTCTCAATCTGTCTGCCGTTGAAGCGCCGGCCGGTGTCATGCCGGTTGTGCTGGGTGGAGGGTGGCCGGGGATCTTGTTGCACGAGGCCATCGGCCATGGCCTCGAGGCGGACTTCAATCGCAAAAAAACATCAGCTTTTTCAAATCTCCTTGGGAAACGGGTGGCTTCCGACGTCTGTACAATTGTCGATGATGGGACCTTGCCGGGTCGGCGGGGCTCGCTCAACATGGACGATGAAGGGACCCCGACCGGTCGCACCATGCTCATCGAACGCGGGATTCTGCGCGGCTACATCACCGATAAACTCAATGCACGATTAATGGGCATTCCCGTGACCGGTAATGGACGGCGAGAAAGCTACAAGAGTGTGGTGCTGCCGCGCATGACGAATACATTCATGTTGGCGGGAACATCGGACCCCGATGAGATCATTCGCTCGGTCGATCGCGGGCTCTATGCTGTCTCGTTCGGTGGCGGGCAGGTAGATATCACCAACGGTAAATTCGTATTTTCTGCCAGCGAAGCCTATTTGATCGAGGGGGGAAAGGTGACGAGGCCGGTCAAGGGCGCAACATTGATCGGCAGCGGGCCGGAGATCCTCACCAAAGTCTCGATGGTCGGGCATGACCTCAAGCTCGACGAGGGCATCGGTACGTGCGGAAAGGAAGGGCAATCCGTTCCAGTGGGTGTCGGTCTACCGACCATTCGAATCGATGAAATCACCGTGGGTGGGACGCAGCGATGAATCAGCAGATACAGCAGCGCGATGGATATAGCCAGCTTGCGTTGGACCTTTTGGCCACGGCAAAGCGTGGTGGGGCGACGGAAGCGGACATCATTATCGCCGATGGAGAAACTTTTTCAGTACAAGTCCGGTTGGGTGCCGTTGATCGCCTCACGAAAGCGCGGGAGAAACATCTCGGCTTGCGCGTGTTTGTCGGGAAACGCTCCGCTAGTACCTCCACCTCCGATTTTTCAGCGGACTCACTGGATCAGCTCGTTGCCGAGACTTGCACTTTGGCCAAGGCTGTCGTGGAAGATCAGGTGTCCGGTTTGCCGGCGGCGGATCAGATGGCGGGAGAGAGGCCTGATCTGGATCTCTACGATTCCACGAGACTGGATACGGAACAGCAGATCGAATTGGCCAAACGTGTCGAGGCTGCTGCCATGTCTACGGATGAGCGCGTGACGAATTCGGAAGGGGGCGACTTCGATTCCTCCTCGGGGCGCGTCGTATTGGGCAATAGTCACGGATTCCTGGGGGAGTACCAGAGTTCCAGTTTTTCGATGTCGGTATCGCCTATCGCCACCGATCCGGAGACCGGGGCCATGCAACGTGATTCCTGGTACGATGTGCAACGGAAATTCGCTAAGCTGGATTCCCCGGAAGCGGTAGGACTAGAAGCAGCGCGGCGGACAATCCGAAAACTTGGAGCGAAGAAAGTAGCAACCCAGCGAGTGCCTGTCGTCTTCGATTCCGAAACGGCCGGCAGTCTCATGGGGAATCTCTGCAGTGCGGTCTCGGGCTATTCAATCTACAAAGGGGCTTCGTTCCTGGCCGGCCAATTGGACAAGCCCTTGGCTCCAGAATATGTGACAGTGCATGACGATGGGCGAATAGTCGGAGGGCTTGGCTCTCGACCGTTCGATGGCGAAGGTCTGCCGACCAGGAAGACGACAGTGGTGGAGCGAGGGGTGTTGAAGTGCTATCTGCTCGATACCTATTCAGGAAGAAAGCTTGGTTTGCCCTCGACGGGCAACGCCTCCCGTAGCGTCGGCGAGAATCCATCGGTCGGTCCCACGAATTTTTATCTCGCGCCAGGGACAAAGACGTCGCAGGACATTATCAAGACGGTGAAACAGGGCCTCTATGTCACAGACCTCATCGGTTTCGGCATCAACATGGTGACCGGTGACTACTCCCGGGGCGCCTCCGGATTTTGGATCGAAGGGGGCGAGTTGGCCTATCCTGTGGAAGAGATCACGATCGCGGGCAACCTGAAGGAGATGTTCGCGGGAATCGAGATGATCGGCAGCGATCTCGTGTTTCGCGGGCGCATTGCCAGTCCAACTGTGAAGATTGCAGAGATGATGGTGGCAGGCAACTAGCCGCGCTTCGCGGCAAGTTGCCTGTTCTGAGTCGAAGATTGGGCAACAAGATGCATTTTTATTCAGAGTTCATAACTCAGCACCCACAACTCAGAACTCGTACCCTGTGCGTGGAGGTGAATCATGCCTGAGTCAATCAGAGAAACGTTGGTCCAGTACCCCAGCGACAAGGTGACGATACGGGCTTATGTGGCAGCCCCACAAACCAAAGAGCGACGGCCTGCAATCATCGTGATTCAGGAATGGTGGGGGCTGACCGACCACATCAAGGACGTGGCATGCCGCTATGCCGCTGAGGGGTATGTGGCGATTGCCCCGGATCTGTATTCCCGATTAGGGAACGCCCTCACCACCGATCCCGCCGAGGCAGGCAAGTTGATGAATACGCTCCAGCAGGAAGATGGACTCAAGGATCTCAACGCCACCGTCGCCTATCTCAAGTCCGTTCCTGAAGTCGACGCGACTAGAATAGGGGTCACCGGATTCTGCATGGGCGGATCCTATGCGCTCATGCTGCCTTGTGTGAACAAAGACATCAAGGCAGCCGTGCCGTTCTATGGTCAGGTGCCGAATCCGGATGCGCCGTTGCAACAACTGTCGGCCCCTGTGCTGTACCTCTATGGGGAAGATGACGGTTGGATCACCAAGGCGGATGTCCAGCGGCTTGCGGCAGGCTTCAAGAAGTATAATAAGTCCGGCGAGATCAAAACCTACTCCGGAGCGCCCCATGCCTTTTTCCGGGATACGGACAAGACTGTGTATCGGCCGGAGGCGGCCAAAGATGCCTGGATTCGTGCCACAGCATTTTTCAAACAGCATCTGAGATTGTCGTAA
>Ga0113563_10000768_pt1 | contig 16647 bp, 15 predicted proteins | sample Mud3Dept3metaG_FD_80117 | JGI IMG/M metagenome (GOLD analysis project Ga0113563, IMG submission 80117) | Freshwater wetland microbial communities from Ohio, USA, analyzing the effect of biotic and abiotic controls - Mud 3 Core 4 Depth 3... | ecosystem: Environmental > Aquatic > Freshwater >...
CAGAAGACGATGAGCTTGGCCTGAGAGGCCGCGGCCTGGCGGGAAAGGCCCAACGAATCCCCGGTGATATCGGCCACATCCTGCACTTCCGGACGCTGGTAGTTGTGGGCCAGGATGACCGCGCCCTTCCTCTGGGCCAACTCCCTGATCTCCGCGTGCATGGCCGAGAGATGCGCCACTCCGTCGCTGCTCCTTCCCAGGATCCTGCGCGCCGACGGCGCCGACAGCGGCCTCGCGTCCTGGTCCAGTACTCGGCAGAGGGCGTCGGTGACCGTCCTGCCACTCGGAAGCAGGAGGTCCGGCGCCAACTCAGACAAGGGCTCGAGCACGAACCGCCGGTCTTCCATGCGCGGGTGTGGGACCACCAGCTCGCCGTCGGCGACCGAGAAACCATCGTACCAGAGGATATCTACGTCGATCGCTCTCGGTCCCCACTTCTCCCTGGCCTCGCGCCCTAGAGCGCTCTCGACAGAACGGGTGGCTGCGAGCAGCTCGTTCGGAGAGAGAGACGTCCGCAGTTCGACGACCTGGTTCAGGAAGTCGCCCTGCTCGGGTCCACCCACCGGGGCCGTGACGTAGACCCTCGATCGCGCGGAGAGCGTCGTGCCGCGCAGACCGGCCAGCAGCGACCGCGCCCGGCCCAGCAGAGCTTCTCTGTCACCCAGATTGGAGCCCAAGCCGAGATACACCACACGAGGAGCCCGCTTCTCTCCGCCCAGGCCTCAGCCCTCCAGATCGGCCCGATGCAGTTCCACCGCCGCGCCCGCACTGGTCAGGGCGCAGGCGACCGGCGGGTGCGGCTTCGTCACCTGCACCCACACCTCATCGAGCAGATCGAATCGTCTCAGTATGGTCTCGGCAGTGACTTGAGCAAGGCGTTCCAGAAGGGAATAGCTCTTCTCGGTGGCCACTTCGGTGATCAGGTCGATGACCTCTGTGTAATCCACCGTGTCTTCGACCTGGTCGGTCTCTGCCGCCCGGCACTCCTCTATGGTCAGTCGCACGTCGTAGAGGAGCCGTTGCCCGAGGACCCTCTCTTCTGGGGGCACTCCATGATGACCGTAGACCTCGAGCCCTTCGATGAAGAAGTCCATCCCCAGCCCCCTTTCGCCGCCTTTCCGGCCGTCAGCCGCGAACCCCCATCACCGCCCGGGCAACCTCCGCCGCTTCGCGGTTGTGGACGATCTCGTGCACTCTAACGATGTGTGCCCCGCCCATGACGGCCAGGGCGGTGGTAGCCGCCGTGGCCGCGTCCCTTTCCTGCGGGGACTCGATACCAAGTATCTCGCCCAAGAAGCGCTTGCGCGAGGCTCCTACCACGATGGGCCTGCCCAAGGAACGAAAGGCCTCCAGGTTGTGCAGGAGTTCTAGGTTGTGAGCCTTGGTCTTGCCGAAGCCGATACCCGGGTCGATGAGCAGATTCTCCTCCTTGACCCCATTGTCCAGAGCCCAGTTGAGCCGCTCGAGGAAGAAAGCGTACACGTCCTCGACCACATCTCGGTAGACCGGATCGTTCTGCATGGTCCTCGGCTTGCCCAACATGTGCATCAGGACGATGGGGCAGTCCGCGTCCCGCACCACGGCGACCATCTCCCGGTCCATCCGCAGCGCCGACACGTCGTTGACCATGAACGCCCCGGCCGCCAGCGCCTCGGCCGCCACTCGCGCCTTGTGTGTGTCAATGGAGACGCGACCCGGAAGAGAGCGGGCGAGCGCTTGGACCACGGGCAGCACCCGCTTCAGCTCCTCCAGTTCGTACACCGGATCGGCCCCGGGTCTCGTCGACTCTCCCCCGACGTCCACGAGCGTCGCTCCGCGGGCGACCATCTCCAGCCCGAACAAGACTGTGGAGTCTAGATCGGCATGCACACCGCCATCTGAGAACGAGTCGGGCGTCACGTTCAAGATCCCCATGAGGAGCGGCGCCTGAGTCAGCGGCAGACGAGGGTGACAAACAGGAGTGGAGAGCTCGTAGTTGCGCAAGGCTGCCTCGATGGATTCCGCCAGATCGTGCAGCCCCAGGTCGGGCCCCTTGAGCCGGGGGAGCAGTCGTTCGAACTGGGCCACGGTCGCCATGAGCAAGCAGCCGCCGTTCTCTTTCATCCAAGCGAAGAGATCCTCGGATACGGCCACGTCCCCGCCCCGCGAGGTCAACTCCTGTTTGAGGATGTTGACCTCCCGGATGCCGACCCCCGAGACCCGGACCACCCGAAAGAGGGCCCGCTTGTCCATAAGCTTCAGACCCACCTTGGAGACACCGACCCGCTCTAAAGCCGCTTGGACCTCGGCGGTGCCTTTGAGGGCCAGTACTTGGGGAGATCCTTCCGCCGGAATCATCGCGCCAGTCTTTGCCCAGTGGGGAGAATCAGGCGTCAGGAGCTTCTATCAGGGCCAAGACCTCGGCTCGGGTGGCGGCATTGCTCAAGCAGACCCCCCTTACCGCGGAAGTGACCACCCGCGCCCCCGGGGTCTTCACTCCCCTCATGGACATGCAGAGATGCTCGGCCTGGATCAGCACCAGCACCCCCTCCGGGCTGAGCGACTTGACCAGGGTGTCGGCTATCGTGGAAGTCAGCCGCTCCTGCAACTGCAGGCGCGAGGCGGCGGCCTGCACCAGCCGCACGATCTTGGAGACCCCGGCGATGCTTCCGTTCTTGGAGGGGATGTAGGCCACGTGGGCCACCCCAAAGAAGGGCACGAGATGGTGTTCGCAAAGGGAATGGAAGTGGATATCGCGCACCAGGACCATCTCTTGATGCGTGTCGGACTTGATGGGAGCGACTATTGAGGCAAGATCGGCCGGCTCCGCCGCGATGATCTCCTCGTAGAGCTCAGCCACGCGCCGGGGAGTGGCTGCCAGGCCCTCTCGGTCCGGATCCTCCCCTATCCCCTCGAGGAGAAGCCGGGTGGCCTTCTCGATCTTGGCTTTGTCTACCACGGATCCCGGGTCCGGTCTGTGCCGGGAGTGCTCATGGGAGTGACGCTGCCCGGAGCGACCCGGCCTAGTCCCTCGGGACCCGGCTCACCCTCCTCCCGTGGGCGCCGCTTGGCCGCACGCTTGCCCTCGATCGGGCTGGGTATCTTGACCGCCGGCTTGCCCTGGAAGACCTCTTCGGGGTCCTTGCCGTCCAGCAGCGCCTCGAACTCCTCGCGGTCAATGGTCTCCCTCTCTATGAGGAGCTGGGACATCATGTCCAGCTCCCCGCGGTGCTCGACGAGGATGTCGCTCGCCATGTGATAGGCCTCGTCCACTACCCGGCGGATCTCGGCGTCGATCTTCTCCGCGGTCTCGTCCGAATACTCCTGGCCCATGCCATAGTCCCGGCCCACGAAAGGCTGCGCCGGATCGTGACCGAAGGTCAGCGGCCCAAGGTTCTCACTCATGCCGTACTGCGTAATCATGCGCCTGGCTGTTTCGGTGGCCCGCTGCAGGTCGTTCGAGGCACCGGTGGTGATGTCGTCGAAGCGGATCTCCTCGGCCACCCGGCCGGCAAGCATGTGCGCCAGCTTGTCGATGATCTCCTTCTTCTTGACCATGAACTTGTCTTCGGTGGGGAGCGTGATCGTGTAGCCCAATGCCTGGCCTCGGCTGATGATGGAGATCTTGTGGACCGGGTCGGCGTTGGGCAGGTAGTGCGCCACCAGCGCGTGGCCGGTCTCGTGGTAGGCCGTTATGAGCTTCTCTTCGTCGGAGAGGATGCGCGATTTCTTCTCCGGGCCGGCGATGACTCTGAGTACCGCCTCCTCCAACTCCTCCATCTCGATGACCCGCTTGTGCCGCCGAGCAGCCAGGAGGGCGGCTTCGTTCATAAGGTTGGCCAGGTCGGCCCCGGTGAAGCCGGCGGTCTGCGCGGCCAGCGTGTCTAGGTCGAGTCCGTGGGCCAGAGGTTTGCCCTTGGAGTGCACGGCCAGGATGGCCTTGCGGCCTTCGCGGTCGGGGCGGTCGACGACTATCTGCCGGTCGAAGCGGCCGGGGCGCAGCAGAGCCGGGTCGAGGATGTCGGGCCGGTTGGTGGCGGCCATGATGATGATGCTTTCGTTGGCCTCGAAACCGTCCATCTCGACCAGCAGCTGGTTGAGGGTCTGCTCACGTTCATCGTGGCCGCCGCCCAGGCCGGCGCCGCGATGGCGTCCGACCGCGTCGATCTCGTCGATGAACACGATGCACGGCTGGTTCTGTTTGGCCTGATCGAAGAGATCGCGCACTCGGCTGGCCCCGACGCCCACGAACATCTCCACGAAGTCAGAGCCGGAGATGCTGAAGAACGGCACTCCGGCCTCGCCTGCCACCGCGCGGGCCAGCAGCGTCTTGCCCGTGCCGGGAGGTCCGAAGAGAAGGACCCCTTTGGGGATGCGGGCCCCCAGACTCTGGAACCGTTTGGGGTTCTCGAGGAACTCCTTTATCTCTTCCAGCTCTTCGACGGCTTCGTCCACTCCCGCCACGTCCTTGAAGGTGATCTTGGGCTGGTCCACCGCCATCCTCTTAGCCTTGGATTTGCCGAAGCTCATCACCTTGCTGCCGCCGCCCTGCATCTGATTCAGGATGATGAAGAAGATGACCAGCATGAGCAAGAAGGGAAGGAAGCTGAGGATGGAGCCCCAGATGGAACTCCCCTGAGGATCCGTGGTGAACTCGACGTTGCTCCTGAGCAAGAACCGCTCGATGTCGTAGGATTCGCTGTAACCGATGGAGAAGCGCGTCTCGGGCTGTGGCTGCGTCCGGACGCCTTCGACCACGCGGTCCTTGATCTTAACCACGACGTCCTTGACGTTGCCTGCCTCGACCGCCGCTTCGAATTCGTTGAACGACAGTTCGTCGCCCTTGGCGGAATTGGCCAAGACAAGGCTCACCAGGGTGACCAGCAAGATCACCAGAAGAATCGGGAAGAAAGAGCTCTTACTGAACCTACCCAACTAGACTCCAGACTCAGTATGCATGAGGGGGAGATACTATCACAAGGGCATCAGCGCAGATCGTCGGCCACCCCGATATACGAGAGGTTGCGGTACTTCTCGGCATGGTCGAGCCCATACCCCACGACGAACTCGTCGGGGATCTCGAACCCCGTGTACCGGCAAACCAGCTCGGCTGTCCGCCGGCTCGGCTTGCTTAGCAGGGTGGCGATCTCGAGACTGGCGGGACCACGAGCCCTCAGACTGCGCATGAGGTACTGGAGCGTCAGTCCCGAGTCGATCACGTCCTCGATGATGAGAACGTGCCGCCCCTCTATGTCTGTCTCCAGATCCTTCAGGATCCTAACCACCCCCGAGCTCTCCGTGGACTTGCCGTAGCTGGAAACGGCCATGAATTCGATCTCAAGGTCGAAGGGCAGCCGCCTGACCAGGTCGGCGATGAATAGCACCGCTCCCTTGAGCACGCAGACAAGCACCGGACGAGTGTCCGCGTAGTCGGCTGCGATCTCGGCCGCCAGCTCATCGATCCTAGCCTGCAACCGCTCGCTCGATATGAGAACGCGCACGCCCGCCCCCCGTCCCCCTCTCATGCCGGTCTCTCCTGGTCTTGACCTGCGTCGCCTTGGGCAGGAGCCACACTCAGCCTCAGAAAGCGCTTGGTGTCCCTGGTGATCTTCGCCTCCTCGGCGACCACAAGACCGCATACCCAGATGATCCTTTCCCCACACACCACCAGGGGTCTGCGCGCCCGTTCGCTCACGAGCACCCGCCGGTCAACCAGGACGTCCTTGAGTTTGCGCGTCCCCGGCGCACCCAGGGGTCGCAGCCTGTCCCCCGCCCGGGGGCCGCGCACTTCCAAACCGCCACCCACCCCGTCCGCGTCCACAAAGGCCTCGCGCACCACATCTGGCGCGCGAAAGCCGTCGACCAACTCCGCGGTCACCACCATGCTCCCCCACTCCACTCGGCCCGGCACCGGGAGCGGCGCCGGAGGCAACACCGCGGTGTTCTTTTCGCGCCCTCGCACCAAAGAGACGCGATCGTACTCTTTCAGCGCTCGCAAGCCCCCACCGAGAGAACGTTCCGCGGAGCCTTGGACCTCGAGCAGGGCCTCGACGGCCAGCACCGACGCGCGCGCGGCCGCAGGCCGCGCGCGCGCCTCCAGCCATTCGTGGAGCACGAGCCGCCGGATGGATGCCGGCAGCGAGAGCAGCCCCAAGGCGCTCAGTTCGAGCGCTTGCTCGGTGCTGCCCGAGCCCATCTCAGCGACCCCGGCGGTCACCCTCGCCTCCGCCAATACCGCCGCGAGCGCCTCCCGCAGTTCGGCAGCTACCTCGGCGGTACGAGCCGCGGCGCCCACCGCCCCGGGGAGAGCAGCTTCCCAAGCCGGCAACACCCGCTCGCGGAGGCCGGTGCGAACGTAGCCTGGATAAGCGTTCCCCCGGTCGAGCGCGAATTCGAGGCCATGTTCCCGGCAATACGACTCGGTCTCCTGTCTACGACAGGTCAATAGAGGCCGCACCCAAGGGAGATCACGGGGCTTCATGCCCGTCAGCGCAGCCAGGCCCCCATAACGTCCCATCCGGTAGAGCATGGTCTCCACCTGGTCGTCGGTCGTGTGCCCGAGCGCGATCCGATCGCACCCCAGCCGGGCCGCGACTGCTAGGGCCTCGGTCCGCCTCGCTTCTCGAGCGACCTCCTGCACGTTGCCAAGCCGCTTCTGCACTGGCCGATGGACTACCGTCAGGCCGACGCCTAGGGCGGCGCACCTCTTCGTCACCAGAGCCTCGTCGGCGTCGCTCTCGGCCCCCCGCAGGCGGTGGTTCACGTGCAGCGCATGCACGGAGCGTGGTCCCCCTTTCCGACCCATCCTCCCGCACACGAGGTCGAGAAGCGCAAGCGAGTCCTGCCCACCGGACACCATGACGAGCACGCTCGAGTCCGCCTCGAACAGGCGCTCCCGACGAATGAGCTCTTCAGCTTTGCGCACCAGGGGGGCCCCGCCGCGCCGGCGCGGACGACCGCCGGAGGACTCCACTCCAAGACCTCCTTCTCAGACACAAGGTAGCGCCGCCAGCGGCTGGTCAGGCGGTATGCGACCCTTCCCCCACCGGGGCTGGTATTGTACTACTCCCCCAGACCCGGCCTCCACTCGACCGGACAGAGCGCGTCGTTCTCACCCCGCTGCCGCCCGCCCAGCCAGCTTGCACTCCCTTCACGGCTTTGCTTATATTGGCTCGCTTGCAAGCCCCAAAGGAGGAATGTCATGGGTGTTCCCAAAGTCGATCCCGATCTTTGCACCGGATGCGGTATCTGCGAGGATATCTGCCCCGATGTTTTCGAGGTCGGCGATGACGGCATCAGCCGCGTGATCGACGCCAACGCGTGCGAAGATGCCGGTTGCTGCGAAGAAGCCGCCGACGAGTGCCCAGAAGGCGCGATCAGCATAGAATAGGGGTACCGCGGCCTATCTCGCGAAGCATCATCAGATAGGATCACCTTGAGAGAAGCCGCTCGCACCGCAGCGGCTTCTTCTCTGAAAGCGGAGGGAGCCTCGAAGTGGCGAGTAAAGACCAAGAACGCGTCCCCCCCGGGCAGACAGTGGTCGCAGACTTCCCCGTGCTTCACGCTGGGTCGGTGGCCCGCGTCGACCGAGGATCGTTCACTCTCACCATCTCCGGCCTGATCGAGCCCAGCATCGTGATCGACTGGGAACAGCTCCTGGACTACCCGGCGACCGAGCAGACCTGCGATATCCACTGCGTGACGGGCTGGAGTAAGCTTGACACCACCTGGAAGGGAGTCCGGGTGTCGACCCTCATCGAAGACCTCACCCCCTCCCCTCGTGCGCGCCATACCGTCGTACATGCCAAGGCGGGCTGGACCACCAATCTTCCCCTCGACGAGCTGATGCGCAGCGACGTGCTGGTGGCCTACGAATTCGAGGGGAAGCCCTTGTCCGCCGAGCACGGAGGGCCTGTGCGCCTGCTGGTCCCTCGGCTCTATTTCTGGAAGAGCGCCAAGTGGCTGGAGGGCATCGAGTTTACCGCCGAGGAACGCCTGGGCTACTGGGAGACCCGCGGCTATCACGCGCTGGGCGACCCCTGGTTGGAGCAGCGCTACTCCTGAATCCGGACCGGAAGGAGACCCCGACGGGCCGTCGAAAGGCTGTGCTCAAGGAGAAAGGAGCGCAGCCATCGATCCCCAGACCTTGCTTCGCGTGGCTCTGGCCGTCGTCACGACGGCTTTTCTGGTAGCTGCCTTCGCTCTGTGGCCGCGGACCCGCAGGCCCGGCCGCCGACCCTCCTTCGCCCGGCCGATGATGGCCATCCCGCTCCTGGTGCTACTGGTCGGGCTCTGCGCCGTGCTGGCCATCGCCCCTCCTTCCGGCCCCACTAGGTTCCCCCTCGGTCAAGCGATCCTCCTCTCAGCATCCCTCCTCTCTCTGGGCACCGCCCTATCGGCGCGCAGGCGCGCACGCCCTGAGAAAGAGAATGCCGAAGTGATCGACACCGGCACCGTGGACGCCCTTACCCGCACTGCCAGTCACAGGGTCTTCCAGGACCGCCTTGTGCACGAATGCGAGCGGGCGTACCGCTTCGGCGACACGTTCACTCTGGTCTTGCTCGACCTGGACGATTTCCACGCGGTCAACAACCGCCATGGCCACGGCATCGGAGACCGAATCCTACTCGACCTGGCTAGACGCATCAAAGGTCAGCTCAGGGACATCGACCTCGTCGCGCGCTATGGCGGCGACCGTTTTGCCATGATCCTGCCCCATACCTTCGAGGCTGGAGGAGTCCAGGTGGCGGAGCGCATCCGTCAGAACGTGGCCGGCTGGGTGTTCTTCACCCCGGAAGCCGCCGAGATCCGGCTCACCGTCAGCGTCGGCCTTTGCTCCTATCCCGCGGATGGCGCCTCCGCACCGGAGCTGGTGGAGGTGGCCGAGAAAGCCCTCGCCTTCGCCAAGGCCATGGGCGGCAACCAGGTCCAGTCGTACCAGGAGCTGCCGGCTCGAGAAGCTCCTGGCAACGTGGTCTCGCTGCCCCATTCGGGCCGGGAGGCCATCGTGAAGAGCTTGGCCGCGGCAGTGGACATCAGGGACGGCTACACGCATACGCACTCGAGTCTGGTCTCGGAGTTGGCAGCCGCCGTGGCTAGACGCCTGGGCCTATCGAGCGCCGAAGTGAGCCGCATCAGCATGGGCGCTCTCTTGCACGATGTCGGCAAGATCGGCATCCCCGACGCCATCCTCACCAAGGAAGGCGGGCTCTCTCCCGAGGAGTGGGACTGCATCCGCCGCCATCCGGTGCTCGGAGACCAGATCCTAGGGCAGACCCCGGAGCTGACCGACGTCACCCCGCTGGTACTGCACCACCAGGAGAGATACGACGGAACCGGCTACCCGAGAAAGCTGGCAGGGGAGGAGATACCGCTGGGGGCCCGTATCATCGCCGCCGCCGACGCCTACCACGCCATAATCTCCGACAGGCCCTACCGGTCACGGCGCACCCACTCCGACGCCGTGTTGGAACTGGGACGCTGCAGCGGATCCCAGTTCGACCCCCTGGTCGTCGAGAACCTGCTCTCCGTCCTCGAAAGCGACGACAAGCTCCGTACGCTTCTGCCTCTTGGCGAAGGTCGGACCGAACCAGCCGCGACAGCGCTGCCGACCGCGCGCATCCGGCACGGCGACGTGCTCTCTCACCGCAGAGCCTGAGGCGACTCCGGGTCTGCCCGCTCCGACCCCGGATGCGAGCTTTCCGGTGCAATCCCGGGGCTGCCGATCGAGTCCGCCTCTTTCAGCTCCTTCCAAACCCTCGCTAGCAGTGGAGTCGCGTACGCCAATCCCGCGAGCGATATCATCCCGGCCAGGCTGATGACAAACCCATACAGGTGCTTGTAGAGCAATGGAGCCGCGATGGTCCCTATCAGGGCTGCCACCTGCATGGACGTCCCCTCGAGACCCTGCACGCTGCCCAGCCAGCGCGGAGGCACCACCTGCACCAAGAACGCCTGCTTGGCCGGATAAGACCAGGCCACGGCGAAGCCCTCGAGCACGTTGACGACAAGGAACAGCGTGAAGTTGGTGGTCGCCCCGTAGATGATCCAGGCAATGGCCGAGAGGCCGTATCCCGAGACCATCAGCAGCCAACGGTTGTACCGGTCGGCCAGGTAGCCACCGGCGAACGAGAAGAGCATGGGCACGCTGAACGCCACCCAAGTGAAGCTGATGAAGGCCATAGACGCCCCCAAGTGCCTCAGCCATAGGCTCCACAGCACCTCCCAGACGCCCATGGCGAAGTGTCCGGTGACGGCGACGATGAGGAAGGCCATCACCGGCCGTGTCACGAGCTTCCGATAGGGAGGGTGCGGCACCTTGATCTCTCGCCTGCGCTTCGCGTGCTCCGGCTCCTTGATCGTGAGCAGCAGGACCACCGCCGTGACGGCGGAGAGCACGCTGCCGAACAGGAACACCGAGTAGAAAGCCCAGGTGCCCTGTCCGCCGCCCAGGTTGTAGAGCGGCACCGCCAGGACCGGGCCCGCCACCAGACCCCCGAACTGCGCGGTCGTCAGCCAGCCGTAGGCTCGGCTTCGGGTCTGCGTGGTCGATAGGTCGGCGATCAAGGCCTGCCCGGCCGGCCCCACCGCGGCGGCCCCCACGCCCTCCAGGAACCGAAAGAGCATGAACCAACCCGGGTGGGTGGTGGAGATGAAGAGCAGAGTCGAGATCGCATATAGCGCTACCCCGCTCACGATCACCGGCTTGCGACCGATCGAGTCGCTGAGACGCCCCAAGGGCGCGGAGAACGAGAGCGCGCCCAGATAGTACGAGGCGGCGATCACCCCTATCAGCCACTCCGACGCGTGAGCCTGCTCCTGTAGGAAGACCGGCAGGTACGGCAGTATCGCTCCGAATCCGGACCACACCACAAAACTCGCGGCACTGACCACTCCGAGTTGGAACCATTGGGTCCGTGGCGGTCCGGCGTGGTGCTCCGCCGTCCCGGTCTTCGGGTAGGGGCGTGCGCCGTCGGTATTCTGCCCCGGCGTCCGGTCGGAGTGACTTGTATCAAGACCGTCCATGTGGGAACTTTGCATGCGTCCGAGAGAAGGGCAAGGCGCGGTCGCAAACAGTTTCCCAGGCTACCACGTCGCGCCTCGCGGCAGCAGTTGGGCGGGAGGAGAGATGTCCGAGCATCCGGGACGTGAGTTCCAGGAGAAGACGTCCTACCGGCGCAGCTCCATGGAGGAGCAGGAGCTCAACTGGCAGGATATGCCCGCGACGTACAAGTTCTACAGCCACGCCCCAGTCGTAGGCCTGCCCTCCCCCGGTCCCGCCTCCGGCGAGAGTCCGCTCCCCGATATTCTCGCCTGCGTGGGACGAAGGCGCAGCGTGCGCTCCTTCGGCGCCACCCCGCTCTCCCTGCTTGAACTATCGCGCCTGCTGTGGGCGTCCGCCGGCATCACGACCTCGTACATAACGCCGCACGGCCAGGAGTTCTACCGGGCTGCGCCTACTGCCGGTGCCCTTTACCCTATCGAGACCTACGTGGTCGCCAACAAGGTCGACGGGTTGGAGCCCGGCCTCTACCACTATCGAGTGGCGGGCCAGGATATGCTCGAACGCCCGATCGCCGAGGGGAGCCACTCCTTGGAACAACTGAAGACCGGCAACCTAGGCGAGGGCGTCGCGGCCGCGGCTCTGGATCAACCGTTCTGTGGCAAGGCGGGCGCTGTCTTCCTCTGGACCGCGGTCTTCGCTCGTTCGGTATGGAAGTATAGAGAGAGAGCCTATCGGTACTTCTACCTTGACGCTGGCCACATGGCCGCGCACCTCTCTCTGGCCGCGGTGGCCCTAGGACTCGGCAGTTGCCCCGTGGCCGCGTTCTACGACGACGAGATCAACGCTCTTTTGGGCATCGATGGCCTGTCGGAGGGCATCGTCTACATGACGGCGGTGGGTAGGCCGAGCCGGCCCTTCAGTTCCCGGCAGGTCGACTGGCGCCACACCGCCCGGCCCAAGGAGTAGCCGCTCAGGTATCGGCGGAGCGCCGCTTGCTGAAGTACTCGATGTCCCCGCCGTGGACGTAACCAATCGCGGCGAAGAAGCGCATAGAGGCCTCGTTCTCCGACTCGATGAGGGCTGAGGTGATCTCAAGACCCCGCGCCTCTAGCCTTCGTTCCACCTCTCTTACCAGCCGCCGAGCCACGCCCCTGCGCTGGAAGGCCGGGGCGACAGCCAGGCGGTTTATCCATCCTCTACGACCGTCGTGGGTGCCAAACACCACACCCGCCAGCCGGTCGCCAACGGCGGCCACCAGGAACACGGCGGTGTCACGCGTGATCTCAGCCGCCACCCTCTCCGGCCTGTCACGACCTAGCGGACGGAAGGGAAGGCCGGCCTCTGCCCATAGGCTCTGCACTGCCGGATAGTCCTCGATCTTGAACTCCCTGATGGTGATATCAACATCGGCAGCCGTCTGGCCCAAGGTCCCTTCGCCCTCCCCTGTATGGTTCGGTCCGCACGTCGCTCCCGAAGCATAGCAAGAGCGCACCGCTACGGCTCACCCCTCGCCAGAGCGCGCCTGCAGAGAGCGCAGGCCCTGTAGTAAACTCGGAGTGAGAGCCGTTGCCCGGATTCCATCCGGCGGAAGTCGAGATAGTCGCTTGGGGGCTCGCCTGTGGACCAAAGACCGCTTCACTGGTCGGAGAGAGCCAAGATGTACCCCTCGCCGGGGTCGGGCCAGCGCCGCCCCTCCGAGGTCGGGCGACCTCCGCGGCTCGGAGGACCGGAGCGAAAGCCGGTCACCGGTGGTAGCTCCAGGAAAGGCTTCTGGGTGGCCGTCGTGGTGATCCTCTGCGCCGCCGCTGCCGCGGCGGCGGTCTTCTTCTGGTATCTGCCCAGCAGGGACAACGCCGCCGAATCCGACTCGGCCGCCCGCACGCTGGTGCTAGAGGCACAAAACACCATCGAACGGGCCTACGCCGACACAGAGACCTTCGACCCCACCGTGATGGACCGGACTGTGCTCTCGGCTTTGACTCCCGCTATCTCCTTCAATCCCATGGTGGACGATTCTGCCGCTACCAGCCCGATCGCTCAGGCGGCGGCCGCCAGCGTCAACTACTTCGGCACCGAGACCACCTATGCGGTCGGCACAGTCTCGGAATCCGGCACTACCTACGGTCTCATCGTCGACAAGCAGGCGGGCACCACCACCTACTACACCGACGGGCGACCGGTCGATAGCTGGAACGACCAGAGTGGCACGACAACGTCCGGAGTGTCTGTCCCCACGACCCAGGCGACCGGCCCGGTGTCGTCGGCCGCCGATATCGCGGCGCAGATGCTCATCCGCAATGCCATCACGGCCTTGGAGTCGGGCTATGCCCAGCTCCAGTCCTTTGCTCCCGAGGTACTCACGCCGGCGGTTCTCGCGGGCATCGAACCCTCCATAACCTTCGTCCTGGCAGCCGAGGACACGGCGGCCACGGCGCCAGTCTCGCTGGCGACGACCAACGCTGTGGACCTATACGGAACTGCCTCCTCGTATTCCCTCGGTACGGTCTCAGCATCTGGGAACACCTTTGGACTCCGGGTCACCAAGGGAGTGGGCGGCAGCATCTCCACCTACTACGTGAACGGCGAGGTCGAGGATTGGGGCGCAGACTCACTGGGTGTCACCGGGCAGGAGGCTTCCACCCCGGTCGCCGCCCCAGCCATAATGGCTCGCCACCAGGACCCGGGGCTGGGATGCAATTTCGACTACCCGGCAGCGTGGACCGACTACCCGGCTCAGACATTGGGCGTGCCCACCGCCGGCTTCTCTTCGGCCTATGCCGTCTCCGACCCACAAGGCGGAAGGGTAGGCAGCACCCCAGCGAACTACATTCTGTTCGGAGGTCTGGCACAGCAGGGAGCAGTCGGCCCCCAGGCCAGACTGGATGCGCTGGCGGCCTCCATGGCGGCAACGTTTCTTGCGGGGGCGACGATCGTCGAGCCGACCACGGATTTCGAGGTCAACGGCACGACGGCAGCCGCGAAGACCTACCGCTTGGCCACTGCCAGCCCCCAGGTATTGTCCCGCATCGTATGCTTGGTCTCGGGCGACCGCGTCTTCTACTTCTTCTTCGTGTCGGAAGAGAGCCAGTGGGCCCTGAACAAGACCGTCTTCGACGCAACGCTGGATAGCTTCCGGGCGACCGTGGTCGCGTAGCCGCGGTGGCGTAGCCGCCCAGGGCCGGCAGGACGCCTACTCCAACAGCATCCTGTCCACGGCAAGAGTCTCTCCGCTCACTTCATGGAACTTCCGCACCAGGTCGGCGATCGTCAACGCATTCTTCTCTGTGCCACTGACATCCAGGATGACGCGGCCGAGGTGCATCATGATCAAGCGATTGCCCCAGTTCAGCGCTATCTCCATGTTGTGAGTGACCATAAGAGTCGTCAGCCGGTGCTTGTCCACGATCTTGCCTGTGAGGTGCATGATCTTTGCGGCGACCTTGGGGTCTAGCGCAGCCGTGTGCTCATCGAGGAGCAACAGCCGAGGCTCGGCCACGGTCGCCATCAGTAGGGACAAGGCCTGCCTTTGGCCTCCAGAGAGCTTGCTCACCTGGGTATTCAGCCGGGTTTCCAGGCCCATCCCCAATTCGGCAAGACGTTCCTTCATCTCCCGTCTGAGTTTGGACGGCACGCCCCGCCGAAGACCTCTCCGCTTGCCCCGCAGGTAGGCCATCGCCATGTTCTCCTGGATGGACATGGACGGGGCCGTCCCGGCTCGGGGATCCTGAAAGACCCTGCCTATGGATCTGGCCCTCTTGTGCTCCGAGAGGCGGGTTATGTCCGTGCCCTCCAGCCATACCGTGCCAGCGGTCACAGGCACGGTCCCCGCGATCGCGTTCAGCAGAGTGGTTTTGCCGGAACCGTTCGAGCCGATCACCGTGACAAACTCGCCGGGATCGACCTGCAGGCTCAGGTCGTTCAGGGCCACCACCTCGCTGACGGTGCGCGGGAAGAAGACCTTCCTCAGATCCTGGGCTAGCAGCCCGGGGGAATCGTTCATTGCCTTAGCACCTTCCGTCTGACCGTGGGAAGCGACAGGGCCACCACGACCAGAAGGGCTGTGAACAGCTTCAGGTCCGTAGGGGCGATCCCCAACCGAAGACTGATCGAGATCAGGAGCCGGAACACTATCGAGCCACCCACGACGCTGAAGAGGACCCAACTGATGCTTCTCGTGCCGAAGATGACCTCGCCGACGATGACCCCAGCCAGACCGGACACTATGGTACCGATCCCCATGCCCACGTCGGAGAACCCCTGGTACTGGGCAATCAGCGACCCGCTCAGCGCCACCATCGCGTTGGCCAGACCCAACCCGAGAACGCGGACCGCGTTCGTGTTGACCCCGAGAGAACGAAGCATCTGCTCGTTGTCACCGGTGGCCTGCAGGGCGAGCCCCAACTCTGTGTGCAGGAACCAGTCGAGCACGAACTTGACGACGAGCATGAGGACGACCAACACCAGTATGAGCCACCAACCGCTCATCCGGACCGAGAACCAGCCGCCGATCTGGTCGAACACGTTGTCCTCCCGCAGGAGGGGCAGGTTGCTGGCTCCCATGATGCGCAGGTTCACCGTGTAGAGGCTGGTCATAACCAGAATGCCCGCGAGCAGCTTGGGTCCGTAGTTCGTCGAGTCACTGTGCCCCGATTTGAGCAAGAAGTGAAGGCCGCCCGTCACCAGGCCCGCGACCAGACCGGCCGCCGTGCCGGCGATGGTAGCAACCCAGGGCGATTGGCCCGCGACGATGATAGAGGCAGTGACCGCGGCCCCCAAGGGGAGACTGCCGTCCACCGTCAGATCGGGAAAATCCAGTACCCGAAAAGTGAGGAACACGCCCAGGACCATGAACCCGAAAAGAAGACCCTGCTCGAGGGCGCTGGTTATCACCGTCTCCACTGAGGCATCACTCCGTAGGTGGACGGGTCCTGGTCCCGGCGACTACAAGTCGGCGGGGCCAGCTGGCCCCGCCGACTTCTCGTGCGCTCGTCTCTCTGCCTATGTACGGCGTCTGCGGATCGCTAGAAAGTCTGGTCGGCCTCTGACTTCAGGGCCTCCGGTACGGTGACACCCATGCTTTCGGCGGCGACCAGATTGATGGCCAGTTTGAGATCCTGCGCGTATTGCACAGGTATGCTGGCTATGGCCGTCCCCTCAAGGATCTGCACAGCGACCTGCCCAGCCTGGACCCCGTGATCATAGTAGTCGAAAGCGTAGGCAGCAACGGCTCCACGCTCGACGCTGTCGATATCGCCGGCTATGAGCGGGATCCCGTTCTCCTCGCAGACCATGACCACGCTCTCGAGCGCGGAGACCACAGTGTTGTCCGTGAGGACTGAGATGACGTCCACCCTACCCACCAGCGACTGGGCAGCCGCGAGGACCTCAGAGGAGCTTGCAGCCGTCGCCTCGACCACTTCGAGGCCCATGGCCTCCGCCGCCGCCTTCTCTTTCTCGACCAGCGTCACCGAGTTGGTCTCCCCAGCGTTGTAGAGAAGACCGATGGTCTTCGCGTCCGGCACCAGCTGCATGATCAGGTCCAGATGAGGCTGCACAGGCAGCATATCTGAGACACCCGTGACGTTGGCCTCGGGGGCAGTCTCGTTCGCCACCAGGCCGGCGGCCACTGGATCGGTGACGGCCGCAAAGACGATGGGGATGTC
>Ga0113563_10000769_pt1 | contig 16636 bp, 14 predicted proteins | sample Mud3Dept3metaG_FD_80117 | JGI IMG/M metagenome (GOLD analysis project Ga0113563, IMG submission 80117) | Freshwater wetland microbial communities from Ohio, USA, analyzing the effect of biotic and abiotic controls - Mud 3 Core 4 Depth 3... | ecosystem: Environmental > Aquatic > Freshwater >...
ATTGAATCGGGTCCTCTCTGAAAATTAGACCTGTCCTATCGAATATCTTCTATTGTTTTAAGGTGTTCGCTCCGCTCAAGTTCACAAACACTATTTCTCTCTTTGAGTGTTCCCGTCTGGCACAACAATTGCTGTCTCGGACCATGGTACGAGAGGAGGTATGCTGTCATGACACTGTCCAACGAATATCATGGTCTCTGCTCCACCTGCAAAAGCAGTCCGTATTGCACCTTTCCCAGCCGTCCGACGGAGTCCGTCTTTCAATGTGAGGAGTTCGAAGGCACCCATATCAACCCGGTCAATCTGAAACGAAACCCTCTCGATGTTTCGCGTTCTTCCATCCCATTGCAAACGTGGTCCGGTACGATCGAGAGGGTGCACAACACGTATAGGGGGCTGTGCAGTACGTGTGAAAGCAGTGAAAGGTGTACCTTCCAGAAGCCTGAAGGGGGAGTCTGGCATTGCGAGGAATACAAATAGAGCCCTGAATAGGACACCATCGCCGTCTCCCGTTATGTTCTGAATGGAAGTGGCTTCTTATGGTTGGCGCTGTTCTTGTCACCCACGCCTTTATCGGCAGAGAACTCATTGCAACCGTCGAATATCTTCTCGGCAACGTCGACGGCATCGCTGCCGTCTCGATCGACGCCGACGCGGATGTGTTCAAGGCCAGGACGAAGATCTGGCAGGCCATAAAAGAAGTGGAGCAGGGAGACGGGGTCTTGATCATGACGGACCTTTTCGGGGGGACGCCCTCGAACCTTGCCCTCTCCTTTCTGGCGAACCCGAATGTGGAAGTCATCACCGGTGTGAATCTCCCCATGACCCTGACGTTCTGCACAGGCAGGAGTGAAATGCAACTGGGGGAGTTGGCAAAAGCCGTCCGGTTATCGGGCACGCGGAGCGTCGCAAGGGCAAGAGACCTGGTGGAAGCCAAGGGCGTTTCCAGGGAGAACAGGTTCATCCCGAACACGCAGAAACATCAACCCTAGTCTCACCGACGGGACAGGCTCTCCCCTTGCCGAAGACAAGGGCGTCGTAGGCCTTCCGGGTCTTCTCGTAATTTCCGTCCCGGTCTAGAGCCAGTCCCCTGCCCATGCAGGAAACCACCCGTCCCATCCCGATGGCCTTTATGTCTGCGGTGAATTTCTCGAGAAGAAGCGGTGCGCTCCCAGGCTCCGTGCTTCGACCGTCCAGAAGAAGGTGAACGCAGACATCTTCCAACCCTTGCTCCTTGGCCAGAGCCAGCAACGCCAGCGGAACCTCGACTGTACCGTGAGAACTCTTTTCGGAGAGAAGGGCGAGGAGATGTAACATCCCCTTCCGCTGTCTCACCTTGTTCATCGTTTCGAGGAAAACCTTGTTCCTGTAAAATGAGCCATCCTTCAGTGCCTGGTCGAGACGGACATCATCCTGTAACACCACTCGTCCCGCACCGATGTTCATGTGACCGGCCTCGGAATTTCCCATCCTGTCCTGTCTCAGCCCCACCGCATCTCCGGAGGCCTCCAACCGGCTCCACGGACAGTGACGGGTGAGATGGTCCCACACAGGCGTGTGGGCTGCGACGATGGGATTGGATTCATCCTCTCTTCCTAGTCCCCAGCCATCCAGGATCACGAGGAGCACCCTCATATTCTCGCGGCGCGGGAAACCCTCCAGGAGGCTGCGACCCGTCATCGCCTCGGGCTTGGGCACCCCCAGGAGTTCCAGAACCGTAGGGGCCACATCCGCAAGACTGCCCGGTCTCACATGGACCCCCGTCAGTACGTCGGGCGCAACAAGGATCAAGGGCACCGGGTTGGAGGTGTGTCCTGCGTTGATGCGCCCATCTGCAACTTCCATTTCCTCAAGAATGCCATGGTCCGCGGTCACCAAGGTGACGACGCCCGCGCTCCCGGCTGCCTCCAGAACAATGCCCAGATGCCTGTCCAAGGCCTCAACGCATGCGATCCTGGCTTCCCGCTGCGGCACATGGCCGATGACATCGCCGTTGGCGAAGTTGACCACGATCGCATCATATCTCTCGCTGATTCCGCGGACAACCCTCTCGGTCACCTGCCTCACGCTGAGCTCCGGCACCCGGTCAAAGGCCATCCCCCTGGGAGACGGGACCTGTATGTCGTCCTCCCCCGGGAAAGGCCTCCGGGTTCCGCCGTTGAAGAAAAAAGTGACATGGGCGAATTTTTCAGACTCTGCAACGCGCAACTGCCGGAGTCCGTGACGGCTGACCACTTCTCCGAGCGTGTCCTTCACCTGGACAGGGGCGAAGGCGACAGGAAGGCCAAGAAATTTTTCGTGGTAGAGGGTTAACGTAACAAAGGTTAGATCTCGAAATTCCCCGCGAGGAAAGCAACTGAAATCTGTTTCTACAAAGGCTTCTGTCAGCTGTATTTCCCGTTCCCCGCGCCGGCAGCAGAAAATGACTCCGTCGCCTTCTCGAATCCGGCCGACGGGCTCGCCCTCGGGGTCCACGAGAACAAGGGGCTCCATGGAGTAGTCGGTCTGTCCCTCCTGATACAACGCACGTATCCCTTTGATCAGTGCAATCTCTGGGTGCATCGCTTCGACTCTTTCGGCTGGACACGTGAAGCGCAAACGTCCGGGGTCATTTCTTACAGGTTGGGGGCCTCTACGATCTGGACCTTGAATTCCTTGGCCTGGCTTGACAGATCCCTGAAGATCACCATGAAAGGAATGGATTTATCCGGGGGGGCAACCGTTTCTTTCTCCCCCGGAGGTTTCTCCCCGCCCCCCCCTTCAAAAAAACCGGGAGGCAGTTTCTTGAGATCCTCCCGGCTGAGGGTCGGACCGCAGAGGACCATCTTCTCGGCAACTTCCATCTTGTCCTGGTCCAGGATCACGATTTTGACTTTGATGTATTTCTTCGTGAACCGGGATTGATTCTTGACTTTCCCCTCGATCACGAAGAGGGGAACTTCTCCCATCTTTTCTTCGTAGCCGTTCAAATCTCCAATGACCAGCCCTTCTCTGTCCGTCTTCCAAAGCTTGTCCCAAAGACCGGTCACCTCTTTGATCGGAACCTCTGCGTACTTCATATATTTGCTGAGGTTGCCCCCCGCCCCCAATTCCGTCCAGAGGTAGAAGGCCACGAAGATCAGGAGAACCAATACGGCAAAAAGGGCGAAGAGGAGGGAGGGACCCCGTTTCTTCCGGCGAGCCGTCTTTCCCCGCTGGAGGATCCTCTCTTCGGCCTTGTCTTCCGCATCCCAAAGCCCCCTCTGATCGATCTTCCGGGTGGATTTGGTCGTGTCTTTCTCTGTAAACAGAAAAGGCTCTTCCTCCTCTTCCTCGGCGAGCCGTGATGCCTCTTCTGAAACAGGAAGGGAATCCTCGAATTTGGGCAGTTTCTCCTCGCCCTCGTCCTCTTCCGCCTTCTCCTCCTCCGTTGAGGTTTCTTCTTCCAGTACGGGAGGGATCTCCTCTCTCAGCCTCGGTGGGACGGACACCGGTCCCTTCCTTTTCAATCCCGGTTCGATCACATCTTCGTGAGATTTTGCGAACGATTCGAAGTCCTCAACGATGTCTTCTTCGAAGGGGGAAGGAGGAACGACATGGAACACATGCTGGCAGCGGGAACAGCGGACTTTCGCTCCTTGAGGCGGAATCCTGGAGTCATCCAGTGAGAACTTGGTCAAACAGGAAGCACACGTCACGATCATGGAGAAACCCCTCTGCCATCCACATCTGCCATTATGATGAAAGGAAGATTAAAAATCAAGAACAAAATGGCAAAGAACGGGATTGAGGTGCAGCCAAAGGGTGAAACGGCACGGCGGTTCACCGTCCCAGCCGCTTCTTGAATTCCTCCGTCAGCAAGGGAAGCACCGTGAAAATGTCGCCGACAATGCCATAGGTGGCCACCTTGAAGATCGGCGCCTCGGGATCCTTGTTGATGGCCACGATGATGTCGGAGGTTTTCATTCCAGCCTGATGCTGGATGGCACCCGAAATACCGCAGGCAAAATAGATCTTGGGCCTCACCGTACGACCTGTCTGTCCCACCTGGTGCTCGTACGAAATCCACCCGGCATCCACGGTCGCGCGGGAAGCGCCGACAGCGGCCCCTAAGACCTCCGCCAGTGCCCGAACGATTTTGAAATTCTCAGCGGACCCGAGCCCTCTTCCTCCGGAAACAATAATCTCCGCATCGACCAGGTTGACCGCCTCTGCGCCACGAATGAACTCCAGGACTTTCGTTCGGATCTGCTCCTCCGTGATCGGCAGGGGTTCCTTGATCACATCCCCTTTTCTCGACTCATCCCTGGCAGGCAGGGGAAAGACCTTCGGCCGAACCGTGGACATCTGGGGTCGGTAATTGGGGTAATCCAGGATGGTCGCCATGATGTTGCCCCCGAACGCAGGCCGGGTCTGACGAAGGATCTTCTTCTCTGGATCAATATCCAAACCAGTGCAGTCGGCCGTCAACCCGCATTCCAGCGTGGTCGCCACGGTGCCCGCAAAATCTCTGCCCTGCGTGGTAGCCCCGAAAAGAACAACCTCGGGCTTGTACTTGCGAATGAGGTTCACGGCCCCGCTGGCATAAGGATCGGTTCGATAGTCTTTGAGAAGCGGGCTCTCTGTCACATACACCTTTTCAGCTCCGTACGCGATGGCCTCTTTGATGAAGGTATCCATCCCTTCGCCGCTGCACAACAACATGCCGCACAACTTGCATCCCAGGCCATCCGCCAGTTTTCTTCCCTCGCCGAGAAGTTCAAAGGAAACACCTGAAACCTTTCCCCTCTCGTGCTCAATAAAAACCCACACATCCTTGTAGGCGCTGGTATCGATGGTCACGGCCTTTTCGTCCTTCTCGAGCGTAATGGCACTGACCGGACACGCATCCACGCACGCCCCGCAGAACGTGCACTTTTCATCAGCCACAGCCACCTGGTCCTTCATGGACAATGCTCCGAAGGGGCAGCTAGAAACACAGGATTCACATCCCGTACAGGTTTCTGCATCTATCGTCAACTTGGCCATCCGTTTCTCCTCCTTACTCTACTATGGTTACAAGACGCTGAGCGCTTCGCGCAGCGGACCCATACCGTTACTTAATGAATTTGGAGTCCATCAGCTTTCCTATCAAAAGCGGGACCACCTCGTTCAATTCCCCCTTCAACATCTCTCCTCCACCCCTTGCCTCAGGCGAAAAGATCTTCCAGACCCAGGTGGGCGATCCCTTGAGCCCGAGCCGGTCCGGATCCACAGGGAGATCCTTTGCCGTGACCGTGGGAATCTGAGCCTTGGCTGCCTTTTTGATCCCTACCAGGGAAGGAAGCCTGGGCTCGTTGATGTCCTTGAGAACGGTGATGACACAGGGAAGCGAACACTGAACCACTTCTTTCCCATCCTCAAGCATTCGTTCCACGACGATTTTTTTGTTGGCCGGGTCGATCTCCTTGACCTTGGACACATAGGTCATCTGGGGAAATCCAAGGCGTGTCGCAATTCCGGGTCCGACCTGGGCCGTATCTCCGTCAATGGCCTGTTTTCCGCAGATGACCAGATCCACCCCGCCGATCCACTCGATCGCCTTGGCCAGGGTATATGCCGTGGCCAGAGTATCCGCTCCTGCGAAGGCCCGGTCTGAGAGCAGGTAAGCCTTGTCGGCCCCAACGGCCAGCGCATTCTTTAACACCTCGATCGCTTGCGGAGGCCCCATCGTGAGCACATGGACTTCTCCGCCGTGTTTCTCTCGGGTGAGCAGGGCCTCTTCGATGGCAGACTCGTCAAAGGGATTCGTGATGCTGGCGACCCCCTCGCGGACCAGGGTATTTGTCTCCGGATTGATCTTCACATCCGTTGTTTCTGGAACCTGTTTGATACAGACGGCAATCTTCACCTTCTCCTCCTTATCTCTATCTGCCTTGAAAGTTAGGTTTTCTCTTTTCGGCAAAAGCCTTCATTCCTTCCTTCTGGTCTTCTGTGGTGAAACAGAGACCGAAGGCCACGGATTCCATCGAGCAGGCTTCTGCAAGATCGATATCAAAACCGCTGTTGACCACCATCTTGGCGAGTCGCACACCGACGGGCCCGTTTCCTGCAATCTGCGCGGCGACCTTTTTCGTCTCCTCCATCAGCGAAGCCTGCGGCCACACACGGTTGACCATTCCCATCTGAAAGGCTTCCTGTGCATTGATCATCTTTCCGGTCATGATCAATTCCTTCGCCATCGCCTTCCCGACGAGACGGGGAAGCCTCTGCGTCCCTCCGAACCCGGGGAAGACACCCAGCGTCACCTCCGGGAGGCCGAACCGTGCATTCTCCGAGGCGTAGATAAAATCAGAGGCCAGCGCGATTTCGGAACCACCCCCGAGGGCAAACCCGTTCACTGCCGCGATCACCGGCCGATCCAGATCCTGGATCATCTTCATCGTTTCGTGACCCAGCTTCGAAAAGGTCAAGGCCGCGACGGCGTTCATCTCCTTCATCTCCTGGATGTCGGCTCCCGCCACAAAGGCCTTGTCCCCAGCTCCGGTGATGATGAGCACTTTGATGGCAGGGTCACCTTTCACCTCCTGGATCGCGGCCTGAAGTTCCTTCAGGGTCTCGACGTTCAAGGCATTCAGGACCTTGGGCCGGTTGATCGTGAGAAGCCCGATCCCGTTGTCGACGGACAGCAGAATGTTCTTGTATTCCATGGTCGCCTCCTTGTCCGTTCGGCGTTGGGCGTTATGCGTTCGGCGAAATCAATTTTCTTTCCTTTTTGTTTTTTTTGTTCTTGTCGCCGAACGCCGAACGCATTACTCCGAACGTCTTCTTCCGAACTTATCTCTCGATGATCATGGCCATGCCTTGACCGCCACCGATACAGAGTGTAGCCAGCCCCAGATTCACCTGCCTCCGTCTCATCTCGTGCACGAGGGTCACGACTAACCTTGCCCCGCTGCATCCGATGGGGTGGCCCAGGGAGATTCCGCTCCCGTTTAGATTTGTCTTCTCCATGTCGAACTTGAGTTCACGAATGCAGGCAATCGCCTGGGAGGCAAAGGCCTCATTCAATTCGATCAGACCGATATCCTGAAGGGAGACCCCCGCCTTCTTCAAAGCCTTTTTCACTGCAGGGATGGGACCCAACCCCATATAGGCCGGATCGATTCCTCCTGTGGCATACGCCCGGATCTTTCCCAGCGGTTCCAGGTTCAACTCCTTCGCCTTCTCCCTGGACATCATCAGGACGGCGGCAGCGGCATCGTTGAGGCCGGAGGCATTCCCTGCCGTAACCGTGCCCCCCTTCTTAAACGCCGTGGGGAGTTTCCCCATCTTCTCAAGGGATGTGTCCATCGGTCTCTCATCCGTGTCGAAACTCAGGGGATCTCCTTTCTTCTGCGGAATCACCACGGGAACAATCTCCTCCTTAAACCTTCCGCTCTGGATGGCAGCCCTCGCCCTCTGATGGCTCAACAGGCCCAGTTCATCCTGTTCCTTTCTCGAGATCCCGAACTTCTCCGCAATGTTCTCAGCGGTCAACCCCATGTGATACCCGTAAAACAATTCCCACAGCCCGTCGAAGACCATGAGGTCCACCATTTCCTGGTTGAACATCCTCGCTCCCCAGCGGCCAAGGGGAAACGCATAGGGGACCTGACTCATATTCTCCATGCCCCCGGCCACCATGACGTCGGCGTCGCCCAACTGGATCGATTGGGCCGCGAGGGCGATGGCCTTCAGGCCGGAAGCACACACCTTGTTCATCGTAAAGGCATTCGTCTCCTTGGGGATGCCTGCTGAAATCATGGCCTGTCTGGCGGGGTTTTGCCCCTGTCCCGCCTGCAGAACATTACCCATGATGACTTCATCAATGTTCACCTCGGCCTTTGCCCCATCCCACTGGTAGTAGGTCTTTTCGAGTTCGATCAACCCTGCCCCCTTGAACATCTCCGGGGCCAAATCCAGGACCTCTTTTTTGGTCACGGGCTTCAGCCCCACTTTCCTGATCGCCTCTCTGATGGCTGTCGCACCCACCTTTACCGCAGGAACATCCTTCAGAGATCCCCCGAAATTGCCTATTGCCGTTCTTGCTCCACTGACGATGACGACCTCTCTCATCTCTATCTCTCCATTCAAATGATTTTTTTCACAAAAACTTTCTTTTCTTAGCCCAAATCACCCTGTTTGTCAATATTTTTTCCGCCTTAGTTTTGCTAAGTTGGCTGCTGTCCGTGTCGCATGAATCAGGTTGGTCGCATCGGCCAATCCCTTGCCCGCAATGTCGTATGCTGTTCCATGGGCCACGGACGTTCGGATAAACGGCAGCCCCAGCGTAAAGTTCACCGCCTCCTTCGCATCGAGCATCTTCATGGCAATGAGTCCCTGGTCATGGTACATGGCAACGATGACGTCAAAATCGCCCCGTTGACCCGACAGGGTGAAGAAGGAGTCGGCAGGGAAAGGTCCTTCCACGTTAAGCCCTTGCGATCTCGCCGCACGGATGGCAGGAAGAATCTCCTTTTCCTCTTCCTTTCCGAGGAGTCCTTCCTCTCCACAATGGGGATTGAGACCCAGGATCGCGATCCTGGGGCGGTCGATCCCGAAGAAGTTCTTTAACCCCTCATCCGCCATCCTGATCTTGCCAAGAACGCGATCTGCCGTGATCTGCGCGGGCACCTCCTGAAGGGCGAGATGAATGGTCACCAAAACGACTTTCCATTTCGATCCCACAAACATCATTGCAACAGAGGGAACGCCGGCCAGATGGGCCAGAAACTCCGTGTGACCGGCAAATAGGTACCCTGCGTCGTTCATCGCCTGTTTGTTGATCGGGCAGGTTGTGATGGCATCCAACGCGCCGTCCAGGAGCCTTTTCACGGCCTGTTCCACATAGGTCACCATGGCCTTGCCGCAGGCCCTGTCCGGCCGGCCAAACTCCAGGGCACCCGCATCCAACCGGCTCACGGGAATCACACGAATTTTTCTGGGGCGATATCCTTGGGCGGGAACCTTCTCAGACACGTCCAGCGAGACGTCAACTCCCAGCATGTGAATCGTCTTTGACAGAACGGCTTGATCGCCGAATACAACAGGCCTGCAGGACTGAAAGAGGTCTTCCTTCGAGAGGGCCTTCACAATGATTTCCGGCCCGATGCCCGTGGGATCACCCATGGTGATGCCGACAAGGGGAAGATGCATGATGTCACCTGTTCGATTATGGAGAAATCAGGGAAACAGGAAGAAAGTCCTCACGGTCACAACGACATCAGAGCCTGACGTCAATCGCGGACTTTTCTCGCAACGAACTCATGAACTGTTTAAATGCCTTCTCCATCTGATACTCGTAATGGTCCATCTCGACCTTTGCCATGACCTCTTCGAAGGGAGGAGCACCGCCTTCCTTCCGGTCGAGCAGTTTGACGATGTGGAACCCGTGCTCCGTTCTCACAATCTCTCCCACTTCCCCCACGTTGAGGCGAAGCGCCTCTCGTTCAATGACAGGAAGGAGTTCTCCCTTCTTGAAGGAACCCAATTCCCCTCGATCCTTGGCAGAGGGGTCCTCCGAGTAGAGGATGGCCATTTCTCCGAAATTCTGTCCTGACCTGATTCTTTCCAGCACCTTGAGGCACTTTTTTCTGATTTCCCGGGCCTCATCCGGGGTCGCCCCCTTCGGAACGCGGAACAGGATATGCGCAGGCCGGTAGAACTCCACGGTTCGATATCGGTGCATGTTCTTCTGATAGAACTCCCTCAACTCCTTCTCGCTGGGCGTTGCGTCGACCTTCACCGACCGTTGGATCAGCTTTGTCCGCAACATCCTTTTTTCGAGCTGCTTTCTGAACACGTCGAGGGTCATTCCCTCCCTCTCCAGATACCGCTCCAACTCTTCCTGCGTCAGCCCGTTCCGGCGCCGGATGTCTTCGATGGCGCCATCGAGCTCTTTGGGCGACAGTTTGATTCCAACTTTCTTGATTTCGGTATCGATCAGCTTCTCCTCGATCAGTAGGTTCAAGACCTTCTGACGAACCAGCCGGACCTGCTCCTTTTTCTCGAAACGGTCCCTGCCAAGGATCTCTTCCCCCGAAGCCGCCACAGCCTGTTCAACGTCGGAGAGCATGATCACCTCCTGGTTGACAACGGCCACGATGGAATCAACAACAGCCTCGCCTCTTAGAACCCATCCAAAAAAACTGATTACGACCCAAAAGCCGAGAAGGAGTTTCTTCATCTTTCCCTCGTTCGATCCAATCCTGTCCTCTCCCCTCTCACGATGAGAGCCATCTTTTGTTAACAACCACCTTTGACTTCTCCCTAAGCCCTTTCATCCACTTCCGGTATTCTCCCTCCCCCTTCGTGCGCGCGAGCTCCTGTAGAATGCCTGTCTTGGCCTCTTCAAAGGGCATCTGCCGGGCTTCTGTCTTGGCTTCCAGTTTGAAAATGTGATAACCATAAGGGCTCTTGATCACTTCGCTGATGGTCCCTACGTCCATGGTGAAAACGGCGTCGAATTCGGGCGGTCTCTCCCCGGGATTGAAAGTTCCCAGGTCCCCACCGCTGACCTTCTCCGGCCCCAAGGATTTCTCGGAGGCCAGCTTTTCGAAGCGTTCACCCTTTTTCAGCCGCTTGAGGAGTTGAATAGCTTCCTCTCCATCGGCCACCACGATTTGCCGAACCCTCACTCTCGGAGGAAGTTGGAACGAAGCAAGGTTGGCTTCGTAGTACCGCGATGCCTCTTTGTCATCGATCTTTCCGCGGAACTGGGAAGCGTTCCGGATCATTTTTTCCGCCTGAAGCTTCTCTTGAAGCCGAACCTTCCATCCGTCCAAGGTCATCCCTTTGGAACCGATGCGTTCCCCGAATTCTTTTTCGGAATAGTCTTTCCTGATCTCCGCAATGGCTTGATTCAACTCTCCGGGGGAGACCGTGATCCCCGTCCGCCGGGCTTCCTGGACAAGGATTTTTCGTTCGACCATCTGATCGAGATAAGCCTTTTTCATATCCCCGAGGCTCTTTCCTGTCACCTCTTTCCCCGGCTCCAGGATCTGTTCCCTGAATTCAAGGTCGAAGTCGTCCAGGGCCACCTCTTCATCATTGATCCGGGCCACAACGTTCTCGGGAAGACCGCCTTCCCACGAACCACATCCCCACACGAAGAAAAAGGAGAGAACCCACGGAATGTAAAGGAACAAACCTGTTTTCCGCATCTTATCTTATCTTTTCTCTGCCTCGGGCTTCACCGTGTTCTTCTCTCCGCCGGATTTCAGCTCCTGCTTCTCCTCTTCGGTCCACAGTTTTTCGTTGATGAAGATCGTTGCCCTGCTTTTCGCTTCTTTCACGAAAGCCGTGCGGGCTGCCTGCTTCTTTTCCGATTCGAGAATGTAGCGAATCCTCTCTTTCACCAGGGCCAAGGGTTTCAGGGCCGTTCCCCGCTTGTCATCCAGCCGGATGATATGGTATCCGAAGGGGGTCTTGATCACTTCGCTGATCTCCCCCTTGTTCCTCAGAGAAAAAGCCGCCTCCTCAAACTGGGCCAGGACCGGCGACAGTTGTCCCCTCCTGATCGACCCGAAGTTCCCTCCGTCCTCGCGATACTTGCCCACGTTGTAGGTTGAGGCTAATTTCTCGAAACTCTCCCCTCTGGAAAGCTTCACCAGGACCTCTTGCATCACGGGTTCGGATTCAACGATGATCTGGCGGAATCGAATCTCCTCTGGCTCTGTAAAGAGGTCTTTGTGTTCCTTGTAATAACGCTGGATCTCGCTGTCCGAAACATCCCCCTTTTTGTTCAACGTCTCTTCGAGGAAGGCTTCGATGACCATCGCCCGCTTGATATCATCGATCTTCGCCAGGATCTGTTTGTTCTTGTCATAGCCTTTCTTCGAAGCCTCCTGGTAGAGCACTTCCCGGGTGATCAGGTAGTTTTCGAGGAAATCCCTCCGGTCCTTCTCCTTGAGTAGTCTCAGCTTCCCTTCCAGGGACTGTCGCTCGGTGATCTCACGAAACTCCTCCAGTGAAACGGAGACGTCATTGACCCGAACCAGTTCTTTCTCGCCAAGCCCTTTCTGACAGCCCGGGAGAAAGCAAACCAGACAGAGAAAGAACAGGAGAAAACTCCGGACGTTATCCCTCATCAGGGTCTCTTGCCCCATAGGACCACCCCTCTTCTGCCCTCGGGAAACCAAGGCAGTAAAACGGTCGACCTGAACGACTCAACGTTGTATGCAATTTATCATATCACGACAAGGCTTGCAATAGCGTTTTGGCTGTCCCGAAGGGGTCTTGCTTGAGTTCGGTTCCTCCTTCAACGACCAGCTTCGATTCAGGAGTGAGTCGGTATCGACCCTTTCCACGGTGGAGCAGGTCCACGACTTTTTGCGGAGAGACGTTCGTCTTCTCGTGGAAGGTAACAACCATTCGGGAGGGGGTGACCTCGAATTTGGCGATGGCCAATCGCGTGAGCAGAATTTTGATTTTGATCACGTCAAGAAGATGGTCCACCTCCTCCGGAATCTTACCGAACCGATCGGCCAGCTCTTCTCGAATTCCCTCTGTCTCTTGATCGGATCGAGAGAGAGAAAGCCGACGATAGAGGCTCAGTCGTTCTGCGGTGTCATCCACGTAGTTCTCCGGGATGAAAGCGGGAAGGGGAAAGGTGATCTCCGGGGTAACCTCCTCGACGACGTCCTCTCCTTTGAGTTCCCTCACGGCCTTCTCCATGAGTTGTGTGTAGAGTTCAAACCCGATGGCTGCGATGTGCCCGGACTGAGAAGCCCCCAGAAGATTTCCGGCCCCCCGGATCTCCAGGTCCTGGATCGCCAGCTTAAACCCGGACCCCAGTTCGCTCAATTCCTGGATGGCCCGGAGCCGACGCATGGCGTCTTTGGAAAGGGCCAGGTCTCCGGGAATGAGGAGGTAAGCGTAAGCCTGGTGCCTTCCCCGCCCGACCCGGCCCCGGAGCTGATAGAGATCTGCCAGCCCGAACCGTTCTGCGTGATTGATCAGGATGGTGTTGGCCGTGGGAATGTCCAGCCCTGACTCGATGATGCTCGTGCAGACGAGCAGGTTATGCTCTTTGCGAACGAACTGGAGCATCACCTTTTCCAGGTCTCTCTCTTTCATTTGGCCGTGGGCGACACCCAGAGAAGCCTCCGGGACGAGGCGTTTCAGATGGTTGGCTATGGCGTGTATGTTCTGCACACGGTGATGAACAAAGAAGACCTGCCCTCCCCTCTCGAACTCCCTCTCGATGGCCTCCTTGACAACTTCGTCGTCGTACCGGACGACGAAGGTCCGGATGGAAAGCCGGTCTTCGGGCGGGGTCTGAATCAGGCTGAGATCCCGTATGCCGGAGATCGCCATTTGGAGCGTCCGCGGAATGGGCGTGGCCGTGAGGGTAATGACGTCCACCAGTTTCCGCATCTGTTTCAGTTTCTCCTTGTGCGTCACCCCGAACCGGTGTTCCTCGTCAACAATCACCAGCCCCAGATCCCGGAAGACAACGTCCTTCTGCAGCAGACGGTGTGTTCCGATCACCATGTCGACCTTCCCCTCTCCGAGGCGTTTCACGATATCCCTCTGCTCCCGGCGATTCTTGAACCGACTCAACACCTCGATCACCACGGGGGACGCCTTGAACCGCTCGCGGAAGGTCTGATGGTGCTGCTGGGCCAGCACGGTCGTAGGAACCAGAACAGCCACCTGCTTCCCGCTCATCACCGTCCGGTACGCAGCCCGGATCGCCACCTCCGTCTTTCCGTAGCCCACGTCGCCGCAGATCAGACGATCCATCGGGGTCGAAAGATCCATGCCCTTCATGACCTCCTCGATCGCCTTCGTCTGGTCGGGTGTTTCCTCGTATTCAAAGGCAGCCTCGAATTCCCTGTAGAACTGGTCCAGCGGAGGAAAGGCAAACCCCTTGAAGGCCTTTCTCTCGGCATAGAGGTCAAGGATCTCCTTCACCATCTCCGAAACCGCGGCCTTCACCTTCCGCTTGGTCCTTCCCCACGCGGTGCCGCCCAATTTATCGAGCTTCGATGGTTTTCCGTCGCCTCCGACATACCGCTGTATCAAGTTGAGACGATCCACCGGGACATAAAGGATGTCTCCGTCGAGATATTCCAGATGAAGGTAGTCGTTGGATATCCCTGCAAACTTCAGGTGCTTCAACCCCCGGTAGATCCCCACCCCGTAATCGACGTGGACAATCAAGTCGTTTTCCCGGAGCTCCCTGTATGACGAAAAGTGCGGGGTCTTCGGAGCCTTTCCCCCGTGGAGCTTCCGTCTCTCACCGAAAATCTCCTCTTCCGTCAGAATGGCCCACCCTTCATGGGGATTTCGAAAACCCGAGGAGAGCGTTCCCACGAGAAGAGCAACCCCCGGGCCGACCCGGCCCATGACCTCTGAAAAGCGTTTTTCCTGTGCAAGAAGGGGCTCCATCGCGTAACCCGAGAGAAGGTCTCTCAACCTCTCTGCCTGACCGAGGGTATGGGAAACGAGGATGGGTTGAGTCCCCTTCTCCTGCCAGTGACGGAGGTGCGCAGTGAGGATCGAAAAAGGAGAACTCCCGGACGTACCTCCGGTGACGGACAAGGCACCTTTCAGCTCCGACGTGAGGCTCTCGTTGCTTTCAAAATCAAACGGCAAATGGTGCTCACACCGGGGAGGGGCAATCGGGCCTTCCTCGAGAAACACCCCGTGAAACTTTCCTGTGCACTGGGTGAATTCCTCGGAACCGAGATACAGAGACTCCGGGGGAAGAACGGGTTCTCTTCTCAGCAGGGCTCTTTGATGATGCTCCAGGATGACACGGGAGTATGCTTCCGCCTCTCTCTCGAGCACCTCTCCTTCCGCAAGGAAGAGGACCGTCCCCTTCGGAAGATAGTCAAAGAGGGTCACGGCGGTTGGATCGGAGAGCGAATTTGAGACGTCTCTCGCTGGAAGGAGGATCCCGCCTTTCATCTCTCCCTGCGGGATCGAACGCTGGGTCTCGGCCTCAAACCGTCGAACGGAATTCAAGCGGTCCCCGTCAAATTCAAATCTCAGGGGCTCCTCGTAGAGCGGGGAATAAATATCGACGATCGCTCCCCGAAGGCTGAAGTCCCCTCGCTCCTCCACCACCTTCACCGACGTGTACCCCCCCTGTTCAAGAAAACTCTCCAAGCGCCCGCGATCAATCTCTTCCCCCACCTCGAACGAAAGCGTCGCCCCTTTCAATCCGCGCGGAGACACGGCTTTCTGCATCAAGGCCTTGACGGGAGAAACCACTGCCGAGACCTCTCTTTTCAGGAGTGCATAAAGACACGTCACCCTTTCTCTGACGATTTCAGGGTGAGGAGGGATGTTGTCGTACGGTAGGGTCTCCCATGGAGGAAAGAGTACGAGGGACCCTTCATCCTTCCGTTGAAAGAAACGAAGGTCCTCCATGAGCAGTTCGGCATCCTGCAGGCGGGGGACGACGACCAGGAACGGAGCCCGGGTGGTTTCTCTCCATCGTGAGAGGAGATAGCCCTTCGAGGAGCCCCTCAGACCCGTGACCCCGGTCACACCCCATTTTCTCCACGGTTCGGACTCCAACCACCAGCGCAGGGGCTCGAACCGATCGTTTAGCGTTTCCACCATGATGTGATCATTCAATGAAGCTGCCGTGCATGTCAAGAAGGCGCAGCAGGAGGTTAAAGAGGCCTTCTTGAGCGGTAAAAGGCGATCCACTTCAAAGAAAGAGGATAGGCGATCAAGCCGAGGGCCAGAGCGAAGAGCAGCGATCCGATTCCGAAGGAGAGGAGGTAGCCTCCCTGGGCAGCCAATTGCTTCCAGAATCCTGAGGCGAAAAATCCATGGTCCCTGCCGAGGCGGAAGATCTCAACGATTGCCGCTTGGTCGATCTGAAACCCGATCACCTTCGTTCCCACCCAGGTCGCGATCACGTAATACGGGACAAGCCACCAGGGGGTATTGGACCAGACTCCGAGGAGCACAGCCACCCGGTTCAGCTTGAAGAGGAAGGCAATCGCGATTCCCGCCAGGGTATGAAGTCCGAGGAACGGTGAAAATCCCAGGAAAACTCCGACGGAGAAAGCCAGCGCCGTGCGTTCCGGTGTGTCATTGACCCAGAGCAGTTTTCGGATCAGATCGAGAAAACGGCGCATTGATTCGCGTCCTATGGAAGAGATTTCGAATTCTTTCTTTGCAGCGAAGATTGTCGAAAATAAGAGCAGTCCTTCTTCAAAAAACATTCCGTGCACCGCGGGTTCGTTGCCCGGCAAAAGGACCTCCCCAGGTGAATCAGGTTGACGTGCAAGGAGTGCGACATCCCCTTCGGGATAAGCGCGGGCATCCATAAATGTGCCTTTTCGGCGCTCATCCTCGACGGAATGAAACCGAGGCGCTTTCCAACCCTGAGGACATGCGTGTCGACCGGGAAGGCGTCTCTCCCGAGGCCGAAAAGAAGGAGACAGTGAACGGTCTTCGGACCGACGCCGTTGAGGCTCCCGAAGGTCTCTTTGATCGTCTCGGAATCGGTCGTGCGCAGCGCGGACAGGCTGAGCCTTCCGAAATGCGCCTTGACCCATCGGAGGATCTCTTTGATGCGACCGGCTTTCTGCTCGGCCAGCCCGCCCGGACGGATCGCGCGGACAAGGCTCCTTCTGCCTGCACGGAGGACATCCTCCCATTTCGGGAA
>Ga0113563_10000770_pt1 | contig 16634 bp, 14 predicted proteins | sample Mud3Dept3metaG_FD_80117 | JGI IMG/M metagenome (GOLD analysis project Ga0113563, IMG submission 80117) | Freshwater wetland microbial communities from Ohio, USA, analyzing the effect of biotic and abiotic controls - Mud 3 Core 4 Depth 3... | ecosystem: Environmental > Aquatic > Freshwater >...
GATAATATTGTTGGAATTATTATTGAAAACAAATCGGGCAGACAAGCTTTATTCGGGAAAGTAATCATTGATGCCAGTGGTGATGCTGACGTGTCGTACAAAGCTGGTGTTCCATTCTGGCAGGCAGATGTTGAGAAAGATAAACATTTAGGAAATAGCCTGATGTACAGAGTGGGAGGGTTTGATGATGCTGACAAAATTACGCCCGATGTAAAGAAAAGTGAAACTATAAACTCCATACTTTTACGCAGTCCGGCATTGGATCTGGATGTCATAAATGCTGATAACCTGACCAAATGTGAAATTGAGGCCAGGTTAGGTATATTCGACCATTTTAAGATACAACAAGGAAAAGCCTCTCCTTATTTAGATAATGCCTCAATAATTGAAACACCTCCCTTGCTGGGAATAAGACAAACACGCTTTATTAACGGACTTTATAAGATAACGGCGGAAGATGCCATCGGAGGCAGGAAATTTGACGATTCAATTGCCATGTCATCATGTCCTATTATCAGTTATTATGGGTACAGACGTTATCTGGAACATGAAGGTTATGAAATTCCATATCGCTGTTTATTACCTCAGAAGATTGAAGGATTACTGGTGGCAGGAAGATGTATTTCTTCCGAACAACAGCCCTATGAATCTTTCAGGGCGATGGCTCCAACAATGTGTCTTGGAGAAGCGGCCGGCACAGCTGCTGCTCTCAGCGTGAAATCACAAAAATCACCAAAGGAAATCGATGTGGAAATGCTCCGTAATCAACTGATTAAGCAAGGCGCTGAAGTTGGGCAGAATAAGAAAATTTAGTAAAGTACTCCCGGTGAAAATGTTAAATCGAGATGCAACATTTCCGTTGAATAGAAAAAAATTTAAAGGTCAGGATCGCATTTTTCTTTACGTGAAAGAAAATTAATTGTTATATAAATAAAATTTATAAAAATGAAAACAAACCGACGCAAATTTATTTCAACTGCTGTTGCCAGTAGTCTGGCCGTTACTGCTTTGCCGTTTTCATCCTGCAGATCAGACACGAAATCCGCTGATTATAAATTAGACCTGAAATCCAGATATGCCAGGCTTGATGAAATCCTAAAACAACCAGTGTTAAAAACAGAGTTTTTCACAGCCCCTATAATCATCGAAAGCCTTGATCTACTCCGTTATGAAGGAGAATACTTATGCCACGTACGTTCCAAGGATGGAGCAGAGGGTATCTCCATTGCTCATGGCGGTATATCTTCACTATATCCCATCTTCCTTGGAAAATTACAGCCTTTTTTCATTGGTCAGGATGCACGGGAACTGGATTTAATCTTGGAAAAGGTATATTTCTATGGTTTTAATTTCAGATATAATGGCATTTCTCTCGGATTACCCCTGGCGACTATTGAATTTGCCATACTTGATATGCTTGGTAAAATTGCAAATAAGACAATGGGACAGTTAATCGGAGATATCCATAATACTGAAGTACCCATTTATGTGGCAACAGAATTTCGCGAATTGCCTCTTGAAGAACATTTTGAACGTATTAAAGAGTCTGTTGCTAAATATGATGCCAAAGCCCTTAAGATCAAAGTCGGATATATGTATTCTAAGACCAAGGATATCCATTATCCAGGTATTCCCGGGAAGAGTGAAAAACTGATACCTATGGTGCGTGAATATTTCGGCGATTCATGGGCTCTTTATTCCGACTCAAATAGCTATTATGATGTTGAGGGAGCCATAAAAATTGGTAAAATACTTGAAGAAAATAAATACGGATATTTTGAAGAACCAGTTATGTATGACCATTTTGAAGACATCAAAGCAGTTGCCGATGCTCTTACCATTCCTATTGCAAATGGCGAACAGGACCAAAGCTTTTATAATTTCCGCTGGCTTATAGCCAATGATGGTATTGATATTGTTCAGCCAGATAATTTTTATTTTGGAGGATTTATACGCGGGATGAAAGTTGCACGTATGGCAGAGGCGTTTGGGAAAACCTGTGTGCCACATATGTCCGGGCTGGGATATTTATACAATATTCAGTTCGTTTCCGCATGTCCTAATGCCGGCCTTCATCACGAATTCAAGGGGCTGGAATCTGATGTGCCGTTTGAATGTCCTACTTCACCTCTGAAAGTAGTAAATGGAAAGATTAAAGTTCCGACCGGACCAGGATTGGGTATTATTATTGACCCGGATTATATCAAAAAACATGAAGTTGTAAAAAGATAATTATCATTTCCTCTATAAATCTTTGCCGATTTTTTTGGAGTCTGTGTATAAATTAGATTTTTATGTAAGTTTGAGATTACAACAACTTTAAAAAACAGGCAATGATAAAAGAGTTAAATCCTTCAACCCGGATCCTGATGGGGCCGGGACCCAGCAATGTTCACCCGCGTGTTCTGAAAGCGATGTCCACTCCGTTGATTGGCCACCTTGATCCTCAGTTTATTCAGATTATGGATGAAGTAAAGGAAATGACACGACAACTCTTTCAGACAAATAATCAGATTACATCTGTAATATCAGGTACCGGAAGTGCAGGCATGGAAACATGTTTTGTCAACCTTCTTGAGCCCGGTGATGAAGTTATGGTTTGTGTGAACGGGGTATTTGGCAACCTCATGTGTGAAATTGTTGAACCCAGTGGTGCAAAACTGATTCGCGTGGATGCTCCATGGGGAAAGCCCGTTGATCCAGCACAGGTAAAAGAGGCAATTGAAAAATCAAGTCCAAAGGTAGTAGCCATTGTACATGCAGAAACCTCAACCGGGGTACTGCAGCCTTTGGAAGAGATCAGCAGAATGGTTAATGATGCGGGATCTCTGTTTCTTGTTGATACTGTGACTTCGCTGGCTGGCACACAGGTAAAAGCAGATGATTGGGGTATTGACGCCATTTACAGCGGTTCACAAAAATGTATCTCTGCGCCTCCCGGACTTTCACCCGTATCATTCAGCCAGGAAGCACTAAAAACGATGGATTCACGAAAAACCAGGGTGCAAAGCTGGTATCTCGATATGTCAATGATCCGTAATTACTGGGCAGGTGCAAAACGTGCATATCATCATACCGGACCGATCTCTATGATTTATTCCATTCATGAGGCATTAAGGATTGTTTTTGAAGAAGGTCTCGAAAAAAGGTTCGAACGTCATTACCGCAATCATAAGATTTTGAGGGATGGTCTCGAAGCCATGGGTTTTGAGTTTCTGGTAGCACCGGAATATCGTCTGCCAATGTTAAATGCAATCAGGATTCCGGCCGGATATGATGATGCCTTAATACGGAGCCGGCTCCTTAACGAATATAATATTGAAATTGGAGCAGGATTGGGAGAATTTGCCGGTAAGGTCTGGAGGATCGGATTAATGGGGGAAAGTTGTACCCTGAATCATATTAATATGCTGTTGGGTGCCTTAAAAACTATCTTTGGCTAAAATAATTAGTTCAGTCCGGTAAAGTTCCCAAAAACAGTTTCAAAAAAATATATGGAACTTTTTAGTCAAAGAGATTCCTTTTTTATAACTGCATGATCTGAAATTATGGATTTCTAATTCTCTGCAAAAATCAGATCAGACAGCAGATTGATCGTATCCCGGTTTCAATTATATTTAGCATCAATATTTATAATACAAAAAAAAAGAATTCATGGAGCACAATAAATACGCTTTTGAAATTGATAAAAGACAAATCATCAAAAATATTTTCCTGGCGGGCGTCGAAAGTGTTAAACCTGACAGCCTTATTGCCCGCTCTGTTTCGCTTGATCAGAATATTCTGCTGATTGAAACCCTTAAATATAATCTTTCTGATATAAAAAATATTTATGTTGTTGGTGCAGGGAAAGCAAGTGCTTTGATGGCCGGGGCTGTTGAAACAATACTTGGATCAAAAATAACGGCAGGGCATATCATCACAAAATATGGTCATGCGGTCCCATTGAAATTTATTGGATTAACTGAAGCCGGACATCCTGTACCTGATGAAAACGGTATAAAAGGAACAGATCAAATTATTTCACTGGTAGAAAATGCTGGTAAAGAAGATCTTGTGATCTGTTTACTTTCAGGAGGAGGTTCTGCATTATTGATAGATGTTCCTGAAGGATGTACTCTTGGAGATTTAAAAATGCTGACAGACATATTATTAAAAAGCGGGGCAACCATAAATGAGATAAATTGCATCCGTAAACATCTTTCGAAAGTAAAAGGAGGACTCTTAGCTAAAACTGCTTTTCCTTCGAGAGTCATAACACTAATCCTTTCTGATGTAATAGGTGATCCCCTTGATGTTATTGCATCCGGCCCCACGGCACCTGATCCAACAACTTTTTCTGATGCCATAGCATTAATCAATAAATACAATATAAGAAATGATATACCTGTAAAGATATATGAAGTGATCCAGGAAGGTCTGGATAAAAAACGGCAGGAGACTCTTAAAGAATCGGATGAAGCTCTCCTGCTGACGAAAAACCTGATTATAGGCAATAATGTATTGGCCCTGAATAAAGCAAAAGAAAAAGCTGAATCATCGGGGTATGAGACTCATATAATAACTAACAAACTCGCCGGTGATGTTTCTGATGTTGCCAGGTACATTATAGAAACAGCTGCACAAAATAAATCAGACAACCTTAACAAGAGCATCTGTCTGTTATTTGCCGGAGAACCTACGGTTAAAATAACAGGGAAAGGCCTGGGTGGCAGAAATCAGCATCTGGCTCTTATTATTGCCAGATTGCTTAAGGAGAAACCCGGGATTACATTTTTATCCGGAGGTACTGATGGGACGGATAGTCCGACCGATGCAACAGGAGCTATAGCAGATTTCCTGACAACTGAAAAAGCATCCGGTTTGCATCTGGATATTGATAAGTTCATTAATGATGATGATTCATATAATTTCTTCAGACAGGTTGGAGGTTTGATAAAAACAGGTCCGACTCAAACAAATGTTATGGATTTAATGATTGTATTGATCAATTAATAATAAAAACAAAAAAGCTATGAATTGGACACAAATAATTGATCCGTTAAAAAGTATAGGTTTTTCAGCTTTGATTGCTGCCATTCCGATTTTCTTTATTTTCTGGGCGCTGATAATCAGGAAAATGAAAGGTTACCTGGCAAGCTTATTTACGGCTTTAATTGCAGTTCTGCTTGCAATATTTGTATACGGGATGCCTTTAAAACTTGCAGTACCATCGATAGTACATGGGGCATTATATGGTCTTTTCCCGATCTGCTGGGTGATCATTGGTGCAGTATTTTTATATAACGTAACCGTCAAAAGCGGACAATTTGAAATAATCAAAAATTTCATGGCGTCAATAACCTCTGACAGGAGGCTGCAGGCACTTCTGGTTGCATTTTCGTTTGGTGCATTTCTGGAAGGCGCGGCCGGTATGGGAGCCCCGGTGGCAATTACAGCCGCTATGCTTGTCGGACTTGGATTCAATCCTCTTTATGCTGCCGGTATTTGTCTTATTGCCAATACAGTGCCGGTTGCTTTCGGATCTGTTGGCATCCCGATTATTGCAGCAGCCCAGGTATCCGGGATTCCAGAAATGGCGGTTTCGCAGATGGTAGGCAGAACACTTCCTATTCTCGCATTAATAGTACCTTTCTATTTAGTGATCTTAATGTCGGGATTCAAAAGGTCCCTGGAAGTATTACCTGCTATTTTAGTTACAGGTGTTGTATTTGCACTTATTCAGTTTTTTGCGTCCAACTATATTAACCATATGCTCCCCGGAATTCTGGCAGGGCTGGGATCTATTGTTTGTTTAACAATATTCCTTAAGATCTGGAAACCTAAGTCAATATGGAGATTCAAAGAAGAATCCCAACAGACAATAGATACAGAACTTAAATATTCAGCAGGTCAGATTATAAGGGCATGGTCGCCGTTTATAATAATGACGCTGGTGATAGTTGCCTGGGGATTGCATCCGGTAAAGGAAGCTCTTAATTCTGTCGGTCAGGTAAAATTCTATGTTCCCGGTTTAAAAGACGCAATTTTAAAGCCTGACGGAAGTGGGTTTGTTGATATCAAACCTTTTGATTTCAATTTTCTTTCAGCTGCCGGAACAGCTACTCTGTTATCAGCTTTTCTTTCTTTGCCTTTAATTGGTATGAGTTTTAAAAACGGTCTTAAAACTTTTTTTGCTACATTGAATCAGTTAAGATTTCCCATCATAACGATTTCCTCAATAGTTGGTTTTGCGTTTATTGCAAACAATTCCGGGATGTCAATTACTATGGCAATGGCACTGGCAAGTACGGGTATACTCTTCCCATTCTTTTCTCCGATCCTGGGATGGTTAGGCGTATTCCTGACAGGTTCTGATACATCATCAAATGCGTTGTTCTGCAAACTTCAGTATACGTCGGCTGAAACAATAGGAGTTGATCCGGTATTAACTGTCGGAGCAAATGCTTCAGGAGGTGTTACAGGGAAGATGATTTCTCCTCAATCGTTAGCCGTCGGAGCTGCAGCAGTGGGCCTGGTAGGAAGAGAATCAGAATTGTTCCGATTTACCCTGAAACATAGTTTTATCATGCTTGCTGTAATCTGTTTTATTACGATTGCTCAGGCGTACATAGCTAAATGGTCAATTCCGAAATATGTGATAATTGACACAACGGCTGCTAAAGCGATTTCCAATGAATCAACCGGATTTTTTTATCTCATAATCCTGTTTGTTATATTACTGTTAATCGGATTGCTCGTTCTTTTACTCAACAGGAAAAAATCTTTAACCCAATAAATAACAAACTATAAGATAAAGATTCGCCAGAGAAAATATATATGCTTTAATAGTTTAATAAATAATGTCATGGTTGAGTCGATACATAAATATGCAAAAATCGGTTTGATACATTTTATGGCTTTTCCTTCAACAATGAAGGGCGAAGGTCCGATAGAAGAAACGATAAGAAAAATTGCCACAGATGATTATTTTGATGCCATTGAAATTACATGGATAAAAAATGAAGAGACGCGCGTCAGAGTAAAGAAGATGCTCGATTCTTCTCATCTTACGGTTGCATATGGCGGACAACCCAGGCTGTTAACAACCAAACAGAATATAAACGATCTTGACCGGGATAGACGCCAGCAGGCTATTGCAAATCTTAAAGAAGGGATTGATGAAGCTTATGCTATGGGAGCGAAAGGATTTGGATTTCTCAGCGGGAAATATACAGAAGAGAGAAAAGAAGAAGCATACCAGGCACTGATTGAATCAACAAGGGATCTTTGCACTTACGCCAGGTCAAAGGGTGATTTAAAAATTGCTCACGAAATATTTGATTACGATACTGATAAATGTTCGCTGGTGGGGCCGGTTGATCTGGCAAAACGCTATGCTGAAGAAATTTGTAAAGAGTTCGATAATTTTGGTCTGATGGTTGATTTAAGTCATTTACCGATAATACGTGAATCTGCAAGGGAATCACTCATTCCCATTAAAGACTTCATTAGCCATGCACATATGGGTAATTGTATGATTAAAGACAGAAGCGATCCTGCTTTTGGTGATGCGCATCCGCGATTTGGTTACCCTGGCGGAGAAAACGATGTTGATGAATTGATTGAATATTTAAAGATACTGCTTGAAATCAGGTACCTGAATCCTCTGAACCGTCGGATTTTGAGTTTTGAAGTAAAACCAGTTGGCAATGAAGATCCGGAAATAGTTATTGCCAATGCAAAAAGAGTATTAAATCTTGCATGGTCACTGGTGTGAAATTCACTATTTCAAAACAGGTAAAAATGAAATTCAATAGAATCAAGTGATTTAATAAATACTGAAATGGATATAGTTGTTTTAGATGGATATACTCTGAATCCCGGTGATCTGAACTGGGACGGGATAAAACAATTTGGAAATTTAACCGTGTACGATCGTACTGATTTTTCAGTCGACAATATAGTTAACAGAATAGGAAGTGCCGAAATTATTTTTACCAATAAAACACCCATATCTAAAGATGTAATGATTAAAGTACCTTCAGTTAAATATATTGGTGTCCTTGCCACAGGATATAATATTGTAGATATAAAATCAGCAAAGGAATTAGGGAAAACTGTCACTAATATTCCCTCGTATGGAACAACTGCCGTTGCCCAGTTTACTTTTGCCCTGCTACTGGAATTATGTCATCATATTGGCGATCACAGCGAAGCTGTTAAAAAGGGAGCATGGTCAAAGAGTCCCGATTTTTGCTTCTGGAACTACCCGCTCATCGAGTTGTCTGGGAAAATTATGGGGCTTATAGGATTTGGACGCATCGGTCAGGCAACTGCTAAAATTGCTCAGCCATTTGGACTCGAAGTGATGGTATATGATATTCATCAGAAAAAAGAACTTGAAAATGAAAATTGCAAATATGTTTCACTTGATGTTTTGTTCAGAGGATCTGATATTATAAGTCTTCATTGCCCGCTTCTTGAAAGTACAAAGGAGATAATTAACAAAAACAGCATTGCTGATATGAAAGATGGTGTTTTGATAATAAATACTTCCCGCGGGCCTCTTATTAACGAAATCGACCTTTGCAATGCTCTGAATGCTGGAAAAGTAGGTGGAGCGGCAGTCGATGTAGTATCGGTTGAGCCAATAAAGGACGATAATCCTCTACTTAAAGCAAACAACTGTTTAATTACTCCTCATATAGCATGGGCTCCTAAGGAATCACGTTTGAGACTAATGAATATTGCTGTTGATAACCTCAGAGCTTTTTTAAAAGGAGAGTCCATTAACGTAGTTTGCTAAATAAATTAGAAAAATGGAAATTGGAGGTGAATGGATCATTTACTAATGCGAATTAAGGGTTGAAAGTTCAATAGTTCTTAACAATATAAATAACAGATTATCAATAAAATGCACAATCACACCCGATTGCATTAACTGTCAAATTTAAGTTTCGTCGATTTCTTACCCAACCTTTCAAACATAATTACCCAGAAATACTCGAGGCTGTATTTAAAATTGACATTCTGCCAGAAAAATATCGCGATAATCCAGAATACAATGTTTATTACCCCAAATGCCAGACATCCGTTAATTGTATTGTTCCAGCCCGGGAACAATCTTGAGCCAGCAATCCGCAGTACCTCTGAAACAGTTGTTTCCAGAATGTAAATGGTAAGGCTCACCCGGCTGAACCACTGTATAATGACCAGCCTGGAGAGGACTAAGCTGCCGGGAGCAGGAATGAATCTGCAAAGCACGACCATAAGAATGAACAGCCCGAGTTCAAAATTGGTTTTAAAATACCAGAAGAAATCAGGTTTCGAGATGGTTTTATCGAAGATCATCATCCCGGTAAGCCCGTATAACAAGAAGAATAATCCTGCAGGGACCATTGTTCTCTTCAAAAGTCGATCCTTTCCCTGGTGTATCATTAGACCAATTATGATCCCAAAGATTCCGTAGGCGAGATAGGGAAGAAGCGGATATGGGTTAGCCAGAAGAAAACTCAATAAGATCCCGGAAATGTAGTTGCCAGATTCGATTTTTTCGGCAAAGAACGGAAAGATATAGACTCTCACAAATGAAAGCAGCATTATTGCAGCACCGGCTGATCCTGCAATTAAATAGAAATGGCCTGTTTTGTCCAGGCTTCTCTTCCTGAAGATGAGCAAAAGCATGAGGCTGAGAATAATCAGATTCATACCAACTGTTCCCACGGATGATCCATCGAACAGTTTTATGGTATTTGGTGCAGTTAAGGAACCGTTCCTGAAGAAATATGCTGTTGTGGTAAGCACCGGCTGGTTATTTACGAAATCCAAACTCCACCTACCCAGAAAGAAATTAAGGATGAAATGCACAACCACGTAAATCAATCCGGCCAGCATGAGAAAGTAAAATGGTTTGAATCTCATGTCAGTCCTGGTAGCTGAACTTAGCATAAGGGTATTCACTGTCATGGAATAGATGATGAAGACCCCGCCCCATAATCCCATAAAACTCATAAGCAAGACAATAATGGGAGGATTGCTGAAATCGATCAGATGAATGTTGGCAAAGTTGTAAATCGAAGCGTGGAAGAGAATGAGCAGCATTATTGCCAGACCTCTAAGCATATCAAGGGATTGGATACGTTCGTTCCTCATATATCTTCTATTTCACAGATTACCCGGCTTAGCTTTCCTGAATTGACATTCTTTAGCGGTTCGGCAAAAATAACTTCTACCTCTGGTTCGATGCAGTTGTATTCGGTAAAAACCTTCCTGATGCTGGTAACAAGTTTCTCCTCAACTATCATCTTTTCAACTTTTTCCATACCGGGATTTAGCTTTATTCTCAGGACCAGGTAACCATAATCCTTCTGGATGGCCTGGAATTCTTCGATCTCGTCTGAAACAGAAATTATTGTTCTGCTGATATAGTCCTGGTAGATAAAGTGCTTTGATCTGTCTGTTTTTCTTAATCCCCAGAAGAGATCATCAGCACGTCCCTGAATTTTCTCAATCACTCTGAAATTTGAACCACACCTGCATTTTTCATTACTAAGGGTTATAATGTCGTTAAGTTCATATCTTATTATTGGTAATGAGCTCTTGTGAAGATCGGTAATAATAAGTTTGTAACATGGATTTCCGGGCAAGGTTGGAGATCCATCCTTATTTAGAAGCTGAATGGCAACAATGTCCTCATTTACATGCAAGCTGCCGTATTTGCAAGTAATAGCAATTGCACCTTCGCTGCATTTATATATTTCGTGCACCTCACAATTGAATACTCTCCTAAGGTGGTCCCTGACATCCGGATAAAGGACCTCAGCATAGGAAATCATTTTTAGTGGATTAATAACGAGCCTTCCTTCTTCGGCCTCATGGGCAAGAATATTAAGCATTGAAGGTGGAGATGAAATAATATTTGGATAAAGATCGTTTAGTCTTTTTACTATGTTCTCAACTGAGTCCAACTGGCTGATATAAGTAAGGGTATGCCCGAATCTGGAAAGAGTAAAAGCGGGAGAGGTTACTCTGAGAATGAATGCAAGATTGATCTTTCCCTTTTTGGGGAAGTCGAACCTGGCAAAGAAGGCTGCCCGTAGTAGATTCTCCTCATTTTTTCTGGTGATCTCGACACCTTTGTTACCGCTTGTCCCGGAAGACATGCCAACGTTAATTCCCTTCAGTCTTTTACTGAAATCCCTTGTTCTCTCAGCCTCAAGGCAGAATTCAATAATCTCATTCTTTTCAAGGCCGCACGTGTTAAACTGGCTTAGATTTTCCATCATAATAGTCTTTCTGGTGACAGGAAGGTTCCAGATATCTGAAGTATCGTATCCCGAATAATGCCTCCGGTAGAATTCAGATCTGGCCATGACAAACCGTACCCTGTTTCTTATCCTGCTTTCCTGGTACTTCAATATCTTATTACTGTTCCAGTACCTGAAACGGTATTTGCATAATATATAGAAGAGGGAAAAACTATTCCTTTCGCAATACTGCCAGAAATCTGAAATAAATCTTATGGCCATTATTTATCAATTTCCGGTTTAATATAATCACTTCAATCCGATATATAATTCCAACCTTCAATCATCTTCAGACCGGAAAGAAGGTGCATACGCAACAACCTGAATCCCACCGATTTTCCATCATGTTTTTGCTTATTGCTATTCTGATTTTTCCTTGTTTTCATATTTCCCGCCAGTCAGGGCTGTTGATGGGATTACCGGAATTAACATGAAAGTGATAAGAAGAAAAAGTTGGTTGATATATTTCTTCATAATCAGGTTGTTAATCACTCAAATTTACTATATATTCCAGGAAAACAAGTAATTTATTTTACCCTAATCCACTAAAATTCAAAATAAAAGCACTGCCACCATTGAATGAGTAAATGTCTTGTCTGTAAATGAAAACTCACAGGTTAAGATAACTTTTCTCCGTCGAGCCAGACTTTTAAAACTTTGTCCAGACGGTTGGCACGTGCCAACACTTAATGAATGGATTACACTTATCGATTATCTTGAAGGAGTAGATGTTGCAGGTGGAAAACTTAAAGAAAAAGGAACAACAAATTGGATAACCCAAAATACCGATGCAACAGATGATTTTGGTTTTGCGGCTCTTCCGGGAGGGATCCGAGAATCTAATGCTGCATTCAACTATCTTGAAGAAATTGGTTATTGGTGGACTGATACCCCAAACACTTCTGGTGAAGATTATGCCTCCCATTTTTCTATGAGCTACAATAACAAGGGTGCATACTACCATTCCCACCAATGGACTGAAGGTCTCTCAGTTCGCTGTGTGAAAGACAATTAACCAACAACATTAGCTTCTTACCAACCCTCGGGAATTAGCTCCTGGGGCATGTGTTTATAATAAACTTGACTTTGGCTTTTTGCTGATGTAACTTTGAAATAGTAAAAAATTGAATATGAGAATTATGAAATTATCAATTTACCTGGTTAAGTCGATTCTACTGATAGGATTAGTCTTTTCTGATAATCCCATTATTGCACAGAGTAAATTTGAATTATCTGCTGGATTGGGGTGGCCTGAATTGTTAGATATAGGAGTAAGATATGGTAATAATTTTCAAGTCGGTGTTAGTCAAAGTTTTTGGTCCTTTAAGTTTATAGGACCAACATCAGCAGAAGTATGTTATCATTTTGGAGGTAAATCTGAATTAACAGAACGACCTCCATGGTATTTATTTGGTGGTTTAGGGTGTCTATGGGGTAGAGATGGAGATGAAACCGATGTTTATTTTTACCCCAGAATTGGCAGGTCTTTAAACTTTTCAGAAAGAACAGGAATTAATTGTGATATAGGAGCATTTTTTCCTTTAAGTAAAGGAGCAAGAGATTTCTTTGATTCTCCCATTTATCCGTCAGGGAGTATTAGTTTTTTCATTAGATTATAGTTGAAAATCTCACTTAAAAACAGAATGCAAATTCTTCGGAAAAAAGCTCCGGAAGATTATAGTAAAATAAATTGACTTTGGCTTAAACAAGGTGTAACTTTGATAAGAATAGTTATAATAATAAACTATGATTAGACATACCCAATTTCAGAAGATTATTTCTTTTCTGATGATCTTCATTCTGCTGATACAGCTATCAGGTTGCTATAGTTATAAAATCATTTCAAGTTCTGACCTTCCCCATCCTAAATCCCAAGAGTATACTTTTATAATCTTTGGTCAAAATTCAAGATACGTACTCGAGAACACCGTAATCTCGAATGGCATATTTTCAGGAAAAATTAACTGGGGCATTCAAAATATTAAGGGGAATATTAATGTATATCTCTCATCAGATACAGTTATGAAGATCAATCCAGAAAATATTCTTAGCATACCTCTTGATGGTATAGCAAAGGTTGAAATAAAAAAGCTTGAGACGGGCAAAACTGTTTTGTTAACTATTGCTGGTTTGGTTTTGGGTTTTATGACTATTGGCTTTATATCCCTTGCCATAAATGGGATCGATATGGAATTAGGTAAATAATAAAATGCCCATCAAGAAAATCAATAATTTTGTCCCATGTAAAAAGTGAGACCCTCGGAAATCAGCTCCGGGGATTTTTTATAAAATAAATTTGACTTTGGCTTTTTGCTGATATAACTTTGTTCAAGAATCTGTTTGACAGAACAAAATATGGATTGACATTCAGGAAATTCATATATACATTATGAGAACTTTTTCATAATCCGTTTAGCATTTTAGTTTCTACTCTATTTTTTATTAACTAAAATCTTTCAACCATGAAAACAAAAACACTTTTACTGTTATTCCTGTTTATTGGCTTTGCAACAACAAACGCATTCACACAGGAATGGACGAAAGCACAAAAAGAAGTCTGGCAGGTTGTCGAGGATAGCTGGATGAAATTTAAAACCGGAGATGTTGAAGGCTCTACAGCCTATTTACATGAAAAATACCAGGGCTGGAGTAAAAATTCACCATTGCCGATCATGAAAGATGGGGTAAAGAAGTGGCTTTCGGAATACAAGAATAGAATGCAGATTGAATATTATGAATTAAACCCTGCAAGAATTGTTGTTATCGAAAATGCTGCCGTTGTTGATTATACTTTTTATTATGAATTGATTTACACACATGGGGATAAAAAGGAACAGCAAGAATGGTACGGGAAGAATGCCGAGTTTTATGTTAAGGAAGGTGGCAAGTGGTTGCTTTTAGGAGATTTGACCATAACTGACAAAGTTCCGGAAGATCAATAAGAATGTCGCGGAAACGAGTTGTATAAAAAGTGATAATGTAAAATCACAAGCCTTAGGAAATCACCTCCAATGGGATGAGTTCGACTTTGGCTTTTTGGAAGTTTAACTTTGTAATATACTAATTTATAAGGCTATATAAAATTTTATTTCTTGCACAAGTTAGGCAGTCATTTTAATTGCACTGACAACTTCCTGTTGCGAAAAAGAGAAATCACCTGAAGAACTTCTCATTGGAAAATGGGAGATACAATTAATGCATGTAGTTTCTTATGTGAATGATATATTTCTTGATGATTCAACGGCTTACTATGATCCTGGAAGTTCCTGGATTGAATTTAATAATAATAAAACCGGACAAATATGGATTATTGATTCTTAGGACGATGAATTTACCTGGTCGGTAACTGGAGATGTTATTACAATTAAATTTACGACTGGGGCTGAAAGTACCCGAAATATTACATTTAGCATAAGCGAAACGCAACTTACCTGGTATAGTACAATGAATCAAGGTGCTTACATAAAGAATCCTTCAAAAACTTACAAAGAAGTCTGGTACCTTTGGGCAAAAAAGATTTAACAGGTGGATTATTGGAGCCTTTTGTAACTCTGAAGTCTGACTGAATGATCTTTTCTGCCATTTAGACGATAGTTTATAACGAAACATAATTATTTCTCAATCGGAGAAAAACCGAAGCCCCCGGAAATCAGCTCCGGGGGATTACTTTTTTAATAGTCTTGGTAGTTTGTCTGTCTGGAGTTGTATAAAAGCAGCATCTCCTAATGTGATATTAATATGTCTCGCTACAAAAAACTATACTAAATAACCCAAGTTGCTATTATTGATTTTTATTTAAAAAATGATTAACGAATGATGATTAACGATTTAAGATTTATGAAGGATAAAATCATAATATAATGATTTCCAATAACATAACAAATATATCTTATATTCTTAAATCAAAAATCGTAAACCGAGCTTGCGAGCTCGCCGAAGGCAATCCTTGTTCTTAAATCCTTGCATTTATTAATATCTGGCAACTTGAGTTAAATAGTTATTTAAGGAGATGTCGTTGGGTTCAAATGTCGGGGAAATTTATTAGAACAATAATAGTTTTCCTTCGGTAAGAAAATACTTAGAAAAAGGGTGATCTATTTGCATATAGCAGTATATGTATAAATACCAACTGTTTTACAGCATTATTGCCAATCATCCTGTCGAACAGCGTTTTTACATTTGCTTAAATCAAAAGATGTGAATTATGCTTGATGTAATATTAAATCAGCCTGGGGAAAAAACTCTGCAAAAAAAATCATTTATAATCAGCGACAGGGCAGATAAACCAATTAAAAGCATAATAAAATCTTTTTCCTGGCGAATAGTAGGGACTCTAGACACAATGTTAATAAGCTATTTTATAACTGGGAAAATTATTTTGGCTGTTTCAATAGGTAGTGTTGAAGTTGTTACTAAAACTATCCTTTATTATTTCCATGAAAGACTATGGGCACATATACACAGGTTTAAATTTGGTATTTTAAAAAAATCTAATGGGAAAAGAGTTGAATATAACAGAAATGAGCAAATTGCTCAGAGGAAAATCAATAGAAGAATCATTAAAAATTCTAGTGTCACTTTTTCCTGACAAAGTACTTTTCACTACAAGCTTCGGGATTGAAGATCAGGTAATAACACATTTTGTTTTTGAGAATAGTATTCCTATCGAAATAGCAACTCTCGATACTGGAAGGCTCTTTCCCGAAACTTATCAGGTCTTTAATGAAACAATAAAGAAATATCAAAAAAAAATTATAGTATATTTTCCTGATCATGAATTAGTTGAAACGATGGTAACTGAAAAGGGACCTTTCGGCTTTTATTATTCGAAAGGAAACAGGATGGAGTGTTGTCGGATCAGAAAAGTAGTACCTCTAAACCGTGCCCTTAAAGACAAAAAGGTATGGATCTCCGGAATCCGGGCCAGTCAGTCAGGTAACCGTGGTCAGATGGATTGGCTTGAGTATGATGAGGAAAAGAAACTTTTCAAATTTTACCCTCTGTTTAACTGGCCGTTTGAAAAGGTCAGAAATTTTATAAAGGATAATAATGTTCCATATAATATTCTACATGATAAGGATTTTATTAGCATAGGTTGCGAACCTTGTACTAGAGCTGTGAAACCAGGGGAAGATTTCCGATCGGGCAGGTGGTGGTGGGAGACTGACGAGCTCAAGGAGTGCGGTTGCCATATTAAGCAAAGTTGAATTTACTACGTTGGTATCAAATAAAAGGCTAGGCTGATAGAAATGAAGAAATAATCCTTATCCAGTTTTTGAAGGAGTAAGCAAAACAGAACGGGAAAAAACGTAACAGAAAAGAGAATGAAAATAAATGATGAACATC
>Ga0113563_10000772_pt1 | contig 16588 bp, 20 predicted proteins | sample Mud3Dept3metaG_FD_80117 | JGI IMG/M metagenome (GOLD analysis project Ga0113563, IMG submission 80117) | Freshwater wetland microbial communities from Ohio, USA, analyzing the effect of biotic and abiotic controls - Mud 3 Core 4 Depth 3... | ecosystem: Environmental > Aquatic > Freshwater >...
GAGCCCAGCGTCGTGAAGACGCCGCGTCGCCGCAAAGCCAATGGCAACGCGAGCGCGCCGGCGGGGCTGCCGGGCGAGAACCAGTGGGCCTAGCCGACTGACGTTCGCACACGGGGCACGTGAGGGGCCATGCCATTCCAGCTGCTCGCCGCTTTCTTCGCCTACGTGGTGACGAGTCGGGCATTGCCGTTCGTCGTGGGGTTGGGGATCGGCGGCATGCTGACGCTCTCGAGCAGCCGCTACGCCGGATGGATGGACGCGTTGCTGAGCGTGTGGCGAATGATCGTCGACGCGGTGATCGGTAGATGACGCTGCTGAGCGACAAACTCTCGTTGATCGGGCTGCTGGTGATCCTGCTCGAGGTGGCGCTGGTCGTGCTGGTGGTGAGTCCGGAGCAGGCGCGGCGCGCGCGCGTGGCGGAGCAGGAGACGGCGACAGCGGTGTTCGGCGCGCCGCTCGCGGCGAGGGCGCGGGCGTTCGCGGAGCGCAAGTTCGGCGAGACGTTCGTCGAGTCGGGGTTCCTCGCCCGGGTCGAGGGCATGCTCGTACCGACGGATGAGGCGCGGAGCCGGGCCACTGGGATCGAGACGCTTGGGACGGACACGTTCGGTTGGGTGCGCACGCGCCTCGGCACGCTCGCGGCGACGTTGTTCGGCGCGTACCACCGTCTGTACCTGATGGGGCTGATGGCGATGGTGGCGCTCGCGCTCGTGATCGGGGCGCTGACTGACGCGCTGGTCGAGCGCAAGACGGCGCTGCTCAACTCCGAGATCACCAACGCCGTGTTCTACCACAGCGCCAAGGGCGTGCTGTTTTGGCTGTTGCTGCTGCCGTTGTTGATCGCGATTTCCCCCGTGACCATCCGCAGTACCGCGCTGATCGTCTGGGGCGTGAGCGTTCCGCTGCTGCTGTGGGTGGGGGCTCGCAATGTCCAAGAGATGTAGCTCGTGGCTGGCGCTGCTCGGCGCGCTGTGGCTGTGGTCGGGCGCGGCGGTCGCGAACGAAGCGGTGTTCGCAGACGGCGGCTTCGTGCCGTACGTCGAGTTGGGGCCGACGCGGGCTCCCGCAGCACGCGGACTTGAAAGCCGTGTGCTGTTGTTCGTGAACTTCACCTGCCCCTATTGCCGGGGAATTCACCGGACGATTGGCGAGTGGTCGAAGGGGCTGCCGGCCGGCATCCGCTACGAGGTGGTGCCGGCGGTGGGGCTGCCGGCGCACGCACCGATGGCCGTGGCTTACTACGCGGTGCTGGCGGCGGCGCCAGGCAAGCTCGAGCCGTACAGCGAGCGACTGTACTCGATGTTGCAGGACGAGCACCGCCCTGCCGGGAGTGTGGAGACCTACGTCGCGGCGGCCACGGCGGTGGGGATTTCGCGAGACGCGTTCCTCAAGGCGTCGCAGACCGAGGAGGTGCGTCGCTTCGTCACGCGCGCACAGGCGCTCACCGCCGCCTACGGGTTGACGGAAGTGCCGAGCGTCGTCGTGGGCAATCGATACCTCACCAGCCCGCGGCGAGTGCAGAACCAGCCGGAGGCGTTCATGACGGTGATGAACGGTCTGGTGAGCATGTTGTACACGGGCGAAGGCGCGGCGCGATGAGGTCCACGCGGACGCACAAAGGTGGCAAGCGACCGGCTGCGTACGTGGCCGAAGCGCTGCGCACGATTCAGGAGAGCGCGCACCCGCTCTCGACGTTGAACCTGATCCAGAAACTTGGGTTGAGCACCGTCCAGGAGACGACGTTGCGGCGCGCACTGCGAAAGGCGGCGCTGGCGGGACGTGTGCTGCGACTGGCACGGGGGACCGACGGGTCTTTCTACTGGGCAAAGGTGGATGGCGACGATGCGCTGCGGGATCCGGCGACGCTCGGTGCAGCGTACGCGGCCCAGATGTACCTGCGGGAGCGGCTCGGCGGCGAGATCGCCGTCGACATCGAGGCCTGCAGGCAGGTGATCGCGTCAACCCTGACGCGGACGTCGGACTGACTTGAAGGAGTGTGGCGATGATGCGGACGAGATCGCTCGTGGTGGGAGCCGTGGCAGTGGCGTCGCTCGGCGGCGCGGTGCAGGCGGGCGAGGCGGCGTTCAGCGTGAGCACGGACGCGCAGACACGCATTGAAGGCCTGGTGGCCAAGAACGGCGGAAAGGTGAACTACTTTCCGGGCCCGAGTGGCACCGTGGGTGTTGGCGTGTCGCTTGCCAATGGCAAGCAGATGGTGCTGTACGGCACGCCGGATGGTCGCGTGCTGTTCAGTGGAGTGGCGGTGGACACCGTGAGCGGTGAGAACCTGACGCGACGTGATCTGACGGCGCAGATGCCGAAGCCGGATCTGTCTGGGATCGTGAAGCACGCGCGGGCCGCTACCTCGATCACGCTGGGCAGCGGATCGGGGGCGGAGTTCTTCGTGTTCGTGGACCCGAACTGTCCGTATTGCCACAAGACCTACGCGCTGTTCGACGCGCTGGCGAAAGAGGGACCGGGCTTCAAGGTCCACTACATCCCGATCGGCATCCTTGGTCCGCGCTCCGAGAACGGAGCCAAGGGGTTGCTGGGGATGCGTGGGGAGGCGCAGGTGAACGCTCTTGCCGGGCTCATGACGGGCAAAGCCGCGACGATGTCGAACGAGGCGATTGGCGCCGGCGACAAGGCGCACCAGCAGAACATGGCGATCTTCCGCAACCTGCAGTTCGACGCGGTGCCGGTGACGGTGATGGTGAGTGGCGGCGAGGTGAGCGTGAGCAACGGGATGCCGCAACTCGAGGAACTCCGCCAGGCGCTCGCGCCGCGCACAGTGGCTTCGCGGTGAAGCGTCGCCGCATCGCCCTCGTCGTGGCGGGTGAGCTGTTGATCGGCTCCTGTGCGTTTGTGCCCGACGCCGTGGCGTCTGCGCGCTACGTCCGCGACTGGCAGGTTGAAAGGCCGCTCTCGGCAGGCGTGCTCAAGGGGCTGAGTCTCGGCACGTTTCCGGGCACCCGGTACGGGCAGCGAGCAACGGACGCGTCGCCGCACGACCCGTACGGCATGTCGTACGCGGTGTACGAGCAAGTCGAGCGTTTGGGCCGTCCGCAGTACCGGGCGGGGCTGCTGTTCGGCGGTGGGTTCTGGGTGTTGGTCGTCGCAGGAGGAATTCATCGGCGGCTCACTACACTGCAAATAAGACGCTTGGAGAGCGCACATGCGCAGTGAACCGATCTCGACCGCGAAGCGAGTGGCCGCCCTGGCCGCAACGCTCGTGTGGTCGAGTTGCGCGGGGGCGGTGAGCGAGCACGACCAGGTGAGCCGGGAGGAATGGGAGCGCGCCCTGAAGGTGGCGGACGTGCCGGCGGAGATCCTGTACGCGATCGGGCTGCAGGAATCTGGCACCACGCTCGGAGGCCAGCGCGGGTTCGCCCCGTGGCCATGGGTCCTGAACGTGAACTACCGGGGCCGCTACTTCCGGACCCGGGACGAGGCGCGCGATGCGCTCGCGCTGGAAGTGAAACGCGGCAACCAGAACGTGGCGGTTGGGATGCTGCAGATCTACCTGCGCTACAACGGCCACCGCGTCAGCGACCCGCTGACGCTGCTCGACCCCTCGGTCAATCTGCAGGTGGCGGCCGAGGTGCTGGCCGACTGCGGTCAGGTCTACCCGGACACCTTCGGCAAGCTCGCCTGCTACTACAGCGGCGACATGGACGCGGCGGGCCGGTGGTACGCGCGACAGGTGTTCAGCCGCGCCGGGCTGCAGCTGCCATCGAGCACGGTGCGGGTCGCCGCCACGGCGACGCCGAAGCGGCCACCGCAGCGGAAGAAGGTTCCGACGTACTTCGTTGCGGCACTTGCGCCCACGCGCAACGCGGAGGACGTGGCGTTCCTGAGGGTGTTCGGTCGAGCGGCCAACCGGGAGGTGCGCGTGATCTCGGTCGAGGGAGTGGCGCAGTGACGCGATATCGATGGGCCGCGGCCGTGCTCCTGGCCCTCGGCGGCTGCGCAGAGTTGCCCGAAGCGCCCGCTACGGCGGCTGCTCCGGACTACCCGACCACCGTGCCGGGGCTGGTGACGGTCGCGCCGCTGCGTCATGACAGCGACGTGGCGCTGATTGCACCTGACATCGAGCACGTCATCTGGGCGAGCACGACGCTGCAGGCGGCACAGGTGAGCGCACCGGCCAGGGCGGCTGCGCCGGCGCCGGCGCGCTGTGCGGATCGGGACGGCGATGGCGTGTGCGACGAGCGTGATCGCTGCCCGGACTCGGCGCGCGGAGAGCGGGTCGACCGCTTCGGGTGCGGCTGCGAGGTGACGGTCGTGCTGCAGTTCGAGTTCGACTCGGCAACGCTCACCAGCGAAGACAAGGTGACGCTGGATCGAGTTGCGCTGCGCATGAAGGAGCTCGAGTTCGTGGCGGCGGAGGCGATCGGCCACACGGACAGCGTCGGCACGGAGCAATACAACCTCGAGCTATCGCGCCGACGGGCGCAAGCGGCGGTGGACCACCTCGCGGCGCGCAGCGTGACGGCCGAGCGCATGCAAGTCCACGGCCTTGGCGAGAGTGAGCCGGTGGCCGACAACGCCACGGCCGAGGGCCGCGCGAAGAACCGCCGCGTGGTGCTGCGACGGGCGGATTGCACGGGCAGTCCGTGAGCGGTCGCGAGCAGGCGATGGAATACGAGAAGGAGCACGGGACATGAGGATGGTGCGAGTTCCGCGATACATCGACGCGCCGATGCAAATCGCGTTCTGGGAGTTCGATGAAATCGCGCCGATGGTGATGCTTATGGCGTTCGGGATCATGTCAGGGACCCTGACCTACATGTTCCTGCTCATGTTTGCGGTCACCAAGTGGTACCAGAAGTACAAATCGACGGCGCGGCGCGGCGCGATGCTGCACTGGCTCTGGTTCCACGGCATGTACGACGTGGGCGGGCGATTCAAGAACGGCCTGGCGCGGCGCTACGTGGCGTAGGAGCGGCGATGAAAGGTTCGAAATACACGAAGAGTTTCAAGGACGCGATGGCGGCAACGGCCGTCCAGAAGTACGCGAACGTCGCCATGGCAGGCGCGCTGCTGCTGACCAGCATCCTGGCATTCAACCAGCGGGAACGCGTGGTGCTGGTGCCGCCCATCGTCCATGAGCAGCTCGAGGTGTCGCTCGCGAGCGCGAACGCGGAGTACCACAAATCATGGGCACTGTACGTCGCGACGTTCGTCGGCAACGTGAACCCGGGCAACAGCGCGTTCGTCGCCGATGGATTGAAGATGGCGTTCGCGCCGGAGCTCTACAGCGAGACGCGACAGCGGATCCTCGAGCAGTCGGAGGACCTGAGGGTCTCGGGACGCTCGCTCCGGTTCTTCCCGGACAAGGTGAGCTTCGAGAAGGCGTCGGCCAAGACGTTTGTGACGGGCAAGCAGGAGATCGTCTCCGCGTCCGGCGCGATCAAGGAACAAGAGGTGGTGTATGAGATGCAGATCAAGATCCGCGACGGCATGCCCGTGGTCTCGGCCTTCGACTACTACACCGGCGCCCCGCGCACGTTGGAGTGGCTGGCTAAGAACAGCGCTCGCGACAAGCGCGATTAGCGCCGCGGCGACGGTGCACGCGCAGACGGCTGATCCGTTCGCCTCGGTATCGCCTGGCCCGGCCGTGGCCGTGGCGGCGCCGGTTCGGGCGCCACTGCCGGCGGAGCGGGTGGCGGTTGAGGCGCCGCTCGCGCCGGCGCAAGCCGCCGGATCGGTTGCCGTTCAGAGCGCGCCCCCCGCGCCGCGAGGCCGTGGGAGCAGCACGGGCGTGGTGCCCGTGGGTGCGGGCGCGAGCACCTACATCAACGTGAGCGCGCGGATGATGAACGAGATCGTCGTGCCGTACGCCAACCCGCGGGTGGTGAAGTTTCTGAAGGCGTCTTCAAAGGCCTCTATCCAGCAGGACGGCAACAGCATCTACGTCTCGACCGGCCAGGAGGAGTTCATTCAGCTGATCGTGAAAGATGCCGACGCGCCGAGCGCGCCCGGCTTCTCCGTCACGCTGATCCCGGTGGAGGACATCCCCGGACAACACGTTGTGCTGCAAACAGAGGGGGGCGCGTCCGCGACGGCGGGAAGCAGTGAGTCACTGAGTTCGTCCGACTACGTGGACATGCTGCGCGAGCTGGTGCGGGAGGCGGCGCGCGAGAAGCTCCCGGAGGCCTACCAGCGCGAAGGCCAGTGGGCGGGTGCGACGCTGCAGGTGGGACCGGTGATCGGCCGCTCGCTCTACCGGGCGATCGGCAGCCAGTTCGCCGTCGAGTACTACGAGCTTCGCAATGGCGGGGCGATCGGCGTCGAGCTCGTCGAGACGAACTTCGCGACCAAAGGTGTGCGCGCGATCGCCTTTGTCGATGCGGTCGCACTGGCGCCGGGACAGGCGGGTCGCATGGTCTGGGTACGGGACCGCTAGGTAACGTCAATGGACAAGTTGAAGAACTGGTGGGCGACGCTCGACCCACGCAAACAAAAGTGGGTCATCATCGGGACCGCGGCGGCGCTCGGCGTGATCGTGCTGATGATGGTCGGCGGGAACCCGCGCGAGCGCAAGGAAGTGGAGCGGCGGGCGGAGAAGCCCGACACCACGATCCTCGGCAGCGACCGCGGTGAGGCAGACATGGCGGCCATGAATGCCAAGCTGAAGACGCTCGAGGAGCAGTTGCAGGTCCAGACGCGCGACCGCGAGGAGCAGGCACAGCGCATCTCGAGGCTGCAAGGCGCGCTCGGCAGCCTGACGCAGCTGCAGCAGAACCCGGAGCAGATTGCGAACCTCATCGACGAGCAATCGCGGCTCAGGGCAGACCTTGACCTGGTGCAGGGTGGGGGCGTCAAGAGCGGCGTGCCGGGCGAGCAGGGCGCGGGCAGCGGCAGTGATCCGTTCGCATCCGGCGTGGGCCCGAAGGCGACGGCGAGCGAGCTGCTCGATCCGCTTGAGAAAGTGAAGGCGCCCACCAAGGGCCGCGCCGCGGCGGAGGCGGCGACGGTCGAGGAAGAAGTGCCGCAGATCCAGATCGACGGCAAGTCGGCGGCGGATGCGCGCAGCAGCCGAGCCCCCGCGGCGCGGCGCGCCAGCGGCGGCGACGCCACGCAGACCGCGCGTGACCGGCGCGGCGCGGAGCTCGAGCCGCAGCCGGACAGCGTGTATATGCCGGCGGGCTCACTGTTCCAGGGTGTGCTGCTGAACGGGATGGATGCGCCGACGGGGCGGGGGTCCACCAGTCAGCCGTACCCGGTGACGGTCCGCCTCACCAGCCTGGCCTTTCTGCCCAATCAGTTCTCGACCAACGTGCGCGAGTGCTTCGTGATCGCCGCAGGCGTCGGTCGTCTCGACGACGAGCGTGTGCATCTGCGCACCGAGCGTCTCAGTTGCGTGAACCCGGGCGGGCAGATCATCGACATCCCGCTCGAGGGCTACATCACCGGCGAGGACGGCAAGGTCGGGCTGCGCGGCACGGTGGTGGAGCGCACGGGTGCGTTGCTGGCGCGCAGTGCGCTCGCCGGCCTCGCCTCGGGATTGAGCACGGCGCTGACGCCGCAATGGCGACGCAGCGTGCAGACCGGTGACAACGCGGGCGGCGTCAGCTTCGAAGCACCCGATTCCGGCGAGGTTCTGGAGGTGGCCGCATACCAGGGCGCGGCGAACGCCATGGAGAGCATTGCGAATTTCTACATGGACCGCGCGGACGAGATCTTCCCGATCATTGAATTGGACGCGATGCGTCAATTGACCATCCATTTGACGCGCGGTGCGACCCTCAAACTCACGGAAAATGCGACATGGGGCAACCTCGCAGACACCAAGCGCTGATCGCCGCGGTCGCGATCGTGGCACTCGTCGCCGGCGGCTCGGCCATGGCGGCGAACGGGCCGCGCATTGAGCCGCTGCCGATCACCGGACTGCTGCGTGTGCAATCGGCAGACGGGTCGGTGGTGTACATGTCGACCGACCGGCGCTTCATTTTCCGCGGGGAAATGACCGACCTGTGGACGGGAGCCGACACGGCGCAGGGACTGCCGAGCAACCAGGTGGACCTCGATCGCAACGGGGTGTCGATCGATCGGATCAGTCTGGCGGTGGGATCGGGACCGCAGCCGATCACGGCTTTTGTCTCGCCCGAGTGCGAACCGTGTCGCGCGGTGCTCGAGATGATGCTCGATGCGAAAGCGCTCAAAGCGTACCGGTTTCGAGTCGTGCTTCTGGACACGACGGCGAGCGGTGCGCGCGCGAACGCAGTGGTCTGGTGCTCGTCGAATCCCGCCGAAGCGTTGCGCGCGGTCTATCTGGAGGGCCGCCAGCCCAGGAGCGCGGCCAAGGCGGGTGCCGAATGCGATCGGCTCGGGCTCGAGCAGGGCCGCGCCGCGGCGCAGCTCTTCGGAATAGCGCAGTTGCCGATGCTGGTCGGCGCGGACGGGTTGGGTCATATAGGTGTGCCATCGTCGCTCGCGGCGATCGGTCGCGGAGAAAAGCGATGAAGTCGACGGTCAGGGGACTGGTTGGGGCAGTGGCGACGCTGGTGCTGTCGGGTTGCGCGGCGGTCGGCCAACCCGACTTCTCGTGCAACGGCATGCCGGGCAACGTGACCTGCATGGACGCGATGACGGTCTATGAACTGACCAACGACCCGGCGCTCGATGCTGCATTGCGCGCCGAGGTCGCACGGCTCACCGCAGAGGGCGAGACGAACATTGACACCAAGGCGGTGATCGCGCGCATCAAGCAGACCCGGACCTACACCCAGGGCGGGTCGACCACGCTGATGGCCGCGCTGTCGCAGCCGATGCCGGTGCTCGAACCGGCCCGTGTGGTACGGATCTGGGTGGCGCCGTGGATCGACAACAAGGGCGATCTGCACATGCCGGGCTACCTGTTCTCGGAAATCACGCCGCGGCGCTGGAGCTTCGGGGAAGCGGAGGTCGGCAACACGCGCGTACTGACGCCGATGCAAGTCGAGCGCGACGTGCCGCGGGAAGCGACGCCGACGACCGGCAAGGCGGCCGCGGCCGCGACCAAGGGCACCAACGGCGCGATGTCTTCGGCCGCACCGAGCAAAACGCCTCGCCAGTAGCGCATCGCCACGCCCGCGCGCGATGGCCGTGGCCGCCGCTCGAGCACGACGCGCAGGCGTGAGGCGCGCGCACGTTCGATCGTCCCCTCGCCTCGATGAGGGTCCGTCCCGTTGCGCACACGCGTGTCCGCGCAAGGCGATTGCTGCGGCGACCGTCGCAGCAAAAAAACACAGAAAGAAAGCAATAATTTGTCGTAAGCATTGCTGCGCGTTCCTAGCCTCTCAACGAGTGGGGACTGATCTCCGCTCAGGTTTGATCAAACAAGGCTCACAGGAGAACCCTGATATGGAACGCAAGATGGTTAGCAAGATCGCGTCGTTCGCGACGCTCGCGGCTCCGGCCCTCGTCGTGACCGGCGCTGCGGTCGCCGGCGGTGGCGGCGCCGAATTCGACGTCGCCGTGGCGCAGATGGTGGACTGGCTCGAGGGCGGCCTCGGTCAGTTGCTCTCGCTCGCCGCTCTGGCGGTCGGCCTCGGCATCGGCATTGTCCAGCAGTCGATCATGGCGGTGGTCGTCGGCATCGGCATGGCGATCGCCGTTTTCTATGGGCCGGGCATCCTCACCGGCATCATCTCGGGCGCGGTTGCGTTCTAGGCGCGGGGCCGAGGCACACAAGCGGAAGAGAGACGGGCCCCGTCGTTCGCGTCGGGGCCTGTTTTTTTTCGAAAAGGCCAAGGTCAAGGGCGGGCTCTCACTATGTTTTAGATGACAGCCCCCCCAGTCAGCGAGGCCCCCGCATGGACTACGCCCAACGGCACAACATTCTCTTCTCGCGCGAGCGCTTCAGCGAACTGGTGCCGGTCAACGCGTACGAGGCGGGGCTCTTCTTCTGCGAGGGCGATCGGGACTACATCGGCGCCTGCTTCGTCGGCTCACCGCTGATCGGGGCGGATGACTCGACGGTCGAGATGATCCGCAGCGGACTGTCCGGGGACTGCCCCGACGACACCATCCTCCAGGTGTCCTACCTGTCCTCGTCGTACATCGACAACCTGGTCAAGGTCTACGCCGGCTCACGCCTCGACCTGCTGAAGCGCGCGGACGGACTCACGCAGGAGCAGAAGCACACTCTCTGGGAGGCGTTTCAGGGGCGGCGGCAGTTCCTGCTGGAGGGGGCGCGCAAGGCGCACGTGAAGGCCTCGGGGGTGCGCACCAAGAACACCACGCTGATCCTGAGCGTGAAGATCCCAGTGTCGAAGTCGCCGAACGAGCGCGAGCTCGAGTCGGTGGAGGCGGCGATCATGCGGATCGAGCAGTCCTTCAAGACCATCGGCCTGTCGCCGCAGCGCCTCGACGCGAGTCAGTACCTCGTGCTGCTGCGCTCGATCCTGTTCATGGGGCAGGAGCCGGACCGCTGGTACGACGAGGACAAGCTGATCAAAGACCAGGTGATGCCGTTTGACGCGAGCCTGGAATCGACGGCGGACTACGTGAAGCTCAAGAACACGGTCGTGCGGTCGTTGTCGACGCAGGCGTTTCCGGACTCGACGAGCCTCGGGGTCATGAACCAGCTGATCGGCGACCCGCTCGGCTCGCACAACCAGATCGTCGATCCGTTCATGTTCACGCTGACGATCTACTTCCCGTCGCAGATGAAGAAGCTGCAGGAGGTGCGGCAGAAAGAGAACGCGATCAACTACCAGACGCAAGGGCCGTGGATCAAGTTCGTGGCCCGGCTGCGCTCGAAGAAAGAAGCCTTCGACGTGATGAGCCAGTCGATCGAGGAGGGCAACCGCCCGATCATGCTGTGGTTCAACGTCCTGCTGTTTTCCGAAACCGCGGAAAGCTCGGCACGCTCGGCCGCGACGCTTCGCACCTACTTCCAGATCTTCGGCTTTGAGATGTACGAGGACAAGTACACGCACGCGCCGATGATGCTGCAGCAGCTGCCGCTGTTCCCGGAAGTGGAGGCGGTCAAGAAGACGTTCCGCTACCAGACCATGACCATCCGCGAGGCGGCCAACCTGATGCCGGTGATCGGCGAATGGAAGGGGTCGGGCCGCGGCGCGGCGATGGCGCTGTCGGGGCGGCGCGGCCAGATGTTGCTGTTCGACCTGTTTGACTCGCCCACCAACTTTGGCTGCGTGGTGGCCGCCGAGTCGGGGGCCGGCAAATCGTTCGTGGCCAACGACCTGATCATGAGCTACCTGCAGAAGGGCGCGATCGTGCGCGTCATCGACCAGGGCGGCAGCTACGAGAAGCTCTGCGAGAGCATCGGCGGCCAATACATCGTCTTCGACGACTCAAGCCGCATCTGCTTGAACCCGTTCACCCACGTGCAGGACATGGACGACGAGTTGAGCCTGCTCAAGGTGCTGGTGGCCAAGATGGCCGCGCCCACGCAGGGGTTCAACGACTGGGAGATGGCGCAGACCGAGGTCGTGATCAAGGACGTGTGGGATCACATCGGCAATGCCATGACGATCACCGACGTGGCGGAGGCGATGATGCGGCGCGCCGAGGATGAGAAGGAGCCGCGGCTTCGCAACATGGCGCAGCAGCTGCACAGCTTCACGCGCCACGGCATCTATCGCAAATACTTCGATGGCCCGAACTCCCTCGATTACAAAAACAACTTGGTGGTGCTCGAGCTCGACCACCTCAAGGGCAAGAAGCACCTGCAGCAGGTCGTGCTGCTGCAGCTGATCGCGCAGCTGAACAACGAGTTCTACCTGGGCGATCGTCGGGTTCCGAAGATCCTGCTGGTCGATGAGGCGTGGGAGGCGTTCGAGGACCCGATGGTGGCGAAGTTCCTCGAAGGCGCTTTTCGTCGGATGCGCAAAGCGGCGGCCGCACCCGTCGTCGTGACGCAGAGCTTGCGTGATCTCTACAACAGCGCATCCGGCGAAGCGATCGCGAATAACGCCGCCAACGTGATCGTGCTACGCCAGAACGGCGAGGCGATCGAAGCGCTGAAGGAGAGCGGCCGCTTCAACATCGGCGACTACGGCTACGAGATGCTGAAGTCGCTGCACACCGAGCCCGGCCAGTACAGCGAAGTGCTGTTTCGTTCCGGAACGGCGTGGGGCGTGGGGCGGTTCGTGGTCGATCGCTTCAGCCAGCTTCTCTACTCGACCATGGCCTCGGAGGTCGCCGCACTGCGGGCGCTGCGCGACAGCGGCATGACGGGTGCCGAGGCCATCAAACATTACATCGCCGTGGAACGTGGCGAGGCGCCGCCGATCCGTACCGGTGCCACGGGCGGGATGTCAGGACGTACGGGCACGGGGCGCTAGGAGGATGCAATGAGCGAAGAGAGTTCGTGGAAGAGCGTGGGTGGGTCGTTGCTGCAGATGGCGGCAGTCGCGGCGTTGAGCATCGCCGCGTACCACATGGTGGTGTCGAGCCGGGCGGAGGCCGCCGGTGGCAGCGCGATCAAGGAGATCGTGGTCGTGGACACGCAGGCGCTGGTGCAGGGAAAGATCGACCTGGCGAGCGAACAGATCGCCTCCGGGCAGGCCTTCACCCAGGAGCAGCTCACGATGCAGGGCCAGAACTTCGGCGCGGAGTTGCTGCGGGCGCTGAAGGAGTACCGCGATCGCGGGGTGCTGGTGATCGACCGGCGCCACGCGCTGGCGATTCCCGTCGGCTCGGACGTCACGAAGGACGTGGCGGCTCGGGTCGGGGTCACGGTCAAGCCATCGCCCGATCCGTTCGCGGCGCCGGCGGCGGAGTGAGCGAGTGATGTCGCTCCGAGCGAGTGCGATCGAGGTGGCGGGGGCGCGCGGGGAGGACGCGCGGCGCACGTGGCGGGTGTGCACCGTGGCGGTGATTGCGCTCGGGGCAGTGGTGGCGGCGGGCGTGCAGCACGCCTCCCACCGCTATCGCTTGGCGCTCGAGGTGCAGAAGTACTACACGTGCCTGCCGTTCGACGCGTACCTGGTCGACACTGCACCGACGCGGACGCTCTCGCGCGGGATGCTGGTGCAGTTCGTGGCGCCGGCGAAGGCGACGCTGTTCACGGGCGCCTACGAGGTGGTGAAGCTGGTCGCGGCGGTGGCCGGGGACCGCTGGCGGATCGTGGGCGATGAGATCTACGTGAACGATCGACTGTGGGGACGCCTGTATCTGCTGCAGCGGCTCGGCCTGCGATCGGGCGCGATGGACGGTTCAGGGGTCGTGCCCGAGGGGTCGGTGATGGTGCTCGGCACCACCCCGTCGTCCTATGACTCGCGCTATTGGGGTCCGCTGCCGGTGGCCAACATTACGGGGGTCGCGCATGTGGTCCTCTAAGGCGCGCGCCCTGGCCGGCGGGCTGCTCGGCCTGTGGGTCGGGCTGTGGGCATCGGGCACCGGCGCCGATCCGGCGGTCGATGAGATCCTGAAGCGCTCGCAAGAGACCGTGCGCGACGCCGAGTCGATCGCGGGCGAGGACGCAGCCGCGATCCGCGCGCGCGCGGCGGAGCCCGAGCACGACGGGGCGTGGCTCGCCGGCAAGCCCGTCGATCTCAACGATGACCGCGTACCGCACAACGACACGGCGCAGCAGCGCGCCTGGAACGAGGTGGTTCGCGAGGGCGCCGGCATGCAGCAGGCGGCGGCGCAGGCCGCTGCCCCGCCGCACCCGGCCGTCCCCGACAACGTGCTCTACGTCTTCATCTCGATGTCGATGCCGGAGGCGGCGCTGCGGGCGCTGTTCCTCGAGGCGGTGCGCGACCCTGCGCTGCCACCGACGGTGTTCGTGCTGCGCGGCTGGCAACCGCCCGACATCAACGGCGTGGTCGGCCGTCTCAACAAGGTGTTCCCGGACGCCGACTCGCTCAAGGCGCTGCCTAACGTGCAGATCAACCCGACGCTGTTTCGGGACACGGAAATCAAGTTGGTGCCGACGTTCGTTACCCAGCAGCGCAATGGCCGCTGGGGCCGGCTGATGGGCACGACCTCGCTCGCAGACGCGCTCGAGAAAATCCAGACGGATCAGTACGAGGGCACGAAGTTCGGGTCCACCTACGAGATCGAGGAGCCCGACATCCTGGCGTTGATCGAGCAGCGGCTCGCCAATGTCGACTGGCAGTCGCAGGTCGAGAAGGCCCGGGCGGGCGTGTTCAAGCGCACGACGGGCGAGGCGCTGCCCCAGGCGAACAAGGATGACAGTTACCTCGTCGACCTGACGGTCACGGTGAACCAGGACCTCGCGGGAACGACCGGGGAAGTGTTCGCGCACCAGGGCGAGACGGTGAATCCGTTCGACTACATGACGGTGCAGACCCGCTACGTGTTCTTCGACGCGAACAGTCCGGCGCAGCGTGGGGTCGCGCGGCAGTGGATGAAGCAGTACCCGTACACGACGCTGATCAGCACGGTGCCGGTCGAGGACCGGGCGGGGCGGGCGGCCATGCTGAAAGAGATGGGCCAGCCGGTCCATGAGATCAACCCAGCTCTGATCAACCGCTTTTCGCTGCGGCAGGTGCCGGCAGTGGCCTACCAGGAGGGCCGGATGCTCAGGGTCGATGTGCGCGGCATCAGAGCGAAGGAGCAGTAGCGTGAGCGAAGAACAGCGGAACGGCGCGGCCTCGGCTGAAAGGGATGGGCTGGAGGAGACGCTGACGCCACAGGAGCTGCGTCAGGAAGTCGCAAGCGGTCTGATCCTCGACATCCTGCAGGAGCGGCGCAGCGAGCGGCGCTGGAAGCGCATCCGACGCATCGGCACTGCGGCGCTCGTGCTGATGGGCGGCTTCCTCTACCTGGCGAGCTATGCCGGGATGCTCGGCTATCGCGCGCTGCCGGTGAGCGACACGGTCGCGGTGGTGCCGATCAACGGGACGATCGCGCTCGGCGCGCAGGCGTCCGCCGACTCGGTGAATCCGCTGCTGCTGCGGCTGTTCGAGGCGGACAAGGTGAAGGGCATCGTGCTGCTGATCAACAGCGGCGGGGGCTCGCCGAGCGAGGCGGAACGGATCACCAGGTTGATCGACGAACAGCGCGCGAAGACCGGCAAACCCGTCTACGCGGCCTGCGCGGGGATCTGTGCGTCGGCGGCCTACATGATCGCGCTGCACGCCGACCGCATCTACGCCGGTGAATACAGTTGGGCCGGCTCGATCGGCGCCATCATGAAAGGCTGGGACTTCAAGGCGGTGCTGCAGAAGTTCGAGATCGACCAGCGGGTGTTCGCCTCCGGGTCGATGAAGGATCTGATGAACCCCTTCAAGCCGATGTCGGAGGAGATGACCGGCAAGCTGGACGCGCTGGTCAAGGAGACCGCGAAGAGCTTCATCGAGGAGGTCAAGGCGCGGCGGGGGAGTCGACTGAAGGGCGGCGCGGAGCTGTTCACGGGCGAGGTGTGGACGGGCCGCGAATCGGTTCGACTCGGCCTCGTCGATGAGATCGGCACGCTCGAGCAGGTGCTGCAGAAGAACTTCGCGGGGCTGCCGAGCACGACCTACGAGCCCAAGCAGCGGCGCAACAGTTTCTTTGAAGCGATCCTGAGCGAGGTGGTGCTGCAGGCCCGCAACGCGCTGATGGACGCGCAGTACGAGGTCACGCTGTGAACGGCGGCGGTCTGCGCGCAGCGTGCGTGGTGGTCGCAGCGGCACTGCTGCTGGCGGCCGCGCCTGCGCGCGCGGACCTGCCGCTCAATGCCAAAGACCTGCAGTGCCCGGACGCCGAAATCTTCGGCAAGAAGCTGATCACCGGAGTGTGCTGGTCGTGCATGTTCCCGGTGTACCTGTCGGGATTCAAGATGTTCGACGGACGGGTGGATCGCCCGGCGGGCGCGAGCAACGACCGCGTCTGTTACTGCTCGGGTGATCTGGCGTCGGGGACGCTGCCGACGATCGGCTTCACGGTCGGCATGTTCATGCCGACGCGATTGGTCGAACTCGTGCGCAAGCCGTATTGCTTCCCGTCGCTGTTCGGTGCCGACATGGGGGATGCCGAACTCATGGACGGCGCCATGGCCTTTGGCGGGAGCGGCCGCTACAAAAACAACATGGACGCAGAGGCCCATTCGCTGTGGACCTGGCACCTCTTTGCGTTTCCGCTCATGGAAATCATGGAACTGCTGAACCTGCCCCAGTGCAACACGGACAACTACTCGACGTTTGACCTGATGTTCATGTCCGAGGCGTTCCCGAACTGGTACGACTCGCAGCTCGCGTTTCTCGTGAACCCGGAGGCGATGCTGTTCGGGAACCCGGTGGCGCAGGCGGCGGGTCTCGCGGATTGCGCCGCAGCTTCAGTCGACGATCCGCTGAACTCGGTGTTCTGGATGGCGGGCTGCTGGGGCAGTCACTACCCGCTGACCGGGCACACCGGCACGGGCTCGGCGCCGCAAACCGCGAGCCTCGCGGCTTCGCGGGCGCTGTTCCTTCTCGGACGGCTGGGATTTCTCAAGCGCACGGTGGGCTCGGATGCGCTGTGCGGCGGGAAGAAGATGCCGGTGCTGACCAAGTCCCAGTTCCGATTCCAGCAGATCTTCCCGGTGCCCGAGTCGAACAACAACGACTCCGGAACGAATCCAGCCCCGCCGGACATCAACCTCGCCAACGTCGGCGACCCGCCGACGTCGGCTGAGGCGGACCTC
>Ga0113563_10000773_pt1 | contig 16578 bp, 11 predicted proteins | sample Mud3Dept3metaG_FD_80117 | JGI IMG/M metagenome (GOLD analysis project Ga0113563, IMG submission 80117) | Freshwater wetland microbial communities from Ohio, USA, analyzing the effect of biotic and abiotic controls - Mud 3 Core 4 Depth 3... | ecosystem: Environmental > Aquatic > Freshwater >...
GGAATTTTAGGGCCGCTGCTCAGCGGCTGGATCTACGACTCCTCCAAGAACTTCAACCACGCCTACCTAATCGCTTCCGCGTGTCTTATCCTGGCCGCCGCCCTGACCTTTGTGACCCGGCCTCCCAAAGGGAAAAGCGCTTAGGAAATCTGGCGCTGGAGGCTCAAGGCCTCCCGGCGATTAAGGAAAAAATAAGCCCCTCCGGAAAATTCGAATTTCGGAGGGGCTTTATTTTTTTCAGAGGATGCGGGAAGAGGTACTTATTTGGCGGACTGAGCGGCGACCGCGAGTTCTCCGGCAAAACCCTGCTCCTCGAGGACCGCAATCTTCTTCCCTTCTCTTCTTTTCTTCTTCAGGTCGAGGACCCAGAAAGCAAGATAAGCGACCGAAACCATTCCCGCGGAGACCGCCAGAAGGCCCAGGATCAGGAGGTAAAACCTGGCCTGAGTCGGGGTCACCGGATATCCCATAATTTCTCCGGCAAATGAGGTGGAGGCCAGGAAAAAGCTCGCTAAAATCGCCAGGGGAGGGAAGGTTTTTTTCATTTCCATTTACCTCTCAAGTCCGTGTGTTCTTGCCCTGAAATTAGCAAAGTGCATGCCGAAATAAGGGGAAAATTCGCGGGGATAGAAATAGATATTTAAGCCCTTGAATTGTTTTAATAAATTATTAAGGGCCTGGGTTCAAAAAATGAATTTACATTCATTTACCGAAAAAATAATTTTGTCAAGATGACAAACAAAATTTTTTTGTCAAAAATCCGTGAATTTTTGTCAATAGTAATGAATGATTATTCATTCATAAATGACATCTTGTCAACCCCATCATTCCGCTTTCTGATACGCTGTCAAAGACCCCCCAATCCCCCCGGTCTGAATATTATTGTCCGCGATTCACCAAAACAATATCGAATCGGCAGGCAAAGCGTTTGAGAATTTATCCGGGCTTTGATATGATTTTAAGAGAGGGGACTTCCTTGAAATCGTTCCGCGATTGGCGAATCCGAACCAAACTAATCAGCTTTACCCTTCTTTTAGCCCTCATCCCCCTGGGAGTCGGAGCCGGCCTCTCCTTAAGGAGATTTACCGAGGACCTGAAACAGGCCTATGAATCCGACCTTGAGCATATCGTGGCGAATATTCAGGCCATGTGCAAGGCCCAGGAAGAATTGCTGCAGGGTAAATTAACCGCGGACCAGAAAATTGCCCACTATTTATTTTACCAACTCGGCCGGCACGTTTCTGTCTCCTCCACCCGCTTCGTGGAAATGACTGCGGAAGATCAAATAACCGGTGAGCGGTTCCGGGTGAGAATTCCGGTCTGGTCGATCGGCGGGCAGAAAATTACCGGCGATCACACGATCGTGGACCAAGTCCAGCAATTAGCGGGGGGGACCTGTACGATTTTTCAGCGAATCGAGGGCGATCGGCTCTTGCGGATTTCCACCAATGTTTTAAGGGCAGACGGGTCCCGGGCGGTGGGCACATATATCCCGTCGGCGAGCGAGGTTGCCCGGGCCATTTTGCGCGGGGAGGTCTACCGGGGTCGAGCCTATGTGGTCAACGCCTGGTATATTACGGTTTACGAGCCAATTTATGATCAAAAGCAGGAGGTCATCGGCGCGCTTTACGTAGGGATTCCGGAGCAGAGCGCCGTGTCCCTGAAAGCGGCGATCAAATCTATCAAGATCGGGAAGACGGGATACGCGTTTATTTTGGATAGCTCGGGGAGATTGGTCCTGCACCCGGCTAAAGAAGGGGAGAGCATCCTGGAAGGAAAAGATCCGGCCGGATTTGAGTATTTGAAGGAAATCGCCCGGAAAGGGCCGCTTCTCAAAGAAAACGAGATGGGCACGATTCGATACCCCTGGGCGAACGTGGAATTAGGCGAAAGCGCCCCCCGGATGAAGATCAATAAGTATCAGTATTTTCGACCCTGGGACTGGATCATCGTGGCCGGAAGCTACGAGGAGGAAATTTTCGCCGGCGTAAACCGCACCCTGTATTTCGTGGTTCTGATTGCCCTCGGAAGCATCGCTCTGGCGCTTCTGCTGGCCGTCATCCTTTCCCGGGTCTTAACCCGTCCCCTTACCGAGCTGACCGAGATCACCGCCCGGATGGCCGGAGGAGACCTGACCCGGAAAGTCGCTTTGACCTCGGAAGACGAGATCGGCCGCCTTGCCCAGTCCTTCAACCGCATGGCGGACCAGGTGCTCAATTATACGCGGAACCTCGAGGAAATCGTCCGCAGCCGCACCGAAGAAATTCAGGAGAAGGAGGAGAAATACCGCAATCTCTCGAACCTCCTGAACAGTGTCCTGGAAAGTTCGACCGAGTACTCCATCATCGCTATGGACCCCGGGGGGATCATTCTGGAATACAACCGCGGCTCCGCAAATCTTTTCGGCTGGCCCAAGGAGGAAGTGGTCGGAAAGATGCGGATCGGGCGCACCTTTTTAAAGGAGGACCGCTCCAAAGGGATCCTGCAGGAAATTTCCCGAAAGATCGAAACCGAGGGCGTGGTGGAATACCAGATGGAAAGGGTCCGCAAGGACGGTTCCCGTTTTCAAGCCAACGCGATCGTCACGACTCTCCAGGATTCTGCGGGGAAAATCCTCGGCTTCCTGGAGATTGCCCGGGACATAACCGAAAAATTGCGGTTGGAGAAGGAACTGCGCGAAACCAAAGACTACCTGGAAAATATCGTTCAGAGCTCCGTGGATGCGATTGTAACCACGGATCCCAAGGGAAAGATCACTTTTGTCAACAGGGCCATGGAGGAGATCGTCGGCGTGACCCCGAAAGAAATGATCCAGCAGCCCATTTCCCGCTTCTACCTGGAGGGAATCAGCGAGGCCCGGAAAATCATGGGCATCCTGAGGGAAAGGGGGAGCCTGCAGAACTATGATACCCTTGCCGTGCGCAACGGAAAACCGGTCCCCATCTTCCTTTCCGCCTCCCTGCTGCGGAACGAAGGCGGGGAGATCATCGGCACCCTGGGGGTCTTCAAAGACATGACGGAGATGAAGAAACTGGAGGAGGAGCTGAAGAAAACCCAGGCCCACCTCTTCCAAGTGGGCAAGATGCGGGCGATGGGCGAGCTGGTGGCGGGGGTGGCCCACGAAATCAACAATCCCTTAATGGCAGCCGATACGTTTCTCCATGTGATCCAGGAAAATATTCCGGAGGGGGACCCGAACCGGCAGAGACTGGAGCTTATCGAAAAATGCCACAGCCGGATCGCGAAGATCATCAATCATCTGAAAGATTTTTCGCGCCAGTCGAAATTGGACTTCCGCCAGATCGATGTCAGCGAGCCGGTCGAAAACGCCCTCATGATTACCGGACAGCAGCTTCTCAACCACGGCATTCGCGTGCTTAAGGATTTTCAGCCCGATCTGCCGAAGATTCGCGGAGATTCCACGCAGCTGGAGCAGGTGTTTTTGAACCTGATTGCGAACGCCAAGGATGCGATGGAGGCTTCCAAGCGAAAGAAGGAATTGACCATTCGCACCTCCCTCATCCGCCATTCCGGCTGGAATGATATTGAAATCGCCTTTCAGGATACGGGAGCCGGGATCGCCGAGGAAAACCGGGAAAAGATATTCGAACCCTTTTTCAGCACCAAGGAGGTAGGCAAAGGAACCGGCTTGGGGCTTTCCATTTGTTATGGTATTATTGAGGCTCACGGGGGCCGGATCGAAGTGGAGAGCCGCATTCAAGAAGGGACGACTTTTCGAGTCATCCTTCCCGTGTTGGGCCCTCACCTGCGGACGGCTTTGGAATGGATGGAGGCCTGAATCAGGCCGGGCCCCCGTCCGACAGGGCACCGGCAGAAAGCGGCCGGGAAACACCTGGAGAGAAACCGATGACCAGAAATATTTTGGTAGTGGACGACGACGAATTGGTCCTGCTGGCGATTCAGGAGCTGCTCACGCCTTTGGGCTTTTCCGTCACCGTGGCCTCCAATGGCGCCGACGCCCTGCGGAAGGCGGCGAGCCAGAAGTTCGAGGTGGTAATTCTGGATGTCATTATGCCCGAAATGGATGGTTTCGAGGTTTGCCGGAAGATGCGCCAATTGGAAAACCATCACGAGACGCCCATTCTCATGTTAACGGCCAAGAGCGGCGAAGAGGATAAACAGCGGGGAATGGAGGCCGGGGCAAATCTTTATCTTCCCAAGCCGATCGCCCCTAAGAGGCTGATCTCATTGGTCGAGGAGGCTCTGAAATAGAGCCGGCGGTTTCGGAAAAAGCGCCGGTCGGAAGCGGAGCAGGAGGGGATAGCAACTTCGAATAGGATGAACAGAGTTGGGGGAGGCGTTCGCCCCGCGCTTTGGCCCGCCTTGGCGGCGGAGCCTTTTTATAAGACCCTCGAGAAGGAAGAAACCCCTTACTTTTTTAGGAGGAAAAATGGAACGCTGGATGGAAAAAGCCGGAAACATGTTGCGGGAGTGGAAAGGAGAATCCTATACCTTCGGTTTCGAGGTCCTGGAAAGAGCCGGGGAGCAGACGGCGAAATTTGGCAAACGGGCGCTGCTGATCGCGGCGGAATTGGGGGAACCCTGGGTAAGCGCTTTTCTGAAAACCACCGGCGACTCCTTGCGGGCGCAGGGGGTGGAATTCGAAGCCATCGCCGGAGCCCGTCCGAATGCGCCCCGGGAAGACCTTTACCGGCTGGCCCTCCATATTGCCCGCACGCGCCCGGACGTGGTCGTGGCCCTGGGCGGCGGCAGCACCATTGACGCGGCCAAGGGGGCCGATGTCCTCTCGACTTTTTCGCCCGGGGACGTCCAGGATATTTTGAATCCCTCCCCGGCCCTCGCCGACGGCATCGATCCTTATTTCGGCGTGGGTCTGGTGACCAAAGTGAAAAGCGGATCGGGAAAGAACCTGATCCCGCTGGTGGCGGTGCAGACTGCCGCCAGTTCCGGCGCCCATCTTACGAAGTATTCCAACATCACGGACCTGGTGACGGGACAGAAAAAACTCATCGTCGACGAGGCCATCGTCCCGTCGGCTTCGGTCTTTGACTACGGCGTAACCTTGACCGCCCCCACGGGGCTCACCCTCGACGGCGGTCTGGATGGCATTGCCCATGCCTGGGAGGTTTTCATGGGGGCAACAGGGCAGCCGTACTACGCCCGGATGAAAGAAGTTGCCGCGGCCTGCTTGAGCTTGATCGTGCACGGGTTGGCCAAAGTGAAAACCGACCCGGGAAATCGGGAAGCCAGGCACTGCCTGGGTCTGGGAACCGACCTGGGCGGATATTCGATTATGATCGGCGGGACCTCCGGTCCCCATCTCGGAAGCTTTTCTCTGATTGACGTGTTGAGTCATGGACGGGCCTGCGCCATTTTGAATCCTTATTACACCGTGCTTTTCTCCCCGAAAATTCAGGATCAGCTGGCGGTTTTTGCTGAAATCCTCAGCGAGGGCGGATACCTCAGGGCCAAAACCGAAGGGAAAAAGGGAAGAGCTCTGGCCGTTTTGGTGGCCAAGGGGATGATCCAGTTTGCCAGGGCGCTCGGTTTCCCGGCAACTTTGGAGGAAGCGGGGGTGACCAAGGCGCATATCAAGCGGATGATCCAGGCGGCGAAAGACCCGCAGCTGAAAATGAAGCTGCAGAATATGCCGACCCCCATGGAATCCGAGCGGGGCGACGTGGATCGCCTGATGAGGCCGACCCTGGAGGCGGCCTTTACAGGCAACCTGGACTTGATTCCCGAGGCCTGACGATTTCGTAAGAGCCCTTGGCCGGCAGCGCGATTCTGGGAATGTCGCGGGGCGGCGCAAAGGGTCAGGCCTTGCTTCCACGGAGATCAACGTTCGGGAATTTTTATGAGATCCTTATTATCGAAAGGGAAAAGCAGATGCGCAAGGGATTTGAACCGGGAAAGGTGAATACGAAAGGCTGGAAAAAGGTGCAGGTGGAGTTCACCGGGGGCCCGCTTTCCGTCGCGGTTCCCCCTTCCACCGCCGAGCTCGTCATGAAAAAAGCCGAGTCTCCGAAAAACGTCCCCCAGGCGATCGCTGCGGCTTTGGCAAACCCGCTGGGCGGAAAGACTTTGGCTCAGATCGCCGCCGCTAAAGGAAAACCGGCCGACCGGCTAAGGGTGGCCGTCACCATCTCCGACATTACCCGGCCGGTTCCCTATAAGGGAAAGAACGGATTCATGGCTCCTCTGCTCCGGCAGCTTCTCGCCCTGCGGATTCCCCGGGAAAATATCCGCATCATTGTGGGGACCGGAACCCACCGCCCCAGCACGGCGGAGGAGAAAATCGAGATGCTCGGCAAGGAGGCGGCGGAAAGCTACACCGTGCTGGACCATGATTGCGAGGACCGGTCTTCCCTGGTCAGGGTCGGCAAGACCCCGTCCGGGACGGAAGTTTTTTTGAACCGGAGTTTCCAGGAAGCCGACATCAAAATCGTGACCGGCCTCACCGAAAGCCATTTCATGGCCGGAGCGTCCGGGGGACGGAAGGCGGTCTGTCCGGCGTTGGTCGATCTGCGGACAATCCAGAAGTTCCACAGCCCGGATTTCCTGGAGTCGGAAAAGGCCACCAATCTCGTCTTCGAAGGGAACCCCTGTCACGAGGAAGCCCTGGCCGTCGCCAAAACCGTGGGGGTCGATTTCGCCCTAACGGCGACGCTCGACAACCGGATGCGCCTGACCGGGATTTTCGCCGGGGACCTGGAACAGGTCCTGGACGAAGCGGTGAAAAAGATCAGGACCTATGTGGAGATTCCCGTGACGCAGGAATTTGACATCGTCTTGACCCATGGCGGGTATGTGGGCCGCAATCATTACCAGCTGGCCAAGGCTGCGGTCGGCGCCCTGCCGGCGGTGAAGAAGGGCGGGATGGTTATCGTGGCCGCCGACAACCGGGATGCCGAGCCCATCGGCGGGCCCGAATACAAGACCTTGATCCACCTGCTCAAAATCCAGGGTCCCGACGGCTATGTGGAAGTTCTTCGCTCCCCCGCCTGGAAATTCACCAAGGACCAATGGGAGCCCGAGGTCTGGGGCCGCGTCCTCCGCAAGGTAGGCGAAGAGGGGCTGATCTACTGCACGGCCGATATCCCCCCGAAGGATTTCGCCATTCTCCCCGGCCTCAGCGGTTATGAATTTCTCTCGCCGACAGGGAAGAAAAAAGACCGGGCCAAGAAAGTGGAGGAGATGGTCCAAAATGCGGTTCTTTATTCCTACCAATCCAGCCTGGAGAAACAGATTACGCCTCTTGTCGCCTTCATCCGCGAAGGGCCCTATGCGGTTCCGCTGAAAAAGGATTTCGCCTAATCCGGTCCTCCTGCCCCGAGGGAGCAAGCCGTTTCCGCGTCAGAAAGGAGGGAGGGATGGAGGGACTCATTCGAAGAGCCGCCGAGGCTCTGCGCCGCAGCCGGTTTGCCGTTGCCTTGACCGGCGCCGGGATGTCGACCGAATCCGGCGTCCCCGACTTCCGGGGCCCCTCGGGGATCTGGACCCGGGACCCGGAAGCGGAGAAAAAGGCCTACCACAGTTACGAACGGTTTCGGAGAAATCCGAAAGAATACTGGGTCGAGAGGTTGACCGGCCCTTCTCTTCTGGGCGACCTCGCCGCGGTCACTCCCAATCCGGGGCATCTCGCCCTATCTGAGCTGGAGGGAGCGGGGATTTTGAAATGGGTGATCACCCAGAATATTGACAACCTCCACCAGCGGGCCGGGAGCAAAAAGGTCATCGACTACCACGGCAACGCCTTCAAACTGCGGTGTGCCTCCTGCGTGGCCCGGTATGAGTCGGAAGATTTCGATCTGGAGAAAATGCTCCGCGAGGGGACCCTTCCTCCTCTCTGCCGCCGGTGCGGGGGCGCCGTCAAGAGCGACATCGTGCATTTCCACGAATCCATTCCCCCCGATGTCTCCAGCCTGAGCCTGGAAGCCGCCCTGACCAGCGACGTGATGCTGGTCTGCGGCACCTCCGCGGTGGTTTACCCCTTCGCCAACCTCCCCCGCCTCGCCCGCCGCCACCGCCAAGATGGTTCGTCTTCCTTCACTCTGATCGAGGTGAACGCTGAACCGACGCCTTTGACCGAGCAGAACATCTCCGACTTTTTCATCCAGGGCAGGACCGGAGAGATCCTTCCGCGCCTGGCCGCCGAAATCCGGGGGAAGAAAGTCTGAAATCCTTTTCGCTTGTTTAATCGTAATTTTCTCACTATTCTTATTAGGTACAGGACCGGTCTGCCGGTCCGCGTTCGTTCTCAGCAAGAAGGCTAACGGAGGGCAAGACATGGCGACGCCTGCGGAGAAATGGGTTGAAGAAATCGCCCGCCTGACGCAGCCCGCAAGAATCTATTGGTGCGACGGATCGGAAGAGGAGGCCCGGCAAATCGTTGAAACCGGGCTGCGGGAGGAAAAGGTGGAAGGGCAGCCGGTTTTCCATGAACTGAACCCCGGAACCTACCCCAATGCCTACCTGCATCGAAGCCATTCCACGGACGTCGCGCGCACGGAAAATTTGACCTATATCTGTCTCCCGGAACAGGAGACCGCCGGGCCGAATAACAACTGGATGGACCCGGCAGCAGCCAAAACTCTGCTGCGGAAGATCTCGGCTGGCTCCATGCGCGGGAAAACCCTGTACGTTCTTCCCTATACCATGGGCCACCCCGATTCCCCCCTGGCCAAAGCCTGCCTTCAGATCACGGATATCTCGTATGTGGCCGTCAGCATGCGGATCATGACCCGCATGAGCCGGGAGGCGCTCCGCAGGATCGGCAATTCAGAGGATTTCGTCCGCGGAATTCATTCAGTGGGCGATTTCGACCCTGCCAAGCGCTATATCATGCACTTCCCCGAAGACAACCTGGTCTGGAGCGTAGGCTCCGGCTACGGGGGAAACGCCCTCCTGGGGAAAAAATGCTTTTCCCTGCGCATCGCTTCGTGGCTGGGCAAGCGGGAAGGATGGCTGGCCGAACACATGATCATTATCGGGGTCCAGGACCCGGAAGGGAAGATCACCTACCTGGCTGCCGCTTTGCCTTCGGCCTCCGGAAAAACCAACCTGGCGATGATGGAATCGGCCCTCCCCGGATACAAAATTTGGACGGTGGGCGACGACATTGCCTGGATGCGCATCGGCGCGGACGGCCGTCTCTATGCGATCAATCCGGAGTACGGCTTTTTCGGCGTGGCCCCCGGGACCTCATGCAAGACAAACCCCAACATGATGAGGACCTTGCAGGCGAATTCTTTCTACCCGACCCTCTACACCAACGTCGCCCTGGACGCCAAAACCCGCGAACCCTGGTGGGAGGGGATGACGGAATGCCGCCCGGCGGAAATGCTCGATTGGCGGGGAAAGCCCTGGCAGCCGGACCGCCCGGCCGCCCATCCGAACTCCCGCTTTACCGTCTGCATCAAGCAGTGCCCCACGCTTTCCCCCGAATACGAAAATCCTGGAGGGGTGCCCATCTCCGCCATTCTTTTCGGGGGGCGCCGCAGTCGGGTCATGCCGCTCGTTCTCGAAAGCTTCAGCTGGAGGCGGGGAGTGCTGTTGGGCGCGATCATGGGCGCCGAAACCACGGCGGCAGCCACGGGAGAGGTGGGGGTGCTGCGCCGAGATCCCATGGCCATGCTGCCTTTCTGCGGGTACAACCTGGCGGATTATTTCGGCCACTGGCTTCGGCTGGGCGCGCAAATTCCCCGTCCGCCGAAGATCTTCTTTATAAACTGGTTCCGGAGGGACGAGAAAGGCAAGTTCCTTTGGCCCGGCTTCGGTGAAAACATCCGGGCCCTGAAATGGATCATCGGCAGGACGGCGGCGGCCGGTTCGCAGGGAGCCCGGGAAACGCCGGTCGGCTTCATTCCTGGGAAGGGGAGCCTCGACCTGGCCGGCCTGCGGATGCCCGAGGAGACCCTGGCGGAATTGTGCTCCGTCAACCTGGAAGAATGGAAGGAGGAGCTCGCCGACGCCCGGAACTTCCTGAACCGGTTCGGAAACCGCATGCCCAAAGGGATCTGGGAAGAATTCCGGGAATTGGAAAAGGCCGTCTCTCAGCCCTGAATATTTCCGGTCCGGTTTCCGTTGCTGTTCTTCTCTATCCTCTTCGCCCCACCCCTTTCTCCCCTAGGCGCTCCCAGAGCAGGCCATAAGCTTTCTGCCCGCGCTCGTAGCCGGAGAGGCGGAAGAACTCGTTGGGGGAGTGGGGGAGTTCGTCCTGCAACCCGAAGGCGAACACGATCGTGTAAGCTTTGAGGGTCTGCAGGAACATCGCGTTGGCGGGAATGGTTCCACCCATGCGTATGCGGTAGGGGTCTTTTCCGTAAAGGTCTTTCAGCACCGAGGCGGCAAGGGCGAGGCCCGGGTGGTCCGGGGGTATCAGATACGGGAGGGAACCGCTCGATCTCTTCTGAACGGTCACTTTAACCGTTGGGGGAGCAACCTTGTAGACATGCTGAATTAGAAGGTCCGCAATTTTGGAAGGATCCTGGTCGGCAACCAGCCGGCAGGAAATTTTGGCCTGGGCTCGGCTTGGTAAAACCGTTTTCAGCCCCTCTCCCTGGAATCCTCCATAAAGGCCGTTAATTTCGAGGGTCGGCCGCGCCCAGGCGCGCTCGTGGGTGGTAAACCCCGGTTCCCCGAAAGTCGAAACCGCTCCGGTCTCCCAGAGGTATTCCGCTTCGACGAAAGGAACTTTCGCCATCTGAGCGCGTTCTTCGTCGCCCAGGCGGCGGACATCGTTATAGAACCCTTCGACCGTGATTCTTCCGTTTGGGTCGTGCAGGGAATCGAGAATCCGGACCAGGGCGTGCAGAGGATTGGCGATCGTCCCGCCATAGGTGCCGGAATGGAGGTCGTGGTCAGGCCCCTGGACATCGATGAAAACGGCGGCAAGCCCCCGGGTCCCCAGCACCACCGCCGGCTGGTCCTCATCCCACTGGCCTCCGTCAGCGCTCAGCACCAGGTCGCAGGCGAGAAGATCCCGATTCTTCCGGATAAAATCGGAGAGCTGGGGGCTTCCGATCTCCTCCTGGCCTTCGAAGAGGAATTTGAGGTTGACGGGCAGTTTCCCGGATGTCTTCAGCATCGCCTCGGCGGCGATGACGGGGATGAACAGGTTGCCCTTGTCGTCCGTCGACCCGCGGGCATATATTCGGCCGTTTTTGATCACCGGCTCAAAGGGAGGATTGTCCCACAAGCTCAAAGGGTCCACCGGCTGAGTGTCGAAATGGCCGTAAATAAGAATCGTCGGCTTCCCCGGCGCCTTAAGCCACTCCCCGTAAACGACCGGATGGGCCCCCGTCGGCAGAACCCGCACGGACTCCAGGCCCGCGGCCTTCAGCCGCCCTGCCAGCCACTGCGCCGCCCGGTCCACGTCCGGCCTGTGCTCCGGCAGAGCGGAAATACTGGGAAACCGCAAGAATTCCATCAGTTCCTTTAGAAACCTTTCCTTATGCCCAATGAGGTAATCCTGCCAAGAGGCCATATTCTTTCTCCTAACCTGGGGCGGCTTGTTGAAACCCGCCCCCTCCGCAGCAAACGGGGCCCGTTGAAAAAAATCTCCGTAACTATGGCACACCCGTTCTCCCCCCCGATCCAAGCGATGCAATCGGGAAAAAAGAAGGGGACGTTGATGAATTCATTAACTTCTCTTTAAAACAACCGAAAACCATAAGGCTGCCGAGCCCCTCTGTCAGAACCCCCTGGCAAAATCGATGAGCCCGATCAGGGGTTCCTTTTTTTGAAACCTCCAGAAGTTTTCCTTGAAGATCTCCACCATGTCCGCCGGCAGGCTGGGCCCGGAAATGTGGGAAGTAACAATCAGGTTGGGGCAGTCCCAGAGCGGGCTCTTCTCGGGCAGGGGCTCTTCTTTCATGGCGTCGATGACCGCTCCGGCGATCTGGCCCGACTTCAGGGCTTCCATAAGGGCATCCTCATCCACAATGGCTCCTCTGCAGATATTGATCAGGTAACCGGTCTTTTTCATGGCCCCCAAGAAGTCGCGGCCAACCAGGTTCTTCGTCGCCGGGGTCGCCGGCAGCGTGAGAACCACAAAGTCCGCCTCTTTCAGGAAATCGCCCATCTCCCGAGGCGCAAACTGGCGCACGACAAAGGGAGCCTCGGCCCGGGCCATGTCCCAGCTGACCACCCGCATCCCGGCATCCCTTGCCTTCCGGCCCACCGCCTGGCCGATGTGCCCTAAGCCCATGACCCCCAGCGTCTTCTGGTGAATGAACTCCATTCGGTACGGATCCCATCTCCTTTCCCGCTGGGCTTTGAGCACGCGGGGGATATTCTGGCAGAAATAGAGAATGTAGGCCAGGACATACTCCGACATATATTTGCCGAAGGCCCCAGTAATCCGGCAGACAGGGATGGTCTTGAACTGGTCCGCGTTCTGCATGTAGCTTTCGACCCCCGCGGCCAGCGCCTGGACCCATTCCAATTTGGGCATCTTCTTGAAAAGCTCCTGTGGGAAAGTCATCCCCACCAGGGCAATCTCCGCCTCCGGCGCAAATTTCTCCATCTCCTCCCGGCTCGTACAGATCATGAACTCCGCCTCGGGGATTTCCTTTTCCAAGAGAGCCTTGTATTCCTCGATAAACCGGGGGTAGAAAAAAAGAACCTTTTTCCTCGCCATCGCCTCCTCCTCGGGAGCCTCCAATATTCGAAGCAATCTTTTCAAAACCTGTTATTCATTCCTATCATAACTGCTGGACTCTAAGCAAATGGGTTTTCGATCCTGAGGAATCGCCTTCGGCGTATTTCCCGAATGCCCTTCAGAACCCAGCGGTTCAAATCCAAGTCGCTCATTTTGTCCCCCAATGGAAGCCCTTGGGAAAGGACTTTTCCCCCTTGACGGCCAATTCTTGGAAGGCTATTTTAAGTTATCTTTTCCCTGCAGACAGGCAAGCCAATCATTTCAATCGCTGACTTTCCGAAGAAAGGTTGCTCAGAAACATTTCGCCAGGCGGGCTATGATAGGATTGGGTTTAGGTAGTATCCTTATGACGGATGGTCAGCAAAGAAGCTTTTATGTCTAAACGAAAACAGATTTTATCCGTTTGTATTTTTCTTGCGGTTGCCTCGCTCATAGCCTTCTGGCAGGTCAACCATTGTGATTTCACGAATATCGACGACCCGCGTTACGTCACCGCCAACAATGCGGTTCAGAATGGTCTCACGATGGAGGGAATTCGTTGGGCCTTCATGACTCTGTATGCCGAATTCTGGCATCCTCTCACTTGGCTTTCCCACATGCTGGATGTCGACCTCTTTGGACTGGAGCCGCGCGGGCATCATCTGACCAATCTGCTATTCCACCTTGCGAATACCCTCCTGCTATTTCTTGTTCTTCAGCGGATGACAAATGCGGTCTGGCAGAGCGCATTTGCGGCCGCTTTATTCGCCCTTCATCCTCTCCGCGTCGAGTCCGTCGTCTGGGTGGCCGAGCGCAAGGATGTCCTTTCCGCTTTCTTCTGGATGCTCACCATGGGGGCCTATGTCTCTTACGTGGAGCGCCCGCGGTTTTCAAAGTACCTGGCGGTTCTTCTATGCTTTATTTTGGGATTGCTGACAAAACCTATGTTGGTAACCCTCCCCTTTGCCCTGCTCCTTTTGGACTATTGGCCTCTCCGGCGCTTCGCGCCGCAGAAACTGGCCCAAGAAATTCGGCTCGAAAGCAGCAAAGCCGGGGCCGGCGGCAGAAAAAGAGGGGAGTCGGGGAAGAAACGGCTTGCGGAGGCCGCGGCGAAACCGGAAGGAACATCGGCGCCTAAAGATCCATGGACGCTGGTCCTGCCGTTGGTCCGGGAAAAAATGCCCCTTTTTGGCCTGGCTGCGCTCTCCAGCCTTGTGGCCTATATAGCCCAGAAAGGCGTGTCGGCGGAATCCCTCGAAACTCTCCCTTTGGCCGAACGTTTGGCGAATGCCTTCATTTCCTATAGCCTTTACATCGGAAAGATGATCTGGCCGGTTCACTTGGCGGTCTACTATCCTTATCTGGGATTGCGGCCGCTCTGGCAGGTCCTGGGGGCGGTTTTCCTTTTTGCCGCTTTATCTCTATGGATGGTCAGGGCGGCAAGGAATCGGCCCTATTTGGCCGTAGGATGGCTATGGTACGTAGGGACCCTTGTCCCGGTCATAGGGATTGTGCAGGTCGGCCGCCATGCCCTAGCCGACCGCTACACTTATATTCCCCTGATCGGACTGTTCATCATGGTGGCCTGGGGTGTCCCGGAACTCTTGAAGGGATGGCGCTATCGGAAAGAGATCCTTTTTTTGTCTTCGGGATTGAGCCTCTTGGGCCTTTCGATTCTTACCTGGACGCAGGTCGGATACTGGAAAAACAGCATCCTGCTTTTTGAACGCGCCTTTCAAGTCACGGCCCATGACAGCGTTGTCTACAAGAATCGGGGGAGTGCTTATGCGGAAGGCGGTTACTACCAGGAGGCGCTCCGGGATTTGGAGAAAGCCATCGAGCTCAACCCGAAATATACCTGGGCCTATATCAACCGCGCGGGGGTCCAGGTGGGATTGGGCAACTACCAGCTGGCGCTCGCGGACTGCGACAAGGCCATCCAGCTCGACCCGAAATATGCCGAAGCCTACAATAGCCGCGCGGGGGTCCAGGTGAGATTGGGCAACTACCAGCTGGCGCTCGCGGACTGCGACAAGGCCATCCAGCTCGACCCGAAATATGCCGAAGCCTACAACAACCGGGGGAATGCCTATGCGCAGCTTGGCAACTACGGCCGGGCGATTGAGGATTATAACAAAACCCTTGAGCTGAACCGGCGAAATGCAAAAGCCTTTCATAACCGCGGGAATGCCTATGGGGGCCTTGGCAAATACCGGGAGGCAATTGAGGATTTCGACAAAGCCATTCAGCTCAACCCAAAATACGTCGAGGCTTATAATAGCCGCGCGGGGGTCTATGGGGGCATGGGCAACTACGGGAAAGCGATTGAAGACTGCGACAAAGCCCTCGAGCTTAACCCCAAATTTGCAGAAGCTTACACGAACCGGGGGAATGCCCATGCGAAACTTGGCAACTACAGTCGGGCGATTGAGGATTATGGCCAAGCCCTCGAGATAAGACCCAAATACGCGGTCGTCTACAATAACCGCGCCGCCGCCTATTGGAGCCTCGGGAATCAGAAGAAGGCCATTGAGGATCTGAAAGCAGCGGCGAGATTAGGCTCTGAAAATGCAAAAAAGTCTTTAGGAAGCCAGGGCATTGAGTGGTAGCGGGCAAACCCCGGTTTGGGCGGCCTTCCTTCGCTCCCAGCGCCTCTTGTCCAAACCCTCTTCGAAGCGCGCTTCACGATTTGCTGCTGCCCTGCCTCTAAAAGGTCCCTCGCAAGGCAAGGTGAAAAACCACATCGGGGGACGCCCGGTTCAAGGGATCTTCGGTGACCCCGAGATCAAGGCTTATCTTTTCCGAAAAGGCTAGCGTCCCGCCGATGGTCAGCTGCACCGATCCGGCATTGAGCTCTTCGAGGTCGCTGTCCTTGTAAAACGAGGTGTGCCCATTGGCCTGAATTTTGAAAGCGATCCAGCGGGCAGGGCTCCAGCCGACGCCTAAAACCCCAAACCCCGCCCAGTTGCGCTGCAGACCTTTCAAAACATCCCCATCCGTCATCCCCATAACCCCCCCCGCCCCAAAGAGGCTCATATGGCCGATGCCCGGCCGGAAGTCTTCTCCGGCGGTGATCCACAGAGAAAGGTCGGTGCTCCCGCTTCCATGGAGCTGCTGGCTATCTCCCGTAGGAAGCTTGAGCGAGGTCCGTAATGATACGGCCCGGGAAGGCTTAGCCGGGCTTTGATAGAGCTGGAAACCGCCCAGGATTTGAAGGTCTCCGATTCCAGAGCTGGATTGGTTGACCTTAAGGCGAGTCTGGAGGTCTTTTTGGTATTGGTAGAGCAGGCGATTCTTCGGCGCCTGATCCCGCCCCCCCTCGGCAAAACCGAAGGCGTTGTGGTACCAGTCGATAAAACCATCTGTAAAGCCGCCTCCCTGGATGATGTAGGGAATCGACAGGCCGACTTCAAAATTCCTGGCGATCCCATATCGGGCGTCCAGGCTGATGCGGGTGCTCTGTCCATCCAGGACGATGTTTTCACGCTCATTCGCGTTTTCGATAAAATTGTTTGTCAGGTCAACGATCAGCCTGAAATCTACCTTGCGGACAGGAACCGGGGAGGGTTCCCCGATCGAAGGCAAACCGAAAATTTGAATCAAAGGACTCTGGTTTTGAGTGTAGAAAGGGGTTATTTCAACGGCGCCCAGATCGGCGGAAAAAATAAAAATTCCGCAAACTAAGACTCCCCCAAGCCAAAATAGAACCCCCTTGTGCATTATTTTCTCCCGGCTGCGGATTTTATTAAGAAAATAGTATCAATCCGTACAATTCTTGTCCAGGGAAATGAGCGTCGCTTTGTACCCCATCAGTCACGGGTGGCCAGTCGCTATGAATGGAGGACCGGTGCAAAGGCCACGAGGTGCCCTGGCCTGGGGGCCCGGCCGGTCCGCTGGAATCATAAGGCGCTGGGATCTTCGGGGAGAGGGCGGGGGCCAAGGCCTCCCGCCCC
>Ga0113563_10000774_pt1 | contig 16574 bp, 14 predicted proteins | sample Mud3Dept3metaG_FD_80117 | JGI IMG/M metagenome (GOLD analysis project Ga0113563, IMG submission 80117) | Freshwater wetland microbial communities from Ohio, USA, analyzing the effect of biotic and abiotic controls - Mud 3 Core 4 Depth 3... | ecosystem: Environmental > Aquatic > Freshwater >...
CCGCCCCCCTTGTAGGACACGTTCACCATGCTGGCGCCGGTCGCCTGCTTCAGCATCTCGACCGCCAGATAGCTGGTGGTGCCGGCACCGTTATTGCCGGCATTGAGTTTGCCGGTTTTTTTCGCCAGCGCGAGGAGTTCCTTTACCGACTTGGCCGGCACGCTCGGATGCGTCACCAGCACGAGCGGCACCGACGAGATCCAGCTCACCGGCGCGAGATCCTTGATGGGATCGAAGGTCAGCGATTTCTTGTAGAGCGTGACGTTGACGGAGAGCGACGCCGTGGTGAACAGAACGGTGTAACCGTCGGGCGGCGATTTCACTGCCAGTTCGGCGCCGATCAGGCCTGCCGCGCCCGCACGGTTGTCGACGACGAAGGTCTGCTTCAGGCTTTCATAAAACTTCTTGCCGAGCAGCCGCCCCTGAATGTCGGTTCCGCCGCCGGGCCCGAAGGGCACGATGACACGCACCGTCTTGTCGGGCCAGTTCTGCGCCGCAGCATTACCGGACAAGCCCATCGCGATGGCCAACATCAACAATCCACCAAAACGCATGCGTGCTTTAAGATTCATGGCCTATCTCCTCAGTGAACAAATTGAAAAGCATCTGGCGTTGATGGTATTGCGCCCAAATGTTCGTCGTAAGAGCCGAAATTGCGTACGTAATTCCCCTCACGTTCGCTATTGACATCGTAAGTAAACCACATTGAATTGTTATTGATTTATCCGGATTTGCGCGTTTCGATCGGGAGAAGATTCTGCGACGGCGGCCTTTTGACATGCACTGGTCAGAGGCATCCGTTCTGAGCCGCGCTCGTGCGAGGTAATCCATCTGAACATGGCCTACCGCTGGTTCTCCGAGTAAGCGATGCGGTCGGCGTCTTAATTCCCGGTACGTTCCACCATCTCAGTACGTGAAATTGCGTACGCATGCCGACGGATTCTTTTCGCGACATGCCTTGGTCATACTCCCTCCAGTTATCTCATCACTGGTTCCTCGGAGAAATGCCTCCGGCATGCCATTATTCCTGGACGTCGAGAAATCGTCGCAACGATATCTTTCACGAGACGACTCGTTGAGGAGGTTTGAAGATCTCCTGTTTAGCCGGTGGTCTCAACCAAGCTTGGCGTCCGGTCTTTTTGTCATATACGGGGGATGAGTCTTATGAATAATCGTCATCACGAGTTTCGCACCGCTTTCCTTCTGATCATGACGCTAGGCCTCGCCGCCGGCGCGGCGCCCGCGCTGGCTCAACAGGACTACCCGACCCGGCCGATCCGCTTGCTCACGCCGGCGGCTCCGGGGGGCACGACCGATTTCCTCGCGCGGCTGTTCGGCGCGAAGCTCAGCGATATATTCAAGGAGCAGGTGGTGGTCGATAACCGCGCCAGCGCGTCCGGCGTGATCGCCGGGGAGATCACGGCCAATGCGGCGCCCGACGGCTACACGCTGCTGCTTGCCTATCATCAGCACACGGTCAATGCCGCGCTGATTCCCAAGTTGCCATATCATCCGGTGAACGACTTCACGCCGATCACGCAGCTCACGGCCGCCGGGCTGCTGTTGGTGATAAACCCATCGTCGCCGCCGAAAAACCTGAAGGAGTTTGTCGAGTGGACCAGGAATTTCAAAGGCGCGCTCAACTTCGGTTCGGCCGGCGTCGGCAGCGGCGGACACCTCGCGGGGGAACTCTACAACCTGATGGCGCACGTGAAGGCCCAGCACATTCCGTACAAGGGCACCGGGCCGGCGCTCATCGACCTGATGGCCGGGCAGTATCACTACAATTTTGCCGGCTTGGCGGGCGCGACGGTGCAGATGCGCGCCGGCAAGCTGCGCGGGATCGCGGTAACCATGCCCAAACGCGTGGCTGAGTTACCTGATATTCCTGCCATGGCGGAGGTGCTGCCGGGGTTCGAAATCGTGGGCTGGTACGGCGTGCTGGCGCCGCCCAAACTGCCCAAGCCCCTCGTCACTCGTCTGCATGACGAGTTCGTCAAGGTTCTCAAGCAGCGGGACATACAGGAGCGTATTCTGCAGACCGGCGCGGAGGCGGTCGGCAGTACGCCCGCGCAGTTCCGCAAGTATCTGCACGCCGACGTCGCCAAATGGGCGAAGATCGTCAAGGAAAGCGGGGCGAAGCTCTACTGAAGAAACAGGATGCGGAACTCAGGAACAGCCAACGCCTGACCGCAGCGATTGTCAAGGACGTCGGCATCAAGACCCAATAACAGGACGAATGTCCGGTATTAGCAGGATTGGAGGAGCCCATGTTTTCGAGCCTGAGCCGAGCGCTGCTTGCATCCATCGCGCTTCTGTTGCGCTCCCGCAGCGTTCTGAGTTGGTACCCAACATTCCGACGCTCGATGAGGCGGGCGTCGAGGGCTACGATGCGGCGAACTGGTATGCCGTCGCCGCTCCGGCCGGCACGCCGCGGGCAATCGTGATGAAGCTGCACAACGAGATCACCAAGTTCTTCAGATCGCCCGAGATGCTGAAAAAGATGACTGCCATGGGTGCCGTGCTCGACATCAAGACGCCTGATGAGATGCGCAAGATCATCCCGGCCGAGATCGCCAAGTGGACCAAGGTCGCCGTCGACGCGGGTATGCCGCGGGACGTAAAGTAGGTCAAAGCGAGGAGAAGAAAGTGCGAATGAGACGATGGCTGTTGGGGATACTCGTTGCCACCATCCAAATCGCGGCGGCGCAGGAATATCCCTCCAAGCCGGTGCATCTGCTGGCGCCATATCCGCCCGGAGGCCCCGTTGATGCGATCGCGCGCATACTCGGACAGCACCTCTCCCTGGGCCAGAACATCGTTGTGGAGAACCGTTCTGGTGCGGGCGGCAGCATCGGCGCCGAGGTCGTCGCCCGGGCGGCGCCTGACGGCTACACGCTGCTGATCGGCAACTCCGGTCCGATGACCATCAATCCCGTGCTGCGGCGCGATCTGGGCTATGACCCCCAAAAGGATTTTGCGCCGGTTACCTGGATATCGTCCGCACAAATGGTCCTCATCGTGCATCCGTCGCTGCCGGTCCGCTCGGTGAAAGACCTCGTAGCGCTGGCGCGCTCCCGTCCTGGCGAACTCAACTACGGATCGGCCGGCATGGGCAACCTGACGCATCTCGGCATGGAACTTTTCCAGTCGATGGCAAAGGTGAAGCTCAACCACGTGCCATACAAGGGCGTCGCCCCGGCGTACATCGATTTAATGTCGGGCGAGGTCGTCGTCATGTTCGGGAATGTTTCCGGCCCGTTGGAGCACATCCGGGCGGGCCGGCTGCGCGCGATCGCGGCGACCTCGTCGAAGCCTTTGCCCGTCCTGCCGAACTTGCCCAGAATTGCGGATTCCTATCCGGGCTTCGACCTCGTGACCTGGGTGGGCATCTTCCTCCCCGCGGGCACTCCGGAGGACATACGCGCCAAACTGCAAGGTGAATTTCAGAAAGCCCTTCACATTCCGGCCGCGCGGGACCTGCTGGTCGCGCTCGGCAACGAGGTGGTCGCCGGCAGCGGCAAGGATCTTGCCGCTCTGATCGACCGGGAACTGAAGCTGTATGCCGAGATTGTCAGGTCGGCCGGGATCCAGCCGCAATGATCGATCCGTCGACGGTTAACGCCTAGTTGATCTGCAGCTTGACCTCGCGCACGACCTTGCCCCACTTGTCGAATTCGACCCTGAGCAGCGTCGCAAACTCCTGCGGGCCCTTGACAACGATATCCGTCCCCGAGGCAATCAGCGCCGTCTTTACGTCGGGCCGCTGGACCAGTTTCGACATCTCGCCGTAAATACGGTTGATCACGGCGGGCGGTGTGCCGGCGGGCGCGAGCATCCCGCTCCACAGCGTCGCTTCGTAACCCGGCACCGTTTCCGCGATACTCGGAATGTCCGGCAACTGCGCGGAGCGCTGAGCGCTCGTCACCGCGAGCATCCGCAGCTGTCCCGCGCGGTGACTGTGGATCACGCTCGATACGCCCAGACAACCGAGCTTGACCTGGCCGCCCAGCAGATCGGCCCGCGCCATCCCGCTGCCTTTGTAGGGAATATGCCGAATGTCGATTTTGGCCATCGACACGAACATCGCCGCGAACAGATGCTGCGCGCCCCCGTTTCCGGACGACGCATAGTCGATCTTGCCAGGCTGGCGCTTCGCCAACTCGATGAGTTGCGCGACCGTGTTGACTCCCAGCGACGGGTGGATGGTCAGCGCGTACGGTTGACTGCCGAACTGCAGGATCGGCGCGAAATCCTTCAACGGATCGTACGGCAGCTTCTTGTAGAGATTCGGCACGATGACGTGCGGTGTCCCGGTGGCGAGCAGCGTGTAGCCGTCGGCCGGGGCCTTGGCCGCGAGTTCCGTGCCGATCAAGCCTCCGGCGCCCGTCCGGTTGTCTACCACGACCTGTTGGCCCAGCACGTCCGGGAGCTTGTTGACGATGATGCGCGTCACTACATCAGTGGCTCCGCCGGCGCCAAACGGAATGATCAGGCGCACCGGTTTGGTCGGGTACGATTGCCCGGCCGCAGCGCCGGTGCCGCCCTGCAATCCGGCCGCAACAATCAATAGCGAACTGCACAATTGCACGCTGAATTTCATGGCGTCCGGCCTCCTTGAATGCAATCGCGCGTTTTGATCGAACCTAGCCAATTTTTGCCCCCGAAATCCTGATCACCTTCTCGTACTTGTCGTAGTCCGACTTCAGGCGGACCGCGAATTGCTCGGGCGTCATATGCATGGGGTCGAGCGTCTGCACGGTCAATTTCGAAGCCACGCCGGGATCGGCGAGCACCTTCTTCAGCTCGGCATTGAGCCGGTCGACGATCGGCTTGGGCGTGCCCGCCGGCGCGAAGCACCCGACCCACGCCGTGAACTCATAGCCCGGTACGGTCTCCGCGATTGCGGGGACATCGGGAAACTGATCGGTGCGCTTGTCCGAAGTCACGCCCAGCGGCCGCACCCGGTTAGACTTGATGTGCGGAAACAGCGAACCTATCGTGGCGATCATCGCCTGCGTCTCCCCGGCGATCAGGGCGGTCCCGGCCGGCCCGCCACCCCGGTACGGCACGTGTACCATCTTGCTATTGGTGACCGAAGCGAACAGCGCCATCGTCAGATGCACGAAGCTGCCATTGCCGGCAGACGCGTAGTTGATCTCACCGGGACGCGTTTTGGCCAGCGCGAGGAACTCTTTCACCGATTTTGCCGGCAAGGACGGATGCACGACCAGCATGCCCACCTGCCGTGCGAGCGTGGTTACGCCGATGAAGTCCTTCAGAACATCGTAGGAAAGTTTCTTGTAGAGGTGCGGGTTGGCCACGTGCGTCGCCGATTGCACCATGATCGTGTAGCCGTCCGCGGCACTGCTCGCCACCACTTCGGAACCGATGGTGCCCGCGGCCCCGCCGCGATTCTCGATGACAAACTGCTGGCCCATTATTTCCGACATCTTCTGAAACACGATGCGCGCGACCACGTCGTTGGAACCGCCGGGCGGAAACACCACGACGACGCGTACGGGTTTGTCGGGATAGGATTGCGCAACGGCGGTTGACGGGAAATATATCGCCAGAGCAAGAATCGTTACAGTCATACGATAAAGCAGTTTCATGTGTTAGCTCCTCGTTCTACGGGTTATTGACGGTCGTCAGCCGCCCCTGGAAGTCCGTTCCACCGCCGGCGGTGCCATTCACGATCCCGCTCAGTAATCCTTCGACCCCTTGGTCTTGTCCGGTCTGAGGCCCCTGCTCCACCACCGGACGACCACGATTACGAATACCAGGATCGGCACAAACAGCCATGCGGCATCCAGCGCGTGGAACCACTCGGCCCATGCGCTGAAATCAAGAACTGATCTCATCATGCCGCCCTCCACGCCGAGCAAGAATAATGGATGCCTTGCGGATTCATCTCTATGGCAAAATAGCCCTGGGACAGCTCATTGGCTATAAGAGAATTTAAGTAGGGGCAATTACGTACTTGATCCCGTTCATACACACGATTGGATACGCGGGATCGGGCATTGTGGAGCGCGTTTACGTTGGCTGAATTATGGGCAGTCGGTGCGCGCCGTTCACTCGCCGCTCACGCGAGAGACGCGGTGTTGTTCGTCGCGTGCTACGTCGCCCTCGACTGGACGAGCTCCATTTATCCGCTCGGCCCGTTCAACATTACGCCCTGGAACCCGCCGCCCGCATTGAGCATCGTGTGGATGCTGCTCGGCGGGCTGCATTATGCACCGGTTGTCTTCGCAGCGATCCTCGTTGCCGAATTGCTGATACGCGATGCGCCGGCCGGTTTGGCGCTTACGATCGTGACTTCGCTGACCCTTGCTGCAGGCTACACCGGGATCGCCGCGGCGCTCAGGTTACGCTTTCGGTTCTTCGGCAGGCTGCACGATACGCGGCAACTGTGGACGTTTATCGCAGTCACGGGGACCGGCGCTGCGATCATCGGCGTCTGCTACGTGGGAATACTCTGGTCCGCGGGCTTTCGCGCTGGCGACTCGTTTCTCGCCGGGGTATTTCAGTTCTGGCTGGGCGACACGGTTGGCGTGCTCGTCACCGCGCCGCTGCTCATGGTTGCGGCGGATCCCGCGGGGCGCCGGCATCTGATCCAGTCGTGGCGCAAACCGGAAACCGCGCTGCAGTTCGTCATCCTCGGCGGACTGGTTTTCTTCATGTTCCATAGCGGCGCCGAACCGCGGCGCTCTTTCTACCTCCTGTTCCTGCCCCTGATCTGGATCGCCTTGCGCGGTGGTCTGAGCGGCGCCGCGGCGGCGTCGGGCGTGGTCCAGGTCGGCGTGGTGCTGGGCGCCGAGGTCGGGGCCCTGGATTCCCTTGCCGTCGTGGAACTGCAGGTGCGGGTATCCGCGCTTACGCTCACGGCCCTGGCGCTGGGAATCATCGTTGACGAGCGCGCGCGCGCGGTCGAAGATCTCAAGCGCTCGCTGCGTCTGGCGGCTGCCGGCGAAATGGCGGGCGCGATCGCCCATGAAATCAACCAGCCGCTTGCCGCCCTGCACAACTATGGCAGCGCCTGCCAGATCATGCTGCGCCCGGAAAACGACGCGATCGCCCGTTCCGAACTGAACGCCACGATCGAAAAAATGCTTCGCGAATCAAGGCGGGCTGCGGAAATCGTGCGACGGCTGCGGGACTTCTTTCGCGCGGGGACGACGCGGCTCGAACCGGTAAAAGTCGCTACACTATTGGAGAGCGCGCACGCGGTCGGCGAGAAGCTCAACCGGTCCGGGGACGTGACATTCAGGGTGGACAGTGCGAATGGCGCGCGAACGCTGCTGGTGGACCGGGTGCAGATCGAGCTGGTGCTGCGCAATCTGATTGCAAACGCATTCGAGGCCGTGGCGGACCTGCCGCCGGGGAAAAAGGCAGTCACGGTATCGACCCGCATGCTGAAAGGGAGGCGGATACTGTTTCGCGTCGTGGATACCGGGGAAGGTATGTCGCCTTTGACGCGGCAGCGCCTCTTCGAGCCGTATTCGACCAATAAAGCAACCGGCATGGGAATCGGCCTTTCGATCTGTCGCGCCATAGTTGACGCGCACGGCGGCTCTCTGGATGCCGTCGACGGCGGGCACGGCGAATTCAACCTGACGTTGCGCACCGAGGCCGCGGATGAGTAACGCGACAGACCGCGGATGCATCGTCTACATCGTGGATGACGATGCGTCCATGCGCGACTCGCTCGCGGTGATGCTGGGGCTGCTGGGTTACCACGCGGCTTCGTTCGCCAGCGCCGAAGCCTTTCTTGCCGCGTATCAGGACAAGTGGACCGGCTGCGTAGTGGCTGACCTCAAGCTCCCCGGAAAAAGCGGTCTCGAGTTGCAGACGGAACTGCGGACGCGCGGAAGCCGCCTGCCGGTTGTGATTATTACCGCGCACGGAGACGTGGCGTCGGCGCGCGCTGCGTTCCAGGCGGAGGCGGTGGATTTTCTTGAGAAGCCTTTTGATGAGGCGGACCTGCGGGCCGCGATCGAAAAAGGTCTGGAGAAAGAGTTGGGCCGACTCGAGCGGGCGGCCGCCGAAAACGACGACGCCTCGAAGCTTGCCAAGCTCACGCCCCGCGAGCGGGAAGTTCTGCTGCTGGTCGGGCAAGGCCTGCACGCCAAGGAAATCGGCCGCGCTCTCGGGATAAGCCCGCGTACGGTCGAGGTCCACAAGGCGGGCATGATGGCCAAGCTCGGCGCGCGCAATGTCGCCGAACTGGTGCGGTTCGCGCTCACTGCGGACAAGCATTCCTGAGGCCTTCATCAGGTTGCCGGCAGTCGCCTGCCGTGCGGCGGCTGCCCGAGCACCCCTTTGCACGTCTCGGCCGGCCAGATCCGGGCCGCGCCATCATTCCCGAAATTCATGGAATTCGCGTCCGTGCCCTGATTGCCCTGTGTGTTTTTACGTACGCAACCGCTCGGATACGTCCGACCGGATTCTTTCGACATAATGCCCAGCATTCGACCCATTGGCCCCCGAGGAGGAGGGTGGCGCCAGGGCCGGTCGGCGATTAGTGCCGGCCGGCCCGGGGCCCCGTAGCGAGGAGCCAAAGCCGGAAACGCGATCGCGGTTTGCCTGCAGCCGCCCCTTCCGCCCGCAGCGGTTTACACCGGCATCTGTGTCTGTTATGAATGGGCCTGTGATTGGGCCAGCAAAGAGAAATCGTACCAAGCCTGCGGTTCTGCCCCGGGCGCAGCCAAACTGGGCTTTTTTCCTCGATATCGACGGCACGCTGCTCGCGCTTGCCGCCACCCCCGCAGGCGTAATGGTGGAACGCGAACTCAAGCAGACGCTCCGGCGGCTGCATGCAGCCGCCGGGGGCGCGGTCGCGCTCGTCAGCGGGCGCCAGGTCGGCGAGGTGGACAGACTCTTCGCGCCGCTGCGGCTTCCGACCGCCGGCCAGCATGGCGTTGAACGCCGCAACAGTTCCGGGGTCGTGCACCGGCACGCGTCCCCCTCGCGCGGGTTCGGCGAGATCAAAAGCCGGCTCGCGCCGCTCGTCGCGCGCCATCCCGGCCTGCTGCTGGAGGAAAAAGGCTTTACGCTGGCCATCCATTATCGGCAGGTGCCGAGCCTGGGAGGGCACCTGCACCGGCTGCTGCGCGAACGGGTGAATTCCGCAGCCGATCTGCGGCTGCAGCGCGGAAAAATGGTGCTCGAAATCGTGCCCAAAGGAAGCGACAAAGGAATTGCGATTTCGGAATTCATGTCCGAAAGTCCGTTTTGCGGGAGAATTCCGGTGTTCCTCGGCGACGATGTGACCGACGAGTTCGGATTTTCCGTGGTCAATGCGATGAATGGACACTCGATCAAGGTGGGCCCCGGCCGCTCGGCTGCCCGCTGGCGCCTGCCGGACGTCCACGCCGTGCGCCCGTGGCTCGAACAGTGCGCGGGCACCATGGCTCCCGCGCAACCTGGCGGGCAATCCCGCGAGCGTGCCGGATGAACACGCTCGATTTGGGATTGATCGGAAATTCGACCGTCGGCGCCCTGGTCGATCGCCTGGGCGAGATCGTCTGGGCGTGCCTGCCCCGCTTTGATGGCGACGCGGTCTTCTGCTCACTGCTGCGCGAGCGCAAGTCCGCGACGGATTTCGGTTTCTTCACCGTTGAACTGGTGGATTTTGCGCGCGCGGATCAGGAATACCTTACCAACACCGCGATCCTCGTCACGCGCCTCTACGATCGCCACGGCGGCGGTATCGAGCTCACGGATTTTGCGCCGCGCTTCAGACAGTATGGACGCATGTTCTGTCCGATGTCGCTGGTGCGCACCATCAAGCGGATTTCCGGGGATCCGCGCATTTGCATTCGCATCCGTCCCGCGCATGGCTATGGCGCCGAGCGGCCGAGCGTCACCTACGGCAGTCACCATATCCGCTACGTCGCGCCCGGACTGGTATTTCGGGTCACGACCGATGCCTCGATCACCGCAATCCTGGAAGAAACGCCGTTTTTTCTTGAGCACGCAGTGACCCTGATGCTTGGCCCGGACGAGACCGTTCAGGCTTCTGTCGTCGAAGTCGGCCGCAATTTCCTGGAGCAGACCGCCGCCTACTGGCGTGAATGGGTGCGTCTTCTCAACATCCCGTTCGAATGGCAGGAAGCGGTTATCCGCGCCGCCATCACGCTAAAAATGAACACTCACGAGGACACCGGCGCAATTGTCGCGGCGATGACCACTTCCATCCCCGAAGCGCCTGACAGCGGCCGGAACTGGGATTATCGTTACTGCTGGCTGCGCGACGCGTATTTTGTCGTCAACGCCCTTAACCGTCTCGGCGCGACCCGTACCATGGAGCGCCACCTCGGCTATATCCTCAACATCGCGGCCGGCACGCAGCAGGGACGGCTGCAGCCCGTCTATGGCATCTCCGGCGCGTCGACGATCGAGGAACTGGAGATCGCTTCGTTGCCGGGCTATCGCGGAATGGGGCCCGTGCGTATCGGCAACCAGGCGGCTTGCCAGATTCAGCACGACGTCTACGGCGCGGCGATTCTGGCAGCGACCCATGTGTTCTTTGACCAGCGCCTGGTGCGCAGCGGTGACGAGACGCTGTTTCATCAACTCGAGAGGCTGGGTGAGAGGGCGCTCGAGTTCCACGACCAACCCGACGCCGGGATCTGGGAGCGGCGCGGACCGCCGCGGATACACACGTTTTCCAGCGTCATGTGCTGGGCCGCGTGCGACCGTCTCGCCCGGATTGCCATCCGGCTGAGCCTGCCTGCCCGTGCCGACTACTGGCGCAATTGTGCTGACGGCATACATCGCGTCGTGTGCGAACGCGCGTGGCACGCGCAGCGCAACAGTTTCGTGGCGACCTTCGATGGCGATGCGCTCGACGCGAGCCTGCTGCTGCTGCACGAGGTCGGATTTCTCGCGGCAGACGATCCGCGCTTTATCGGGACAGTCAACGCCGTCGGAAACGAATTGCGCAGGGGGGACTTCATTTTCCGGTACGTGGAGAAGGACGATTTCGGCGAGCCGGCCAATGCGTTCGCGGTTTGCACTTTCTGGTACATCTACGCGCTCGCCGCCATCGGCCGCATGGCGGAGGCCCGCGAACTGTTCGAGAAGCTGCTCGCCTGCCGCAACCGGCACGGCCTGCTGGCGGAGGATATCGACCCGCAAACGCGCGAGCAGTGGGGCAATTTCGTGCAGACCTACAGCATGGTCGGACTGATCAATGCGGCCATACGCCTGAGCATCCGCTGGGACCAGGCATTCTAAGGCGCGAACGCCGCCTGAATCAGCGTCACGCAAAAACGTGCTCGCTGATGCCGCCTTTTCCTTCGCGTTTCATCTGGTACATCAGCATATCGGCACGCTTGATCATTTCATCGGCCGAGTCAGGGGCCGTGGCGAACGTCGCAAGTCCGATGCTGAACGTAATGGGCCAGCCGCGATGCTCCATCGCGCTCAATAGCCGGGACTGAAGTATTTGCGTCGCCTGACTTGCGCCCCGCGCATCCATCCCCGGTAACATGACCGCAAACTCATCCCCCCCAAGACGCGCCGGCACGTCAGTGGATCGAAGCTGGGCTCGCAGGGTTTGCGCGACCACGCGCAGCGCCTCGTCTCCCACGTCGTGCCCGGCCCGGTCATTCAGCGCCTTGAATTTATCCAGGTCGATGAAAGCAATGGAAATCGCACCGCCATAGCGTTTGCACCGCAACATTTCCTGGTTCACCAGTTCGTAAAAAGAGCCGCGGTTGGCAAGGTCCGTCAACGAGTCTTTTCTGGCAAGCAGATTGACTCGCGCGAGGCTGGCTTTCAGACTGGACAGCAATGCGACGAACAGGACGGTGGTCGCCAACCGGATCGCCGCTTCCCACAGCACGTAGGCCGCAAGATCGGTCCCGTTCTCGTGCAAAGTCACGGCCGCCCACATCCCTGAGGCCAGCATGGAAACGGCAACCCCCGTGGTCGCCGACGTCTTCCACGTAATCAGCATGACCGGAATCAGGTAGAGCGGCGCCAGGCTGAGTTCCCTCCCGATTGCGTAGTCACCGAGCAGCAACAGGGCAAGCAGCGCTACGCTGAACGCAACGGCAGCGCGTAGGCTGATGTGTTCAAGAAACCCGGCGGGATCAAGCATGCCGTACGAGAACCGCGTTGATCGACACACGCAATGGCCACGCGATCGTCATTTTGTTCCTCCGCGACCTGACGCCTGAACGCCCGACGCGGCAATGGCGCTCGCGCCGAGCAGAATGATATGCACCCGATATGGCCCGTGCGCGCCGAGCGTGACCGTCTGCTCGATGTCGGCGGTGCGCGATGGGCCCGAGACAAAATTGACGGCGCGCGGCAGCGCGCCGGGGCGCTCTGCGCGCAGCAGCTCCCATGCGTCTTCCATGCCGCGCACGATGCGGTTTGAATTCACGATCGCGATATGGGTTTCGGGCAGCAGGCTCGCCCCGGGCGGGGTGTCGGGACCCGACAGCAGCATGAGCGTGCCGGTCTCGGCGATCGCGCAGAAGCAGCCGGTGACGCCGACCAGGTCCGCTGCCGCCGCCGCGCGCGCGTCGACCGCAAGACCCGCGCCCCGCCAGTCCAGTGTCCCGAACTCCGGCCAGCACACCGCCGCCGGCGGCAGCGAGTTACTTGCGAGGTAAGCCGCAACCGCCTGCGGCACGCCGGCCACCGACGTTACTTCATCAAGCGTGCTGGCGAGGCTCAGCGCGCGGTCGCGAAAGCGCGCGACCGGCTCCCAGTCCGACTTCGGACGCGGGCCCTGCGGATGCGCGTTGAGGTAATCGGCCACCGCCGCGCGTTCCTGCGGCGCCGGCGCGCCGGAACGGCCTTGCGCGGCGCGGATGCGGTTGAGGATGTTCTCTCGTGCAGCCATTATTTCCCCTCACCCTAACCCTCTCCCCGCAAGCGGGGCGAGGGGACACTCTCGTCTCTCTCCGCTCGGCGCTCAGCCGAGCGTCGGCATATTGAATCCCTGCGGCACTGCATTCGCATCCGGCCAGCGCGTGGTGACCACCTTGCCGCGCGTGTAGAAACGCACGCCTTCCATGCCGTGCACGTGCTGATCGCCAAACAGCGAATTGCGCCAGCCGCCGAACGAGAAGAACGCGATCGGCACCGGGATCGGCACGTTGATGCCGACCATGCCGACCTCGATTTCGCGCTCGAACTTGCGCGCCGCACCCCCCGAGCGCGTAAACACCGCGGTGCCATTCGCGTACGGATTGGCATTGATCATGCGAATCGCGTCATCCAGAGTGTCAACGCGCAGCACGCACAGCACCGGGCCGAAGATCTCTTCCTTGTAAATCGTCATATCGGTCTTGACGTGATCGAACAGCGACGCGCCGAGGAAATTCCCGTCCTGGTGCTCGGTGACCTTCAGCCCTCTGCCATCGAGTACGAGCTTGGCGCCTTCGGCAAGGCCCTTGTCGACGTAACCCGCGACCTTATCGCGGTGCGCGCGGGTGACCAGCGGCCCCATGTCCATGTCCTTGCCGTCCACCTTGCTGTCGCCGGGCCCGATCCTGAGCTGCGAGGCTTTCTCCCTGAGCTTCGCGACCAGCGGGTCGGCGGACGCACCGACCGCAACCACCGCCGAGATCGACATGCAGCGCTCGCCCGCGGAACCATAGGCGGCACCCATCAGCCCATCAACCGTGAATTCCAGGTCTGCAACGCTGGCGGTCATGTCGGGCAGTACCACCGCATGATTCTTGGCGCCGCCGAGCGCCTGCACGCGCTTGCCGTTTTTCGACGCGGTCTCGTAGATGTATTTCGCAATGGGTGTCGAGCCCACAAACGAAATCGCCTTGATGCCCGGGTGACCGAGCAGCGCATCGACCGCCTCTTTGTCGCCGTGCACGACATTGAATACGCCATCCGGCAGGCCGGCTTCCTTCAGCAGCTCCGCCATCCGCATCGCCGCCGAAGGCACCTTTTCAGAAGGCTTCAGCACGAACGTGTTGCCGCACGCAAGCGCCACCGGGAACATCCACAGCGGCACCATGATCGGAAAGTTGAACGGCGTGATGCCCGCGCATACGCCAAGGGGCTGGCGCAGCGAATGCGTGTCGACACCGGTGCCGACTTCCTCGCTATGTTCGCCCTTGACCAGATGCGGTATCCCCATGGCGAACTCGACCACCTCGATGCCGCGTTGCACCGAGCCGCCCGCATCCGCAAGCGTTTTGCCATGCTCCGCGGTAATAAGCGCCGCAAGCTGGTCCCTGTTCCGATCGAGCAGTTCACGAAAACGCATCAGAATGCGCGCTCTGCGCAGCGGGGGCGAATCGCGCCATGCCGGAAACGCGCGGCTCGCCGCTTGCACCGCGGCATCGATGTCGGCTGCATTGCAGAACGGCACTCGCCCGGTGACGCGACCGGTCGCCGGATTGGTGATTTCGCCCGAGCGCGCGCCCGCTGCCTGCTTGTGCTTGCCGTCTATCCACAACGGCACTGTCTGGATGTTCTGCATGTCGACTGGCTTATTCAAGACCTTCTCCTTTGTGCATAAAGTTCACGAAACGTTTTTCCCTGCGGCACCGGCAGGTCGCGCCCACCGGTCCAACCACCCGCCAGGGGCAGTGCATGTATCAGTCGTTCGCGGCCGCCCATCAGGCGCAGCACGCGCGCACCGATGGCCGTCGCCAGAGCATACAACGCGGGGTGCCGGGCAAGCCAGCCCCACAACGCGAGACCGGCGCGTTCAGCCCACGGTCGCAGGCCGCGCTCGAACTGCTTTTCCCTCAGCTTGCGCAACAGGTCGGGAAGCGGAATTCTGACCGGGCACACGACCCCGCACTGGTTGCACAGCGTCGCCGCGTGCGGCAGGTCGAGCGCGTTTTCGAGGCCGACATAGGTCGGCGTCAGGATAGACCCCATCGGTCCCGGATAAACCCAGCCGTAGGCGTGACCGCCTATGTTCTGATACACCGGGCAGTGGTTCATGCACGCGCCGCAGCGGATGCAGCGCAGCATCTCCTGCAGGTCACTGCCGACCAGTCGGGTGCGCCCGCCGTCGAGCAAAATGATGTGGAAGTGAGCGGGGCCCGCCTCGCCGGGCTGCGCCACGCCGGTCGTAACCGAAATGTAGTTGGTGACCGACTGGCCGGTGCCGTGACGCGCGAGCAGACGCAGCAGTGTGGTCGCATCTTCCAGCGTCGGCACCACTTTCTCGATGCCGGTGATCGCGACGTGCACCCGCGGCAGCGTGGTCACCATGCGGCCGTTGCCTTCGTTGGTGACGATCAGCGTCGAACCCGTTTCCGCGACGATGAAATTGGCCCCTGAGATGCCCATGTCCGCAGACAGGAAATGCGGCCGCAGCGTCTCCCGCGCCTCGCGGCACAGTTCGGCGATTCCCGTCTTGCGCGGTTTCCCGTGTTTTGCGTGAAAGAGATCGGACACCTCGTCGCGGCTCTTGTGCACCACGGGTGCCACGATGTGCGACGGCGACTCGTGCGCGAGCTGCAGGATGTATTCGCCGAGGTCGGTCTCGACCACCTCGATGCCCGCGGCTTCGAGCGCGTCGTTGAGGCTGCACTCCTCGCTCACCATCGATTTCGATTTCGCGACTTTGCGAACGCCATACTTGGCGGCAAGCTCGCACACGATGCGGTTGACATCCGCGGCGGTCTCGGCCCAGTGCACCACCGCGCCGCGCGCCTGCGCATTGCGCTCGAACTCCTCCAGCCAGGCGTCGAGATGGTTGAGCGCGCGGTCGCGGATCGCCGCGGCCGCGGTGCGGATCTCCTCGAAATTGTCGAGCTCGAGCACGCGCTCGGCGCGGCCCCTGACGAAATTGTTCTGCAGCTTTCGCAACGCGGACTGCAGTTTCACATCGGCGAGTTTTCCGCCGGCGCGCGCTTTGAAATGCATGGAAGTGACTTGCATGGCAACCTTATGTGCCGCGTCCCTGCGCGTGCAGCGCCAGGATGTTGCGCACGGCGCAATTGGCGGGTGTCGGCACGCCCGCGGCCTCGCCCAATTCCACGACCCCGCCGCTCAGCCACGCCAACTCGAGCGGTTTGCCCCCCTCAAGATCGTGGTGCATGGACGACGTCATGTCGGCCGGCAGGCCGTCGCAAAACGCGAGGCGTTGCTCCGCATAGTCCGCAGCCAGCGCAACACCGTGTGCCCGTCCGACCGCTACCACTTCCCGCATGATGTCGAGCAGGAACGCGCGCGTTTGCGCGTTCGCGCGGATCGGCCCGATCGGCAGCCTCATCGTCGTCGTCGTTGCCGACAAACCGACCAGAAACACGAATTTTTCCCAGATCTCACGGCGGATGTCGCCGCTCAATTCGACATTGACGCCGCCGCGTTTGCACGCCTGCAGCAACGCTTCCGCGCGCGCCGAACGCCTGCCGTCGTACTCGCCGAATACCAGCCTTTGCATGGTGCCGGTGTGCTTGATCACGCCGGGGCTCCCGATCTTGGTCGCGATGTAGGCAACACCACCCATCACCGCCTTCTCGCCGCACACGCGCCGCAGCAGGTCGTCTTTCTGCACGCCGTTCTGGAACGATACGATGCCGGTATCCGGCCCGATGAGCGACGCGATCGATGCCGCTGCGGCCTCG
>Ga0113563_10000775_pt1 | contig 16573 bp, 12 predicted proteins | sample Mud3Dept3metaG_FD_80117 | JGI IMG/M metagenome (GOLD analysis project Ga0113563, IMG submission 80117) | Freshwater wetland microbial communities from Ohio, USA, analyzing the effect of biotic and abiotic controls - Mud 3 Core 4 Depth 3... | ecosystem: Environmental > Aquatic > Freshwater >...
CAACCAGATCTGTTGGTTTATCAAACGGGATTTCCTCCATCCGGTCATCCCAGAACTCTATATTGATATATCCGGGCGTGAGAGCGGCAATCTGAGCCATTGGCAATGGTTCCATCTGCCAGGCTCTCAGATATTTTTCACCAGGATAATAACCTACTCTTGGATGGATTAGGGTCAGCTTCATTATTTCATTATATCACTACAGTACTGAGTTAGTTCATCAGCGGTCATATGCCCGGGGGTGAAGGAGGCATGTTTAATGGATTACAGTACAAAGTTACACCAGCAAAAAGTCGAAATCAAATGTATTTCTATGATTCAAAGGTATTCCGTGAATAGGTTGAGAGTAATAAGAAGCCCCCGGAGCTGATTTCCGAGGATAAGTTGTATCCCTTAATTATGCCAATTAAAAATTAAAGCCTTATGCTGATATTATGTTCTTTGGTATAATCTAGAAAAAGTTTTTTTAATTCAGTGATATCATTTAAATTCATTGTAGTCCACCTGTCGCAAGTGTAGCCACCCTCGTCACGCTTATATATCGAAGTAGATATCTTAATATATGACCTGTGTGCTTCAAGGTAATAATAATCATCTTTCCAGTTATAAACATTGTGATAGTTCATCTTATATGAAACACGGTGTTTAACATGGTTTATTGCAAAATCCTCAATTTCTTTTAACCAATCATAGAGATTTTGAAATAGGGAATCTACAGTCTTTTCATTTATTGGTCCATTAAATTTTTTTTTATATTCCTCATCCGTTAAGTTGTAACTAACAGAAAGTTTAAAGGTAGATTCATGAAATATATCTCCGTATACGGGACCCCAAGCGTAAGTTGATCCCCGGAATATCGATCCAGATTTGGGATACGGCCACTTTAGCTCAGAACAATAAGTTATACATCGTACATCAAGAATTGAATAGTAATCAGAAGAATTTTCAGAATATTTGTCTTCACCGAAATATGCTGCCATACTTCTTTGGCCGAGGCTAAAAATAATATCTTCTTCTCCTGATTCTCCTCCCTGAGAATAGCTAATTAAATAAGCATTCCAGAAAAGCATTAACAATAATAATTTTTTCATAACCAAAGTATAGGATAATATCAATGTTACACCACCAAAAATCCGAAGTCAAATTTATTTTGTCTTCAAATAAAAATCCCCCAGTAATTGATCTGGGTTGACGATTTATCAAATTATTTCAGGTAATGAGACTTCAGTATTTTTATTGGTAACTTGCCAAATTGTCGCTTGATGGTAAAGTTGTTTTATCATAAGCAACACTTATGGAACAAGCTGAACGCCCGTATGTTTTATAACTCCGCCCATTAGCAAGAATAGATATCCCGACAGCTGTTAGAATAATTCCACCAACAACCGATGCTGCACCTAGAAAAATTGCAAACACTTGAAAGAAAGCAATAGTTGAGTTAGAATCAATTGGCATCATTTCCGAAATTCCATATATAATATAAATTGATGACGCTAGGCTGGCAGCCAGTTTCAGGTATTTCACTTGACCCGATGTGTTTAAATCAATTATCGAAAAGCATATAAATAAAATAACAGCTTTCATAGAATTTTTCATATGAATTAATATTGAATCTATTATCTCATTCAAAGATACGCCGCCAAAAAGCCAAAGTCAACTTTATTTTGCCTCAGTAAGTCATACCTGTTTAAATAGAAATGAAAAGGCCCGGCACCAAAGTCCCAGGCTGGTTGGTTGCACAATTAATATGTTGATATATAATTAGTTAGTGTATAGTGCAGTTAAAATAAATTTCTTAATTGCTTGTTTTAAAGCGATTTAGGACATAATTGCGTTTCGTTAATGCAGAATACTATAGGAATGAACTGGATATATTGTGACAAACAAATTGCACCTGATTATTGTTTGTATTAATTTATCTTTTAAGGTTCAGAGAATCGATTTCTTATTGCTTTAATTAGGTTTATTTTCTCCAAGTATTTTATTTGTTTTTTTGTAATATGAGGAATTAAAAATAACAAACAGCATGATAACCTCATTTGTAATAGCTTGAATAAAAACTCGCTCATCGTTACTGATTTTATCAATCGGCAAAATACAACAGGAGAGGATATTTAAATTTTCTGGATTTGAAATGACTATAGTAAAGGATAAAAAAGGTTGTCTTTCAATGATCATTTTATTACTTATATGAGGATAATTAAAAGAAAATCCTTGCCTTGTTTCAAATTGCTCTTTGATAGTTTTTTGGGTATTGCTGTTAATTATTCTAAATAAAACCCAATCTGTATTTACAATTGAAAGAACGCGCTCACTGAAAAAAAGAAAGGTTTTTTTTAAATCATTTTTTGTTTCAGGAAATTTGTTAGTACTATTAAAAATTGACTTAATTGCTTGAATTTGGACATTTATCTGACCAATATACTGATATGAATCAATAAGCCTTTCATCAGCTGTTTTTTTATCGCTATTAATCTTTTTAATTAGTTCTTTTTGTTTGTAAGCTTCGTGTTTATATAAATTTAATATCAAAATACTCAGAAGAAACAAAATACCAAGAAGAGACACCTCGATAATTTCTTCTCCAAAAATCAATTTCTCTGATAAATGTACAGGGCCATTGAATAATTTAGGAGTAATAATTATAATAAAGAACAGAATTAAATAGATTATCAGATAAAATAATTGTAGCAAAGAAGGTTGAAAATTTAATTTTTTCATATAAAGGTAAATAAATAACGATACAAAAATAATTCATTTCCAATAATTTAATAGCGGTTTATACACAGTCGTATAACCGCTTACCCATTACAAAATAGGTAGCTAAAAATATTATGAGCTTTCCATTATGCCATCAAAGTTACGCCTTGTCCAATCTAAAATCAACTATATTTTGTTAACATCTTTTGCCTTCCGCCATCATATCAATACCATCCTTAATAGTGAACCGTATCAAAATAACCGAAAACAAAATGCAGCTCAACTCAACTATTCCAGGATCATTTTGAAAAATAGAATATAGTATGCGACACAAATTTCCTTCCTTTATAGAATATCTCTAATGCAAAAGACTGCAAACAAGTGCAAAGCATACAGAGAGTTACAGAGTTTAGCGACATCTTTTTGAGGTTTTGATAAGAGGCGTCGAAAAGGTGCCCTTTCCCAGGAGCCCTGGCGTACATATTGAGTACCTGAAAAAAAATAAACCGCCTTAAATTCTTGATTTTAAGCGGTTATGAAAAGAATGAGATCCTTCTTTGCTCCCCAGGCTTCCCGAGTTCCCGGGAGAACCGGTGACCCACGGATTAATCCCGAGCACCCGGGATTGCTCTAACCAACTATATTCTTTTAATTATATTCATCTTAAGATCATTAAAAAACTGTTGATTATCCTCTTCAGTTTAGAAAAAATCAGACTACCATTGCATGATTATTCTCAAAAAAACAATCTTATCCTTAAAGTAAAAAAACTGAGCTTTTAAGAAAAACATAATCAACTGCTCCCTCCTAACTTTGTACCATATTAGGTTATAAAGTCTATTATTACATTGATAATCAATATTAATGTTTAATAAAGACAGAACTAGACTTAAATAATAATAAAATTTAAAAAGGAGGTTAAAATGAAAAAGAAAAGTACAATGCATTCAGTGATCTTGCTTCTTTTTTTATCTTTTTTTGTGTCCTGTAGTAAAGATGATGATGTAGGAAATGAAGCACCATTAAAGAGTGCCTCAGTCCAAGGGAAAGTTTCTGCAGATAAAAAAAGGAATGTAATTGTCACTGTCACAGAATTTGCAACAAACATTGCGTGTCCCCGTGGTCTAAAATTTGGACCTGATGGATATCTATACGTCGCATCGGCTGGTTCTGGGGGCACTAATTCAACAGCTGGCTTATGTGGCGAAGATGTGCTTCCAATGGTACAATCTCTTAGTGGAAATACAGGGAAGATCATCAAAATCAGTCCGGATGGAACAGTTTCAACGGTCGTCGATAATTTACCTTCTGGTAGGAATGGCTTTGGTGATGTTCAGGGCCCTTCAGATGTCGAATTTATTGGTAATGATTTATATGCGTTATTAGTCGCAGGATGTTCTCACGGAACCCGGGAATATCCAAGTGCAGTTTTAAAAGTGAATACAGAAGCGAATGCTGTAACCGTTGTTGCAGATTTAAGTGCGTATTTCCATAATAATCCTGTTGCGTCTCCTGATGAAGATGATTTTGAACCCGATGGAACGCCTTATAGCATGGTTAACGTGAGAGGTGACCTTTACATCGTGGAACCCAACCACGGTGAATTGATTAAATCGACGACCAGCGGGGAGGTTTCAAGAGTGGTTGATTTCTCTGCTCATTATGGACACATCGTACCCACCGCAACTGCATATAATGGTAACTTCTTTGTTGGAAATTTAAGAACCTTCCCGCTCGTTGAAGGAAGCTCAAATATTTATAAAGTTACGCCTGGTGGACAGGTTAAAATACGGGAATCTGGCTTTACGGGTGTGCTGGGCGTAGCATTTGATAAAAATAACAGGATGTACGTTCTGGAGACTTCACAGGCTCCTGGCCCGGCACCAATGACTGGAAGAGTTATACGTGTAAATGAAGATGAAACCAGAGATATTGTTGTTGATAACCTGTTTTTCCCGACCGCAATGACTTTTTGTCCTGACGGTGCACTGTATATATCAAATATGGGATTTGGACCTCCAACGGGTCAAATTCTAAAAGTGGTATTCAATTCTAATTAAAATAGTTTTTATTAATCGTAAACATTATATTATGAAAGCGTTTTTGAAAATATTAATCATCGTTTTTCTGTTCTCCGGTCTATTTGCCTCAATGCAATCCTGTGAGAACATACTGTCAGGAACTAAAGATTCAGGAATACCAGAGCTTACAATCAATGAAGAAATTCAGGTAAATTCGGGTACCTCAAGCTCAGACCAGGTGGAAACAATTACTAATTGTAATCTGAATGGCTGGGAAATAAGAAATCAGCCTGGCGCGTTAGGGACCGTAACATTAGTGAATGGGCCGGCAAAGCCAGCACTGGGTCAGGGAAGTCTCGAATTTAATTCTCCGGATACTAAAATTGTAAGACTAAGAAGCAATAGCTTGGTGGGAACACCTGTTTCAGCATTTACCGAGCTATTCTATTCAACATATATTCAATCACGTACAGGTGATGTAGATGATGCATTTATCGTTTTACAAATCGACATTGACGGAGATAGTAGATTTGATTTTCCAATAGTATTTAACCCGGAATTTAATACAGGGCACTATGTTGCAGGTATAGGTACTGATCAGGGACCAACATTGTTGAACACATGGCAAACCTGGGACTTGTTACACGGACTATGGTGGAAAAATTTGAACGATATTGATCCGGATAGTGGAGCCAAACTATTTACACTTGACATGTTAGTCCAGGAGTATCCAAATGCAGCAATTGGAGCAGGAGGTGCAGGTGCAATCAGAATAAACGGGGGCGCGCCAATTGAGCTTGGCGGTTTTTTGGGTCCTTTTACAGGTAACGTGGATAATTTAAGAATTGGTATAAATGGTCTGACAACAGTTTATGATTTTGAAGAGACGACAGCCAATGCAGGTCCGGATCAAAATGTAATTCTCGGGTATGGACCTGATTGCGCTACATTAACAGGAATAGCTGAAGGAGGCGTTGCACCTTATTCTTACTCATGGTCACCCGGTGGATCAACTCGTGACCAGGCTTCAACTGAAGTTTGTCCTGAATTCACTACAACTTATACACTCACCGTCACAGACGCAAACGGGTGTAATCGAACGGATAAAGTAACGGTTTTTGTAAACGACGTGAGATGTGGGAATAAAATGGATAAAGTAAAAGTTTGCCATAAGGGTAAAGAGATATGTATTGAATCTAAAGATGTTGAAGATCATCTGGCCCACGGAGATGTATTGGGCGGCTGCAAAACTTCAAATTAGTTGTTTGGGTAAAATGACCTGTGTGAGGTAAGAAAGATTCCTTTCCTTTATTTAATCACAAGGGGCCGTCTCAAATTATAAAATGAGACGGCTTTTTTATTTTAATTTTTCCCCCCCTGGTTATTTGGTTGATGTGTTTTTTAAGGATTTTCTTTTGAGGTCCTAAGAATGGGGAGAAGTTTAATTTAAACACTTACTATTCAGATCGGACGTTAAAAATAAAATATTTGTTTGATTTAATTTATTTCATTAACTTACTCTGTATAAAAGCTTCCCGATAATGATTAATACTTATGATGACATAGTAGGCCACCCTGATGCTTTTAAGCAGCTTTCTGTGAGGGATTTACTTTTCGTGTATTTCAAGTGTCCACAAGTAGCTAGATTTCAGCAGTTATATAATCATTACAACCAATTTACATTTTCACTAAAAGGAGAAAGAATTTTGCATCAGGGGGAAAAATCGTGGAAAGTAACACCCCAAACATCATATTTTCAGCGTAAAACTGCATATGTTCAGGAAGTATTGGATTCAAAGGGTTGGGAAGTACTAGTTTTTCATATTCCGGATGAATTTCTGATACAATTTGCAAAGGAATTCCTGGATAATTTATCTATTGAAAAATTACCTGAATTAACAACCGATATGTTTATTAAGATAGAACTAAATGATGCAACAAGATTTTATTGTTATAGTATGCTTCCCTTTTTCACACAAAAAATTCCTCCTTCTGAAAAATTACTTGAATTAAAATTTAAGGAACTTCTCTTAGATATTTTATCCAATCCTTCAAATAAACAATTGCTTTCGTACATTCTGCATCTAAGCGACGATATCAAAACCCCAATTTGGCAAGTCATGGAAAAAAATTACACTTATAATTTAACCCTTAAAGATTTTGCCCGAATATCAAGTCGCAGTCTGGCTGCATTTAAAAGGGATTTTTTTGAATATTATCAAACAACTCCCGGAAAATGGTTAACCAACAAACGGCTTAAACATGCAGGGATGTTATTAAAAACTACAAAACAAAGTATTTCTGAAATTGCATTCAATTCCGGCTTCGAAAATATATCGCACTTTAGCAGGATTTTTAAAGAAAATTTTGGTTTATCCCCTCTTCAGTTTAGAAAAAATCAGACTACCATTGAATGATTATTCTCAAAAAAGACAATTTTATCCTTAAAGTAAAAAACTGAGCTTTAAAAAAAATATAATCAACTGAATCCTAATAACTTTGTAATACATTAATAGTTTAAAAGATTATAAAATTGATAATCAATATTTATTTTGGTAGTATTAAAAAATTAATAATTAACAGTCAACATAGTAGGTGGTCATTGAAAGCAACAGTTGCTTTTTTCATTGGTACACCCATTCTTATGTTGGGCACAATTACAATAGTATAGGGAGGGTATTATGATCAAGAAATCAATCGTAGATATGTTCAGGGCAAGTCTTCACGGTCAGCTTATCCAACCGGGCGACGCGGACTATGATGATGCCCGCAGAGTGTGGAATGGGATAATAGACAAACATCATGCGTTGATCGTACGTTGTGCTGATGATGAGGATGTAATCAGTGCCGTAAACTTTGCGAGAACACAAGGATTACTTGTGGCGGTGCGCGGCGGTGGGCACAATGTCGCCGGCTTTGGTACTTGCGATGAGGGCATCGTGATCGACCTGTCTCTAATGAAGAAAATTGAGATTGACACCGTGGAACGCACCGCACGCGCCCAGTCCGGCTTAATGTGGGGCGAATTTGACAAAGCGACCCAGGTACATAATCTGGCGACTACGGGCGGCCTCGTTAGCACAACCGGAATCGCTGGCTTCACACTCGGCGGCGGCTTTGGGTGGCTCGTGCGAAAGTATGGGTTGACCGTGGATAACCTACTTTTAGTGGATATGGTCATGGCAAATGGCCAACGTCTGACTGCCAATCCATCGGAGAACGCAGATCTCTTCTGGGGCGTGTGCGGCGGTGGTGGAAACTTTGGAGTGGTTACTTCATTCCGGTACCGCCTTCACGATGTTGGGCCTCTTGTATATGGTGGAGCGATCTTTTACCCGGCCGAAAGAGCCAAAGAGTGCTTGCAGTTTTATCGCGAATGGACATCGACAATGCCTGACGAACTATCCACGTTGGTCGCATTCCTCACTGCGCCGCCGGAGCCTTTCGTCCCCAAAGAGCTGATTGGGATGCCGATGATTGTTCTGGTCCTCTGCTATGCCGGATCAGCAGATGAAGGTGAGCTAGCTATCAAACCACTTCGCACCTTTACGCATCCAGAAATTGACCTGATCGGACCGATCCCATATCTTGCACTGCAAACCATATTCGATGCGACTTCACCGAAAGGGATTCACGCCTACTGGAAGGCCGAATATCTCAACAACTTAAGCGACGATGCCATCAATGTTTTGGTTGAGCACTCCGCAAAAATGAAATCGCTTTCACCCTTTGCGGCAGTCCACATACATCATTGGGGAGGCGCGATTGAGCGTGCAAATAAAGATGCAACAGCCTTTGCTCACCGGAATGCACGCTATGTCCTTAATGTCGTCGGCCTGTGGATGGAACATGAGAATGCCGGTAAACATATCGCCTGGGTGCATGATTTCTCGCAGGCAATGCAACCATTTTCAACAGGGCAGACGTATCTCAACTTTCTGGGCGATGAGGGCTCGGTGCGCGTCAAAGCGGCGTACGACACGAAAAGCTACGAGCGGTTGGTCGCATTGAAGAACAAGTATGATCCTACAAATCTGTTTCGGCTGAACCAGAATATCAAGCCTTCAGGGTTATAGCATCGCAAGGTAATCAATATCGTGCCTAACATTTCAGCGTTAAATGAAGTTAATAAAATGAAGAAATCCAACCGATAACAATTAAGCATTCTTGAAGTAGTCAAAGAGATATGAAAAATCGTCAAACTTCATAGTAGCGTAATTAATTTTAAGTTCTGAAATAGTTTTATTTTACTGGACAATAGTGTAAGTTTTTAATAAAATTGAAAATTAAGGATTATACTCAATTTAGCAACAATAAAATAAATACAAGTGTCACAACATTACGCGAAGCTGTTTTTTATATTAACAAACTTTTTCAAAAACAAGGTCACATAAAAAATTGTTGATTATCCTTTTCACTTATTAGTCTCTTTATAAATTCCCTGCTCTTTTGATTTTTAATAAACCGCTCCACTAAAATAGCCTCGCCCCGGGATTCCGAAATCTTAAAGTATAATACCAGTTCCCATGGCAGATGCTTTGATGTGTACTTTGTTGTCATCCGGGGATTATTATGCTCTTCCAGACGTTTGTAAACATCCATAGTATGACCAATATAAAATCGGTCCGATTTCTGACTGTAAAGAATATAGACGTAAAACATTGCAACGAAACAAAAGGAGATAATTTCCACCATCTCCTTTATTTTGCTCCCCAGGCTGGACTCGAACCGGCGACCCACGGATTAACAGTCCGTTGCTCTAACCAACTGAGCTACTGAGGAATTTAATTCTTTTCTCCATCTCGCTTAGTTGGCCTACGGATTAATCCCGAGGACTCGGGATTGCTCTAACCAACTGAGCTACTGAGGAATTTTTATGAAAGAACTTTGCCTGATTAGCGTGCCAAAAATAAGGGCTTTTAGTGAATTAAGCAATATCTTTGATGAAAATATTATAAATGAAAAGGATTCTCGGCATCGGTAATGCCCTGGTCGATATAATGACTCCTATCGATGACGATCATTTGCTTGAAAGATTCTCACTTCCCAAAGGAAGCATGCAGCTTGTCGATCAGACCAAATCAGATCTTATTAAATCGGAAACTCAAAAATACAGGAGAAGCTTTGCTTCGGGGGGATCTGCTGCCAATACCATTCACGGGCTTGCTATGCTGGGCGCTGATACAGGATTTATTGGCTCCATCGGAAGAGATAATACCGGTGATTTTTTCGAAAAGGACATGAAGGATTCAGGTGCCAATGCCATGTTGTTCAGGCGTAAATCAGTAACAGGAACGGCAATAGCCCTTATTTCAAGCGACTCTGAAAGAACTTTTGCCACCCACCTCGGGGCTGCACTGGAAATAAACGCCGGAGATCTTGCTCCAGAATATTTCAAAGGATACGATTTACTCTACCTTGAAGGGTATCTTATTTATAATCTGCCGCTTATTGAAACTGCCTGTATGCTGGCAAAGGAGAAAAAGATGAAGGTTGCCCTCGACCTTGCAAGCTATAATGTTGTGGAAACCAATCTGCAGGAATTCAAAAAGATTATAGAAAATTATGTTGATATAGTTTTTGCGAATGAGGAAGAAGCCTGGGTTTTTACCGGATTGCAGCCTGAGAAAGCATTGGAGCAGCTGACACGGACCTGTGAAATAGCTGTCGTAAAAGTCGGACCGGAGGGCTCATGGCTTAAGAAAAATGAAGAGGTTATTAAAGTCGGCCCTCTCACCAATCAATGCAAAGATACAACCGGAGCGGGAGATCTATATGCTTCGGGATTCCTGTATGGTTATGCAAATGACCTGAACCTGAAAAAATGCGGTCTGCTCGGATCGCTCCTGGCAGGAAAGGTTATCGAAGTCGTGGGCGCGAAGATCGACAAAGAGAAATGGCCGGAAATAAGGAGAGGTGTATCAATTGTATTAAAGGGATAATTCAACTGATTAGAATTTATTCAATTACCAGTAAATGTATTCTTTAAAGCATAATAAAATGATATACAAATACCCGGAGAATTTTGCCAGATTTTATGACCTGATCTATCACAGCAACAGAGACGGAGTTGACAATACCTTTTTCCAGGACAGGATTAAAGAGATCAGGGGTAAAGTACTCGAAATCGGAGTGGGTACAGGAAGATTGTTTTTCAATGCATTGACCCATGGAGCCGATATCTACGGGATTGATATCAGCCCTAATATGCTTAAGGTTTTGCAGAATAAGCTTACTAAAGATCAGCAATTCCGGATTAGTCTGCAGAACATTATTGATTTCAAATCCGATTTTAAATTTGACCTCATCATTGCCCCCTTCCGGGTGTTCATGCACCTTATCCAAAAGGATGATCAGATAAGGGCGCTGAATAATGTCTGGGAGCATCTGGACAAAAACGGCACTTTTATTTTTGACACGTTCGTTCCGGACCTGAACCAGTTATTAAACGGGCTTAAGAATCATGTGGATTTTGAGGGTGAATATGAACCGGGAAAAAGAATAAAAAGGATTGTATCAACTTCTCCTGATTTAATAAATCAGTTGATCAATATCAGATTTCGCCTCGAATGGGATGAAGATAATACTTCAAAACACGATGAGTGGAATGTTCCGTTAAGGTTTTTTTTCAGGTATGAACTTGAACATCTGATTGAAAGATCTGAATTTAAAAAATATAAAATCCTTGGCGATTACCAGGGAAATGAACTACGCCAAAACTCCAGGGAGTTTATAGTAATCTGTCAGAAAAGCTGAAAAATGTCTAAAAACTCAGATACCTGGTATTAATAAAAAAAGCTTATATTTACTTCCCAAACTGAAGTATGCTTACCCAAATGCACACTGATGCAGGAAAGGTGGCCGGTTTTCCCTGCCGGTTAAGACGAAAAAAAATCCGGAGTATATTCCTGATTGGTAACTGTAATTTTCTAAAAATGCCAGTCAGATTATTCTCTGGTTTTCTGCTACTTTTTTTCTTTTCTTTCCTTTCCTCTTTTGGCCAGAATGCTGCATCAGAACCTGATACTACAAAGAATATATTTGCTCTCTTCGCCAGTGATGAACTGCTGGATGTTGCCCTGCAATTTGATCTTACTACTTATCTGAAGAAGAATCCAAAGACAGGATCACTGGATGGATTACTGATTATCAAAACATCTGAAACAGATTCGACAGACCGGAAGGTAAAAATAAAACCGAGAGGGGAATACCGCTTCCGTACCTGCGGTTTTCCGCCAATACGTCTTGATTTCAAGAAGTGGATCTTTGCCGATCCGGATTCAGGCAGAATAAAGCGCCTGAAGCTGGTAACTCACTGCCAGCCGGGCAGCGTTTATGACGATTATGTACTGCGTGAATACCTTGTTTACAAGCTTTTCAATGTCCTTACCGATACCTGCTTCAGGGTCAGGTTACTCAGGGTAAATTATCTCGATACCGGGAAAGAGAGGAAACCAATTATACAATACGGATTTTTCATTGAGCCGATCCAAATACTGGCGGGAAGAACAAAATCAGGGATTACGAAAGCCACAAACCTGACACAGCGGCATATTGCTCCTTACAGTATGGACAGAGTGGCAATCTTCAATTATATGATAGCACAATGGGACTGGTCAGTGCCCGGACTTCATAATATCTCAGTTATCATCCCCCAGGAATTTTCCGGAAGGGGACTGGGAGTTGCCATACCTTTTGACTTTGATCTCACCGGACTGGTAAATGCAGGTTATGGTTTCCCGGATCCAAAAATGGGGATCAACTCAAACCGGGACCGAATATTTACTGGAATCTGCAGGAGCAGGGAAGAATTTCAGGCAGCCCTTGAGAAATTCCTGATCAGGAAAGAATCTTTCTATTCCGTTGTTAATGATTTCCCGTACCTCAATGAGAGATCGAAAAAGGATATTATATCTTTTCTTGATCAATTCTTTGAACAGCTGGATAATCAGAAAGATCTTGACAGACTGCTCAACAATTTCTTAGATTCATGTAAACAATTATAAATTTAAAATCCTACAATATGTTTGACGATTCTATGATCATTCACAGCACTTCCATCTGGGGAATTCTTGCACGGTTCGGTGTTAACCTCATTATCCTTATAATACTGATCGGATTTCTCTATTTCAGATATTCCAAGAAGGAGAAATTTATGTTTACGTTCTTCCTGATAGGGATAATTGTCTTCCTGGTGAGCTCAATCATGAAAAAAGTTGATATCGGCTTCGGTCTGGCCTTCGGGTTATTTGCCATCTTCGGAATTCTCAGGCTCAGAACCAGGAATTTCTCGGTCAAGGATATGGCCTACCTCTTTTCAACAATCGGTCTGTCAGTGATCAATGCTCTGGGTTTGCTTATTTTCCCGTTTTATGGTGTTCTGATCCTCAATTCCGTCATTATACTTACCGCGTTCCTCCTTGAGCAGTACCTTGCCATAAGTAATTCCAGAAAACAGACAATAATTTACGATAATCTTGATCTGCTTAAACCACAGAATAAGCAGGAACTGTTAAATGATCTCTCCGCCAGAACAGGACAGAAAATTAAAAAAGCCAGGGTCCGGGAAATCAATTTCAAGAAAGATACTGCAACAGTGGATATCTTTTTCTGCGAGGATAACGGAAATAAGAAGAAAGAGTCCAAAATACCACCGGAAAAGGTTTAAAAATCGCCTTCAGCATTTCCAAACAACCTGAAGTTATAAGTGAGCATGATAACCGGCTGTCCGAATATGGTCAGCTGGTATCCTTTTACTACACCATCTTCATTTTTAAAAAATATTGAATAAGGATTCCTGCGGCCAAGGACATTATATACAGTTGCTGTCAGTGATGAGTGATTCATCTTTTTTACTTTCAGATTTCCGTTGAGAGTCGCCGAAAAATCAAGCCTCATATAATCAGGAATACGGTATTCGTTCCTGTTGGAGTAAAATACCTGATTCGCATTATGGAAATTATAGAATGCCACCGGGAATGTTATCGGCCTTCCTGTGTTGTAGATAAAATCAGTGGTAATATTGAACCGCCTTGACAGTTTTGCATTGGCTACCAGTTTAAAATCATGCGGTTTATCATAATTGGCAGGAAAGTATTCCCCATTATTCACTCTTTCCTCTTTAAACTGCCCGTTGATTTTAAGAAGTACCCTTGAGTATGTATATCCGACCCAGCCCGTCAGCAGCCCTGATTGTTTCCTGATCATCAGTTCAACTCCGTAAGCTTTTCCGGTACCTGTTATTATATCGGTCTCAAGATGCTCATTCATAAGCAGGACAGCACCTCCCTTGTAGTCCAGTATATTCGAAAGTCGTTTGTAATAGGCTTCTATTGAAGTTTCTATCGCTCTCCTCCGGCTGTTATTGTAGAAACCAGCTGAGAACTGGTCGCTTCTCTGAGGCCTGATATAACTGTTGCTTAGTTTCCAGACATCAGTCGGCGACATTGAAGTGGTATTGGATATCATGTGAATGTACTGCCAGACTCTCTGAAAACCTATCTTGAAAGATGATCCATCTGAAATAATATAACGTGAGGAAAACCTGAATTCCAGTCCCGGATATATTTTTATTATATCACCCTTCCCGTATCTTACAGTGTCCTTTATACTTTCAGCTGATTTAGGCAAGCCGTCAAAATACTGAAATTCAGTCCCGGGTCCGTATAATGTAAAAAGTGTTCCCCTAAGACCTGCCGAAACCGACAAACCATTTGTTATTTCATATTCATCGCTCAGATATAATGAAGGTTCAATGGCACGCTCAGTTTCAAGCATCAGGGGCGTTATCTCTGAATAATTTCCCAAAGGGGTCCTTATTCCGGGAAGAAGAGAATATAAGATTGCATCCGATCCGAATTCAATTTTATGCCGGGCTCCTGGCAAATATGAAAAATCTGCCCTCAGTATCTTCTGTTCCAGCTTGTAATACAATGAATTAGAGGCAGATGAATCCTGGTCTGATCCGAGCTCATAATCATAATTACTGATGATCCCGTAAAACTGGGCAGTGAGCTTTGTTCCAAAAGTATGTTTCCATCTTAAGGTTGCAGCAAGATTGCCGTATTTGAAATCACTCTCCCTGTAATAATCAAACCTGTCCTTGCTTAAATAACCTGAAACTGAAAAAGAATTCTTATCGTTTATATCGCCGGAAATCAACCCCTGAATATCATAAAATCCTGCCCTGCTTTTACTTAATCTGCTGTCTTCAAGCATACCCAGCAGCCAGTCAGAATAAGTAGCCCTTGTACCAATGATGAAGGAGATCTTTTCTTTCTTAACCGGGCCCCCGACCAGTAACCTGCCGGTTACGGGGCTTATCCCGCCGCTGACTTTAAATTTCTGCCTGTTACCCTCCGCCGGTGCAATTTCCATTACTGATGATAATCGCCCGCCATATTTTGCAGGCATCCCGCTTTTATAAAGAGTAACATCGCTGATCATATCCGGATTGAATGCAGAAAAGAATCCAAAAAAATGGGATGAATTGATTATCGGGGCATTGTTTAAAAGAACCAGATTCTGATCGACGTTTCCCCCGCGCACATTATATCCTCCCGACGCTTCACCTACACTCTGTATGCCGGGTAACAGCAATGAACTCTTTATTACGTCAGCTTCACCCAGCCCCATAGGTATCTGCTTCAACGTCTTAACATTTATTTTTTCTATTCCGATCTTTACATTTCTCACAATATTCTCACGATTGGCAGAAACAATCACTTCATCCAGGCGGCGGGTGCTTTCTGCCATATCCACATCCAATGAACCATCAGAGTGTATAATTATATGACGGCTGGTCGGTCTCATTCCGATCATCCTGTAATCAACCTGATGCTGCCCGGAAGGCAGGGTAATTGAATAGTAGCCGGCATCATTGGTCATAGCCCCGGCCTTAAGCTTTTCTACATACACAACAGCACCGGCTATAAACTGACCGTCAGCAGCATTCCTGACCACACCTGACAAAATTATTTTGTCTGAGCTTGTTCCGGCAGAAAGTTTCCCGATCCTGTAAACCCTGAATTCTTCGCTTACGGGTTTCTCCTCTTTTTTAAGGACCGGCCTGACAAATTCTGCGGTATCAGCAGCCTTGTAGATATTCTTCAGATGATCCTGATACTCTTTTAAAAAACTTGTCTTTATTTTATATCCTTTTGACAGGATGACTTTGTTTTCATCCGTAATTAAAAATGAGAATCCCTCACGTACAATCGATCTGCCGAGAACTTCATCCAGTGTGCTCTTTTCTGAGCTTACCGTCAGGTAGAGACTGTCAACCCATGTGTCTGAATAATAGATTTTGACGGGGATCCTCCTTTCAATTGTATCAACCAGATCCCTGAATAATATGTTGTTAAGCTGAAAGGTCAGATTGTTATCCTGTCCGTTTAAAAAAACGGTTAAGATCATAAAGAATATCAGGAACAGGATTCTTTTCATCTTATATCTTTGCGGGTACACTCAGGCTGTCGTAATACTTTAATATGCTGATAATCTGTTTCTTATTCGCCTTTCTAATATTGATATTATTCAGATTTGCCTTATTTTTCACATCCTCATACTTCACACCAATCAGCTTAAGAAGCTGTTTTACCGACTTTATCCTGATAAAATAATCCCCCTTTTGAATATATCCGGCCGGAGAATAAAAATACTCATCAATACCATTCCGCTCATGGACTCTTGATCTGTGTCTGATCAGGTACCTTGTTGCCCCGTTATAAGCAAGCTCATAAAAACCATCCGGAGGACCGGAATCCGTGAAATCATTCTTATCAAAATACCTGAAATTCAGAGTATCATCTTCAAAGAAGAGAATGAATTCATCTATGTTATTTTTATTTAAG
>Ga0113563_10000776_pt1 | contig 16572 bp, 14 predicted proteins | sample Mud3Dept3metaG_FD_80117 | JGI IMG/M metagenome (GOLD analysis project Ga0113563, IMG submission 80117) | Freshwater wetland microbial communities from Ohio, USA, analyzing the effect of biotic and abiotic controls - Mud 3 Core 4 Depth 3... | ecosystem: Environmental > Aquatic > Freshwater >...
GGGATATCAAAAGCAAACTGGCCAATACCCAGTATATAAACCTGACACTCCTTGAAGCACCGATCCTGGGATTAATCCTTTCATTCATCATCCGATATATCCCTGATCCCGATTCGACGGTATACATTTTTTCCGAAAATGAGAATATTCCCATTTACATTTTCATGAGTCTCATTGTGGCACTTTTCCTTGGTTTGACAGTCAGTGCCGAAGAGATATTCCGCGACCGGAAAATACTGAAAAGAGAACATTTTCTGAACCTAAGCAGGACGAGCTATCTTACTTCCAAGATCACGATACTGATCCTGATCTCTGCTCTGCAGTCAGCATTATTCCTGGCAGTTGCAAATCCGATACTCGGGATCAAAGGGATGTTCTTTCATTACTGGATTGCACTTTTTACCACATCCTTTTGTGCAAATATGCTGGGGCTTAATATTTCATCTGCTTTCAACTCAGCTATTACAATATATATCGTAATCCCCCTGCTTATCATACCCATGATGGTGCTCAGCGGAGCTATGTTTCCGTTCGACAAGCTGAACAGAAAGATCGGGAATGTTGAAAAGGTCCCGTTGATAGCTGAGCTAATACCAACAAGGTGGACCTATGAAGCTCTAATGGTAAGACAATTCAAGGATAACAGGTACAGCAGGGTTGAAATTAACAGGGAAAAAGAAACATTTTACGATCTCCGGAAAAAGATAAGTGAAGCTGACTTCAATAAAGTATATAGGATCCCTGAACTGAAAAGATCGCTTGAAAACTGTCTTTCAGAATTCAGAAGCAATCCGGAAATCCTTACCGGCAGTGAAGAAAAACCGGCTGACATACAAGTAAGACCGTTCGGCAGACTCCCGCTTCTGCAAAATGAACTCCTGAAAATTTCAACACTTCATAATATCCCTGAATTCAGGTATATCAGTTACCTCACACCCCATGAGTTTAATCCGATTGTTGCAGATTCTGTTTATGATTACCTGAACATACTTGACGGAATATTCAGTCAGATATCCAATTCAGCAAATGACAGAAAGGACCGGTTTTACTTACTGAATTCCACAAAGCTGAACCGGCTTCAGAATACCTATTACAACTACAAACTTGAGGAGATCGTGACTAAATACTATGAACGCAGAAAGATCCTGATATACAATAATTCGATCATTCAGAATACCGATCCGGTCTATCTTGATCCCCAAAGAAAGGGATTCCTGGCCTTCAGAACACACTTCTATGCTCCTTCAAAATACATTTTCGGAATTAAGACCGACACATTTATCTTCAACATTTTACTCGTTCTCCTGAGCACAATGCTGCTCTACTTTACCCTGTATTTCGCTCTTCTGGCCAAAACCGTAAGGTTCTTTGAAGAAATTAAACTCCGAAAGCGATTATTTAGTGACAGGGTTATCTGATTTTTTATATTTTTGTGTTAATCAACATATCCTGATGGGAGTAAGATCTTTTCTTATTTTACTGCTTGTACTGACTGAATGTTTCTCGTGCAGGAATTCACCAAATAAAGCATCGGAATTTGTATTCCCCGAAGCTGATTCAGTACCTTTGGGAGAAGCTGAAAAACTGAGTGCCGAAGCAATTGCGGATATTTCGAATAACATAACCTCGCCTGTTGAGATTGCATATCTCCTCCAGATTATGAATGTTCCGTTCTCTCCCGATTACCTGGCTTCCTCAATAGATGCCAACAAACAGCCGACAACTTTTGACAAGGCGCTCACACTGGGGATCCTCGGAGCTGATCTGGGTTATCTTAACATGTATGAAAAGACAGGTTCGTCCCTTGATATCCTGTCGTCCATCAGAAAACTTGCCGAAGGCCTCAGTGTAGGTCAGTTTTTTGACTTCGAGACTATTAAGCGTTTATCCCTCAATAAATCCAATCTCGATTCTCTCCTGTTTCTGTCAATCGATTCCTATACACAGATCGACAAATATCTTCGCAACAATGACAGGGGACAGCTTTCGGCCCTGATGATCATTGGGGTATGGATTGAGGCTCAGTATCTTGCAACACAGGTAGTAAAGAAACACCCTGACCCGATGCTCAGAGACCGTATTGGTGAGCAGAAAATCATTCTTAATGATCTGATCATGCTGGCCAGCCCCTATTGCAGCCGCGATACTGAATTCAATTCACTGTGCCGTTACCTGCAGGAAATAAAAGATAAATACAGAGACATAAGGATAACCTATACCCTGGGTGAACCTGTAAGTGTTGAAAAAGACGGCGGACTTGTTATTAAACAGACCGAAACGAGCAAAGTGGAAATGACCGGAGAGCAACTGGCAGAGATCATCGGCGTTACTGCAGTGGTTCGTGACAAACTTGTTTTAAATAATTAGTATGAAACCTCCATCCCGCTTAAGCGGGACAAACAATTATGAAAATAATTTCTTAAAACATGGAGGTTCCATGTGGCCATTAAAAATAAATTATTCACACATGAAAAAATATTTAACTGCACTACTCATGTTGCTGGTTGCAGGATTCATCGTGAAGGGACAGACAACCGATCCGCTTGTGAGTAACTGTGTTCTGAATGCCGGCCCGGATGCTAAATACCTGAAGGATTTCAGGATCCAGCTTGCCAGGGCGGCAACAGCTGGTGAGCCCAGGTATAAAGCCCAGATGTCACTCTGGAAAAATACCAAGTACAGGTTTTCAATGTGCAACTCTGAAGATTCCAACGGAAAGCTCATCCTCAGTATAAAAGATAATACAAATAATGAAGTTCTCTCTTCCTTCGATCAGAAAACCGGAAAGATATACCCCTATGTCGATTTCATATGCAACAAAAGCGGTATTTATCAGTTGAATTACGATTTTTCAGGCAGACAACAAGGATCCGGAGTGGGAGTGGTGTCAATGGTTAAATGAGGCCGTCAGAAAATTTATAATACCTGCACCAGCAAAACAAGCAGATAAAATACAGTGAACATAATCTCGGGAACAATCTTCCTCCTTACAAATACAAAATAGTGTGTCAGCAGATAGCTTACCGGTATTGCTGTTACCCAGACCTGTTCTACTGATACTGGCGGCAATATCAGATATACTGCAAGAGACAGAACAAATCCCCATAACAGAATATAAAAGGTTTTCCGTGATTTAATCTTCTTGGAATCGATCCGTTGCATAAGATAAACGATACTGACAAGTAGCATTAATGCCGAATATATAAGGGCAACAATTGTCAGTCTCGTAAAAATATAGGTTGGTGAATCGACAAAAAAGTTTCTCCTGATATCCTGAATTAGAATATCCAGATCTCTTCCCAGAACGTAATAAAAACCAAAAAGCAGTATATAAGGGGTCGCCAGACCAAGGATCGAGCTGGCGATCTCGGTAATATTCACACTCCTCAGCAATGCAATTCCAATAAAAACCAGGATCCCAAACCAGATTATATTTGCATAAAGTAGTGACCCGATGCTTATAAATACGGCTGCATCAAAAAAGTTAAAGGCAGTTCCCTGTTTTCTGTACGAATCCATAATCCTTCTTACAGCCAGCATCAGAAACAGTGATGCAGGCAGCACAGGATTCAGAACCTGGTTCCCGGGAAATATAGCGCAGAACAGAACATAGAAAACAGCCGGCAGAAACGTTCGCTCGTTAATAAAGAAAACGGAAGTATTGAAGTTTACCAGAAGGACCAGCATTACTGAGAGAATCCCGGCTGAGAACATCACTCCTGCAAGGGGATGGCTGCCTAATAGGAATTTAATCACACTGTAGAGTGGCATTGGTCTGGTCTCAAATACATATAAGCCCGGCAGGCGGGGATCCAGAAATGCACTGATCCATAGTAATCCGAAAGTGATGAAAATAAGAAAAATAACTCCCGGACCTGTTCCTTTGAATAATTTCAGAAGCATTTATTGTTACAAATCAAATCCTATGTCGGGTCTGCAGTACATTTTATCAAACGACAGGAGACTGGCATTCCGGTATGATCCTCCCAGGGCTTCATTCATTGTTCTTCCCCAGGCGCTTACGGCTAGTACCCGGCCACCTGATGTAACTATCTTCTTATCGGATATTTTCGTCCCCGCATGGAAAACCACGCAATCATGTGTCAGATTAAGTCCGGAGATCTCTTTCCCCTTTTCGAAGTCCCCGGGGTATCCTCCCGAGGCAAGCATAACCGTAGAGACGAACCTGTTGTCTGTTTCCAGAACGCGCTCAGAAAGATTGCCTTCAGCCACACCTTCAATGAGCTCAAAAAGGTCCGATTTAATTCTTGGGATGATCACTTCTGATTCAGGATCACCCAGACGCGCATTGTATTCGATAACATACGGGTCACCATCCACATTGATAAGTCCGAAGAACAGGAATCCCTTATAGATGATTTTATCCCCGGATAAACCTTTCATGGTGGGTTCAATTATCCTCCGCTTCACCTTTTCCATAAATTCCACACCTGCAAACGGAACAGGTGATACTCCTCCCATTCCGCCGGTATTCAGGCCCGTATCCCCTGCTCCGATCCTCTTATAGTCTTTTGCTTCAGGCAGGAGTTTCCAGGACTTCCCGTCAGTGATTATGAACACTGACAATTCAACACCTTTGAGAAATTGTTCCACTACAACCTTATCTCCTGCTTTTCCGAACTTGCCGTCAAGCATTGCCCTGACTTCTTTCATGGCTTCGGTAAGATCCTCAATAATAAGCACACCTTTCCCTGCGGCAAGCCCGTCAGCCTTTATCACGTAGGGAGGTTTAAGCGTTTCAAGAAATCCGGAAACATTGTTTACGGTTGATTTATCGAAAGTTTTATACCCTGAGGTCGGGATATTGTGCCGGGTCAGAAAATCCTTTGCAAAATCCTTGCTTCCTTCAAGCTGTGCAGCAGCTTTTGTGGGACCGATAACCGGAATATCCTTAAGTAAGTTATCGGCGAGGAAGTAATCATGTATCCCTGCAACCAGTGGCGCTTCGGGACCTACAATCACTATGTTGACCTTATTCTTCAGTACTGCATCCTTTACGTCTTCGAAATTTCCCGGATCGACCGTCAGATTGGTCCCCGTCTGCGCTGTGCCTGCATTACCCGGTCCTGTAAAAACCCTGCTTACCTTTTTGCTCTGTGCCAGTTTCCATGCCAGAGCATGTTCTCTGCCGCCCGAGCCGAGGATAAGAATATTCATCTGCCTGAGAATTAAAGTATCTCAAATGTAATATTTCAAACTGAAAAATAAAACCGGAAATACAGCAGGGTTAATATCACTGTAATTCAGGGCAAATGAATGCATAACCATCCTTAAGCGACTTGTCCAGAAACTCATCCAGGAATGCCGGAGCAGTTGAATCCTGCCTGTCGTGAAGTACAATTATCGAGCCCGGCCTGATACTCCTGTTCAGTATTTCAAGAGATCTGCCGGTATCCAGATTCTTATCAAAATCATACGGCATGATATCCCAGAATATTATCCTGTAAGATTTCCGGAGCTTCTGGTATTGACCAGGTCGCAGGAGTCCGTAGGGCGGGCGGAAAATTTTACCGGATGTAAATTGTGAGGCATGCACAACATCATCATGGTATTCCCTTGTTGAGGTGATCCATCCGTTAAGATGATTATAGCCGTGATTACCAACCAGGTGTCCTTCTGCTACTATTTTTTCAACCAGGTATGGATACATTTCTGCCGCTTTGCCGTCACAGAAAAAAAGTGCCCTGGTGTTATGCCTCTTCAGTATTTCAAGCAGTTTCGGGGTTGACTCCGGATCAGGCCCGTCGTCGAAGGTCAGGCAAAGGATTTTTTCATCAGTCTTTAGCCTGAAAAGTGCATCAGGGTAGAGCCAGCCGGTAATAAAAGGCAACCTGAAGTGCCTCATAGTTATCTATTTGCGTGAATAAAGCTTATCATAATAATTATTTATAAGAGCTTCCGTGACTTTGGCCAGGTTATCATCCTTAAGATCACCTGCCATTCTGTAGATATCAAGCAGAGACTGCATACTTATTCCGGTGGGATAATCAAGTCCGAACCTGTTTCCTGACTCTATTCCGACTGCATATTCCAGATATTCCTTTGAATAATTTATTATGTTGCCTATGATTTTTTCACCTTCCTCCTTATTTCCCGCCCTGATCAGTACTTCCGCCAGCCCGATAGAAAAGAAATCATCCGGCAGTTTTTCGGACGGAACTATCTCAAGACCTTTGCGGACAACCTCAATAGCTTTTGTGGTATCTCCGGTCTCAATCAGTGTCTTACCCAGGTTCCCGAAAATCCTTCGGAAATTGCTGAACATTCTCCGGTTATTCTCATCAAGGTATACTGAAGGATCGTCTGCATTTCCCCATTTGAACTTATTCATCATATTATCATACATTACAACCGGATCGATCATGCCAAAATCTCCGTTCCCGGACACATCGGTTTTTATAGGAACAATCCTGTATGCCATTCCTTCCTGTACAAAGAATTTTTCGAGTCCCTTATACTGGGATGACGGGACGGTTGTTGAGTAATACAAAGGGCGCTCCCAGTTGTTGTTTGAAATAAGATCCATTATGGCCAGATCTCCCTTAAAGGCATCATTTTCGGAATACTCCCAGATCATGGGGGAAAGCAGCCTGTCCCTGAAATACTCTTTAACGGTCCCGTTGGAAAGGACCGTTGCGGAATCAACATTTATCAGGAATTTGTTTGTGGGGAGATAATTTACATAATCGGCTCTGCCGCTCAGGTCGATCTGGTATTTCCTGTCATCAAGACCTGCAAATCTCACAATCTCTCTGATATCAACTGGTTTGTCGATCCGCTTGCTTACGGGGATCTGAGTCCTTTGCCCCTCCAGATATTTCTCCGGGCCAAGGCTGAATGGCAACGGATCCGATTTAAATGCCTTCTGCCTCATCATATCAATATACCAGCCAGCCTGAATATAACTCAGGTTTGCGACCCTCACATCGGTCCGGATCTCCTCAACATCCTGAACATACCAGACAGGAAAAGAATCGTTATCACCATAAGTGAACAGGATGCTGTTCGGGGCACACGATTCAAGATAATTGGCGCCGATATCCCTTGCAGTGTACCTGCCTGATCTGTCATGGTCATCCCAGTTCTCTGTTGCCATCAGGAGAGGTCCGGCAGCCAGCAGCAGAACAAATGTGATCAGTGCCGATATCATGGTACCAAGGTATTTCTGAAACAGTTCATACAGGAACATAAATCCCATCCCAACCCATATGGCAAATGCATAAAAGGATCCTGCATATGCATAGTCACGTTCCCTTGGCTGATTAGGATACTGGTTCAGGTAAAAAATAATTGCCACGCCGGTCATCATGAACAATGCCACAACAAGGGCCAGTCCGTTTTTATCCCTTCGGTATTGCCACAAAATACCCGCTATACCGATTAAAAGAGGAAGCATGAAATAAGTGTTTCTGGCCGGATTGTTTTTCAGCTCTCCCGGAAGAGACACCTGATCTCCCAGACGTGCCTTGTCAATAAAATTTATTCCGCTTATCCAGTTCCCATGGATCTTATTCCCGTTACCCTGAATATCATTCTGACGGCCTGCAAAGTTCCACATGAAATAGCGCAGGTACATGAAGCCGGTCTGATACCTGAAAAAGAAACGGAGGTTTTCACCGAATGTAGGACAAACAACAGTTTCCCTTTCCGATCCGGAGCTGACCGTATATCTTTTCCCCCTGATCTTTCCCCAGTATTCATAAGCTGTTTTATGGTCCGTTTCAGGGCTGTACATCCGGGGAAAGAAAGTTTCAAACTTCTTGTCATAATCATATTCAGGATGGTAATAAGGCTCATATTTCCCTTTCACCTTGTTATAGCCTGAAATGACTTTTTTTACATCGAGGGCAGGAGCACTGTAATATGGCCCATAGAATTTCGGGGAGCTTCCATATTGCTGCATATTGATATAGTAGGCCAGTGAGAATATATCGGAAGGATTATTCTGGTTCATCGGAGGTTTGGCCGACGACCTGATCATTATCATGGCATACGACGCATTACCGATCATGATCACCGTCAGAGCAGTCATTATATAGTTTAGAATAACCTTCTGTTTCCTTATTGAATACCTTATGCCGGATACCAGAAGTGTAATGAGGGCGATAATGAATACCAGCAGGCCGGTATTATATGGTAATCCAAGAACATTGACAAAAAACAGTTCGAACCATCCGGCAGCTTTTGGTATACCGGGGATCAGAAAAAAAACCATAAACCAGAGCAGACCGGCAGCCACAAACAGGGTTTTAATGATCCCATTTGTGGTTACAGTGTATTTCTTGAAGTAATAAACAAAAACAATAACAGGAATGACAAGGAGGTTAAGGCGGTGAATGCCAAGTCCAAGACCCATTATATAGGCAATAAGAATGATCCAGCGTCCCGAAGTGGGTTGATCAGCCTCCTCTTCCCATTTTAGCATCCCCCAGAATACCAGGCCTGTACAGAGTGATGAGACTGCATAAAGCTCGCCTTCGACGGCTGAGAACCAGAAAGTATCTGAGAAGGTATAGACCATCGATCCAATAAGTCCGCTTCCGATGATTGCAGGAATATGCTTTGGTTCGAGTCCGTTATTTCTGGTAAAAACCCTTCGCACCAGATGGGTAATTGTCCAGAAGAGGAACATTATAGCAAATGCACTGCAGATTGCTGACAGGATATTGACCATAAGAGCTGCTCTGGATGCGTCGCCACCGGCAAAGAGGGTAGCGATCCTTCCAATCATAATGAACAGCGGTGCTCCCGGCGGATGCCCTACCTGAAGCCTGAATGCCGAGAGAATGAATTCACCGCAATCCCAGAAACTGACAGTCGGTTCAACAGTCAGCACATATACAATTGCTGAAAAGATGAACATGAACCAGCCTGTTATACTGTTCCAGCGGCGGAAACTGCTCCATACTGAATCCATAAATTGTCTGTTTGATTTGTTGAAAAAACAAAGAACGTAAAAAATAGGGAAATGAGCTTAACTTAAGATCAATTTAACAACATTTTAACCTGTTTCCCCTTTCGATGGCGCGGATTTGCGATCCGTGCCATTCACCCGGTTGGAGAAACATAATCTATACCTTTTTTGTTGGCACCGATTACAAATCGGCACCAGCAGTGAGTTGTCGAAACGTAATCCTTGCTACAAAGTATCAACGTATTAAAAGACGTCTTTTAATACGTCTTTTAATACGTTGATAAAGTGACCCCGCACTTATTTCAGTTCAATAAAGTACCGCCAGGGTTTGTTTTTCCAGATCTCTCCGGCATAATCCACTCCTATCCTGGGACCGGTTTTAAAGGAAGGTCTTAAACCGTTATCTTCTACCCAGATACGGTCTGATGTTATCAGGTCTTCACCATAAAATGATTTACCGATCCCAAGGACTTTTGTCAGTTTTCCCGGCCCGTTTATTCCTTCAATTCCCCGTATAAGCGCCGCCTGGGGTTCATCCTCGGCTCCTGTAACGAAATTCAGCATCCAGTACATGCCGTAAACAAAGTAAACATAGATCCTGCCACCTGCATGAAACATAATCTCATTCCTAACGGTTCTTCCATGGCTTGCGTGACATGCTTTATCCTCATATCCCCTGTATGCTTCCGTTTCGGTTATCATATACTTCCGGAGGCCGCTTTCCGGTGACCTGATTACAAGGATCTTGCCTACAAGTTCCGGTGCAACATTAAGTACATCACGGATAAAAAAATCGTGCAATAATCTTTTACCTTCATTCATTTCAATACTTGATCCTGTTTTCAAATTCATCCCATAGCCGGAACACCTCCTTCCCTCCTTCATCAGGCACATGAATAAAGGCGACTTGCCTCTTTTCCGGTTTGAGAGCCAGTTCATCATATATCAGGCTGTCGCTGAATCCGGAAGCAGCGGCATCGAGGCGGTCAGCAGCGAATACGATTTTCTTTATTCCCGACCAGTAAATTGCACCAAGGCACATCGGACAGGGTTCACAGGAAGCGTAGATGACACATCCTGAGAGATCGTGTGTTTTAAGGAGAGCGGAAGCCTTGCGGATGGCAACGATCTCGGCGTGCGCAGTCGGGTCATGAGAAAGGACAACCGCATTGGTTGCCTCCGTAATTACTCTTCCATCCTTTGTAATTACAGCCCCGAACGGCCCTCCTCCGTCTTTTATTCCGTTTCCGGCTATTTCGACAGCCCTTTTTAAGAAAGTCCGGTCATTGTTTTTCATATTGCAGTATCAATAAGATCCTTCAGAACTGAAAGGCATATAAAAATAAGCTTAGTTTTGCTATATGGGGAATAAAATCTGTCTGATATTCTTTTTTTAATAAATATATTGTATTTTTGCAAACCCGAAAAAGAGCGGGTTTTTATTTTGAGCTAAAGTATATCAATCAAAAAATTTAAACAAGTGGACACCTTAAGCTATAAAACAGTATCGGCAAACAAGGCAACAGTTAACAAGGAATGGGTAATGGTTGATGCTGAAGGAGCTGTTCTTGGCCGTCTTGCATCACTGATTGCCAGTATGTTGAGAGGAAAACACAAGACAAACTTTACTCCTCACGTGGATTGTGGTGACAATGTTATTGTTATTAATGCTGAAAAGGTTGCTCTGACAGGAGAAAAATGGACTAACAAGGAGTATGTCAGATATACAGGTTATCCGGGGGGACAGAGATTCACCACTGCAGAGGAATTGCTGAAAAAGAATCCTGTTGGTCTCGTTGAGCATGCTGTAAGAGGGATGCTCCCGAAGAACAGGCTGGGCAGGGCTCTATTTAAGAATATGCATGTTTATGTCGGTGCCTCTCATCCGCACGAAGCTCAGAAACCCAGGAAAATCGAAGTTAAGAACAACTAAAGTATTTATATGGAATCGATCAATACCATTGGAAGAAGGAAAGCAGCTGTAGCCAGAGTATATTTGAGTGATGGCAAAGGCAATATCACAATTAATGGCAGGGATTATAAGGAATATTTCGGGGCTGAGACGCTTCAGTATGTCGTTACCCAGCCACTGCTTCTTTTAAATGTTGCTGAGAACTATGATATAGTTGTGAATCTCGAAGGTGGTGGTGTAAAAGGCCAGGCTGAAGCTCTAAGATTAGGAATTACCCGGGCTCTTGTCAAGATCGACGAAGAGTACAGGAAACCGCTCAAGGCAAATGGTTTTCTGACACGCGATCCGCGTGAGGTAGAAAGAAAAAAGCCGGGCAGACCTAAAGCCCGCAAGAGATTTCAGTTCAGCAAACGTTAAGGATTGACTGGTTCATCAACAGGAATGCAAGTTTAGTATCTAAATTGCAGAGACCACCTTCCGGGGAGCTACCCTGCAATTGACCGTAAAGAATGTAAACTTAAATATTAATACATGCCAAAAACAGATTTTAAAGAATTACTTGATGCCGGAGTACACTTCGGACACCTTAAAAGAAAATGGAATCCGGCAATGGCCCCTTACATCTTCATGGAGCGCAACGGAATTCACATCATCGACCTTGAGAAAACAATTATCAAACTCGATGAAGCAGCTTCAGCGATGAAGCATATTGCCAAATCGGGCAAAAAAGTACTTTTTGTTGCCACAAAGAAGCAGGCCAAGGAGATCGTCGCTGAAAAAGTGAAAAATGTTAATATGCCTTATGTTACCGAACGGTGGCCTGGTGGTATGCTTACCAACTTCCCCACGATCCGTAAGGCAGTTAAAAAGATGGGATCAATAGATAAAATGGCTACTGACGGTACATTCTCAAACCTGTCGAAACGTGAAAAGCTTCAGGTCACAAGGCAGAGAGCCAAGCTTGAAAAGAACCTCGGCAGCATCGTCGATCTGACCCGCCTGCCTTCCGCACTCTTTGTTGTCGACGTCTGCAAGGAACATATAGCTGTCAGGGAAGCAAAAAGGCTCGGTATCCCTGTTTTCGCAATGGTCGACACAAATTCCGATCCGTCTGATATAGATTTCCCGATCCCCGCCAATGATGATGCCTCAAAATCCATCTCATTGATTGTCAATATACTGTGCCAGTCCATTGAGGAAGGACTGAACGAAAGAAAACTTGAGAAGGACAAGGAACCAGGACCGAAGGACAAAAAGGTGATAAGGAAAGAACTGGAAACAAAAGATATTCCTGCCTCACTAATCGAAGCGATCGTTGAGGAAGAGGAGGAAGAGGAAGAAGAAGCCGAAGAAGAAACCGAAGAAGAAACTATAGCCCTGAAATCAGATGATGAAGAAGAGAGTGCAGTAATCCGCACCGATACTGAGGACGAGGAAGAAGCATAGTAAGTTATAAATACCGAAAAAATATAATATAATGAGTACAATTAGTGCTGCAGATGTTGCAAAACTGAGACGGGTAACCCTTGCGGGTATGATGGATTGTAAAAAGGCTCTTGAGGAGTCAGACGGCAATTTTGACAAAGCAATAGAGATAATCCGTAAAAAAGGTCAGGCAGTCGCCAGTAAACGTGCGGACAAAGAGGCCGCAGAAGGCGTGGTTCTTTCGAAAGTTACTGCAAACGGAAAGCTGGGAGCCATGATAGTGCTTAACTGCGAAACCGACTTTGTAGCAAAAAATACTGATTTTGTGGCGTTCGCAAATAAGATCCTCGATATTGCTCTTGCTAATAATCCCGCTGATCTTGAAGCACTCAAATCACTCCCTATGGAGGGAGGTAAAGTCGCTGAAAAGGTAATCGAATATTTAGGTATCATTGGAGAAAAGCTTCAGCTTTCTTACTTTGAAAGAATTGAAGCTCCCTATGTCCAGGCTTACATTCACCCCGGGAACCGCCTTGCAACACTGGTTGGCTTTACAAAAAGCGGACTCGATATGCAGGTATACAAAGATGTTGCAATGCAGATTGCTGCCATGAATCCTGTTGCTATTGACAAATCCGGTGTACCACAGGCAACTATAGATCAGGAGCTCGAAATCGGGAAGGAACAGGCCAGGCGTGATGGAAAACCTGAAGCAATGCTCGGAAAAATTGCCGAGGGTAAACTTGGCAAGTTCTATAAGGAAAGTACCCTGCTGAACCAGGACTTCATTAAGGACAACAAGCAGACCATCGGTCAGTACCTGAAATCGGCAGACAAGGAGCTTACGGTAACTGATTTCAAAAGATATACACTGAACCTCTGAACTTGAATTCTTGATTCAATTTCAAAGTGGCGCTTTACGGTGCCACTTTTTTTTATTATTTTCGTTATTTACACCCATAACCTGTTCTAATGAAATACACCAGAATATTATTAAAACTCAGCGGTGAGTCCCTTGCCGGTAACGGCGGTCATGGCATTGAAGGGAATGTACTGGGGGAATATGCAAGGCAAATAGTTGAAGTAACAGAAAAAGAATGTGAAGTTGCCGTTGTCATCGGCGGAGGTAATATTTTTCGTGGCCTTAGCGGAACCGAAGCGGGATTTGACAGGGTTAAGGGCGACCAGATGGGTATGCTTGCCACCGTCATCAACAGTCTCGCTCTCGAAAGTGCTGTTCTGAAGGCCGGAGGGAAAGCTAAGGTTTTCACATCAATAAGGATGGAACCTGTCGGCGAGCTTTATAACAGGGATAAGGTTGCTGATGAGATGAAAAAAGGATCTGTCTGTATACTCTCGGGCGGAACAGGCAATCCATTCTTTACCACTGATACGGCTTCAGCTCTCAGGGCAGTTGAGCTTGGTGCCGATGTTCTCCTCAAAGGCACAAGGGTTGATGGAGTATATACTTCCGATCCCGAAAAGGACCCTTCTGCAACTAAATTTGATGCAATATCCTTCGAGGAGGCGATAAAACGCAGGCTTAAGGTAATGGATTCCACTGCCTTTACCATGTGCCGTGAAAACGGGATGCCGATCGTGGTATTTGATATAAATAAGCCGGGGAACCTTATGAAACTGGTGACCGGAATCAAAACAGGCACACTTATTTATATCTGAAAGCAGATCACAATTATTTCTATTTTATTAAATTTGTTATTCCTGTTATAGAAAAATGCAAATAAAGCAGGCAAACAGATATAAGCTAATCAGATAATTTTCACATTATGAACGAAGATGTTGAACTTATAGTAGAAGAGAGCAGGGACAGGATGCAGAAAGCCATTGATCATCTTGAACACGAACTTGCCAGGCTCCGCGCAGGCAGAGCCACACCTGTGCTCCTTGACGGAATAACAGTTGATTATTACGGAGTCAATTCTCCTCTCTCCCAGGTATCGAATATTAACACGCCTGATCCGAAAACAATCCTGATCCAGCCCTGGGAAAAAAATATGCTGGGAACAATAGAGAAAGCAATCATGGCTGCAAATATCGGGCTGACTCCCATTAACAACGGGGAAGTAATCCGTATAGGCATCCCTCCGCTTACGGAGGAGAGGAGACATCAGCTCGTAAAGCAGGTTCGAACAGAGGGAGAAACGGCCAAAATAAGCGTTCGTAACGCACGAAAATGGGCAAATGATGAGCTTAAGCAGCTGCTCAAGGATGGCCTTCCCGAGGATCTTGAGAAAGATGCTGTCGAAACAGTTCAGGAGATGACCACTGATTTCAATGGTAAAGTCGACAAAATAATGGCCATCAAGGAAAAGGATGTTATGACGGTATAATGTACTGCATTACATGTACTCACCCCCTTGAGTCCCCCTCTCTGCTCGCGCAAAGAGGGGGAAGTTTTGTAATATAATTCAATAGTCACCCCCTTCTTTGCGACAGGAGAGAAGGGGGCCGGGGGGATGAGTACGTGTGAACTAAAATGGATGAGGCATTACTTACCCGGTTTAAGTTTCAATGTATAAATTGCAGCGTTTTTTACAGCACCATCGCTGAAAGTATCCTTATAAAATCCACCCTCAATATAGGTTTTTGTCTGTGACAGATAAAACTCACTTGCCGGTATCCCGGAAGCTCCGGTGGGAATAACAGTATATGACTCATCCCAGTCGGCGGTATTGTATATATGCCTTTCCGATGCTCCGTCATACACCATGAATCCTTCACCCCAGGTGTAAGGACAAACAGTATGGGAACTCCCCCCAACCCCATAAGTGTCTGAATTAAGGTCGAAAATGCGGTTGAGCATTTTTACAGTTCCCATCGGATGTTCAAGGCATATTTTGTGAATATTCCCCCATTCCCATTTATTGCTCTCCTCACCGTAGTTCTCCGTAAGCGTTTTAATCTCATCCCTGAAACTTTTGAAAACAATATCATCAAGGTTTTCATTTTGTGCTGTTGTAATATCGTCCACCCATTCATCAGGACCGTTTTTCAGGATTTTATATATGTAATGATCCTTAATTGAGCCAGGTAACTGATTAAAAAGATCCCCCAGCTCGTCTTCCAGAAGGTTCCTTGTAAAGCTTATTGTAAAAAACTCAAAGATTGACGGTGCAACTTCGTCTGGTTTCATTTCATGATCCCAGGAATCAATAATCCTGAAAGCATCTGCTTCAGCCGTGCTCATATCAGGCACCCTGTTCTTTAGCTTCTGAATTAACGGGAGCATAAGAACTGCGTATTCCGAATGCTGGTCTGCAAGCATCTTTTTAAAATCGTCAATACTTAACTTCTCCTTTTCACTGATCATCTGTCTGATCCTGTCTATCCTGTAAGGGACATAGAATCTGAATGATATATAATACGGATATTCATCACTTACTGTCTTGTTATTGGCAGAGGAGATAAAACCTGACGGAGGATTATAACTGCTGGGCAACTGTTCCGTAGGAACATACCCTTTCCAGTCGAATTCATCGGTTTCTCCTGACCTTATTGTTGAACCATAGCCTTTCCTTACGGGAATGCCTCCACCCGTTACCAGTCCTATATTGCCGTCAACATCGGCATATGCAAAATTCTGACTGATCGACTTAAAATTCTTTACACCTTCCCTGAACTCTTTCCAGTCTGATGCCCTGTTGATATCATAAACAGCCTTCAACTCATCACTCGGGTCGTACCCTGACCACCTCATGGTTAGAACAGCATCAGATATATCCCTGAATCCTGAGATAACCGGTCCTCTGTGAGTGAACCTGAGATCAAGTGTATCGACCCTGCCTTTTTTTGATTTTATAATCTCCTGCCTGATCATCATGTTTCTCCATTCACCGTTGAGAAGATACTGATTTTCGTTTTCAGGATTGATTTTTTCGGAAAACAGGTCAATATCATCAACCATAAGATTTGTCATACCCCAGGCTATCTTTTCATTGTGTCCCGCCACTATAAATGGCTCACCGGGAACTGCAACACCGGTCACATTCAGTTTGCCCGGAATGATCTGGTGCATTTGCATCCATATACCGGGAGAGCTGAGTCCAAGGTGCATATCATTGGAAAACAACGGTTTGCCCGTGCTGCTTCTGGTTCCGTCCACTGCCCAGTTATTGCTTGCAGAGAATGAAACTATACCCAGGGGCTTAAGTTTATCAAGGGAAGAAATGAATGTTTTTGCTTCATTCAGTTCATCATCTTCAAGTCTGAAATCCGGAAAGACAGTTGTACCTTCCGGGTGCCAGTCTGGTATTAGTTGTCCTGCCTTTTCAGGACCTAA
>Ga0113563_10000777_pt1 | contig 16569 bp, 15 predicted proteins | sample Mud3Dept3metaG_FD_80117 | JGI IMG/M metagenome (GOLD analysis project Ga0113563, IMG submission 80117) | Freshwater wetland microbial communities from Ohio, USA, analyzing the effect of biotic and abiotic controls - Mud 3 Core 4 Depth 3... | ecosystem: Environmental > Aquatic > Freshwater >...
CCACGACCACCACCGGCACGGGCAGGCCCCGGGCGCCGGCCGCGCATTCGCGATCGGCATTGCGCTGAACGCGCTTTTTGTTCTGGTGGAGTGGATTTTCGGTGTCATGGCCAATTCGCTTTCGCTGATCGCCGACGCAACCCACAATTTCAGCGACGTACTGGGCCTCGCGCTCGCGTGGGGGGCATCAGCGCTTGCGCGCAGACCGCCTTCAACGCGGTTCACCTATGGTCTGCGCGGCTCGACGGTGCTGGCAGCGTTGGCCAACGCCATGCTGTTGCTGGTTGCTACCGGCGGTATCGCGTGGGAGGCCATTCTGCGCTTCCAGAACCACGGCGCGGTCGATGCGCCGGTCGTGATCTGGGTGGCGGCTCTGGGGGTTGTGATCAACGCCGGCACGGCCATGTTATTCATGGCCGGGCGCAAGACCGATCTCAACATCCGCGGCGCCTACCTGCACATGGCGGCTGACGCGGGTGTCTCGCTCGGGGTGGTCGTCGCAGGCATCGGCATGGCATACACCGGATGGACGTGGCTGGACCCCGTCGCAAGCCTGTTGATAGTCACGGTAATCTGCACCAGCACGTGGCGGCTGTTGCGCGATTCCGTGAAACTGGCCCTGCACGCAGCACCCGAGAACGTGGACCCGCAGCAGGTGCGCCGCTACCTGGCGGGGTTGCCGGGCGTCGCGGAGGTGCACGACCTGCATATTTGGGCGATGAGCACCACGGAGACCGCATTGACCGTGCATCTGGTCATGCCGGCAGGCCATCCGGGAGACGAGTTTTTCAGCCACCTTGTCCGCCACATCGAGGAGCAGTTCCGCATCGGGCACGCGACGGTACAGATCGAAACCGGCACTTCCGCCAACCCGTGCATACTCGCACCCGATCACGTGGTGTGATTGGCTAAACGCGGGATGCGCGCCATTTCGCCGGCAGTATAATAATCAGTTAATTCAACGATCGGGCCCACGCATGGAGCAATTTCACGGTACCACCATTATTTCGGCGCGGCGCGGCACGCGTGTCGCGCTCGGCGGCGACGGCCAGGTCACCCTCGGCAACGTCGTGCTCAAAGCGACTGCCCGCAAGGTGCGGCGTTTGTATGAAGACCGGATACTCGCCGGTTTCGCCGGCGGCACGGCGGACGCGTTCACGCTGTTCGAGCGCTTCGAGGCCAAGCTCGAGAAGCACCAGGGGAACCTGCTGCGCTCGGCGGTCGAGCTCGCCAAGGACTGGCGCACCGACCGCATCCTGCGCCGGCTCGAAGCGATGCTGGTGGTGTGCGACAGCCAGAGCTCGCTGATCATTTCCGGCAACGGCGACGTGCTCGAACCGGAACAGGGGTTGGTTTCGATCGGCAGCGGCGGGCCGTATGCACAGGCTGCGGCGCGCGCGCTGCTCGAGCACACCCCGATGCCGCCGGAGGAAATCGTCAAGCACGCGCTGACCATCGCCGGGGACCTGTGCATCTATACCAATCAGCAGCACGTGATCGAAGTACTTGAATGAGCCAAATGACCCCGCAGGAAATTGTCCACGAGCTGGACAAGCACATCATCGGGCAGGATGCGGCGAAACGCGCGGTCGCGATCGCGCTCAGAAACCGCTGGCGCCGGCAGCAGGTGGCGGAGCCGTTGCGCCACGAAATCACGCCGAAAAATATCCTGATGATCGGGCCGACCGGAGTGGGCAAGACCGAAATCGCGCGGCGGCTCGCGCGGCTCGCCGACGCGCCGTTCATCAAGGTTGAAGCCACCAAGTTCACCGAAGTCGGCTACGTCGGACGCGATGTCGACACCATCATCCGCGACCTGGTTGAGACGGCGATCAAGCAGACGCGCGAGCAGGCAACGCGCAAGGTGCGGCACCAGGCCGAGGATCAGGCCGAGGAGCGTATTCTCGACGTGTTGCTGCCGCCGGCACGCGATGGCCTTGCCCCGGCGGCCGAAAGCGACAACACGACGCGGCAGAAATTCCGCAAGAAGCTGCGCGAAGGCGAACTCGACGACAAGGAAATCGAAATGGAGGTCGCCACGCCGCAGGCGCACATGGAGATCTTCGCCCCGCCCGGCATGGAGGACCTGACGTCCCAGATCCAGGGCATGTTCCAGAATCTCGGCGGGGCGCGGCGCAGGACGCGCCAGCTCAGAATCCGCGAGGCGATGAAGCTCTTGACCGAGGAAGAGGCGGCAAAGCTCGTCAACGACGATGACCTCAAGTCGCGCGCGGTGGCGAGCGTCGAGCAGAACGGCATCGTTTTTCTCGACGAGATCGACAAGATTACCAGCCGCAGCGAAGGCTCGGGTCCCGACGTATCGCGCCAGGGCGTGCAGCGCGACCTGCTGCCGCTCGTAGAGGGCACGACGGTTTCGACCAAGTATGGCATGATCAAGACCGACCACATCCTGTTCATCGCGAGCGGCGCGTTCCATCTCGCCAAGCCGTCCGACCTGATTCCGGAATTACAGGGCCGCTTTCCGATCCGCGTCGAGCTGTCGAGCCTCAACGTCGCCGATTTCGAGCAGATACTCACCAACACGGACGCGTGCCTGACGCGCCAGTATGCCTCGTTGCTCGAGACGGAGGGCGTGACGATCGATTTTCAGCCGAGCGCGATCAAGCGGCTTGCCGAAATCGCGTGGCAGGTGAACGAAAAGACTGAAAACATCGGCGCGCGGCGCCTCTACACCGTGATGGAGAAACTGCTCGAGGAGGTGTCGTTCAACGCCGCCCGGCACTCCGGAACCACGATCGCCATCGATGCCGCGTACGTTGACGCCAAACTCAAGGAACTCGCGCAGAGCGAGGATCTCGCGCGCTACGTGCTGTAGCTCCATTGCCGGGATGATTCCCCTCGATTCGTCATCATGGCGTTGCTTTCTGTTGGCCCTGGCCGGATCCCTGGCCGTTCATGCGGCGGTCCTGATCCTGCCCGCAATGGAATTTGCGCCGCGGCCGGAGCCGGCACCGGCAACCGTGGTCAAGGTCACGCTGGCCGCCGCGCAAAATGAACCGGTTGGCGCAATAAAACCGGTAAGCCGGGAGCGAAGATTGCAGCCGGCGCCGCGAGCCGAGCGCGTGATTGCGCAGGCGGCGCCGCGCGAGGAACCGGTTCCAGAATCCGTTGCGAACCCACCTTTCATTGCGCCAAGCGCAGTGGAGATTCAAGCGCCGCGCGTTCCTGCTCCCGTGCCGGAGGCGCCGGTCCAATTGGCCACTGTGTCCAAGGCGCGCGCGCGCGAACCGGATTATGTTGCGCGCTATCTGCATAATCCGCCGCCACCATATCCCTGGCAGGCGCGCCGCATGGGCATTGAGGGGCGCGTGGTGCTGCACGTGGAAATTCTGCAGAACGGCAACACCGGGCGCATTGAAATCCGTCAGTCGAGTGGGCACGAGCTGCTCGATCAAGCCGCGATCAGGGCGGTCGGCGACTGGCGCTTCGACCCGGCGCGCGCCGCCGGGACACCGATTACCGCGTGGGCCGACGTGCCGATCAGTTTCAGGCTGACCGAGCCCTGATTTTATCTCACGAGCACCATCGTCTCGATGCCGAGCGACTCGCTGATGCGGTCCGCTACGGTGCGTGCTTCGGCCTGAGTCGCGTACGGCCCGGCGTGCACGCGGAACAAGCCATCCCGCGGATAGACGTGCAGCGCCGGCGCCAGCCAGTCGACCTGCGCGCGCAGCCGCGCCAGATAGTTGTCGGCGTTGTCCCGCGAGCCGAAGGCGCCGAGCTGCAGGAACATGCCTTTGCGCTCGGCGGTGACGGCGACGACCGGGGTGGCTGCAACCGGTTCCGGTGTTGCTTCTGGCGTCGGGGTTATTGGGGCGTGCGGCGCGCCGTCGGAGGGCGGAACAGGGGCCCCTTTAGGGGATGTGACCCCGGAGACGGATGCCACGCCTGCGCCCGACGGCGCTGCGCCAGACTCGCGGACGTTCGCATCCCGCAAGCGGGGCGCGTCGCAGGGCGGAAGAGGGCTCCCTTTGGGATCTGACCCCGGAGACGCGCAAGGGGCCGGTATCACCGACGCGCCTGCGGCCGGCTCCGCGGTCGCATCCCGCAAGCGGGTCCCTGCTCCACGCTGCGCCGGCCCCTGCTCACTGCTCGCAGGCGCGATGCCATCGGTAAGGATCGTTTCCACCTCAACCAGTGCCTGGCCCCCGCCCAGCAGGCGGAGTTTGTACGCGGCGGTATACGACAAGTCGATCAGCCGGTCGGAGTGAAACGGCCCGCGGTCGTTGATGCGGACCACGACTGATTTATTGGTGGCGACATTGGTGACACGCGCGTAGCTGGGAATCGGCAACGTCGTGTGTGCCGCCGTCATTTGGTACATGTCGTAGATTTCACCCGACGAGGTCGGCTGCCCGTGATAGCGGCGGCCATACCAGGTGGCGGTGCCGCGCGCCTTGTAAGGCGCAAGCCGGGTCATCGGGGTGTAGTTTTTTCCCATCACGTTATAGGGCCGCATCGCGCCGCGATGCAATGGCTCGCGCTTCGGCACCGCATCGGGGACCTGCTCGAGATTGGGCGGCGGGTTGTCGCCGGGGCCGTCGTTGAGATAGTAGCCGCCGCCGCGTGGCGTGGCGGGCCGGGACGGCGCCGTGGCCGCGTCCGGTGCACGCGCGACCGGCGCGGGAGATTCGCGTTTTGGGGTGGTGCCGCAGCCGGCGAGCACGGCAAGCAGGACGAGGGATGAAGGATGAAGAATGAAATGCTTCAAGATTGCACCAGTTTCTTGTGCGTCTGGATGCTCATCAGAATCCCTAACCCGAGACAGATGGTAACGAGAGAAGTTCCTCCATAGCTGATCAGCGGCAGCGGCACGCCCACCACCGGCAGGATGCCGCTCACCATGCCCATGTTGACGAACGCATAGGTGAAGAACGTGAGCGTGACCGCGCCGGCCAACAGTCGCGTGAAGAGGGTCGGCGCGTTGCCGGTGATCATCAGGCCGCGCGCGGTCACCACCAGAAACAGGAACAGCAGCAGCGTGTTTCCCAGCAGTCCGAATTCCTCGGAATAGACCGCGAAAATGAAGTCGGTGGTGCGCTCGGGAATGAAATCGAGATGGGTCTGGGTGCCCTGCAGCCAGCCTTTGCCCATCACGCCGCCGGAACCGACTGCGATCGTCGACTGGATGATGTGATAGCCGGAGCCGAGCGGGTCCTGCATCGGGTCGAACAGCGTGAGAATGCGCTGGCGCTGGTAATCGTGCAGCAGAGGCCAGGCAAAGGGAACCGCGGAAACGCACGCGGCCGCGAGCCCGATGACGACGCGCCAGGACAGGCCGGCAAGAAACAGCGCGTAGCTGCCCGCGGCAAAAACCAGCAGCGCGGTGCCGAGATCGGGCTGGCGCGCGATCAGCGCGACGGGCACGATCAGCAGCACCGCCGCGATGAAATAATTCTTCGCGCGCAGCGTTGCCTCGTAACGGTCGAAATACCACGCCAGCATCAGCGGCACCGCGATTTTCATGATCTCGGACGGCTGGATGCGGGTCACCCCGAGGTGCAGCCAGCGCCGCGCGCCGTGGACGACGTCGCCGAACAGCGCAACGCTCACCAGCAGCAGCACGCCGAGCACATAAGTCGGCAGCGCCGCCCGCATCAGGTAATGCGGCGGAATATTGGCGAACGCGTACATCACGCCGAGCGCGACCAGCATGTTGGCCGCCTGCGTGGTGACGCGCAGCGGGTTCTGGTTCGAGCCGCTGAAGATCACGATCAGCCCGAGCGCGAGCAGCAGCAGCACCGCGCCGAGCAGCGGCGCGTCGACGTGGGCCGTGAGGAAACGGGTGGCGCGTCTAATCAGCGGTGTCATCGCCGTTGTCCTGGACGGGCTTGGGCGCGGCGGGTTGTTTGCCGAGCAGGTAATAATCGAGCACCTGGCGCGCGATGGGGGCGGCGGCGCGCGCGCCAAAACCGGCGTTCTCCACCACCACCGCCAGCGCGATCCTCGGCGCGTCGGCCGGCGCGTAGGCAATGAACAGCGCGTGATCCCGGTGACGCTCGGCGGTGCGGCCCTCGACGTATCTTTCGCCCTGCTTGAGGGCGATGACCTGCGAGGTGCCGGTTTTTCCGGCGCTCACATACGATGCGCCGGCAAAAGCGCGCGCGCCGGTGCCTTCCTGGTTGACGCCGACCAGCGCCTGGCGGATCACCCGCAGGTGTTCGGGACTGACTTCGAGCGGGCGCGGTGGCGGCGCATCGGCCGCGGTGCGGCTGCGCGTGGTGATGTTCTCGATGTAATCGACGATGTGCGGGGGGGAGAGCTGGCCGCTGGCAAGTGTCGCCATCGCCTGCGCGAGCTGCAGCGGCGTGTAGGCGTTGTAGCCCTGCCCGATGGCGACGCTGACGGTTTCGCCCGCGTACCATTTCTGCTTGAAGCGGCGCATTTTCCATTCCTGCGAAGGCAGGATACCGGCCGCCTCCCCGTTGATGTCGATGCCGGTGCGGCTGCCGAAACCGAGCAGGCGCATGAACCGGGCGATGTTGTCGATGCCCAGATCATTGGCCAGCATGTAATAGTAGGTGTCGCAGGACACCACGATGGACTTGTACATGTCGACCAGACCGTGGCCGCCCACCTTGTCGTCGCGGAAGGTGTGCCCGCCGAAATTGAAAAACCCCGGATCGCTGATCGCCTGATCGGGCCGGCGCTTGCCATAGGTCAGCGCCGCGAGCGCCATGTACGGCTTGAACGTCGAGCCCGGCGGGTAGGTGCCGGCGAGCGCGCGGTTGACCATCGGCCGGTCGGGCGATTCGTTGAGCTCTTTCCAGTTCAGCGGATCGATGCCTTCGACGAAGAGGTTGGGGTCGAACCCGGGCTTGGAGACGAATGCCAGCACCCCGCCGGTCGCGGGCTCGATCGCGACGAGCGCGCCGCGCCGGTTGCCGAACGCGCGGTCGGCGACCTCCTGCAGCCCCGCGTCGAGCTTGAGCACCAGGTTGTTGCCGGATACCGGCGCCAAACGCGACAATGTGCGCACCGCACGGCCGCCCGAATCGACTTCCACCTGTTCGACACCGGTGGTGCCATGCAGGTGGGTCTCGTAGCGTTGCTCGAGCCCGGTCTTGCCGATGTAATCGGTGCCGCGGTAGTTGGCATCCAGCCCGTCGGTTTCGAGCTGTTCGACCTCGCGCTGGTTGATGCGCCCGATATGGCCGACCACGTGCGAGAACAGCTCGCCCTGCGGGTACTGGCGGAAGAGCCGCGCATTGATCTCGACGCCGGGGAAGCGGTAGTGGTTGGCGGCAAAGCGCGCAATCTCCTCATCGGAGAGCCGGGTGCGGATCGGCAGGCTGTCGAAGCTCTTGCTTTCCTCGGTGAGCTTCTTGAACCGGCGCCGGTCCTTGGGAGTGATCTCGATCACGGTCGCGAGTTCATCGACCAGCGCGCCCACATCCCCGGCCTTGCTGGGCGTGATCTCGAGCGTATAGGCCGAATAATTGTGCGCGAGCACGACGCCATTGCGGTCGACAATGATGCCGCGGTTGGGCACGATCGGCACGATCGAAATGCGGTTGGCTTCGGCGAGCGTATCGTAATGCTCGTGCTGCAACACCTGCAGGTAGAAGAAGCGCGCGAACAGCAGGCAGAACATGCCCAGCACGAAGGCCGACGCGAGCGCGAGCCGCAGCCGGAAGCGGTAGAGCTCGAGCCGCGAGTTCCTGAGCTCGACGCCGGGGTTGATGGTGAGCTCAGACATCGTCGGGGTCGGGCGTCGGGCGTTGCGGCAGCTTGAGCAGGTAGCACATCACCGGCCACAGTGCGCCGGCGAAAAGGCTGCCGACAAAATAACCGGCGCCTGGAAAATCGGCGCCCGCGAGCTTGCGGATCACGAGCACGATCAGGTCGTTCACCAGCAGAATCGGGATCACGTGCAGGATCTGGTTTCGCATCGTGAACATCAGCACGCGGTGATGCAGCACGATGCCGGCGAACGCGAGCACCGAGTAGGCAAGCGCATGCTGGCCGAGCAGGCTGCCGTCAGCGATGTCCATCGTCAGTCCCATCAGCCACGCCGCGGCGAAGCCGACCTTGCGCGGCTGCTGGATACACCAGTAGAGCATGACCAGCGCGACGAAATCGGGTTTCACCGCAAGCAAAGGCTCCGACCAGGGCAGAAGATTGACGATCAGCGCCGCGATCAGCGTGAACGCGATGAACACCGGCCTGACCGGCAGCAGGATTTCATGCGGTGCAATGTCGCGCGGCCGCATCAGCTTCTCCTGCGCGGTTTCTTGGGGCGCGGCAGCTTTTCTTCTTCGGCCGGCCGCTCCGGCACTTTGACATCCCGGTTCAGAATCAGCACCTGGCCGTGACTCGCGACGCCGGCGACGGGCCTGCCGGTGATGCGCGCGAAAAGGTAGGCGGCGTTGCGCTCGACGTTGGAGACGACGGCGACCGGCAGCCCGTGCGGGTAGATGCCGTCGATGCCGGAGGTCACCAGCTCGTCGCCATTCTGGAAGTCGGCATTGAGCGGAATGAACTTGAGTTCGAGCTGCCCGTCGCTGCCGGTTCCGCCGAGCACCGCGCGCAGACCGTTGCGCAGATTCTGCACCGGCACCGCCTGCCCCGTGTCGGTGATCAGCGTGACCTCCGCGAGCCACGGATAAACGCGCGTTACCTGACCGACAACGCCGCGGTGGTCGATCACCGGGCGGCCCGCCTTGACGTCATCCTGGGCGCCCTTGTCGATGACGATCTTGCGCGTGAACGGATCGCGGCCGGAGTACAGCACTTCGGCGACCACGGTGTTCTCGGGGAATCGCTGGCGCATCGCAAGCAGTTCGCGCAAGTGCGCGTTTTCGGCGGCGAGCGCCTGGTAATTCTGCAGGACCGCCCCGTTTTGCAGGTGTTGTTCCGTAAGCCGCGCATTCTCGTTGCGCAGCGCCGATTGCGTGACGAAGAACTCGCCGACGCGGTAGAGCACTGCGGCGGGCGCGGTAGCGAGGCGCTGCAGCGGATAGGCGACGATCGCGACGGCCTGACGGACGCCGTCGAGATACTGGTAGCGTGCGTCGGAGATCAGCAGCGCCACCGACAGGGCCGAACATAACAGCAGACGAACGAGAGGGGTGGGACCGCGTTTGAAGAAGGGCGGTGGAGAATGTTCCATTACCGGCGAGGCGAGAACAGAGAGGGGAGAGGAGACTCGAAACGGCAGCTTTCCGCCTCACGCCTCACGTCTCACCCCTCACTTTTATCAGTCATCGGTGAAGATGCTGTAGAGCTTGTCCATTCTCTCGAGCGCCATGCCGGAGCCGCGCACCACGCAGGTAAGCGGATCCTCGGCAACGACCACCGGCAGGCCGGTTTCTTCCATCAGCAGGCGGTCGATGTCGCGTAAGAGCGCGCCGCCGCCGGTCAGCACCATGCCTTTATCGGCGATATCGGCGGCCAACTCGGGCGGAGTTTGCTCGAGCGCGGATTTGACTGTGCTGACGATGTTGTTGAGCGGTTCGGTCAGCGCTTCGAGGATCTCGTTGCTCGAAATCGTAAAACTGCGCGGAATGCCCTCGGCGAGATTGCGGCCTTTGACTTCCTTCTCGCGCACTTCGGAGCCGGGGAATGCAGAACCGATTTCCTTCTTGATCTGCTCGGCGGTGGTCTCGCCGATCAGCATGCCGTAGTTGCGGCGGATGTAGTTGATGATCGCTTCGTCGAACTTGTCGCCGCCGCAACGCACGGAGCCCTGGTAGACGAGTCCGCCGAGCGAAATCACGCCGACCTCCGTGGTGCCGCCGCCGATATCGACCACCATCGAGCCGGTGGCTTCGCCCACCGGCAGGCCGGCGCCGATCGCGGCGGCCATCGGCTCTTCGATCAGATACACGCGGGAGGCGCCCGCGCCGATCGCCGATTCGCGAATCGCGCGGCGCTCGACCTGCGTCGATCCGCACGGCACGCAAATGATGATGCGCGGCGATGGCGAGAACAGGCGTGAATCGTGCACTTTCTTGATGAAGTGCTTCAGCATCTGCTCGGTGACCGTGAAGTCGGCAATCACGCCGTCTTTCATGGGGCGGATCGCCGTGATATTGCCCGGCGTTCTGCCGAGCATGCGTTTGGCCGCGAGCCCGACCTCCTGGATGACTTTCTTGCCATTCGGCCCGCCCTCCTGACGGATCGCGACGACCGAAGGCTCATCGAGCACGATGCCTTTGCCGCGCACGTAGATCAGGGTGTTGGCCGTGCCGAGATCGATGGCAAGGTCGTTGTTGAAGTAGCCGCTCAAAAAACCGAACATAACTGATTCCGACGAAAGGGAAAAATGCCGCAAATAAGGCTTGTATGATACCCTATTGCGCTTGATTTTTTAAGCGAAAAAACGCGGCGCCATGGCATTGACTCTCGAGGACGTGAAACGCATTGCGCAGCTCGCCCGGATCGAAATCGAGCCGCGCGAGGCTGAACGCGTGCTCATCCAGCTGACTGGGATTTTCCGCTTGATCGAGGAAATGCAGGCGGTCGACACCGAGGGCATCGAACCGATGTCACATGCCCAGGACCTGATGCTGCGGCTGCGCGAGGACGCGGTGAGCGGGTCCGACCAGCACGCGCTCTACCAGGCAGTCGCGCCGCAAGTCGAGGCCGGGCTTTACTTGGTGCCTAAGGTCCTGGAGTGATTAACGCCTCTCGATCACATGCTGAATTTCACTGTCAAACAGCTCGCCGCTGAACTCGCCGCAAAGCGCGTTTCCAGCGTTGAAGTCACGCAATATTTCATCAAGCGAATCAACGCGCTGGGCAAGGCGCTGAACGCATTCATCAGCGTCGACGAAGAGCAAAGCCTGACCTCGGCACGCGCTGCGGACCAGTTGCTGGCGGCGGGCAGGGGAGGGCCGTTAACCGGCATTCCGCTCGCGCATAAGGACATTTTCTGCACCAAGGGCTGGCTTACCACCTGCGGCTCGAAAATCCTGTCGAATTTCGTTGCGCCCTATGACGCGCACGTCATCGAACGTTTCAACCAGGCTGGGGCGGTGATCGCGGGCAAGACCAACATGGACGAGTTCGCGATGGGTTCCTCCAACGAGACTTCGTTCTACGGTCCGGTGCGGAATCCCTGGGACACCGCGGCGGTTCCGGGAGGCAGCTCGGGCGGCTCGGCTGCCGCGGTCGCCGCGCGCCTCGCGCCGGCGGCCACCGGCACCGACACGGGCGGCTCGATCCGCCAGCCGGCGGCATTCACCGGCATTTGCGGGCTGAAGCCCACCTACGGCGTCGTGTCGCGCTACGGCATGATCGCGTTCGCTTCCAGCCTCGACCAGGGCGGGCCGTTCGCCAAGACCGCCGAAGACCTCGCGCTGATGTTGAACGTGATGGCGGGGTTCGATGCGCGCGATTCGACCAGCCTGCAGCGCGAGCCCGAAGACTACACCCGGGAGCTGGCGCAGCCGTTGCAGGGGCTGCGCATTGGTTTGCCGGCGGAGTTTTTCGCCGCCGGCCTCGCGTCTGACGTCGCACGGGCGGTGGACGCAGCGATTGCCGAGTTCAGGCGGCTCGGCTGCGCAACGGTCGAGGTGCGGCTTCCCAACATGCGGCTCGCGGTGCCGGTGTATTACGTGCTGGCGCCGGCCGAGGCCTCCAGCAACCTGGCGCGCTTCGACGGCGTGCGCTACGGCTACCGCGCGCCGGAATATTCCGACCTGCTCGACATGTACTGCAAGACCCGCGCGCAGGGCTTCGGCGCGGAAGTCAAGCGGCGCATTCTGATCGGCACCTACGTGCTGTCGCACGGCTATTACGACGCCTATTACCTCAAGGCGCAGAAGCTGCGGCGGCTGATCGCGCAGGATTTTGCGGCAGCGTTCAGCCAGTGCGACGTGATCATGGGACCGACCACTCCCACGACGGCGTTCAACCTCGGAGAAAAAGCCGGCGACCCGGTGCAGATGTATCTGTCGGACATTTACACGATTGCGGTCAATCTCGCCGGGTTGCCGGGCATGTCCATTCCGGCCGGCTTCGGCGCGAACAACCATCCGGTAGGATTGCAGCTCATCGGCAATTATTTCGGCGAAGCGAAAATGCTCAATGCGGCGCACCAGTACCAGCGGGTCACCGGGTGGCATCTCGAGATGCCAGCCGCTGCGCGGAGCGAAGCGCCATGAAATGGGAAACCGTCATCGGGCTTGAAACCCACGCGCAACTGTCGACGCGCTCGAAGATTTTTTCGGGCGCCCCGACCGCGTTCGGCGCGGCGCCCAACACGCAGGCCTGCGAAGTCGATATCGCGCTGCCGGGCGTGCTGCCCGTGCTCAATCGCGGCGCGGTCGAGCGTGCCATCCGCTTCGGTCTCGCAGTCGGCGGCACGATCAGTCCCCGTTCGGTTTTCGCGCGCAAGAATTACTTCTATCCCGACCTGCCGAAAGGCTACCAGATCAGCCAGTACGAGCTGCCGATCGTCGTGGGCGGCACGCTCGAAATCGTCGTCGGCGATCAGCAGAAGACCGTGCACCTCACGCGCGCGCACCTCGAGGAAGATGCCGGCAAGTCGCTGCACGAGGACTTTCACGGCATGACCGGAATCGACCTGAACCGCGCGGGCACACCGTTGCTCGAAATCGTGTCCGAGCCGGACCTGCGCTCGTCTGCCGAAGCGGTTGCTTACGCCAAGGCGCTGCACGCGCTGGTGCGCTGGATCGACATCTGCGACGGCAACATGCAGGAAGGCTCGTTCCGCTGCGATGCCAACGTTTCGGTGCGCCGTCCGGGCGAGCCGCTCGGCACGCGCTGCGAAATCAAGAATCTGAATTCGTTCCGGTTTCTGGAGCGCGCAATCGAGTTCGAGGTGCGGCGCCAGATCGAGGTGCTTGAGGAGGGCGGCAGGATCGTGCAGGAGACGCGGCTCTACGATCCGGACCGGGATGAGACGCGCCCGATGCGCAGCAAGGAAGACGCGATGGATTATCGCTACTTCCCCGATCCCGATTTGCTGCCGCTGGAAGTCAGCCGACAGTGGCAGGGAGAAATCCAGGCGCAAATGCCGGTGCTGCCGCAGGCGCGGCAAGCGGCCTTCCGGGCGCGCGGATTATCGGGATACGATGCGCTGCTATTAGTCGGCAGCCGGGAAACAGCGGACTATTTCGAGCAGATGGCCGGGGGTGCAAACCCCTCGGTCGCAAAGCTTTGCGCCAACTGGATAAACGGCGCGTTGTCGGCAAAGCTGAACGATGCGGGCGTTGATATCAGCGCAAGCCGTATTTCCGCGGCGCAGTTGCGCGGCCTCGTTGACCGCATCGCGGACGGTACCATCTCCGGGAAAATCGCCAAAGATGTGTTTGATGCGATGTGGGCCGGCGAGGGAGATCCCGATACTGTTATCGAAAAGCGCGGACTCAGGCAGATTTCAGACAGCGGCGAGATCGAGAAAATCGTCGATCAGGTGCTCGCCGCGAACGCACCGCAGGTTGCCGATTACCGCAGCGGCAAGGAGAAGGCATTCAATTCATTGGTCGGGCAGGTGATGAAGGCGACCAAAGGCAAGGCCAACCCCGCCCAGGTCAACACGTTGCTGAAGCAGAAGCTCGGCGGCGGTTAGAGGGAGGCGCTGCTATTTCCTGGCGGACGCCGGTTGCGGCGCAGGCCGGGCGCTGCTGCCGGCAGCCCCGCCCGTGAGTTCCGCAAAGCGTTTCTTGATCTCGTCGTACTTTTGATTCAGCGCCGCAATCTCCTTGCGCTTCTGGGCGATCTGGTTTTCAATTTTTGCCTTGTCGCTTTCGGAGCGGTCGAATTCCTGCTGCACCGCCGGCGGCACCGGTTTCTTGTCCTTCCTGGATTGCTCGATGCGCGCGCGGCCCTGGGCCTGGCGATCGTTGGCGTTCTTGAGGTTGGATTGCAGGGTCTCGATAGTCGATTCGAGCTGGTGCACGTCGCGCGCGCGCTTGAGTTCGATTTCCTTCTCGTTCGTGAAGGTATCGAGGATCGCCTTGTCGCTGCGGCGTTGCACTTCCCGTTTCTGGTCTTCGGCCTGTTTGCGCTCGGCTTCGGCCTGCTGCGCCCTGCGTTGCTCCGCGGTCAGCGGCGCGTCGGACTGCTTGATGGTGACGCCGCGCTGATTCAGCTCCTTGGTCGCGCTGTCCTGATACTCGGGCGGCACCTTGTCGCCGCAACCGACGACCTTGCCCGATTTGTCCTTCCAGCAAATGATTTTGCCGCCGCCCTGGCTCGGTGCCTGCGCCTGCGCAGCGCCGGCAGCGAACAGCAACGCTGCCGGCAACACCGCAACCAGCAAAACCGTGCGTGGATTATGCATGTGCCGCCACTCCATATTGTTCGCGGTATTTTTTCACCGCAGCGAGGTTAACGGACAGACTGTCGTCCCGTTGCAAATAAGCGACCAGGTCGTCCAGCGTCGCGATACTGATCACCGGCAGATGGCAATTGCGTTCCACTTCCTGCACTGCGGAGAGCTCGCCGATGCCGCGTTCCATGCGGTCCAGTGCAATCACCACTCCGCATGGAGTAGCGCGCGAGGCCTTGATCAGGTTGACAGACTGGCGCACCGAGGTGCCGGCCGAGATCACGTCGTCGACGATCAGCACGCGTCCGGCGAGCGGCGCGCCGATCACGCTGCCGCCTTCGCCGTGGTCTTTTTCCTCCTTGCGGTTGAAGCTGTAGCGCACGTTACGGCCCGCGTCCGCCAGCGCGATCGCTATCGCCGCCACCAGGGGTATCCCCTTGTAAGCGGGGCCGAACAACATGTCGAACCCGATGCCCGCCGCGAGGATGGCTTTCGCGTAAAATTGCGCCAGCCGCTTGAGCGACTGGCCGTCGAAAAACAACCCGGCGTCGAAAAAATACGGCGACAGGCGACCGGCCTTGGTCTTGTACTCCCCGAAATAGAGTACTTTCTGCGCCACCGTGAACTCGATAAATTCGTGCCTGAAATTTGCCGCCATAAGACGTCGACATAACCGTTAAAGCCCGCAAAACATCATGTTACGCGTAATTACCCTCAACCTCAACGGCATCCGCTCGGCAGCCGCCAAGGGTGTGTTCCGCTGGCTCGCGCGGCAGAAAGCCGATATTTTCTGCGTGCAGGAGCTCAAGGCGCAGGCCGCGGACATGACCGCTGAACTGCTCGCAGCCGCAGGCTTGCGCGGCTATTTTCATTATGCGGAGAAAAAAGGCTACAGTGGTGTCGGCCTCTATTGCAGGGGCGAGCCGCAGCGCGTGGTCGAAGGCCTCGGCATTCGCGAGTTCGACGCCGAGGGGCGCTACCTGCGCGCCGACTTCGGCAAGCTGTCCGTGATTTCGGTGTATCTGCCTTCGGGCTCCGCCGGGGAACATCGCCAACAATCAAAATTCCGTTTCATGGAACAGGTTTATCCGCATCTCGCGCGCCTTGCGAAGGAGGGCCGTGACTTCATCCTGTGCGGCGACTGGAACATCGCGCACCGCGAAATCGATCTCAGGAACTGGCGCGGCAACCAGAAGAACTCGGGTTTCCTGCCCGAGGAGCGGCAATGGCTGACGCAGGTATTCGATGACCTCGGCTGGGTTGACGTGTTCCGCCGCATCGACCCGCGCGCGGAGCAGTACACCTGGTGGTCGAACCGCGGCCAGGCATGGGCCAAGAACGTCGGCTGGCGCATCGATTACCAGATCGCGACTCCCGGCGTCGCGGCGCGCGCGCGCAAAGTGAAAATCTACAAGGACCGGCGTTTTTCCGACCACGCGCCGCTGACGATCGATTACGATTACACGTTGGACTAACGGATACCATATGACTTTCCGTCCCGCCGCCGCAATCGGCATGTCGCTAGCCGAAGTCGACACGCCGTGCCTGATCCTCGAGCTCGACGCGTTCGAGCGCAACCTCGCGCGCCTGCCGGAGTCTCTGCGTGGCAAAAGCATCCGCCTGCGCCCGCACGCCAAAAGCCACAAATGTCCGGAAATCGCGCTGCGCCAGATCGCGCTCGGCGCCGTCGGCGTGTGCTGCCAGAAAGTGAGTGAGGCGGAGGCGCTGGTCGCGGGCGGTATCGGCGACGTGCTGGTCGCCAACGAGGTGGTAGGAGCCGCCAAGCTCGAACGGCTCGCCGAACTCGCCAAGCAGGCACAGGTCGCGGTGTGCGCGGACGATGCGGGCAACATTCACGATCTCGACGCGGCGATGCGCGCGGCCGGTGTCACGCTCGATGTCCTCATCGAAATCGATGTCGGCGCGCACCGCTGCGGAGCCGTGCCGGGAGCACCGGCAGTTGCGCTCGCGCGGCAAATCGCGGCCTGCCGCAATCTGCGCTTTGCCGGGCTGCAGGCGTATCAGGGTGCAGCACAGCACCTGCGCAAAGTCACCGACCGGCGCGAGGCGATCGCGCACGCAGTCGGGCAAGTGCAGGCCACCACGCGCATGCTTGCCGCAGCCGGTATTCCGTGCGACACCGTGACTGGTGCGGGCACCGGCAGCTACATGTTCGAAGCCGCGAGCAGCGCATATCACGAGCTGCAGGCGGGCTCGTACATCTTCATGGACGCGGATTACGCCAGAAACGAGTGGACGGAAAGCGGCATCCCGCAGTTCGAGCACAGCCTGTTCGTGTGGACGAC
>Ga0113563_10000779_pt1 | contig 16565 bp, 14 predicted proteins | sample Mud3Dept3metaG_FD_80117 | JGI IMG/M metagenome (GOLD analysis project Ga0113563, IMG submission 80117) | Freshwater wetland microbial communities from Ohio, USA, analyzing the effect of biotic and abiotic controls - Mud 3 Core 4 Depth 3... | ecosystem: Environmental > Aquatic > Freshwater >...
ACCGTCACCTTGATCAGGCGATCGCTCCAGAAGACGTGCATGAAGAACAGGACGACGAGCGTCGCCTTGGTCACCGCAATGCCCATGGCCACGAAGAGGTTCGCGTTGCCCATGTCGATGTAGGTGACCGCTACCGTCATGGCGGTGAGCACCATCAGGGCCAGGAAGATGGCGACGTAGAGGCCTCTCGATGCAACGTGGTCGGACATAAGCGAACCCTGGAACCCTAGAACCTCGAACCTTGGAACCCCAGCACCCTGGAGCCCCAGAACCTTCGTCGCTCAGTGGTGTCCCACCAGGTAGAGCAGCGGGAACAGGAAGATCCAGATGATGTCGACGAAGTGCCAATAGAGGCCGCCGATCTCGACGGGCGTGTAGTACGCGGCGCTGAACCGGCCCTTGAGGGCGCCGACGAGCAGGTACAGCATGATGCCCTCGCCGATCACCATGTGCAGGGCGTGCATGCCGGTCATGGCGAAATAGATGGAGAAGAAGATCTGCGCCGTTCGCTGGTAGGGCGCATCGAACTGGAAGGTCGGCCCAGGCACCAGGTGGTGCGTGAACTTGTCCGAGTACTCGACGACCTTCACCCCGAGGAACACCACGCCCAGCACCATCGTGAGCACGAGAAACAGCGCCGTGCCGTTCTTGTTCCCGGTCTGCGCCGCGTGCACGGCGAGCGCCATCGTCAGCGAGCTGAGGATGAGGACCGCCGTGTTGAACGCACCGAGCGTCACGTCGAGGTGGTGACTGGCGGCCAGCCACACGTCGGGGTACCACGTGCGGTAGAGGATGTAGGCCATGAACAGGCCACCGAAGAAGAGCACTTCGGTGACGAGGAACACCCACATCCCGAACGTCGAGGCGTCCTTCTGCTGCTGCAGCGAGTCGAAGTGGTGCTGCAGCGCCTCGTGATGCGCGGCGGCGTGTCCGTTAGGCAAATCGCTTCTCCTGATGCGCGTACGCGTACGCCGGCTCGGTCACGACCGGCGTGACGGGGAAGTTCTCGGTGACCGGCGGTGACTGCGTCTGCCACTCGAGGCCGGTTGCGCCCCACGGGTTGTCGCCGGCCACCTCGCCCTTCTTGAGCGACCAGAGCAGGTAGATGGTCGGGATGAAGTAGCCCACGCCCAGAATCGTGGCGCCGGCTGTCGACAGCACGTTCAGCACCTGCCATTCCTCGGGATACATGTGGTACCGCCGGGGCATCCCCATGTAGCCGAGCAGGAACTGCGGGAAGAAGGTGAGGTTGAAGCCCACGAAGATCATCAGGGCCGCGAACTTCGCCCAGCCCTCGTTGTAGAGCCGCCCGGTCATCTTCGGCCACCAGTAGTGCAAGCCGCCGAGGTAGGCCATGATCGTGCCGCCGACCATCACGTAGTGGAAATGCGCCACCACGAAATAGGTGTCGTGCACGTGCACGTCGAGCCCCAGCGCGCCGAGGAACAGCCCGGTCAGTCCGCCAATCAGGAACAGGCCCAGGAAGCCGAACGCGTAGAGCATCGGCGCTTGGTAGGAGATCGACCCACGGTAGAGCGTAGCCGTCCAGTTGAACACCTTCACGGCCGACGGCACCGCCACGAGATACGTGAGGAACGAGAACACCAGGCCGGCGAAGGCCGACTGGCTGCTGACGTACATGTGGTGGCCCCACACGAAGAACCCGATCACCGCGATGGCCAGGCTCGAGAAGGCCACGAACTTGTACCCGAAGATCTCCTTGCGCGTGAACGCCGCGATCAACTCGCTGATGACGCCCATGGCGGGCAGCACCATCACGTACACGGCCGGGTGCGAGTAGAACCAGAACAGGTGCTGGTACAGCACCGGATCGCCGCCCAGGGTCGGATCGAACACTCCGATGTGCAGCGTGCGTTCGAGGGCGACCAGGACGATCGCGATGGCCACGACGGGCGTCCCCAGGATGGCAATCAGGCTCGTCGCGTAACTCGCCCACACGAACAGCGGCAGCCTGAACCACGTCATCCCGGGCGCCCGCATCTTGTGGATGGTGACGATGAAGTTGAAGCCGGTCAGGATCGACGAAAACCCGCTGATGAAGACGCCGAGGCCCGTGAGGATGACGTGCGTGTTCGACGCCGCCGTGCTGTAGGGCGTGTAGAACGTCCACCCGGTGTCGACGCCTCCGCCAATCACGGCGGCCAGCGTGAAGAGCCCCCCGAGCACGTAGATGTACCAGCTGAGCAGGTTGATCCGCGGGAACGCCAGGTCCTTGGCCCCGATCATCAGCGGGACGAGGAAGTTGCCCAGGGTGGCGGGAATGGCGGGAATCAGGAAGAAGAACACCATCGCCACGCCGTGCATGGTGAAGACCTTGTTGTAGGTCTCCGCCTCGAAGAGGTCGCCGGCAGGGGTGAGCAGCTCGAGCCGGATCAGCAGCGCGAACAGGCCGCCAATCATGAAGAACACCGACACGGAAATCAGGTACAGGAGCGCGATCCGCTTGTGGTCTCGCGTGAGGAGCCACGACTTCGCGGTGTGCGCGACGTTGATGTAGTTCGTCTGGGTGGGGGCGGTCGCAGTATCCATTGCTCGTTCTCGACCTCTGCTACTTCGTCACCGTGTCGGCGGCGCCAGGCGCCTGCGCGCCCTCCGCGGCCGGCGCCGCGGTCTGGCCCGGGGCCTGGCCCTTCGTGCCCAGCGACTTCACGTAGGCGATGAGCTGCATGAGCTGCTCCTCGCTCACCAGGCCCTGGAAGGTGGGCATCAGTGGCTGGTAGCCTTCGACGATCCTCGCCTGCGGGTTCACGATCGACTCGCGCAGGTACTGCTCGTCGGCGGTCACCGTGCGCCCACCCTGCAACGTCACCTGCGATCCGAACACGCCGGCCAGCGACGGCCCGCGGCCGGTCGTGTCGTCGCGGTGGCAGGTGACGCAGGCGAGGTCGGTGAACAGCTTCTGCCCCATCTCGCTCATGCTGCCCGTCGCCGGACCGCCGGCCAGCCACTGCTGGAACTCGCCGGGCGCCATCACCACGACTTCGCCGATCATCCCGGAGTGCTTCTGCCCGCAGTACTCGGTGCAGAACAGCCGGTAGCGACCTGCCTTCGTAGCCTGGAACCACAGGGTCGTGGTGCGCCCGGGCACGGCGTCCATCTTCACCCGGAAGGCCGGGATGTACACGCTGTGGATCACGTCCTCCGACCCAATCACCAGCTTCACCGGCTGCCCAATTGGCACGTGGAGCTGGTTGATCTCGCGCTGGCCCGTGACGTGCTGGAACTTCCACATCCACCGCTTGCCGACGGTGTAGATCTCCATGGCGTTGGCAGGCGGCTTGGCCATCGCGAAGTAGACCGAGGCGCCCCAGTAGAACATCACCATCGCCAGTACGAGTGGCACCGCGGTCCAGGTCAACTCGAGCGCGAGGGCCCCGTGCACCGGGGCACCAACCTCGTCCGCCCGCCGGCGCTTGTAGCGCACGGCGAAGAAGGCGACCAACGCCACGACGAGGATGGCGAAAAACGACGTGACCGCCACGATGAAGAAGTAGAGTGCGTCGACACGCCCGGCGAAGGTTGAAGCCGAATCGGGAAACAGCGGAATGTTGAACATGAGTAGCCCTACGCTCCCCGGCTGGCCGCGGCCTCGGGCGCCCGGTGATCACGCCGCCACATGACGGCCCAGAACGCCACGAGCCCGAAAATGGTCGCCGCGCCGCCAATCCGGACGGCGGTCATCGTCGCCACCCCGTACTTCCCGGTTGTCGGATCGTAGTGGTAGCAGTAGAGGAGCAGGTTGTCGACCGGCGTCCCGATCTTCTGATCCGAGGCCTCCATCAGGCCGTACTTGAGATCGCGTGCCGAGTACTCGACGCCATAGAAGTACTTCGAGACGCGGCCATCGGGCGTCAGCACGATCACCCCGGCCGCGTGCGCGTATTGCTTGATCTTGTCGTCCCACGCGTACTTGAAGCCCACCGCCTCGGTGAGCTGCGCGATCGACTCGGGCGGGCCGGTGAGGAAGTGCCAGCCGGGCTCGGATCCGGGGCGGTCGTACCGCTCCATGTAGGCGCGCTTCTTCGCCTCGGCAAGCCCAGGACCTTCCCTGGGGTTGAAGCTCACGGCCACCACGTCGAACTCGTTGCCGGCCGTGAACGTGAGCACGCCGAGCGAGCTCACCAGGCCATTGAGCACCTGCGAGCAGAGCATCGGGCACTCGTAGTACACGAGGGCCAGGACGAGCGGCCGCTTGCCCAGGTAGTCGGCCAAACGTACAGCCTTGCCCGTCTCGTCGCGGAAGAGGACGTCGGCGGGCACCTTGGCGCCGAGCTGCTGGTCGAAGCGCACGTCTTCGAGCAGGTTCGGGCGTTCTCCCGTGGCGGTCCCCGGGGCGTAGCGCATTCCACCGGGCCCCTGCTGGGCGACGGCCGTCGCCGCGGCGGCCGCGAACACAACAGCCGACACGAGCCCGGCCACGATGCGCGCGGTGATGTTCGTCATGCCTTGCCTCTCGTTCCCCGGGACGGCTTGGAAGTCGGCCCCGGTGTTCACTGCTTCGGCGGCACCGCAGCCGATGCCGCATCCTCCGGCGACGCGGACGCTCCAGGCGCGGGCGCGGGAGCCGGCACCGGCGGCAGGGCCGGCAGGCCGTGCTCTGCGACCAGTTCGATGGCGCGTTCGATCGGGATCTGCGCGATGCCGTTCTGCTTGTCCACCCACGCGTAGCGCTCGAGCACCTGCCGCTGAGCCTCCTGGTACTGCTCGAGGTCGAGATAGGGCGTCGTCTGCAGCCGCGGTGCCGGCGGCAAGCGGTCGCCCGTTCGCTGCGCCAGCGCGGGCGTCGGCGCCTCCCGCCTGGTCACCGCCGCGCCCCACGCGCCCAGCGCGTACCACAGGGCTACGAACACCAGGGCGAGGAACGCCAGCATGAGGAAATACAGCCGCCACGCGCTGCCCAGGTCGGCGTCGGTGGGCTCGTGGCCAAGCGCCGGGCCGCCGTGCTGGTGCGGATCAGTGTGAGCCATGGTTCGCGAGCGCTTCCTTCAAGTACGGGTCGTTGACCGGGAGGATCGGGCGGCCTCGCAGGTAGTGGCAGAAGGCCGCTACCCAGACACCCCCGACTCCCACCAGGGCGGCGACGTCGATCCACCCGATGTAGATCCCCTCATGGAACTGCGGCGACACCTGGAACATCACGTCCACGGTGCGCATGACGAACAGCAGCAGCGCGATCGGCATCAGCAGGCGCAGGTTCTGCTTGATGTCGGCCGACAGCAGCATCGCAAACGGCAGCGCGAAGTGCAGCAGCACGAGCGCGAACATCACGAACTGCCACCCGTTGCTGAGGCGGCGGATGTACCAGGGAATCTCCTCGGGCAGGTTCGCCGACCAGATGATCAGGAACTGCGAGAAGGTGAAGTAGGCGTACAGCATCACGAAGGCGAACAGCAACTTGCCGAGATCGTGCAGGTGCTTCGACTGCACGACGCTCGACATCGGCTCCGACTTGGTGAGCGTGAAGAGCACGATGATGATGAAGGCGAGCGCCGAGAGCCCCTGCCCGCCCACCATCACGAAACCGTAGATGGTCGAGAACCAGTGGGGGTCGACCGACATCATCCAGTCGATGGCCGCCAGCGAGACCGTCAGGCCATAGATCACCAGGCCGGGCCCGCTCAGCCGCGCAAAGCGACGATCGAGACCCGCGGCGCCGCCCTGATCCTGCTGCGACGACCACTTCGTGAGCAGGAACGCCATCCCGCTCCAGAGCAGGAAGTAGATGAGCGTGCGCGCCACCCAGAAGGGCGTGTTGAGGAACGGGGCCTTGTGCAGCAGGATCGGATCCTTCGCCACCAGCTCGGGTTGTGCCCACTCGTAGACGTGCTCGAGGCCGAAGATGAGCGGGACGAACAGCAGGGCCACGAGCGGCAGCGTCTTGGCGGCCGCCTCGAGGATGCGGCGAATCACCAGTCCCCACGCGCCGCCCGAAAGGTGATGCACCATCAGAAGGGCCAGGCAGCCGAGCGACACCCCGCTCCAGAAGATGAACGCCACGAGGTATGACTGGAAGAACTGTGGCCGGTTGACGAACGCGCCGCCGATGAGCGCCACGAGGCCGATCACGCCGACCATCGCCGCCTGCCGGCGGATGCGATCCACCGACGCGGGCACCTCGAACCCGCGGGCCACGGTGGGTTCAGTCATGAGTCTGCCCTCCCTCGGGCGTCTTCCCGTCGAGCCGCTCCCGGTCCGGCGCCGGGAGATCGGCCGCCTTGACGTTGCGGCTGAACTGCAGCGTCCGCACGTACGCCACCACGGCCCATCGGTCGGCGGGGGCGATCTGTGCCGAGTAGTCCTGCATGGCCCCGAAGCCGTTGGTGATGACGTCGTAGATGTAGCCGGCGGGCTGGGCGCGCAACCGATCCGAGTGGTACGAGGTGGGCTGCTTGAACCCGCGCTGCACGATCATGCCGTTGCCGTCGCCGGTCACGCCGTGGCACGGCGAGCAGTAGATGTTGTACCGGCCCTGCCCCCGCTTGACGAGATCCCGCGTGATGGGCACGGGGAGGTCGGCGACGAACGTGGCCCCCTGCTTGCCCGTGTAGAACACGGGGTCGGCCCGCAGGAACCCGCGAGCGATCGTCCCGCCGACGATCGGGCGCGAAGCCCGACCGTCGGCGAAGAAGTCGCTCGCCTCGAGCGGGTCGTACCGGGGCGCCTGGTGCATGTCCTGGCGGCATCCGGCTGACATCGCCAGGGCCGTCGCGAGCACCGCGCCTGCCAGGACCCGGACACGTCGCCTGCCGAACGCCGATCGCCGGCCGCCGATCGCCGAGTCCCGGACCCTGAGTCCCGAGTTATGCCTCAACATCACTCACCTCGGTGGCCCCGAGACCCGTCAGGAAGCGCCGCGTCTCCGCCGCGTCGAACTTGGGGTCGGTCGCCTCGATGCACAGGAAGAACGCGTCCGTCGAGGCGTGCTCGCGGAACCGCGCCACGTTGAACACCGGGTGATACGGCAACGGCAGCCCGTTGAACACCAGCATGCTCACCAGCGCCGTGATGCCGGCAAACAGAATCGTGGTCTCGAACGTCGGGATGATGAACGCCGGCCAGCTATTGAGCGGTCGACCGCCGATGTTGTGGGCGTAGCCCGAGAACATGGCAGGCACCCACGACAGCTCGATCATCGACGTGTAGTAGCACAGCGACAGCCCGGCGCCGAGCCCGGCCATCCCCGCCAGCAGCACGGCCGTCTGCACCTTGCGGTCGGCCTGGCCGATGGCTTCGGCCAGCCCGTGGATCGGGATGGGCGAATACGCCTCGACCGTCCGGTAGCCCGCCCCATACGCCTTCCGGGCCGCGTCGAGCAGCTCTTCCGGTCCCCTGAACTCGGCCATCACCCCGTGAAGGCCCTTCGACTTGGTCTGCACGTCCATCGCGCCTCGCCCCTCGCGCTACTCCATCATCTCCACGTGCTTGCCCGGGCTCTTCTTGTGCACCAGCTCGCGCATCTCGAAGATCGAAATCATCGGCAGCACCCGGAGGAACAGGTAGAACAACGTCAGGAACAAGCCGATCGTCCCGAGGTAGATCGCCCAGTCCCACACCGTGCCGGCGTACATGCCCCACGACGACGGCAGGTAGTCGCGGTGGAGGCTGGTCACGACGATGACGTAGCGCTCGAGCCACATGCCGACGTTGACGATGATCGACACGATGAAGAGGGGCACCGGGCTGGTGCGCACCTTCTTGAACCAGAGCGTCTGCGGCATCACGCCGTTGCAGAACACCAGCGCCCAGAGCGCCCACCAGTAGGGGCCGGTCATGCGGTTCCAGATGACGAAGCCCTCGTAGTAGCTCGCGCTGTACCAGGCGACGAACGCCTCCATCATGTAGCCGTAGAACACGATCCAGCCCGTCGCCAGCATCACCTTCGCCATGGCGTCGAGGTGTCGCTCGGTGATCAGCCCCTTCAGGTTGTAGACGGCCCGGATCGGAATGAGCAGCGTCAGCACCATCGCGAAGCCCGAGTAGATGGCGCCGGCCACGAAGTACGGCGGGAAGAGCGTGGCGTGCCAGCCAGGGATCAGCGACACCGCGAAGTCGAAGCTGACGACGGTGTGAACCGAGAGCACCAGGGGGGTCGAGAGCCCGGCGAGGAGCATGTAGGCCGTCTCGTACCGGCGCCAGTGTGCCGCCGACCCGCGCCATCCCATTGCCAGGACGCCGTAGATCGTCTTCGCGAGGCGCCCCTGGGCCTTGTCGCGCATCGTGGCCAGGTCGGGGATGAGCCCCGTGAACCAGAACACGGCGGAGATGGTGCCGTAGGTCGACACCGCGAACACGTCCCAGATGAGCGGGCTGCGGAACTGCGGCCACATGCCCATCGTGTTGGGGTACGGCAGCAGCCAGTACGCGGCGAGCCACGGTCGGCCGGTGTGGAACAGCGGGAACTGCAGCGCGCAGATGACCGCAAAGAGCGTCATGGCCTCGGCCGCGCGGTTGATCGACATCCGCCACTGCTGACGGAACAGGAACAGGATCGCCGAGATCAGCGTCCCGGCGTGCCCGATGCCGATCCACCAGACGAAGTTGATGATCGCGAACCCCCAGCCCACGGGCTGGTTGATGCCCCAGACGCCGGTGCCCTTGAACAGCAGCATCGTGACGCCCAGCAGAAACAACTGGAGCAACAGGAACCCGATGCCGAAGTTCGCGAACCAGAACAGCGGCGTCTTGAGCGTCAGGACGATGCCGCTGATCGTGTCGGTGACGCTCTTGAACGTCTGCCCGGGCGCGAGTACCGGCACCTCGTCGGGCGCGGTCGGAACGGCTTGGCGCGTAAGCTCAGAGGCCATGCTCACTCAACAGAAGGTTCTTCAGGGTCCAGGGTTCAGTGCGACTCCGAGGCCGTTGGCTCACCGTGCGGTTGGGCAGCGGGAGCCAGCGTGGGGTGCGGGTTGCGCACGGCCGCGAGGTACGACGTCCGCGGGCGCGTGTTCAGCTCGGCCAGCACGCCGTAGTCGCGCGGCTCCTTCTTCATCCGCGCCACCCGCGATTCGGGGTCGTTGATGTCGCCGAAGACGATCGCCTGCGTCGGGCAGACGGCCTCGCACGCCGTCACCACCTCGCCGTCTCGGATCCTCCGATCCTCGCGCTTGGCGTCGATGCGGGCCTGGTTGATGCGCTGCACACAGTAGGTGCACTTCTCCATCACGCCGCGGCTGCGCACGGTCACGTCGGGGTTGCGTGCCATCTTCAGGCTGGGCGTCGTCCAGTCGGAGTAGAGCAGGAAGTTGAAGCGACGGACCTTGTACGCGCAGTTGTTCGAGCAGTACCGCGTGCCGACGCACCGGTTGTAGACCATGTCGTTGAGGCCTTCCGTGCTGTGCACGGTGGCTGCCACCGGGCACACGACCTCGCACGACGCGTTCTCGCAGTGCTGACACATCATCGGCTGGAAGTACGTGTCGGGCTGGTCCACGTTCCCCACGTAGTACCGGTCGATGCGTATCCAGTGCATTTCGCGCTGCCGCATCACCTGGTCCTTGCCGACCACCGCGATGTTGTTCTCCGACTGGCAGGCGACGACGCACGCGCTGCAGCCGGTGCACGCGTTCAGGTCGACCGCCATGCCCCACGAGTAGCCGTCGTACGACCAGGTGTTGCCGTGCAGCGTGGTGCTTGCGTCGGGGGTGTGCCCCAGGTGATGCGCAAACGCGGGCTCGCTCTCGTAGAGAGGCAGCGACGCCGCGCGAACGTGGTTGCGTCCCTCGAGGGCGAAGTGCGCCTGCGTGCAGGCAATCGGATACCGACCGCCCGCAGCCTTCAGTTCGAGGCCGTCCGCCATCCAGGGGTGGGAGGAGGGACGCAGGAGGTTGACGTCGACGCCAACACCGTTACCGACACGGCCCGCCCGCGTGCGCCCGAACCCGATGGTGACCATCACCGACTCGTTGGGCTGGCCGGGCAGAATCCACACGGGGATCTGCACCTCCTGGCCGTGTGCCGAGAGGGTCACGAGGTCGGTGGACTGGTGGACGCCAAGGACGCCGCCGAAGTCCCCGCTCCGCAAACCGAGCCGTTCGGCGGTGGCCGGGCTCACCACGGCCACGTTGTCCCAGACGACCTTCGTGATCGGCTTCGGAAGTTCCTGGAGCCAGCCGTTGTTGGCAAACCGCCCATCGTAGACGCCGGGGTCCGGGCGGAACGTGATTTCGAGCCCCTTCCGCGTGGTGTCGGCGGCCGGGCCGATGGCGCTCGGCGAGAGCGTCACGCTCCTGGCGGGGAGCGCCGTACCGGCAATGAACCCGTCGTGCACCGATTCGCGCCAGAACGCTTCAAAGCTCGCGTACTCGCCGCCATCGGCCTTCTGCAGCGAGCCGAACGGGCCCCGTCCGCGCTGCTCCCACGCGCGCGTCCAGAACTCCCTCACGATGTCGTAGGGCTTGCGATCGAGCTGACCCGTCATGACCGCGACCAACTCGAGCGCCGACCGACACTGCTCGTAGAGCGGCGCGATGAGCGGCTGGCAGATGGTGACGGTGCCGTCGAACGCCACCGCATCTCCCCACGACTCGAGGAAGTGCGTCTGCGGCACGTGCCAGTGACACAAGGCCGCGGTCTCGTCCTCGAACAGGCCAAGGTGCACGCGAAGGGCGACCTTGTTCATTCGCTCGGCGAAGCGCAGGTCCGGCGGCGCGGCATAGACCGGGTTGGCTCCAACGATGACCAGCACGTCGACCTTGCCCGCGTCCATGTCGGCCGCCAGTTCCGCGAGTGCCCGTCCGTGCTCGGCTGGCCGTGCCTCGGCCATGTCCGTGTAGGAGACCGTCTCTCCGGCGTTGCCGAGGGCATCGTTGATGGCGTGCGCCAGCGCGTGAACCGCAGCCGGCTGGTGCTCGCCGGCGATCACGAGGCTCTGCCCGCGGTGCGACTTGAGGTCGTCGACCAGGGCGGCGACCCACGCCTCCGGTACGCCCGCGGGCACCGGGCCCGACGCGCCGGCCACGCCGAGTCGGGCCGCCACGGCGCGGGCAAACGCCTCGACGTCGAGCGCCCGCATCGCCAGGCGATGGTCGGCCTTCACACCCGTCGAGGTGGGCGTGCTCTCCACCATCCACAGCCGGTTCATGCCAGTCTGCCCATGGGTGAGCCGCCGCTTGCTCATGAAGTCGTGAGCCCAGCGGAGGTGGCCGTGACCCGTCACGAGGAAGTCGGCATCGAGCGACAGCACGACCTCGGCGTGATCGAACTGGTACCGCGGCTCGACGTACTCGCCGAAGGCCTGCCGGGCACCGGCCCGTGCCGCGTCGCGCGACACCGGCTCCCACTGCACCCACCTGGCCTCGGGCAGCGGGGCGAGCCACTGCTCCATCTGGTCGGCCAGCGTCGGCGAGATCACCGTGTCGGTGAGGACCCGCAGGCCCGCGCCCTTGAGCGCACGCTGCGCGTTCATGGCCCCCTGCACCGCGGCGAGGAAGTCGGTCCACGGCACGATGTCGCCGAGGTGCTTGACGGCCTGCGATCGGTCGGGGTCGTAGAGCGTCAGGATGGCAGCCTGGGCGAAGACGTCGGATCCGCCCCGGGTGGCCGGGTGCTCGGGATTCGGCTCAATCTTGGTCGGGCGCCCCATGTGGCTCTCGACCAGCATGGGCATCGCCTCACCGGCAAACGGCATCGCGGTCGCGAAGAACAGCGGGCGGCCGGGAACAATCTCCTCCGGCGCACGCACGTACGGCACGATCTGCTCGGGAGGCTGCCGCGTGCATCCCGCCACGCCCGCCAGCGCGAGCGAGGCCCCCATGAGCTTGAGGAACTCGCGCCGCCCCGCAGGGTCGGTGAACTCAGAAGCCTGCTCCGGGAACTCCCGGTGCAGCATGTTGCGGAACTCATCGGTATCGGCGAGCTCCTCGAGGCCGCGCCACCAGGTCTTGCCGTCCTCGGCCGACAGCCGGGCTCGAATCTGTGCCAGATCGATCTCACGCATGGTTGCTTTCCACGCTCGCAGGGATGACGCGCCGTCTCACCGATGGCACGTCGAGCAGCTGGTGAGCTTCTGGATGTCGTAGTCCTTGACCAGCTTCGGCCCCAGCTCCGCCTGGCTCACCGCCGGCCGATAGCCCATCGTGGTCACGGCCTCGCGCGGCCGAACGAAGCGCTCCGGGGCCCGGTGACACTCGAGGCACCACTCCATCTGGAGCGACTTGGCCTGGTAGATGCCAGGCATCTGGTCGATGCGCCCGTGGCACGACTCGCAGCCGATGCCCTTCTTCACGTGAATGGAGTGGTTGAAGTAGACGAAGTCGGGCAGGTTGTGCACCCGGATCCAGCGCAGCGACTCGCCGGTCCGGAAGCTGGCGCGCACGGGCTCGAGATAGGGGCTGGTGACCCAGATCTGCGAGTGACAGTTCATGCAGGTCTTCGTCGGCGGGATGTTCGCAAACGACGACTGCTCCACCGACGTGTGGCAGTAGCGGCAGTCGATGCCAAGTCCGCCGACGTGGTGCGCATGGCTGAACTGGATCGGCTGCTCGATGTTGGTGTTGGCGCCCGTGACGTAGTCGGAGCGCATCAGCCCCAGCATCCCGAGGGCCGCACCCGCCACGACGAGGAGGCCGGCGACGAGGCTGAATCTGGCCAGTTGGTTCGCGGTCGGTCGAAAAATCTGGCTCATGGCTTGACGCAGGACCGAAGACCGTTCATCTCTGGTTCGGCGGAGAAAAGCGAAAACACTCGGCTTGAAGCCCGGGGCATTCTAGCGCAAAACTCGCGGGAAGCGGGCAGAGAAGGAAGGGAGAAAGCGGCAGCCGCTCCCGTGTGGGACACTTGACAGCTCGTGACACAATCGGTCCGTCCCGACGCGAACGCTCGGTGCCCCCCTCCGACACGACCATGAGCGACAGGAAGTACCGTCAGCGCGGCTACCAGGACAGCGACGAGCGCCCCAGCCAGCCTCGGGGGCCTGCCCACCCCCCACGCGAGCCCGGGCGGCCTCGTGGTGACAAGACGGCCATGGAGCCCCGGACACCCAACATGCCGGGCTTCCAGCAAACGGTCCGGTGCACGCGGTGCGGCCAGGAGGTGCGCTCGGTGATCGTCCGCGACACCACGTGTCCCAAGTGCGGCACCGACCTGCACAGTTGCGCGCAGTGCGCGTCGTTCGACCCGGGGAGCCACTTCGAGTGCATGCAGGCCGTGCCGGCCAGGATCAGCCCGAAGGACGCGCGAAACGACTGCACGCTGTTCGAGCCCCGAGTGAAGGTCGAGCGACAGACCGGCTCAACGCGCGAGGCCCCGTCGAGCGCCAAGTCGGCCTTCGACGCGTTGTTCAAAGACCTGTAGGGCGGACCTTCAGGTTTCGCCGTGCAGCGCCCCGCGGCTACGATAGGACCATGAGCCTCTTGTCCGTCGCCGACCGCGAGCAGTTGCGCACGCTCCTGACGGGCCTCGAGCACGACGTGCGCCTGCTCTTCTTCTTCCGCGCCATCGGGTGCGAACTCTGCCCCGACACCAAGCGCATCCTCCAGGAGCTCGCGGAGGCCAGTCCCCGGGTCTCGTTCGAGGAGCTGAACCTGGTACTCGAAAAGGACAGAGCCCAGCAGTACGGCATCCCCGACGCGCCTGGCATCGCCGTCGTCCGGGCCGCCAACGGGGTTCAGGAGTGGGATCCGGGCATTCGCTTCCTTGGGGCCCCGGCCGGCTACGAGTTCATGTCGCTCGTCGAGGCCATCCAGTTGGTGGCCTCGGGCCGGTCGGGACTCTCGGACGAGAGCCGCGCGCTCATTGCCGCCGTCACCGAGCCCTTGCACATCCAGGTGTTCGTGACACCCACCTGACCGCACTGCCCCCAGGCCGTGAGCCTGGCCCAGCGCATGGCGATCGAGAACCCCCACATCACGGCCGTCGCCGTCGAGGCCACGGAGTTCCCCGACCTGGTGCGACGCTACCGCATCAACGGGGTGCCGAAGACCGTGGTCGACGACCGTGTCGAGATCCTCGGCAGCCTGCCAGAGCCCGATTTCGTGAGGTCGGTCCTGGCCGAACGGTTGCCGAAGGACGCGTAGCTCGGCGTCCGTAGGTTGACGTTCGTCGCTCAGGCCGGGGCCGTCGCAGGTGTGGGAGGCCGGCTGCCGAGCCGGCCCCCCCTGCCTCACTAGAACCTGAAACCGAAACCGAAGTAGTACTCGCGCGGCCGCTGGTAGTCGTCAGCCGACAGCGCCTTGCCGAAGTCGGGGCTCAGTTCATAGTGCACCCCCTCCACGGGCTCCGTCGTGAAGGGGTTGAAGGTCTGCATCGTCCGGCTCGGGTTCTGGTTGGACGCGGTGTATACGGTCTGGTTGCTCGTGCCGTCCTGACCTGAGTTGTTGAACAGGTTGATGGCCACGAGGCGGGCGAAGAGCTCCGTCTTCTTGCCGAAACCGAGCGGGAAGTAGTAGTTCAGCGACAGGTCGGTTGAATAGATCGTGTCGGTCATGAACCTGCCCCGGCCGCCGAAGTAGTAGGTGGTCGTCGAGTCGGGCGTCAGGTACCCGGGGTTGGTCACGTAGGGCCGCGTGTCGATGCTCGGCGCCGCGCTGTAGGGCGACCCGGAGCTCACTCGCTGCAGCAGGCCGATGTTCAGACGACCGGCCGGGCCGAACCCCCAATCGTAGTTGCCCCAGAACCGGAACTTGTGGCGCTGGTCCGTGGACAGGTCGCCGGTCGGCGTGTTCCAGCTCATCTCCTTGTACTCGACGTACGCGAGCAGGTCGTCCTGCACCGGGCCGCTGCTGGCGTTCTCGCCGTTGAAGTTGCCCCACGTCCGCGAGAGGGTGTAGTTGCCGCCGAGCGTCAGGTCGGCCGTGAATCGGTACTGGATCTGGCCCTGCAGCGCCTTGTACTTGCGCTCGAGCTCGTTCGTGTTGACCACGAGGTTGAGATCGAAATTGCGTCCAGCCGGGTCGGTCGCAAAGACGCCGGGTGTGACCGAGTCGGTGTAGAAATCGTTGAAGTCCTTGTAGACGAAGTCGACGCGGTACGACCCGCGGCTGCCGATCAGGCCGGCGAGACCGAGGCTGTACTCCCACGCGCTCGGCGTGGTCAGCGTGTCCCCGATCTTGCGGTTCACACCCGGGTAGCTCGGGTTGCTCCGCAGCGTCCGGCTGGTCCCCCCGTTCGCATAGAACCAGTCGAACACCGTGCGCAGCGCGTCGGCCGCTGACACCGGGTTGGGCGTGTTGAGATCGGCGTTGATCGCGGGGCCCCGATAGACGTACTGGAACGAGGCCGTGCGCCCGGCGCCCGACCCGAGGTCGGCGATGCCACTCGTGATCGGGACGACGTAGCGGGCGAAGCCGGCGTTGACGGTCCAGTGCCCGTTGCCCTGCAGGTCGTAGCTGGCCGACAGCCGCGGGCTCCACGCCTGGTCGTCCGAGACCGCATTGCCGGCCTGGTCTTTCTCGTCCGTCTTGTCCCAGCGCACGCCGAGGTTGAAGCTCCAGTGGTCACTGAAGCGCCACGAGTCGTTGAAGAAGACCGAGTAGGTGCGCAGTTTGCTGCCCTTGGATGATTCGAGGAGCGGGGTCCACAGAATGTACGATGCCGCCGTGTCGCGGTCAGATGAGCCAGGGAGCACCACTGGATACAGCGTCACGTCGCTTCCCGTCCCACGGAAGATCGTGTTGCTGGCGTTCAGTCGGAACCCGCTCCCCGACTGGTAGTTGTCGTTCTTGCGCGAGTCCTCGAAGGCGTCGAAGCCAGCCACGAAGTTGTGCGAGCCGGCATTCGTGGTGGACAGGAAGTACGACGCCTTGACGATGACGTTCTGGTTGGCGCGCTTCTCCTCGTTCAGCTCGCCGGCGTCGATTGCTTCCTGGCTCAGCCCGCAGACCGCACAGAAGGTCGGCGAGTTCCAGCGCACGCTGTCGCGTGACCGGTCGAGGATCATCGTGCCGCGCTCGATGTCGGTGTAGCGCGCGCCAGAACCGATGAAGAAGTTGCGCCGGCGGGAGTACTGGCCTTCGAGGAAGAAGTTCGACGCCATGACACCCGTGTAGTTGAAGGCGAACAGGTCCTCAGGCGACTGGTTGTCGTAGAAACTGGCCGCGTCCATCACGTCGCCGAAGACGTTGTTGAACTCGTCGCGGGTGCGTTTCGTGAACGCGCCCTTCAACGTGTGGGCCGACGTCATCGCCCACGTCCCGTTGATCTCGTAGCGCCGGTCCTCGACCTTGTTGGGGTAGGTGATGTTCGTGTAGAAGGTCTGCTCCGACGTCTCGTCGGTGCGGAAACGCGCCGCGCCGAAGAACCACAGCTTGTCCCGGATGATGCGCCCGCCGAGCGTTCCCTCGTAGGTGGGCACGACCGTGTCGAGCCGCGGGTCCTCGGGCAGCCCCTCCTCGTACGGCGTGAGCGATCGCCAGCTGTCGCTGTCGAAGGTGACACGGAACGAGCCGCTGTAATCGTTGCCGCCCGACTTGGTAATGGTGTTGGCGACCCCGCCCACGAAGCGGCCGTACTCGGCCGTGATGGCGGCGGTCATCACCTTGGTTTCCTGGATCGCATCCTCAATGTACACGGCCGAGACCTGGTTCCGCAGCGTCTCGTTCGCCACGACG
>Ga0113563_10000780_pt1 | contig 16551 bp, 10 predicted proteins | sample Mud3Dept3metaG_FD_80117 | JGI IMG/M metagenome (GOLD analysis project Ga0113563, IMG submission 80117) | Freshwater wetland microbial communities from Ohio, USA, analyzing the effect of biotic and abiotic controls - Mud 3 Core 4 Depth 3... | ecosystem: Environmental > Aquatic > Freshwater >...
GCCGAAAGCAGTTACCTGTTTTTAAAGAAGAAAGGAAGATTTCTCGGGACACTTCTGGGTTCCATGGATTTTTACGGTTTCGCAGGTGTAGGAGGAGTATCCTATTCTGTCAAAGGCAATGATGTTTTGATTGAACGAGGTATGCCAACCAGTGGATTTGATCTTGTTATACCCGGTGGAATAGGCGCAACCCTTATTTATTCACCCAACCTGAATTTCGGGGTCGAGCTCGGGGGCCGATATGCGTTTACCGATTATCTTGATGGCTATACTTCACAATTTTCCAAGGCAAATGACGTTTATTATTTTTTGAACTTTACGCTTACATACAAGCTGAAAACCGGGCCTCATGGATTGCCCTCGTTCAGATAAATAATAGACGGGATCACTTTTAATGAAAAGATTACCCTGGATTTTCTTCCTGCTAAGCTTATGGATTAATGCTGCCGGACAGCGTAATGCTGAATATGGAGTATTCGCGGGTGCATCATCATATATGGGTGATATTAATTCTGTCAGGCCCATTTATGCTCCTCTTCCTGCGGCTGGGATACTATACAGGTATAACTTCCATCCAAGACAGGCACTGAGGGGAAATATTTTTTTTGGCGGACTCAGAGGCAACGACCTTGATTTCAACAACAGTTTCCAGACTACAAGAGCCCAGTCTTTTTCGGGATATGTAGGCGAAGCGGCCCTGCAGTTCGAATTTAACTTCCTGCCTTATACAACCCAGGGAAAACTCTGGGATTTCTCACCATATTTTGCAGCGGGAGCTGGTGTTGTATTTATTAATACCGTTGTAACCGGCATTGAACCCATGATCCCATTCTCGGTTGGATTTAAGGCCAATGTCTACAAAAATATGGGTCTGGAGATCGAATATGGTTTTCGTAAAACTTTTTATGATAACTTTGACGGCTTAAATGATTCTGTAGATCCTTCGGATCGCGGATGGATACATAACAATGACTGGTATTCATTTACCGGTATTGTGTTCACCTGGAAGATCTACAACAAACTTGCCGGTTGCCCGGTATATGATGAACTGGATAATGTAAAGAGTTATAAAAAGAAAATAAATATGAAACGGTCCAGGTAATGTCGCTTAAGGATAAAATAGATACTAAAAGACTGCCGGTCCATATTGCAGTCATAATGGATGGAAATGGCAGATGGGCGGCACAGCATGGCAAGGAACGGATTTTCGGCCACCAGCAGGGAGTTGAAGCAGTGAGGACAGTGATTGAAGCTGCTGCCGAGCTCGGTATCAGATTCCTGACACTCTATGCATTCTCTACCGAAAACTGGGACAGACCCGACGATGAGGTATCTGCTCTGATGAGAATCATGGTGCAATCTCTTAATAATGAGACAGATAAGCTTATAGAAAATAATATCAGACTGACTGCTATCGGCGATCTGGAAAGGCTGGCAGATGATGTCAGAGCCAGGTTGTCTGAAACTGTAATTGTAACTTCAGGCGCAACAGGATTAAATCTGGTAGTGGCACTCAGTTACAGCTCGCGGTGGGAAATAACAGAGGCAGCAAGAAAGATTGCCAAAGATGTTACCGGCGGTATGTTGAAAATTGAATCAATCGGTGAGGATGAATTCGGGAAGCGTCTCACCACGAAGGATATACCGGATCCTGATCTGATGATCAGAACAAGCGGGGAATTGAGAATAAGCAATTTCCTGTTATGGCAGCTTGCATATACCGAATTATACTTCACTGAAAAACTTTGGCCTGATTTTGGTAAGGAAGACTTTTATGAGGCTATAATTGACTTCCAGAAAAGGGAAAGAAGATTTGGAAAAACAGGTGAACAGATTTTACTGAAAAGATGAAATGATGAAGATCGGAGAAGTTAAAAGGATTTTTATTGCACTGGTTCTGTCATTATCTGCCTTTTCATTATCTGCCCAGGAGAAACAGGAGATTTTTGATTATTCTGACGAGGATGATTATATAGTCGGTGGAGTTTCGGTTTCAGGAGTAAGGTACCTGGATGTAAATGCACTTATTGGACTTTCCGGATTCCGGATCGGACAGAGAATTACAGTACCCGGTGATGCAGTTACAAACGCTGTAAAGAGATTATGGGATCAGGGGTTATTCTCTGATGTCAGGATATCGATCGAGTCAGTGAAATCCGATACTGTGTTTCTTGATATTATGCTCCAGGAACGTCCGCGTGTCTCATCAATTAAATTTACCGGAATAAAGACAGCTGAAACGACGGACATCGTTGAAAAAATAAACCTTCCTGTTGGATCGCAGTTAACGTCCTATATTCTGAATAATACCGAAAAAATTATCAGGGATCATTTTATCGAAAAAGGATTTTATAACACCGCTGTCGATTTCATTCAGAAAGATGATCCTGATCAGCCAAATAATATAATTCTGACTATCAATGTTGATAAAAAGGAAAGGGTAAAAATCGGGGAGATCACTTTTACCGGAAATGAAAGCTTTGATGAAAAGAAACTGCGCCGTCAGTTGAAGGGAACAAAACAAAAGAACCTTAATTTCTTTAAACCTTCAAAGTATGTAGGTGAGAAATACGAAGAAGACAAGGAAAAGCTTATCACATTTTATAATGATAATGGTTTTAAAGACTTCACTATCCTGACCGATTCACTTTATGATATTTCCGAAGACAGGGTCGGTCTGCTGATCAGGGTTGATGAAGGGAATCAGTATTTCCTGAGAAATGTGGACTGGGTAGGGAACAGCGTTTACAGGAAGGTAGATCTTGATAGGGTATTCAACATGAAGAAAGGGGCTGTCTATAACCAGTCGCTCATTCTCGACAGACTCAAAGGTTTAAGCGGTGCTGAAGATGCAGTAAGCAGCCTTTATCTTGACAACGGTTACCTGTTTTCGCAGCTCACTCCGGTCGAATCAAAGATCGACGGTGATTCCATTGACCTTGAAATGAGGATTTATGAAGGCGATCAGGCATATATCAATAATGTACTGATCACGGGGAACACCAGGACAAATGAACATGTTGCACGGCGTGAGCTTTATACTCTTCCCGGAGACCTTTTCAGCAAAGAAAAAATATTGAGGTCAATACGCCAGCTTGGAGTGCTCGGCCATTTCGACCCTGAAAAGATCAATCCAACTCCGTTGGCAGATCCCATTAACGGTACTGTGGATCTCCTCTACAAGCTTGAGGAGAAGGCCAACGATCAGTTTGAAATATCCGGCGGCTGGGGAGCCGGAATGCTTGTAGGGACTATCGGTGTAAGGTTCAATAACTTCGCAATGCGTAATTTCTTCAACCTGAAGGAGTGGAGACCTTATCCTTCCGGTGATGGACAGTCATTGAGCATCAGAGCGCAATCAAACGGCCGTATTTACCAGTCCTATAACGTCTCATTCGTGGAACCATGGCTTGGGGGCAAAAAAGCCAACTCATTTTCTGTTTCACTCTACCGATCGCTGATGACAAACGGCAAGAAAAAAGGTGAGGATGGCCGCCAGTCGATGTTAATAGACGGAGCATCAATAGGTCTTGGCAAAAGACTCGAATGGCCTGATGACTATTTTTCAATTTATGGTGAACTTAGTTATCAGAAATACAATCTGAACAACTACAGCTATTATCAGTTTTTATTTGAGAATGGCGAATCAACCCTGTTCAGTCTATCCGCAAAACTTCAGAGGTTTTCTGTCGGGCCAAACATTATTTATCCCAGGAGCGGTTCCTCATTTACTTTATCCCTGCAGGCAACGCCGCCTTACACTTTTATAAGCGGAAGGGATATGTCGAATGCCCCGGATGAAGTCAAGTACAAGTGGATTGAATTCCATAAGTGGGTATTTAAATCAGAGAATTATTATCCTCTCACAAAGGATTCCAAGCTTGTGCTCAGCGCACGTTTTGCATTCGGTTACCTCGGGCATTATAACAGGGATATCGGACCCTCACCATTTGAGAATTTCTATGTGGGTGGTGATGGTATGACAGGATACAGCTTCTACGGGCGTGAAATAATAGCGCTTCGCGGATATACCAATGGTTCCCTTACTCCTACCGATGCAGGCACTGGCGCACCTTCCGGTAACGTTTATTCAAAAATTACTTTTGAGGTTAGATATCCTATATCTCTTAACCAGCAGGCAACAATTTATGCTCTTGGATTCCTCGAATCAGGAAGGGCATGGTACCAGCTGAAAGATTATAATCCGTTTAAGATGAACAGATCTGCAGGAATAGGTTTGAGAGCCAATCTTCCGATGTTCGGATTACTAGGTATCGACTGGGGTTACGGCTTCGATGAAGTTCCTGACCCGGCAAGATTTTCAAATGCAAATAAATCACAATTCCATTTCGTCATAGGTCAACAGTTTTAAATAAAAGTTAACAATTAAAATTATGAAAAAAACAGGTTTAATAATAGGGCTTATATTGCTGACCACAGCCATAGCTGTCGGACAGAAATATGCATTTGTCGATACTGAGTATATCAGGAAGAATATCCCCGCTTTTACTACTGCACAGGAACAACTTGATAAACTGTCAGAACAATGGGAAAAAGAGGTTGCTGATGGTTATGCTGTTGTTGAACAGATGTACAAATCGTATCAGAACGAGGCACCTCTCCTTTCACAGGATATGAAAGTCAAAAGGGAAGAGGCGATCATCAATAAGGAAAAGGAGATGAAAGATCTTCAGAATAAATATTTTGGAATGGAAGGGGATCTGTTCAAGAAAAGAGAGGAACTGGTAAAACCCATTCAGGATGAAATCATTAAAGCGATCAAGGATATCGCGGTTGAAGGAAGCTATGCAGTGATCTTTGATTCCGCAGCAGGTGGCAATATCCTGTTTGCAAATCCCAAATTTGATATCAGCGACCAGATACTTGAAAAATTAGGTTTTAAGAATTAAATAACTACTTTTGCATAATTTAAAAAAAATTAACACACAATCTGTAATGAAAAGATTTATTGGAATTTTGGCTCTTATTGTTTTTATGGCATCTGCCGGGCAGTCACAAAATATGAAGTTCGGGCATATTAACAGTGATGAGCTTATCCGGGCTTTACCTGAATTTGATACGGCAAATGCCAACCTTGAGAAATTCCGTCAGGAACTCGTTAATGCCCTGGAACTTATGTCAGTCGAGCTGAATAATAAAAGTGATACCTTCACAAAGGAAAGCAAGAACCTTACCGATATAGTAAGACAAACTAAGGAGCAGGAACTTATAGACATGAACAGAAGAATCCAGGAGTTTCAGGCCAATGCTCAGGAGCAGTTGCAAAACAAGCAGGTAGAGCTTTTCCAGCCTATTTATACTAAAGTTGATAAAGCTATCAAGGATGTCGGAAAAGAGAATGCGTTTCTTTATATCTTTGACATTGCCAAGGGCTCCCTTCTTTATTTCGATGAAACCAAAAGCACCAATGTATTAGCTCTGGCAAAAGCTAAACTGGGATTGAAATAGTGTAAAATCTTATATAAGTGACCATCCATAAAGGGATGGTCATTTTTTTAATATACCGGTAAAGTGAAAGAACAGCCAATAGGAATTTTCGATTCAGGGGTAGGAGGTCTCACAGTTGCACACGCAATCAAACAGATTCTTCCGGGTGAGAGCCTCATTTATTTTGGTGATACTGCACACCTGCCATATGGTGATAAGTCTGCAGAATCGATTAAAACCTATTCGCGAAAGATAACGGAATTCCTTCTTGATCATAATTCCAAGGTTGTTCTTGTGGCCTGTAATTCTGCTTCCGCTTCAGCTTTTGATAGCATGAAGAAGGAATTCGGAGGAAGAACGATTCTCATTGATGTCATTAATCCTGTAGTTGAGTATCTGGGTACGAAGAATTTCGCTAAAGTAGGTGTGATAGGCACCAAGCGGACAATAAGCTCGGGGACATATGAGAACAAAGTGAAGGAAAGATCACCGGCGACTTCTGTTGTTTCCCTGGCAACACCGCTGCTGGTTCCGATGATAGAGGAGGGTTTTATCTTCGACGATATCAGTAACGCAATAATACGTACCTATCTCGCTGATAAGTCGCTTGAAGGAATCCAGGCACTGGTTCTGGGGTGTACCCATTACCCTATAATTAAAAACCAGATAAGCAAAATATTCAATTTCAATGTAGAAGTGGTTGACTCGGCCAGGCTGGTTTCCGTGATTCTCAGGGATGCGCTTGAAAAGAACGACCTGCTGAACGATACCGGGAAAGTAAATGACCGGTTCTTCGTCTCCGACTATACTCCTTATTTTGAAAAGATTGCAAGAATGTTCTTTGAGGGTGAGATCAACCTGAAGAAGGCGGATATCTGGAGTTAGGGGTCAGACTTAGACATGATCAAAATCATTTCAATTCCTGCTAATTATTAAATTTTGAGTACATTAAAAGACTAACTTTGCGTTTTTCTGAGGATTCAGTTATTTAATAAACCTTAAGTTAATATCAAATAGCTGTCATGGCAAAAGATACAAAAGTTGTTGCTAGAGAAGAGGTAGTTATTCGTTTTTCCGGTGATTCAGGTGATGGCATGCAGCTTACAGGGACACTTTTTTCGGATACCGCAGCACTTTTCGGGAATGATCTTACAACCTTTCCCGACTATCCGGCCGAGATCCGCGCGCCGCAGGGGAGTGTCGGAGGTGTATCCGGGTTTCAGGTTCATCTGGGTCATTCAGAGATAGATACACCAGGTGATTATGCCGATGTTCTTGTGGCGATGAATCCCGCTGCCATCAAAGCAAATGCAGGATTGGTAAAACAGGGCGGCATCATAATTTATGATAAAGACAATTTCACTGATAAGAATCTCGAAAAGGCAGGATATGTGAGCGATCCGATCGCAGAGGAAAAGCTTGAATCCTATAATATAATTGCAGCTCCCATCTCCTCAATGGTCAAAGAGGCTCTGAAGTGCTACGGTCTCGATCCGAAATCAGTGCTCAGAACCAAAAACATGTTTGCGCTTGGAATGGTTTACTGGCTTTTCGACAGAAAGCTCAAATACACCGAACAGTATTTTGATAAAAAATTTGAAAAGAAGCCTGAGATAGCCGAGGCAAATAAGGTTGCATTAAGAGCCGGATACTATTATGCTGAAACCATTGAAGCATTGAATCCGGTCATCAAAATTGAACCTGCCCCGATCGCAAAGGGAAACTATCGCAATATCTGCGGAAACGTGGCAACTGCCTGGGGATTTCTTGCAGCTGCAGAAAAAGCAGGTCTCGAGATCTTCATAGGATCATACCCTATCACTCCTGCAACCGGTATTCTGGAAGAGTTTGCTGCCCGTAAAGATTTGGGTGTGAAGAGTTTTCAGGCTGAAGATGAGATTGCAGGCATCTGCTCGGCTCTTGGAGCAAGCTTTGCAGGAAAACTGGCAATAACCTCAACATCCGGGCCGGGACTTGCATTGAAATCTGAAGCAATAGGACTTGGCGTAATGGCGGAACTTCCTATCGTTATCGTCGATGTTCAGCGGGCTGGTCCATCCACAGGTCTGCCCACAAAAACGGAACAGGCCGATCTGATGCAGGCTCTTTATGGCCGGAATGGCGAATGCCCGGTGGTTGTACTTGCAGCAAGCACACCATCCAACTGTTTCCAATTTGCTTATGAAGCAGCCAGAATTGCTGTTGAGCATATGACACCTGTTCTGCTTCTTACGGATGGCTATCTTGCCAATGGCTGTGAACCGTGGAGAATTCCCTCCATGAAGGATCTGCAGGAAATACATCCTCCTTTTGCAAACAGGAATGAGATACCATTCCTTCCTTATAAACGGGATTGCGATACTCTGGCCCGTTCGTGGGCAATACCTGGTACACCGGGACTTGAGCACAGGATAGGAGGACTCGAGAAAACAATAAAGGGAACTGTTTCTTATGTCCCTGAGAATCATGAGATGATGGTTAAATTAAGAGCTGACAAGGTTGCCAGAGTGGCTGAAAAAATACCGGATCTCAAGATTACAGGCGAGGAATCGGGCGATCTGCTTGTTGTCGGCTGGGGCGGTTCACGGGGCTATCTTATAACAGCCGTCAGGGAATTACAGTCTGAAGGATATAAAATTGGTTTTGTCAATTTCAACTATATCAATCCATTGCCGAAAAATGTGAAGGAAATATTCGGTAAATTCAGGAAAATCGTTGTGGCAGAATTGAATCTTGGACAGTTTGCCGGTTACCTGCGCATGAACCTGCAGGAGTTCAGATATGAACAGATAAACAAGGTACAGGGATCACCGTTCACAACAATGGAAATAAAGGAAGCATGTTTAAAAATACTGGAGGGTGAATAAAATGGCGGATACAAAGACATCTCAGCGCACTCCGAAAGATTTCAAGAGTGACCAGGAGGTAAGGTGGTGCCCCGGTTGCGGTGACCATGCAGTTTTGAGTGCCGTTCAGAAAGCATTGTCGGAACTTGGCATCCCGAAGGAGAAATTTGCTTTCATTTCAGGGATCGGCTGTTCTTCAAGGTTCCCATATTATATGGATACATATGGATTCCATGGAATACACGGACGTGCATCAGCCATTGCATCCGGAGTCAAAATTGCGAATCCCGAATTGTCGGTATGGCAGATAACAGGCGACGGAGATGCTCTGGCAATTGGCGGTAATCATTTCATCCATGTCATACGCCGCAATATTGATATTAATATAATCCTGTTCAATAACGAGATCTACGGACTAACAAAGGGGCAGTATTCACCAACGTCTGAAAAAGGACTGGTAACAAAAACCTCACCCTACGGAACTATAGAGGAACCATTTTCAACCGGAGAACTTGTTATCGGTGCAAAAGGCAAATTCTTTGCCCGGACGATAGATACGAATGTTACACTTTCAGCCAGGATTTACATTGAAGCTGCACAACATAAGGGTACTTCAGTAATTGAGGTGCTCCAGAACTGTGTGATCTTCAATGATGGTATCCATAATACAGTAGCAGACAGAGAGGTCAGGGACGAAAGGACAATTATCCTGGAGCACGGCAAACCAATGCTCTTCGGGAAGAACGCCGATAAGGGCCTTATGCTCAATGGATTGAAACTCAAAGTAGTTAAACCTGGTGAAAACGGAGTCAGTGAAAAAGACATTCTGATTCACGACGCTCACGAGCCTAACCCGGGAATCCACTATATGCTTGCCAATATGAGGTATCCCGAATACCCGGTTGCCCTTGGAGTCATCAGATCTGTTGATGGAAGTACCTATGAAGATGATCTTGCAGAGCAGATCAAGACTGTTCAGAAGGGGTCGAAGATAAAGCGTATGGACGACCTGATGCTCAGCGGTTCAACATGGAAAGTGGAGTAGCACTTTTCACCTGTCCGGTCCATTTATTCGTGTGGGTACAGGTAATTTTAGTAATTTTACATCCTGTTTTTTCCCCTTTGCCGCATAATGGACGAAAAAAATCAAATAAGCCCGGAATATCACCGTTTGTTGCATGAGCAGCACGAACGCGTAAAGGAGCTTTCATGCATTAATCAGACCACCTATATCCTTAAGGAAGGCAAACCGGTTGAAGAGACTCTTCAGCAGATTGTCTTGCTCCTGCCTGCAGCCTGGCAATACCCTAAATATACCGAAGCACGTTTAATATACCGTGATAAAGTGTTTGAAACGCCAGCCTTTACTGAAACAGCCTGGAAAATGACACAGGAATTCAGCACTATAGACAATGAAAACGGAGTTATAGAGATCTGTTATACCCAGGAATTCAGGTTTGAACATGAAGGCCCATTCCTGAAGGAGGAGCGGGACCTTATACAGAATATCGCCAGCCTTATTACCGGATATATAAACAGCTACAAGGCACGCGACATCATCTTAAAAAGACAGACTCCCGGGGAAGAAGTTGAGGATCTGAAAGATCTGTCAAGCAGGCAGTTGCTGCAAAAGTTCCTTGAAAGGCACAATGCAGAGCGTGATGTTTTCCACGACCTCCAGCCGTTCAAGGTCAAGGAAATACTGCTGGTCGCAAATCTGTACGATGCGTACTCCATCGAAGGCGAAGGCAGGTTCGCTGATCACATGCTTGGTGAGTATCACCAGATGAGCCTTACCTCCCTTCCAAGACTGACGGGTGTATCCAGTGAGGAAGAAGCTTTCAAAAGGCTGAAAGCCAGACATTATGACATGGTCATAATAATGATCGGGCTTTATAAGGAGGGCTCGATGATGCTTTGCAGAAATATCAAGGATAAATATCCTTATATGCCCACATTCCTGCTGCTCAACAATCCGGATGACGTTCCATACATCAGGAAACAGAAAGCTGCCGGTGTGCCCATTGATAGCTATTTTGTGTGGACAGGCGAATCGAAGGTGTTCTTTGCAATGGTCAATCTTCTGGAGGACAGGGTAAATGTTGACAACGATACCAAAAAAGGACTCACCGGAGTGATCCTGCTTGTTGAGGATTCTGCAGAGTACTATTCAACATATCTCCCGATTCTTTATACCCTGGTTATGGAACAGACCAGGAAACTTATTGAGGATGTTTCAACTGATGAACTTTATAAAGTGCTTAAGCTTAAGGCACGCCCCAAAATACTGCTTGCACTGAACTGGGAGGATGCAATTACCATATTTAGCAAGTATGAAAATAATCTGTTATGTGTGATTTCCGACATCCGGTTTCCGAAGGACGGAAAGTACCATGATACGGCAGGTTTTGAGCTCATACAGCATATCAAGAACTTATTGCCGAAACTTCCCACTGTTATTCAGTCATCCAATCCTGAAAATGCCAGATATGCATTTCAGCTAAAATCGAATTTCATAAACAAAAATTCAGAAAGCCTGATGCAGGATCTGAAATCATTCATTAACTATTACCTGGGCTTCGGGCATTTCGTTTACCGCGACGACAAAGGAAGGCAGATAGCTGTAGCGAAATCGATGAAGGAATTCGAAGCGTATCTTGAGACGATTCCGGAAGATTCACTCGAATATCATGCCCTGAGAAACCATTTCTCACAATGGCTGATGGCAAGGGGAGAGGTGAAAATTGCCAGGCAGATAAATCCGGTGAGGGTTTCGGATTTCAGCACCCTTAAGGAATTGAGGGTATTTCTTCTTGACCTCATCCGAAAACGCAGGCGTGAAATGAATAAGGGAAGAGTCGTTAATTTTGAGGAATCTGCACTTGCCGATGAGACAAATGTGGTCAGCCTCTCAAGCGGATCACTGGGAGGAAAAGGAAGAGGACTTGCCTTTATTAACACCCTGATTTACAGCTTTGAGCTTGGAAGGTTGCTCCCCGGGATCAATATAAAAACTCCTGTAACAGCAATCGTCGGTACCGATGAATTTGACATGTTCATGGATCGGAATCATCTCTGGGAAAAAATAAATGAGGAAAAAGATTTTGGTATTTTGCAGAAACTGTTCATTAATGGAAGCCTCAGCTATACACTGGAGAAAAAATTAAGAATCTTCCTGAAACACAGCAATAAGCCCCTGGCTGTAAGATCATCCAGCCTGTTTGAGGATTCGCTGAGTCAACCGTTCTCAGGAATTTTCGGAACCTATCTTTTACCCAACAATCACACTGATTTTGAAGTCAGGCTGAGACAGCTGACCGGAGCAATCAAACTTGTATTCTCTTCCATTTATTCAAAAAGTTCACGGACTTATTTCGAGGCGATAAATTATAAAATCGAACTTGAAAAGATGGCGGTGGTTATCCAGGAGGTTGTCGGAAACAGGTTTGAAGATAACTATTATCCCCATATAAGCGGTACGGCACAGTCGTATAATTTTTATCCCGTTTCGCACATGACACCCGAAGACGGAGTTGCAGTGGTGGCTATAGGCCTCGGCCATTACGTTGCTGAAGGTGACAGAGCGTTCAGGTTCTCTCCCGCATACCCGAATATTGAGATCATCTCCCAGAAGGATCTTTATAAGAATTCCCAGGTCAGTTTTTATGCTGTGGATCTGACAAAAAAGGACCTTAACCTTCTCGAAGGGGAAAAAGCAGGACTGGTTTATCTCGATATCAGTAAGGCAGAAGAACACGGTACACTGAATCATTCAGCATCAGTTTTGAATATCAATAATGATACGATTGTTCCCGGGCTTGACACTCCGGGCCCGAGGGTTGTCAATTTTGCCGACATCCTCAAATACAACTATATCCCGCTTGCATCAACCCTGAAGACTATTCTTGAGGTTGTTGAGGAAGCAATGGGTAATCCTTCGGAAATAGAGTTTGCGGTCGATGCTGCCAGGGATAAGGATGGGAATGCGTCATTCTATCTTTTGCAGATCAAACCATTATTCGGAACCGGAGCCGGATATGACATTGATCATGAAAGCATTGATTATAATGACCTGATCCTGGAAACAAAAAAGAGCATGGGCAACGGTGTGCTAAGTAATATTTCGGATATCGTATATCTTGAAACTGAGAAGTTCAATAATCTGCAGACTGTTGAAATGGCCGAGGAGATCGACAGGATCAATGAGGATCTGATGAAGCAGAACCGGCATTACATCCTTATCGGTCCGGGCCGCTGGGGTACTAATGACAGATTTCTGGGAATACCCGTTGCATGGCCCCAGATTTCCAATGCAAAAGTTATAGTGGAGGTAGGGCTGCCTGACTTTTACCTGGATGCTTCACTGGGATCCCACTTTTTCCATAATGTCACATCAATGAATGTCGGCTATTTTTCAATTAATCCGGGGATGAATGACGGAATCCTTAACTGGGAAAAGCTTAAAAAGCAGAAGGTTATCGGGAAAGGCAGATTCTTCCGGCATATAAGGTTTGAAAAACCCCTGTTGGTGCGGATGGATGGAAGAAAAGGGATAGCATTCGTCACAATGAATCAATAATATCAGACAAATATGACGATCATTGAAGGAGTACTCGATCTCCAGAAATACGATTTCACCGATACCTCCTTTGATCTGCTCATGCAGAAGCGGATCCACAGGGTGCTCGTGATATGCAGTAATTATGACAATTATATGCTGGAAGAGGATGGCAGGATCGACGAACAGATCTTCAACGAATATGTATCCCTGAACCTGCGGCATCCTCCTGTATTTGTCCAGACTGATAATGCAGATGATGCTTTTAAGATACTGAGTGAAGGGAATATTGATCTTGTGATCTCGATGGTCAGCCTGAAGGGCACTGATGTGTTTGCTCTGGCAAAAAGGATTAAAGCAGAATATAAAAATATCCCGATAGTTGTTCTTACATATTTCTCCCGGGAGGTATCATTAAGACTGGAAGGTGAGGATCTCAGCGCTATTGATTATGTATTTTGCTGGCTTGGGGATGCATCGCTTATCCTTGCTATAATAAAGCTGATAGAGGATAAGATGAATGCCGAGCATGATATCGAAGGTATTGGTGTACAGGCTATAATCCTTGTTGAGAACTCAATAAGGTATATTTCATCCTACCTTCCCCATCTATACAGGATAGTGCTGTTACAATCGCTTGATTTTCAGAGAGAGGCTCTCAATGAACATCAGCGGATGCTCAAAATGAGAGGCCGGCCCAAAATACTGGTAGCAAGTAACTTCAATGATGCGGTTGACCTTTATAAAAAATATAAGTACAATGTACTCGGTGTGATATCCGATATAAGTTATAACCGGGATAATATACCCGACGAAAATGCAGGTTTTGAGCTGTGCAAGGTTGTAATGGCCGATGATGACAATGTTCCGTTCCTGCTGCAGTCTTCCACCCTGGAACATAAATGGAGGGCAGAGGAACTGGGTGCAGGTTTCATTCACAAGTACTCAAAAACATTGGCCCTCGAGCTGCGCAACTTTATTATACAGAATCTTGCATTCGGACCATTTGTTTTCAGAAATCCCGGCACTCTTGAACCGATAGCTATTGCCACCGATCTTCAGAGCCTGCAGCAGAAGCTGCTCACTATCCCTGATAATGTACTTGAATACCATGCCAAACGAAATCACTTTTCCAAATGGCTGAATGCAAGGGCGCTCTTCCCTGTTGCCCAGATGTTTAAATATATACATAAAGAGGATTTTGCCACAATGGACGAGATGCGACGTTTTCTCTATGTCGCTATCTCCAGCTTCCGGCTGGGAAAAGGAAGAGGAGTGATTGCAAAATTCGATAAATCGAGTTTTGATGAGTACCAGATCTTTTCCCGGATCGGTGAAGGATCAATAGGCGGAAAAGCAAGGGGACTTGCTTTCATAAACAGGATCATCAAGAACAATAAATTATTCAATAAGTTCCCTGACGTTCTTATAACTATCCCGAGGACAGTGGTCCTGAGCACAGACAGCTTTGATGAGTTCATGGATCATAATAACCTTTATTCGGTAGCATTATCTGATCTTCCTGATAATGAAATACTTGACAGGTTTCTGAATGCTGAGCTGCCGGGACGGGTATATCAGGATTTTTACGCTTATCTTGCAGTGTCACAGAACCATCCGATAGCAGTCAGATCTTCAAGTAAGCTGGAAGATTCATATTATCAGCCGTTTGCCGGCGTGTACTCAACATACATGATCCCCAGGCTTGCTGATAACAAGCTGATGATTAAAGCTTTATCCGATGCAATAAAGGAAGTGTATGCTTCAGTATACTATAAGGCAAGCAAAGCATATATGACAGCAACTTCCAACGTGATCGACGAGGAAAAAATGGGCATTGTACTGCAGGAGGTTTGCGGCAACAGGCACGGTAACATTTTTTATCCGACATTTTCGGGTGTGGCCAGGTCGATAAATTATTATCCTATCGGTTCGGAGAAAGCAGAAGACGGCATCGCAAATGTTGCATTCGGGCTGGGAAAACTGATCGTTGAAGGCGGATTATCATTGCGTTTCTGTCCCAGGATCCCAAAGAAGATCCTTCAGCTTTCATCTCCCGAGGCTGCCCTCCGTGATACGCAAAAGGAATTCCGTGCACTCGACCTGAATATTGAAAGCTTTGTTCCTTCTACCGATGACGGGATTAATATTCCCAGAATCGATATCAAAGATGCAAACAATAACAGTGTAATGAGGTACCTTGCTTCAACATATGACCACACAAACAATATTCTTCGTGATGGAATAATCAGCGAGGGCAAAAGAGTTATTACTTTTTCCGGTATTTTGCAGCACAATGTATTTCCTCTGGCCGAGATACTGACGACTCTTCTTGATCTTGGTCAGCAGGAAATGAATAATCCCATCGAAATTGAATTTGCTGTCAACCTTGAAACCCCTGCAGGCACACCTAAAATTTTTAATTTCCTGCAGATCAGGCCAATAGTCCAGACACATGAGACATATACCCTCAACCTGGAAAATATAAAACCGGATGAAACCATAATATTTTCAGAAGCAGCCCTCGGAAATGGAGTTTTCAAAGATATTTACGACCTGATATATGTAAAACCGGAATCATTCGTTGCATCACAGAATAAAAATATTGCAGTCACGATTGAGAATCTGAACTCTTCATTTACAAAACAGGGCAGGGGATATGTGCTCGTCGGGCCAGGCAGATGGGGATCAACGGATCCATGGCTGGGTATTCCGGTCAAATGGGCTCAGATCTCTGCTGCCAGATTGATAGTTGAGTCAGGTCTGAAGAATTACAGGATCGATCCCAGTCAGGGCACACACTTCTTTCAAAATCTTACATCATTCGGTGTGGGCTATTTCACTGTTAACCCTTATATGAACGAAGGTTATTATGATGTTGATTACCTGAACAGGATGGATGTTGTTTATGAGGATAATTCAATCAGGCATATAAGGTTCGGAAAGCCGCTTCAGATAATCATCGATGGGAGGAAACATAAGGGGGCGATCATGAAACCGGTGTAACGGCTCAACGGCGGAAAGACGCAAAGGTTAAACGGTGTAATTATAGATTGTTAAATAATTAACAGTAAAATCTCAGAAGGCAGCACTCTCGGTTGGGATATCCCTGTTTAACTTTACAATTAGTCCCTGAAGAACGCATCCCGGACCTACCTCGATAAACACATCTGCGCCGGCAGCGATCATGTTAATTACACTCTGTGTCCATTTTACAGGAGATGTCAGCTGCGCGACAAGATTGGCTTTTATTATGTCAGGATCAGAGGAGGGTATTGCGTTAACGTTCTGGTAAACAGGGCATACCGGTATGCTGAAATTTGTGTTCCTGATAGCTTCCTCCAGCTCCGCCCTTGCCGGTTCCATAAGAGGGGAATGGAAAGCGCCGCCCACCGGCAGCTTAAGCGCTCTTTTCGCTCCTTTTGCCTTAAGTGCCTCAATGGCCATGTCAATACCTTTATTTGAACCTGAAATGACTATCTGTCCCGGACTGTTGTAATTAGCGGGCACCACAACTTCCGAAATCGAAGTGCATACCTCTTCAACAACCCTATCATCCATTCCAATTATGGCTGCCATGGTTGAGGGCGTTATTTCGCATGCTTTCTGCATGGCCGTTGCCCTTTTTGAAACAAGAACAAGCCCGTCCTCAAAGGAAAGTGATCTGTTTGCAACAAGTGCTGAAAACTCACCGAGTGA